>Ga0209589_1000227_pt1 | contig 68398 bp, 31 predicted proteins | sample CowpeawhiteBW_FD_187525 | JGI IMG/M metagenome (GOLD analysis project Ga0209589, IMG submission 187525) | Root nodule microbial communities of legume samples collected from California USA - Cow pea white BW (SPAdes) (version 2) | ecosystem: Host-associated > Plants > Roots > Nodule | place: USA... | reverse complement strand
ATATATATATATATATATATATATATATATATATATATATATATATATATATATATATATATATATACACACACACACACACACACACACACACACACACATACATACATACATTGATTACATAATTTAGGAGACCAGCACAACTTATCTTAGGAAACAAATCCTTGAGATTATGGGATTGATATGCTAGTAATAAAACCAAGATACAACCAATATATAGAATTAAAAATCTAATAGGAATAAAATTTGAAGCTTCCTAAAGTATCTTTTACAAATTAAAATCTAAAACTTCCTAAAATGTCTCAATACTCCCTCTCAAGCTGGTGAATAAATGTTCTCCATTCCCAGCTTGGATATAATTTTCTCAATGTTACTGCTGCTCAGCCCCTTGGTAAGTATGTCTGCAAGCTTTCCTTGAGTAGACACATATGGGGTGCAAATCAAGCCACCGTCAAGCTTTTCTTTGATAAAGTGTATCTCTACTTCAATGTATTTAGTTCTATCATACTGTACAAGGTTATGAGCTATGCCAATTGCAGATTTAGTCACAATATAATCTCATAGGTTCATCCCACTTTATCCTCAAATCTTCAGTCATAATAATTCACATTCCTTGAGTCATTGCTCAAAATTCTGCTTTGGCACTGGATCTAGCTACCACACTTTGTTTTTTACTCTTCTAAGTTACTAGGTTTTTAGCAAGGAAACTGCAATATCCAATAGTTGACCACCTATCCCTAATTGAACTTGCATAATCAATATCAATATATATATCTCAAGACTGACATTCTTGTTTTATTTTTTGCACAAAATTCCTCTTTCTGGTATCCTTTTAAATACCGGGCAATCCTATGAGTAGCCTGTAAATGTGCTACCTTTGTTGATGCATAAATTGATTGACTAGACTAATAGCAAAAGCAAAACCTGATCTAGTGTGTGAGATAGATAAATAAGTCTCCCCAAAAGTCGCGGGTACATTTTTTATCTATAAATAACTCTATTTTACTTCCACACTAAATCTTGCTACTATATTTTGTTTCCTGCCCTCACCAATGAAGATAGTCAATAGGCTGAATGAACAGTATGTAATTCTCCTGCATTGTGAGGCTTGTCACCATTTTCCATTTCAACCATTATGATTGTGATCAGAGGTGCAACAATGAAGGCTACAATAGAGACCAAAGAGGCGCAACAAGAAAGTTCGTAACCTGCTTGATGGTGGGGTAGCAATGAAGGCTGCAATAGGAACTAGAGAGGCGCAGCAAGGCTGCGCTTTAGGGTTTCCACAACAATGAAGGCTGCAAGTAAACTACACGATAAGTGGCTCCTAAGGATCAGGGGATCTACTACCATCTCAAAATTAGAAAAAAATAATTTCTTTCTTATTCAGTCTCATTACATACATCTTATATATAAATATATATACACACACATGCATTGATTGGATAATTTTGGAAACAAGCATAGTCTATTCTAGGAAACAAGTCCATGAGATTGTGGGATTGATGTGCTAGTAATAAAACCAAGATGCAACCAATATACTTAATTAAAACCAATTTGAATAATATCTGAAGTTTCGTAAAATATCTTGACTGAAGAAAATCTAAAATTTCCTTAAAAAATCTCAACAAAAATTAGAGGCACTTTTCTCATTAAACAAATAACTAGAACTGGTTATTTAGGGGGGTTATATTTTGCCCTCTATTGTGAAACAACTGAGCCAATACAGATGTTATAATTACGTTGTCAGGGAACAGCAAACAATGCAAGAAAGACAAGTTATTTGTACAAATACAAACCTTCCATTTACTCATATTTTTTTGCATCAATTCTAATGGTCCCGTCGGAAAAAGAAAAACTCCCTTTATTGGTTCCTTCCACGATATCCTCTCCAATCTTCCAAATATAGTAATATATTTCACCTCTTCCTATTACTCCCTCAACAATTTCTTTCCTCAACCACTAAGCATGCATGGTTATTATTATAGAATGATGTCAACATGCTCTATGCTTTTATTTGGAGAAACAAGAGAGGAAACTTTGGTTTAATATATGGTGTCTGAATTTGTATAAATACTGAGATTATTGTGCGATCTTCAACTCTTATGTATTCTGTTTGATGCCGTTTGTTTTTAATTTTGACAGGATGAGGTGCTATATGAGGTAAAGGCAAATTCTGGAAATTGGATGATAGCCGGGAGGAAAAGAGGATACGCATCTCTGTCCACAAAACAAGGTACTTGAGTCCATTGATTGTTTAGAAAATTATTGTTTTCAGTAACTGAGAAACATATTTTCCAGTGTTGAATGACTTGCAATGTGCTATGCCTTTGTTGATATTTGGATTTCGTTCTGGTCATGTCAGGCGCAAGAATTGTTATCTCAGTATTATGCATGCCACTGGTGGCTGGTTATGTTCGCCCTCCCCTACTAGGGTTGCCAGATGTTGATGAGGCAAATATAAGCTGCAAGCCTGCTGGACCACATCTGGTTTGTGTTTTGCCTCCGCCTCTCAGTTCTTCATTCTGCATTCCAGTTAATTCATGAGTTTTCACTATCCGATACTCAAGTTTGATTGAGTTTGTGTTCTATAGGAGTTTAGGATGTTTGAGAAATTTTATTTCCGTAAAGTAGGAAGTGTAACTTTGTGCCTGTTAATTCCATTGCATGAAAAAATCTCTATAGTTGGATTTGTGTTGCCTTTAGCCTCCATGCAGTTTCCAAAGTTTTAGCAGCAGCAACCCTGGCGCCTGTATAGTAGAATTTTGTGCTCTTGTACGATAGACAGATACACGGATCATAACATTCTTTTGTCTCATTATTATACATGAAATTATAAAAGTCGGTAGGAACCACCATATTCAATTTTCACATTTTGCTTCCTTAGAATCGAACATTTTCTTGATTCCCTCTATCCCCTAAATTTTTCCCATCTCATTAATCAATTAGCACATAGTTAAATTTGTTTCATCTCATTGAACTAATTGATCATACTATGCTTGCATGGTTGCTTCATAATAGGTTCTCTGTTTTTCAATATCATGTCACTGATTTAACATCAATATTACTTGTATAATATATGTGAAATTTTAGACGTGTAACTGTAAGAATCTCACTTTTCTTTTTTCTTTGCGTGTTTGGTGTTGACTTTTATAACTATGCATCTAATTCAGCTATTCAATTTTTTAAAATAGAAAGTTCTACGCATTTTATTATCTGATATTTATTTCAGTTGTCTAATTATACATCATACTAAATAAACAAATGTATAATGCTTGCTTCTTTAGAACATGTTGAAACAATTATTTATGATAATCAAATACACAATACCGTTTAAATTGATTTTTATTTCAGTTCATTCATTTTAGGATGTTTTTTAAACACTGATATTCTATCAAATATTAGTTCTTAATTACGGATGTATGCATTTCTTTCTTTGTAAACTAACAAGCTTGCATTTCTAATTATTAGATCCTGATCTCAATCGCCAAATTTATTTATTTTACTATAAATTTCTTAAATTCAATGCAATAAATAGAATACTTTTTTATTTATGTGTTTTTGTATAATTACAATGTTAATTTCTGTAGTTTAATACGATAAATTAACAAATACTTATGGAAAAGTATTATGGAATATTTTTCATCTTCATCTGAATTTTAGCATTTTTTAAAATCTTCCATCTTGAAATCAACTCTGTTGCGTTTACCAATATCATAGAGAGAATACGTTCTTAGTTCATTCGTATTTCCCCTAACTTTCAATTCACCAAAGAATTTCTATAATTTTATTTTCAACACTCTACGCAGATTATTTTCCAGCGCTTTGACTTACAGTGTACACTGATTACAGACTAACATTTTGATTTGGAAGGGCTTATATATTTTTCTCTGAAATATTTAAAGATTCAAACAATAAATCTAATGACTACGACTATAATTGATGCTCAGTTGCAAGAATCCCAACATCGATTTCAGAAGTAAAAGGACTCTTTGTTTGGTTTTCAGTCAGATAAGGGGATTTGTTTTTTTCGTTTACACATTTTTCTTTTCAATTTTAATTTTTAATTAACTGTTATTTTAAACTAAAATAATTAATTTTTTCAAATAGCTGTTAACATAATTTTAGTTATTTTATAAATTAAAACAATTATTTTATTATTTTATCTTTTTAATAACTATTTTTTTAAAATTTAAATAACTATTTAATAAGAAAAAGGTCTACAAATTATTATTTTTTTTACAAATAATTATTTATAATAAAAAAATATTTAATACATTTTTTTCTAGAATAAATAAAATGTGCTTCCATTAGTTTAAATAAAACAAAATGAGCTTTCAAAAATGTTAGGTTTACATGTAATTTGGGCTAGTTTAGGGAATTCGCCATTTTGGTTTCCAGATTTCTTTTCCACAATTTTAATCTTTATCTTTTATTCAAAATCTGCGGTTTTGCTTCTTAATCTATTTTTCTCAATTATAGTCTCTTTTAATTCTCCATAATTTCATTTAGTTTTATTTTTAGAATATTTAGTTATGAAACAAAGATTTGTTTTATGCTTATCAAATAATTTTATTTTATTTTTTACTTTTGAATTAGACGATTAAAGAAATACAAATTTTCTTTTCTTTTTAGAAACGAGTCTCGCCTCTTTAAATATGGATAGTTCAAGACAAGTTATTCTTGAGTCGACCCCTAATAAATCCTTTTGTCCAAACGAATAACTTCATATTCTTTCCTTGTACCTTTTCTTTGACCTTTTCATCCTCTCCTTGCATAGTGACTACCATTTCAAATCTAGTCCCTTATGCAAGGAAAAAACTTGGTTTCTCCCATGAGTTTGACCTTAACATCATTGCCAACTCTAAGGTCAAGATTTTCTCATACTAAGACCATTCCAACTACACCAACCTTCTCAACATTATTGAAGGTATAATGAGGAATAGGTAATTGTAGACTCATTATATAACATTCATTTTTGGTCTTCAGGGACCGTGATGATATCGTCTGATGGTGAAGGGAACTTCATTATCAAATGCGGGGTGGACACAATCGCACCAAGGTGGTTGAGGAATGGACGTCCTAAGAGGATGTTGTGCGAGGTGTTAACATCAACCACCAAGTACCGAATGTGCATGGTCTTCATCAAACCTCCTTCCCCAAAGGTGGTATACAAGTCGATATACTCCTGAGTGGGGGCTTAACATATGAGCGCCTTTGTTCATGTTGCATTGACATCTCACAAAGCGCCTAAGGTGGTTAGCCTAAATGACCTCTTCTATCTTATCTTTGAGAGCAACACACTCATTAGTGTTGTGCCCATAGTTATGATGGTATTCGTAATGTTTCTTCATATCGACATCTAATAGTGTCTGCGACTTCCTATGGGGCGATATGAGGTCTGCCTATAACGCTTCATCCAACATGTGAGATCTAGGGGGCATTAAGAGGGGTATAACACGAAAATCGAGTAGGTTTAGGCTCCTATGCCTGAAGGCACCCTTATTTCCATTATCTCTGTCAGAAGGCTTATTTTCAACAGGCATGGTTTCTACTCTCACTTTGTTTCTAAACTCTCTTAATTCTTTCAATTTCATGAACTTTGAAGCATGTTGCCTCAACTCATCCAAGCTATCATCTAGAGTCAAACACAAATCATCAACAAAACACATAGCCTGAGCGTTGTGACCATATGATGTAAGGCCCACCTCAAGATTCAAATTCTTAATATTTAGAGTGACCTTGCTGAACTGCTCTTTGAAAGTGCACAATGACTCTTCCTTCTCTTGCCTTGTGTTAACAAGTGCTAAGGAAGTGAGGTGATAAGGCTTGCTTGTGGCAAACTACATTCCAAATCGCAAGGCTAGGGTACTAAAACAGTCTATGGAACAAGGAGATAGACGGGTAAACTAGTTAAAAGTTGGTCCTTTGGGGAAGACTTTGCACATGATTGAATCTTTAGTCATGTATAGACTGACCTGGGTGACATAAACATCTATGTGATCATCAGGTTCAATGCTTCCATCGTAGCGATTAAGCGTAAGCAACTTCTAGTTACCAGGGAGAGGAACCTCCATAATGTCATTGATAATGTTAATTTTTACCATTATCCAAGCTATATTTCATTAGCAAAATCATCTCTTCCAAAGCTTTTAACCTACTTAATCCTCAATTTTACCTTACTTTTGTAAATAAATACATTTTGGGTTACATTGATCTAAATATACCACTAATCCCCATTTTTGTGTCCTTTTTGTAGATTGGAAGCTTTGCTCCAAAAGTCCAGACAAATGAGTGACCTAGAATAGCAAGGAGAAGAGCAAAAATGTCAACTGGAAGCGCCTGACAACACAGAGCCAGCGCCAGGCACAACAGGCCGCCAATGCCAGGCGCCAGACAAGCGCCAGCCAGGCGCCACTGTTGCTCACCGCCTGGCAGGTCCTGGACACCGTCAGGCGGTAGCTAGATGCTTTGCCTACTGTTTGCTTGATAGCGCCTGGCGGTGAGAGGCTTCCGCCAGGCGCCAATTTTCGCTGATGTGGCAAGTTGGCCCTTTTTCTTCTGTTTTCGCGAGGGGAAACACATCTTTGACTTTTTGGAGGCACGAAGAACGCATTTTGGAGAGCTTGGAGGAGTGCTAGGGCTTGTGGGAACAACTCCATCTTCCTCTTTGTATCTCTTTCTCTCCCATTTCTTCCATTTTTAAGCTTGAGCTCTCAATGACAATGGAGAGCTAAACCCATTTTTGTTGGGGTTAGATGTAGCTACTGCACTCTTATATAATTGCAATGCTTTGAATTTATAAATGCCTCTTTCATTGAATGCTAGTCTTCTTGTTTCTTCACTTAATGCTTGCATTGATTTAGCCATCCATTACATGATTTTTGGTTCATTGGGTGTGAAAATATCTTTTGAAACCTTGATTTGGAACAAGAAAACTCAATGGAGCTTGTACCTAGGAATGGGGCTTGACCCATTGGTTGTCTTAAACCTTAGTGCATAAAGCAAATTTGCTTATCAAGAGTTCAAGGAATTGACTTTTAATAAGGGAATTTAGGCTCAATCCATTAAGGAATTAGGTTTTGAGTAAAATTGTGGGTTGACATTAGCATATTAATGAAAAGGATGTCAAATTGTAGTTGCATGAGAGCATAGTTGGTGAATTCTAATCCCGACAATATCAAGTCATATCATTTCTAATCTTTTCCATTCACTAAGTGTCTTTAACTTCCAAAGTTCAATTTTAATCAATTATGCAAAATTTAATTTCATACATTGAAACTCAAAATATGGATTTATTCATTAGTTTAAATTAGTCACTAATTACGCAATTAATTAGTATACACGAATCTCTTGGGAAACGATATCCCGGTCTTACCGGTTACTACTTGCGTGACTTGGTACACTTGCCAAAGTCTTAACAGTCATGAACAAAGTGATGTTGGCGATTTCCACCAATTATGAACAAGGTATTCGTTGTACCTCTAGTCTTGGTGTTGTTGTTTCCACTTCCTTCCTCGATCTCTAGTGTAGTCTTCTGCACAAAAGTAGTGTTTTGCGGGTTCTCTTTCTCTTTTCCCTTATCACCTCCTTCTACCTTCCTTTTCAACCTGGCATTTTCCTGCCTTAGAGCATCCATCTCCTCGGTTGTTCTTTTCTTGTACTCAACAAATTTTCGTTGCATCTCTCCATCTTTTTATCATTTCTTGAGAAGGCTAGCTGGTCTCCTTAGCCCTAGTCATCTTATTCCTTGTAGACACCATGCAATCCTTTCTTCACAAAATATATCTTGGCCTCACAGTAGACGTCAAAATGTTCTTGCAAGGCTGAATATACCCTTAATACCTCCTTCAACTTCTCTTCAAGCATGCTCCAACCTCTAACTTCACACTTTCAAGCTAAGATGTCTCAAGTTCTCGTCTCTCCAAGGCTAAATGGGATATGTCTACAAAAGACAATATAACACTTAAGTTAGCCAAGTGCATCAGATAGTAATAAATACAATAATAATGAAACGTAATTAATTTCAATGTGATATTTATACCATGTTTATAGGTTACCTAGGTGGGCCTTATCCACGTAATTAATTACCTTGATTAACTTTGTCTAATACTTTGTTAATATGCTTTGACCATTGACTTGACTTAATCATATTTTGCCATTGTTAATGATTTGGCCGACATGATACCACTATGGCCGATATGGTGTAATTCTTGTATGCATATATTTAGACGGAGTATATCTTGGACCAGGTGGTTGAGATGTTCTCGAATATATGTATTACACCAACTCTCCAAACTCGACATGATATATGTTCGAGTCTTCAAGCTGCCACTGTGATGTCGATCTTAATTTGACTGATATGTGCAAAAAAAATTGTATTTCTTTGGTCATCTCGCCCTATAAATATAGAGAAATAATGAATGATTTTTTCTAAGCGTGAACTTAATATAAACGGCTTTCTTCATTATTTTTAAGGATTACCACGTTTTGAACAAGAAGAGAAAACCATAATAAAAACTGAAAATTGAACAAATAATAGATAATTAAGAAATTAAAGTTATTTACAAAAATATCAAAGATCAAAGTTACAAATCTTGCAAAATATAAGAACCAAAATTGCATAAAAAAAAGTCAAGGACCAAAATTACGAATTTTACAGAAAATGTATAACTTAAAGGTATAATTTAGCCAATTCTATCCAAACAACCGTATTACCTTCTAATAAATTTAACTACACTTTCTCATGTCTTAAGCTATTTAGTGTCAAAATTTATCACTAATGGGAAATAGAAACTAATCTTTAATTTGCTATCAACAAATTTATGTAATGTACCTTTAAAAGCTTAAACTTGATTCCTTGTTGTAAATATATGCCCTTATATCTTTATGCTTTCTTATTCGTGCTGTCATATCCATGATTTGTCTTGGGCAAAAAAAGTCGATTCCATAACCATGTGAGAGGAAGTTGCATTCAAGATATGTTAATTCAGTTTAATTTTTTCGCATGTTAAAAAGCTTGCCATTGATCACTAACAAGACAATTTTTTTTAAGAGTGATCTTCATGCCTTTTTCACTTCCTTCTCCACCAAGATTCTAACTCTACAATCAATATGCTTCAACCAAAGGTCCATTCCTCATCTCACTCAACAATAATCAATAATATTTACAAACGAAAATGAATATTTATGAAGGGTAATGTCAAATGGTAATAAAAAACAGTATGGTATCAAAACATCAATGTCCTTTTTTTTTATGTGCCTGTGGTAACAGTGGTAGATCTTGGCTATAAATGTTGGAGGGACCAAAATAATATACTAAAAATTTAGATATGTTTGAAAGAGGTAATATGAAACCCTCACCTGCATATGTAATTATTGGACAATTGAATTTTTACTATCATCATTCAAAATGGGTGAAAAATTCAAGATATGTAAAGAAGTAGAATTTGTCTTGTTTTTATCTTCACGAGTATCTTTTTTTTTTTAAATGAATATATTCTTTTATTCTTTATCTATATACTTTTTTTTAGTTTAATTTTTTTATTAAAATATGATAAGAAATTGAGAGACTTAATTATTAAAAGAAAATTTATGATAATCAAGTCACAGTTAAAAAAGTAGTGCAAAAACATATAGGACATAATATTTCCTTCTATATTCATAAAAAATAAATCTACTAAAAACTCATGAAATAAAAAATACTATTTATTAAACTAATATTTCACTATTAAGTGAAACAAATAGAGAGTTATCACTTTTATCTTCAAAAATGGAATAGAACATATGAGAAACAATAATAAAAAGAATAAGGTTGTGTCTAAGTTTACGTCTTTCTTAATAAACAAAAGAAAATAATTGTTAATGAAAAAAAAAGTTTTTAGAATAATTTTATAGAAAACATGTAGGAATAGTTGTAAGAATAACCGTTAATCTTTAAAAATAAATAAATAATTATATTATAAATGATAAATTAGAAATAAATAATTATTGATATCAGAAAAAAACCTCTTTATATATATATATATATATATATTAATAAATTTATTTATTTTTTATTATATTTAATTTTATGTTTTATTATTTATTAACATTAAATGTTATCTATAACTATCATGTGTTTGGGTTGGAAAATAAAAACAAGAAATATAATATGTGGCATTGGAGCTTCCTCTAGTGTATTTAATTAAAAAATGATATTGAGGATACGAAACTTTTGTCAATTAAATTTGTTGTTAATCTTTTGGTGTTGTTTTTCTTATGTAGCTTCAAAATATATTGTTTATCATTAGCTTTGATGTTTTAAAATATATAAAATAAATTATAATATACTAACATCAATATATTTTTAATATTAAACATAAAGTATCATAAAAAAATCTAAAGAGAATCTGGATTCATATTTGCATGTTATTTGGTTTCGATGTGTATGATGGCGAAAGATTTCCAATTTCCTTTGTGATGTGATAAAACAACCCTAAAATATGCATGAAGGTTGGTCGGAGAAACTAAAGGTAACAAAAAGAATATGTATCGGTTGAGATTGAAGGCTGACAATAATATTTATGGAGACATATTCTTAAATATGTATTATTAAACAGGTTTATTATTATTATTGTTAAAGATAATTGATTATTTACAAATTTCGATTTTTTTTATAAATGTCTAACATAATCGATTATTCTTTATATAATTGATTAATTTCTAATATAATCGCTCATTATGTTCTGAAAAATTATAAAACCAATTTTTCAACACCAATTTGTTTAAAGTTATCTTAAATGGTTTATGCTTTATATCTTTATTAAACTTAACTAATGAGAAATGGAGAAAGAAACCAACAATAAAAAGTATAGGCATCATCAAATAACATGTCATGCTTTGAAAACACTTTATCATAAGTTTGAAAAATTTATGTTCTTCTTCGTATAGCCATAGTCATTAATTTCATACCCTAGTTTCTATTCTTCGTATAAATCAATGATTTCATAGCTTACTTTGTGGTATCCAGAGCTTGAAAGATTCATCAATGGAGTTACCTCAGAATTATGTGTTCTCTACCTCTGCTATTCCTTCGTTTCATCCAATTTCTAAAAAATTGAGTGATTCTAATTTTATTCTATAGAGGCTACAACGTTTGAACAAAAGACGATGATTGATTTTCTTGTTTGTGTCAAAAGTATTGTTGATGTTTTTGGCTCTTGTGGTGATCTTGTTCTTTCTCGTAAACATTTGGATGTAGTTCTTGAAGCCTTAACAAAAGAGTATAGTCTAGTAACTTTTGTTATTAAAAGTAATTTTGATCCTCTTCTAATCAATGAAGTTAAGGCATTACTTCTCGCACATGAATCACATATATATAAGTTTATGAGAAAGTTAATTGAATCTCCATCGATTAACATTGCTCACAAAGGATCTTATTATATAATCATACATATTCTAGCAATTCAAACAGTTTCCTTCTCAAAATCAGCATTCTACCAACAATTATTCTACAAATTGAGGTAGTAATGGTCGTGCTAGTAATTTTATCACAATAGCAGGTGTCTCAATTACTTTGGTCGTGACAGTGGTGCTTTTGGCCATGGAAAATAGTTGTGGTCGTGGAGGTAATAGTAAAGGATAAGGTCGTTATGTCATTTTCAGTGCCAAGTTTATTTTAAATTTGAACACACAACAATTATTTGTCATTATCAGTATGATTCTGATACCAACCTCACAAATCTCTCAGTCTTCAAGAAAAAATTTTCTTCAATGGAGTACTAGATGCTCGACAAAATGTGTCACAAAACAAGATTTCTTATTCAAGTTCTATGTTTCTTAATTTTGAAAAACAAAATCCGAATCCTACTACTTGGATTCTTGATTTTGGTGGTTTTCTTCATGTCACCTGAGAATAATAAAATATTCAACAGTTAGAACTGTTTAAAGGCCCTGATCAAATTTACATAAGGAGTGGTCAATGTCTTCTAGTTTAGTCTTAGGTTCCAAAAAAAAAAAAATCACCTTTGAATACTAATGTTTCTCTTGTTCTCACTTAGTTTTTACATGTACCTTCCATCATTAAGACTTTAATTAGTTTTAGCAAGTTTTCTAAAGACAATCTAGTCTTTTTTATAGTTTCATCCTAATCATTGTAATGTCAAATCACAGGAGATCAATGATATCTAGCTTTGTGGCTCATTAAATTCTGATGATCTTTATGTCTTTCCACAACTTCATCCCTATAGGTCTGTTCCTCTATCTTTCTTTGCATACTCTATTTCTTATCACAATAACAATACTTTATTTGCTAGTTCAAATGTATATTGTTTTTTCATTGTAAATCCACAGTTAAAAGAGCATGTTGCTCCTAATTTTTAAAGTCTGTGGCATCTTAGTTTAGGTCATACCATTGCCAATGTACTGAAAAATTGTTATGAATCATTGTAATATTCTCGTATTTAATAAAAATGTGTTTGAAATCTATGCAACCTATTGTTTTGGAAAATCGCATAGATTGTCATTTTCATTATCTGAAACTATCTATTTTTCTTATCTTTATCTCACTTACATTGATTTCTATTTACATTGATTTCTATTGACCTTTTCTTGTCTTGTCCACTAATGGCTTTTCCCATTACTTAAATTTTGATGATGCCTTTTCAAGTTCATTGCATATATTTTTTTGAAGAACAAGTCTGAACCGTATAATATTTTTCAATAGTTTAAAGCCATGGTTGAACAACAATGTGATATTGAAATCAAAAGTGTTCAAAGAAATTGGGGTAAGTTTAGACCTCTTACTCAATATTTTAATACTCGTGCTATTATTCATAGGTTGATTTGTCCTCATGTCATCATAATGGAGTTGTGGAGAGAAAACATAGACATATTGTTGAGTTATGTCTCATTCTTCTTAAACAAGTTTTTCTTCTATTGAAATTTTGGGACTTTGCTTTTCAAACCTTTGTTTACTTGATTAATAGATTGCCAACATCGGCATTATAATTTGGAGTTTCATTTACTATTCGGTTTAAAAGGTCTCTAGATTATGCCTTTCGGAGAAATTTTGGTTCTCCTATTATCATTCCCTTCGTCCTTATAATAAACACAAAGTGGAGTTTCAACCTCATAATTGCTTCTTTCTAGGCTATTCAACCTCTCATAAAGGTTATAAGTGTTTGTCGTCAAGTGGTAGATTGTATGTTTCTAAGGATGTAGTGTTTAATAAGTTGAAATATCTTTTCAATGACTTGTTTCTCCCCTTTTTATCAGTCTCATCACTCTCTTAATGTTGGTTGTTTAACGCCTACAACTTTTTGTTATTTCACCTACTACTTTTCCTACCACCCCTACATCTCACTCTTCTCTAGACAATGTTGGTAATAATGTTGATCTTTCTAATACTTATATTTCATCATCTCCTTCCCATGAATGCTCTCCTACGTCTCATGCTCCCTTGTCTACCTCTATATCTTAGTCCCATAGTTCATTTCACAAGTCACTATCAAATGCCCATCCCATACAAACTTGGTCTAAGTATGGTATTTACAAACCTCAACTTCACCCTTCTTTTCTTTTGGCACATTGTGAACCAAAAACTATGAAAAAGGCTCTTGTTGATCCTTAATGATTTGCTGCCACGAGACAAGAATTTGAGGTCTTTATTGTTAATAAACAAGTAGTGGGTTGTAAATGAGATTTTTTACGAATTAAAGAGAATGTTGATGGTTTTGTCAATAGGTACAAAGACCGCTTAATGGCTAAGTGATTTAATCAAGTTGTTGGTTGTGATTAAACGTGTTACCATTTGCTTGGTTATTACTCTTTCTCTTACAAATAAATTGGAATTGTTTCAACTAAATTTTAACAATGCTTTCTTGAATATTTTGATAAGTCTCTAGTATGTAGATTAGACAAAGCTATCTATCGCCTCAACAAGCCCTGAGACAATGGTCTTGGTGCCTTCAAAAGACATATCTTCATCTTGGGTTTTTTGTCAGTAAGGGTGATCCTTCTTTGTTTGTTTATAATGCAAACAAGAATGTTGAATACCTCTTGGTTTATGTGGATGATATTATAGTTGCTGGTAGTTTAGTTTCTCTAGTTCAATGATTCATCTCTCAGCTTCACTCTTGTTTTTATCCCAAACAATTGGGCAAATTAGACTATTTTACTGGTAGGGGTATTAAAGTAAGCTAACTAAACACACACAAGTTGACTCCTCATGAGTTGGGTTAAAAATGAGTGAGCTCAATCCGGCTCAATCCATCACGGATTTGTGGATTAAGTGGGTTGACTCACTAACCCATATAAAAAAATAAAATTTATTTGTCATTTATTTGTTTATTATTTTTAAATAATGTTATTGAATCTTATGTTTTTGTCATGTAATTGTTGTTTTTGGTTCTTTATTGTTTATATATGGGACAACCAGGTTGTTCTTGATGTTTTTCTCCCATTTCATTGTCTAATTCAAGTAGTTCATTGTCCTATTCTCTCTCTAGTTGGTTGAATTAAGCCAAAATGCACTTTCACTTCCAATTGTAATAAGGGATTACACCTTACATCTCTTCCAATTCCAAAAAAATCAAAATAAAAATAACTATCATACTTAGAAAGAACTAATATTTATGAAGACCATTAGATTCATGGATTAAAAAGTCTAGAACAACTTCTTCCTTTTGAACATCTTCATATCCTCAAACAAAAACAAATTATTAGCAAATAATATAATTCAAAAGAATGGTATCAAGAAAATATTGAAAATTAATATAAATTAAATTACCAATATTTTCAAAGCCATGTAACCAACTTTGAGTTAAGATTACTGCTTGAACCTTGTTAGGAAGATGATTAGAGCGATACTTGTTAATTTCATGACCACCAATGCTAAATGCAGACTCCTTAGCAACAATTGTTATTGGAATGGTTAAACCCTCACATGTCAATCTACAAATATTTGGATAGTGTTCTTGACCATCATTCCGATAACAAAAAACATCTAACTTTAAAAAACATTTTGGCTCAAGTGGTGTTTCAGTTAAGTATAGATCCAACTCAAATTTGCTAGTTACATTAATATTTGCCTCACATAATTGATATATTCCTAAAATAGTATAATGCAAACATAATAATAAAGTTCAAATAGTAATAAATAACAACAATAAATAGGAATGAGGAGTAACTTACATTATAAAGATCAACCTATTGGCCTTCGTTTATGTTTAAATGTTCTTTTGTTGAACAAGTAAGTTGAGAACTTGATGCATAAGATGATTTTGACCTCACACTCATATATTCTTCAATTTGTACATCTTGTCTTTTATACGATTAAGCTTTTCATCACAAGTGAAAGGATCAAGTTTTGAATAATAAAATTAGAGTGCTTCAAGTTTCATCAATGGGTCAAGAATCATGGCAATTGAAAGAATGGTACTATATTCACTCCAATACTTGTCAAACTTATCCATCATCCTTTTTGCCATGTCTTTCATTAATGAATCATCACTTTTGATTGTATCACTTAAAAACCATTCAATTTTCCATACTTGAATAAAATATTCATTAGATGTTGGATAAGGTGTGCCTCACATTATTTATCCTTAAAAGTTTACACATCCTTTCAATTCTATTCCACTATTCAATTGTTGGATAATGTTTAAAGTTTCTATCATGTATAGTGAACCTTTTAAAAGTGCGACGATATTTAAAACCACTTTCAAGCATTAGAAAAGTAAAATTTCATCTAGTAGGTACATCCAACCTTAAAACCCACTTTAGTATCAATACCCCCTCACTTGAACAATACATTTTGTAAATGCTATTTTTCTTGCCTCTAACCCTTTCACATATTCAATGCTTTCTCTAATTTTCTGCAAAGCAACTTCAACCACTTTAAACCCTTTTAAATATAAGATATAAGATATGAGCATAACACCTCACATGGAAAAAATCACTAACACATAATAATCTATTTTGTTAGCTTAATTGTTCACCCAAAATTTGCTATATACGATAATTGGCAGTAACATTGTCTATAGTTATAGAAAATATTTTCCTATTAATTCCCAACTTGGTCAAGCATTCAAACACTTTATTTGTTAAATCGTGACCCTTATGTGGATGTTCCGTTTTATAAAAAACAAGAATCTTACTATTCAATTTTCAATTGTTATCAACAAAAATGTGTTGTTAAATAAATATATCCCTGATAAGCTGTTGTTGACGCGATCAAATTAATACTACTTAAACAACTTCAGTGTTGTTTAGAAAGTAATCAACAAAATAGAAAGGGTAGAGTAACCCAAAGTCATCTCTTAATGAACACGAAATTGATTTATAACAAATTAGTACTTATAAAAACTATACAAAACAGTTAGTCAAATAAAATAATAAAATATAAGAGGATTAAGATAAACAAGAAAGAAATAGAATTGAAAAGATAAAAAGAGATAAAAACAATAGTAAAGAAAATAGATTGATTCTACTACTTTTTCAAAATAGATCGATCATCGATTATCTAAAGATTATTGCTCAATTAATTATTGTTGTAGATTTGCAAATTAATCAATGTAAATTCTCAATTAATTTGTTGGCGTTCTCACCATTAACCAAAGTACATTATCAATTAAAAGTAAGAATTTTGTAGATTAATCATAGTAAATTTAAATAAAGTGCATTCTCAATTAAATATTACTATGCCTAAGCATGTCTATTCTTCTACCTCTAATATCAAGTAAAAAGCTAATTAACTAAAATACATTCTTGATTAATTCTTGTTAAATTTTTCACCTTTAATCAAAGTACATTCTCAATCATTGACAAAAACTCATTCAATCACATGAAAGCTTCTAAATTTAATCAAAGTGAATTCTCAATTAAAATTAAAAACCCTTAAACTTATATGATTTATATGTTATGTAGATTTAACACCATGCTTACTTGCTACAATGTAAAATTCATTACTTTTACTTTATTCAAAGGCAAAAGACATAGATGATCATAAATCACAACAAGAATCAAAGAACAAACAAATTTGTTCATTCTACCTCAAAATCCAATTAAGAAATTATAGTAGAACCAACCCTTGAAGTTTAGCACTCCATGAAATAAAAATAAAAATAGGAGAAGAATGGAAAGAGAGAACGAATTAAGCCCCCCAAAGGTTCCTAAACTCTAAAGTTTCGAGGTTGTCTTTTTTGCATCAATTTTCTAAATCAACCATTTGTAATCTCTTTCATTTATCTTCTAAATAATTCAATATCTTCAAGATATATTTGTTTATTGTGGAGATAAAAAAGGATTTAAGAAAATTTTTCCATATTTAAAAAGATTTGGTAGTTATTATCTTTTGACATTTTATGAATTAAATAATATAATTATTTAAGAATTTCATATAAAATATCTAAAGAGATATTTTCTCCAAATTATCTTTTATCATAAATATTTATGAATTATCAAAGCCCTTTTCCTAGAAAAAGATAGGGAAAATTGCAAGGTCTAATTTTTGTTGCTCATTCCCTCTTCTTGGCTTAGCCAAAGTTCTTCATTTTTTTTCAAGTTTTTCTTGCCTTATTCATGCAATGCTTGGCTTAGATTTTTTGTGATTTTGATAATTTCTATTCTTGGATTTATCTTTAAGGTGTCATAGAGCTTTAATCAATTTATTACCACACCTCCAATAGCTCAACTTAGCTCCAACTATACTAACACACCTCAAAATATCTAAAAAACATTTATGCAACTAAAAAGCCATTTTTAACATGCTTTTGTATCTCATGCTCGATAAACCCAATTATAGAAAATTCCAATTAAATCAATCTTTTAAGTACAAAAATCAATTAAAAATCTAGAATTAAACATTAAGTGAAGACATTAATATGAACTCATTAATCCCTCTTGAGTACAAGTAGTCCAACAATTTGATATCAAACAAATTCGGTTGTGACAATGATCCATTTCATGTTTCGATTTCTCCTTCATCTCAAGATGAAATTTCCACAAATCAGAGATAACTATATTTATACTCACATGCTTTACATCAAGATTCAAATATAAATGCAATTCTTTAATACATTTGTATTCAACAAATTTAAACGGTAAACAATGTTTGACGATAACCATTGTCATAATCTGGCAAACATGTTTGTGATCAAGTTCTTTACTCCTCAACTTTCCTGTATTATCAATTATCATTCCCTTTACATATTTATATTTTGGGCTAACACTGCATTTTTTTTCTAATGACATAATAATGTTGAAGTACCTATTTTAGATCCATCAATTATATACTCTTGCTTATATGCATTACATCTAGTCTTCTCTTTGCTATCTTTCATGCCAATTTTAGAAAAATATTTCAAATGTAAAACTCTTAGCTTTCTTACTTTCTTTTTTAACGTCATTATCTTCTTCATTAACTAAAGGTGGCTCATTAGGGTTTTTTTTATTCATTTACAATATCATCTTCACATTGACACTTTGATGAATAGTTCCAAATTCCATTCATTAAATTAATTTATAAAAGTTAAATAACACATGTAATAAACAAACATATATAGAGGAATGCTAGAAAGAGGAGTTAACTAATGAACCCTAGAAAATAAAAGTGGAGGAGGAATGTGGAGTACAACATAGGAAGGTGAAGGACTAGGCGATGACCGTAAGAGGAGCGCAAAGGAACTGTTGGAGGAGCGTTAAGGAATGTGTGGGAGTAGTAAAGGAAGGTGAAGGATTGGTAGATGAGTGACAAAGGACCGTCAAAGGATGACCAAAGTAACGCGAAGGAGCACAAAAGAACCCTGAGAAGATTGAAAACCCACTAGTTCAGGAACATTCAGTGGTGTCTGACGAAGGAAAGGAACAAAGCAGTAATGAATGTGGGAGGGGTAGAGAAGAGGCAATGAAATTAGGGCCTTTTCAATTTGAAAGACAAAATTTTTCAAACATAAGTGGGTTGCGGGTCAACTCACACTAACCTGGCTCGAACCCGTACAACATGTGGATTAAATGAGTCGAACTCGTTGACTCATAATTAGAAAATATTTATTTTTTCTACTCGGGCTAACTTAAACCTGAGGTGAGCTGGATTGCTCACAGATTCTGACTCATTTTGACATGTCTTTTTCCTAGTATAAAAATAAAATCCATGCTTGATGGCTTTTGTAACATCCCTAAGGAATATTACTAATATTTAATAAATAAATTCCAAAATAAAATAAATACCGCATTTAATATAAAACCATTTCCCAAAAACAAGGGAAAATTTAAAACGGTATACAATGTAAAAAATACCAGAGTCCATAATAATAAAACTGAAATAAAATTTAAATGGCTCCCACAAGGTTACAGTATTATCTCAAAACCAAAATAAATGACATATATACAAAAATTCCCAGATATCCCTCGCTCCGAGTCTAGGCATCTCCTGGCCCACCTGTCAAATCATCTGTTCCCGAATAACGAATCATCCGATCATCGCCACACACACATAGAAAGGGTGAGCTATGCACAATAAATAAATAAAATACATGAATTAAATATGCCACCCGTCCCAAACTAACATAATTAAATATCTCATATCAAATTACCCAACCATGACCTCATAGTCCTTCATGAGTCATATGCATGAACTAGGTCTTGGGACTTCACTGTGCTCCCACGAAACTAACTCATTCGTGGTCCAACCCTATGAGCCTATCTCGCTCATAGTCCTGCCCTACAGACTCCTCGTCTGTAGTAAAACATCCAAGTCTCATACTTGGACCCTAGCATGCACGCAATCACCATACTATGGACTCCTCGCCCAATAGTAGCCGACGGGAACATAACAGTTCCTTGTCCATCGTGCGCCCGACACATGCAATCACCATACTAAGGACTCCTCGCCCATTAGTAGTCGACGGGAACTCAACCAGTTCCATGCCCATCATGTGTCCAACCATCAAGCACATCCCAGACCCCTATTGGACTTAGTCCTTCAAGCCCAAACACCACACCACATGCATATACATCCTATACCTAGGATAAAGTAGCCAAATCATACACACAAGCACACACAAACATGAAATTTCGCATCAACTCACTTAAGCTAGGGACTCTCGCCCCAGCTAAGCCCTCAGCCCTGCTTAGGCTAATTCACCTCGCCTGAGCGAGCTTAAAACAGCCACAACAACACGTTATCTCACTTAGGCGAGATCCCCTCACCTAGGCGAGTTCATCTCTCGCCCAAACACCTATTTCAATCTCGCCTGGGCTAAAATGCAAGCAAAGCATCACACATGACCACGACATCTCACTTAGGCGAGGCCGTCTCGCCCTAAGCGAGACCCTGGTTAGCTCAAAACCCACAAAACTCCTCGCTTGGACGAGAAGTTGCGCTCAACACGCGCAACTTCATCACTATCTCGCTTAGGCATAAGGATAGCTCCCCTAACCTGAAAGTTTGATAGAAATTGGGAAGAAAAGTGGAATTCCTTGGTTTGCCAATGACGTGCCACAGACTCTCTCTTAATTCAACCCCTTACACACCCAAAACCTCACCTCACAGCCTCAATTTCGTGCTTCTCTCTATAGCAGTTCACCACAATGCCAAAACCCTTCCCTTTAGCTAAATTTTTGCTTTTATAGGTGCCTTTAAGATGGGTTTTAAAAATAAAACGAAAAATGGGTTTAATCATGTTTTTAATTTCTTATTCATTGTTAATTAAGGTTTTTCAGCCCCTTGGCTACTCAAAATCAATAATAAAACAACAACACAGTTAGCATACATAAGACTCAAACCTAAGTTCTCTCACACAATTAAAGTACTCTTAACCATGAGCTAGTACTTTTTCACATCACATTAAACATTAATTAATGTCATAAAGGCGCCTTCTAAGTACTTTTTCACATCACATTAAACATTAATTAATGTCATAAAGGCGCCTTCTACCCACATTTATTAATTAATTAATTATTTAATTAATTAATTTTCCCAGGTCTTACAACTTTCTTCTTTTAACTTAACAATTCTTTTCCATCAAAGCTCTATGTCATTTTGATTGGGCTTAATTCTTTTCCACTGAAGCTAATTGTCGTTGCTTGGCAACCATTGTCAATCTTAAGATAGTTACATATGTTTTTTATTCTCCTTATTCTTTCTTTTATCTATTTTAAGTCTAATTCAACCCCACAAAATTGGATTGTATGGTAAGTTTTTCACTTACTTATATATTGTAAATTAGTCTTATCTCTAGTCAATGTGGGACTTTCAACACAGCCCTTCACGCCGAGGCATATATATCTCGAGCATGAGACTAAACATTAATTGGTGATTCGATAACAAGTGGAATAGTAGACACAATAAACAATACACTTTGCTAGCATAAACTTTAACCCATATCTTTAATACCATTTTAAGAAGTGAACTTTAAACCTAACTCAACCCCCATAATATTGGTTTGTAAGATGAGATTTGTACTCACTTATATACTATAAATTAGTCTTATATCTTATTTATACGAGAATTCCAACAAATCACTAAATTTAATGCCTCAACATAGCAAAGATCCGTGTGTAAAAGTCATGGTTAAGATAATTTAGCTACAAACCTAAAATTGATTTGACGAAATTACAAAATTATCTTTCACTATATTGCTTCACAGTTGCATGTAAGTGTTTTAAAGCTCAATCTTACATGGAGTTTAAAACAAAAGTACACATATTTTATAAATAAATGAGTAAAAAAAAAAAAAACAAACTCAATAGGCCTAACTATTCTGAAATCTTGGTACCGTGGGTTTGCATAAATGGATAAAGTACAGACAACGATATGACAGTTTCATAATACTTTATAATTCCCTTACTAGCCCACAAAGATTCCAACTAAATATCCAACTGATTACCTTTTCCTAACACTCAAGAATTTTGTTAACAAATATGAGCAACAAAAACTGGCACTGCCTCTCGCTCACATGCTACATTGTTCATCAATACAGTAATCATGCAAACAAATTGGTGAGGGTGCAATTCAAAGATGGAATGCACCACCAAACTTTAAAAAATGAGCTCAATCCCAAACAAATCAACTAATTTTCAAATAACAGCTGAACATGGCTATTTAATTTTTCTCCAGATGCTGTGAGAGAGATGGGAGACATATGAATGGAAGAAGTAGTGACACATGGATCAAGGTAATGTGATGCATTAATTTTCTGCTCTTTTTATTTATTTTTTCCTCCAAAATATAAGCACTGGTAAATAAAAACATCCACATGGGGTCCTGCTCTGGCCCTGTTTCGCATTCATCACATGACACTGCAAGCTTCCTGGTTTACTAAATTTTTAACTTCTTCACGTCTCGTCTTTGTGATCTCAAATTGCCAAATTTATCCAATTTGTTTTTACTTTTCGTCTTTCTTCAGTAAAAGATTTGGACTGAAATTGTGTTAAAATGTACTCCATGACCAGTGTGCCCAGGGCACAAAGTGGATCAGAATCAAAAGAAGAAAAAGCACGAAATCTTGTAGAGTTGTCTTTGTTACGTTGACGTAGACAGAGTATACGTGAAGATTATTATTTTTAACATATATTAATGTGGCATAATAAAATACATGTTGTAAAAGAGAATGTATTGATTCCTAGTTAAAGTTGTACATGTACAACTCTGCTTTGCTCTTTTCATCGTTTCCAAATAGATTGCTTGCAGCTTGCTCTTGTAGCTCACCATGACTGTTTCAAAATGGGGTAAGCTTCGTAAAACGTGTACGTATATGTATACGAAAATGTATGAGAAGCTTCTTGGTTTGAACGTTTTTTTTTTTTTCATAAAAAAATTAACCATTGATCTGACTTTCGAAAAAGTTTAAAAAAAAAAAAAATCTCAGCTTTCAGCAGAACTCATCGTGCCTATGGCGGTTGTGGACCTTGCGTTAAAGTTTGGATGAATGTTTTTCTCTCCACGCTACACTAGATAGGTTAGTTGTGAGGAGTGTCTCTGGTCCCCAGAAGGAAAATAAAAAGCGACATATAATATATCACTGGAATGCAAGATTATCATCTTCAGTTACCCTTAATCAATGCTCATGCTTATCGTGTTTGGTTTTAAGTAGAAACAAGTATTAGCCCTTTCTAATTCACATGGCATCCCACTTTTGCATTAGGAAAGGATCAAATATCATCACCACAATTTTTAATGGAATTTAATTTTGGAATGAAAAAGGGTCTCTGCGCCGGTTTTGGAATCAGATTAGCAAAGAATTTTCTAATTTAAGTTTTACGGTAAACGACAAATCCTTGTTTAGTTGGGTTCTTCTGACTTCTGACTCCGTCTAAAAGTGACACATTATCAAGGTATTTATCTATCCTTGAGATTTTCATATCCGGAAAGATCACACAAGTTATGACTATTATGGGAGGAAGATGCAGTGGTTTCTGAATCCTTATCGCTACTTTTAATTACAATGGAAAGGATTCAGAGTATACGGTATGGTATGGATAATTCAGAAATTGTGATCGTCCATTGAACCTGAGAAAGGAAATCATGGCCTCATTGATGTCAAGTCCCTAGTGGTGATTGGTTACGGGATAGGTAATATGGCCCCAGACTCGTCTGGTGTCAGATTAGAGGAGCACATGCACCATGTGGTCCTGTGAGAGCCTACTATTTTAGATAATCTAAGCTATTATAATGTCAATCAGGAAAAAACTTAACCATATAATTTTCACTTACTGCTTTTGATTTGAGAGTAAGCAATACAAATCAGTAACAGTGACAACGACACTTCCCCCTAATAAATTCAATTGGTTGTGCGGGTCATTGATCGTAAATGCCCGTCTTACAAAACATACTACCCCTCTCTCATTCATTGGAGGAAGCAAAAGCACCAAAAAACCAAACAAGCGCAGATAAAATAAGTAAATGTCTGCTGTAAATGCACTTAAGCACTTCTTGTCTTTCAAGTGTTTTCTAGCAAGTAGCAACTGACACTGAAGCAACAACCCTACAATGACAATGCAAGTCGTAGCTCAATTAATTCAGCATAATTACTTATACCAGCGGTGATTTTGAAGATCACGCTCAAATTGGTAGAACAATGAGAGTAAAAGAGTACAAGCTAGATTAAATATTTGGGAAACCATTTGAGCTCTCTATCAGTAGCTAACACTCCTAAGCATGAGATGTAAACTTCAACAAACCCGCTCATGCATGTTGTTAAAGCTTCACCATCCAAAATCTCTGATTGTGACTCCCCAACGGGGTCACCAATCCTCGCCATCATTTCAACCCACAACCTCCACAAAGTTGAACAATACTAGAAAGAAATATCACTACTTTCTTTTTCCATCCATTCTACGTCAATTACCTTTCAACCTTTTCTAATAGAATCCAACCTCACATGGACAGAAGAAACCGAAACCCCTAAATTTAAATCAAAGACAACGACATCTTCAGGCTAAAAGTAAAATAAAATTCAAAAGTTACCCATTTAATTCCTTGTCTTCACTGTTCATCTATTCAACCCACAATCACCGGCTTTTTCTCAAGTCATAATTAAACTCCTTTGAACAATTTGCAACCATATCAAAACCACAAAAAACGCATTCAAAGATGTAAGACAAGCTTTTTCACAATCTAACCCACACAACCTAAAAGATAAAGTTATCGGTCAGGTAAAATCAATTTTACCAAAATTAAAAAACAAATAAGAACAATATACACCAGAAGTGCTAAAATTTCATTGCTATCTATGTAACCATGAACATATACAAAAATTCTGTTCCAGATCTGTCATCAAATTATTACGCTATCCATCTTTTTTTGTTTACATAATTTTTTTTTTCAACATCTGGTTCGACTTCGCCTCCCCAGCCATAACTTGAGCTTAAGATATTCACTCATATCTTTTCTTTTTAAAAAGAAAGAGAAAAAACATTTTAACAAAAAAACATTTCTCAGTATGATATATGTTTATTATTTTTCTATTTAGTGTGAAAAATTCCACCGTCAACATGATCTCCAATCAAGGCGAACCTCGGCGGGGCCATGCACGTGTTGGCTGGGCTTCCGGAATGAAACGATATGGCTGCTCACCATGAAGGCCGTTACACGCTCGGAGACTCTCACATCTTCCATCTTCAACTCCTGCAACCTAAGCACGTACTCCGGCACGTGCAATAGGTCCCACACGACTCCCACTCCACCAGGCTTCATTACTCTAACCAACTCCGCCACCGCGCGCATCCTCTCAGCCGCGGCCTCCGCCGTTCGAGCGCCGTACTCCCTCCCGACTGTATGCACGAACACGCCGGAAACCACCACGTCGAAGTAGTTATCCGGAAACGGCAGCCGCCGCGCGTCACCCTCGCGGCACGTCACGTACTCGCCAACTCCTTCCATCTTTGCGGCGCGGAGAGTCGACATCGTCGTGCGCTTCGACCGGTCGAGGCCGACGACGCGGCCGGAACTCCCTTCCTTTTTCATCTGCGTCGCCACCGCGTTCAGGAGGATGCCGCGGCCGCAGCAGCCGAGGTCAAGCGCGAGCTTCACGGAGGACCAGTCGTGCACGGCGGAGACGATGCGCTGAGCCATGTCGAAGTGCAGCGGCACGGAGGAGTAAAAAAAGTTCGCCGCCGCAAAGAAGAGGCACAGCGCGGAGAGCGCCGTGACCGAGCCAGTGATTCCTGCCGCAAATCGCGCGGTGCCGCCGGCGCCGGAAAAGATTCGCTCGAAAAAGTTGCAGACAAGATCAAAATAAAGAAGATACAAAACAGACAACACAGAGAAGAGCATCGCCTGGCAGAGGAGGAAAATTAGGGTTGGGCGCTGCTCCATTCCGTAGATCGCGTACATCTGCGTCCAGTCTCTGTTACCGTTCGTCGATTTTCCCATTCGGTTCTTCTAGAACCTTCTCCCGGAGCTTCGGCTCACTGCTTCAGCGTGTTGCTGAATAGAATCTGCAGTAATTCAGAGCGAGGCCTGTGAGAAAATCGTGCTTTTAGTTTTCACTTTCAAAGCGAAATAAAAAGTGTGTGAGTGAATCGTTTGAATGTGTCTCTAACCAGTGAGAATAATTTGAAGATTTTGGGAATCAGCAAGTCAGATCCATTTTCCTGGCGGTGAAATGAAACAAAATAACGATGCAGTAGTGACAGTCACGACCATACCGTCGTTGATTTTCCACTGGTACAGTTGTCAGTTACGGTGCTCTTCCAAACGCGTTTTGCTTCGTCGTTTTGCGTCCTTCAAAACGGCAACACTGTTCTGCGTTCAGCGTCTCTCTCTCATCATCTCTGTGTCCGGTTTGGGACTAGCACTGCACGGATTTCAAGAGTGGCCAAAGAGGGAGTGAAATATTATGAATGCCAATGGGATGGGACCTTCTTTTCGTTGTGATTCGTCAAGAAATACTTATATAGTGTGTACGGCGATGAAGACCCTTTGAAACTTTGAACTCTTTACCGGTTCACCGGCTTAGGTGGTTCCCAACTTCCCACTCTCTACTCACTCACTTTTTTCTTTTTTTATTTTCCGTTTGTTACGATCCGGTCCTCGTAACGTTTCTTCGCTCACTCGTTTACAGCACAGCCTTCAAGACCTTGCTAAAACTCTAATTAATGCCAATAATTTTCAGTATCGCGTATTTAGACTTTTTCCCTTGTGTGAGGAGAACAAAGGAAAACACAACCCTTTCCTTTGTAAGCATAATATTTATTGGGTGGTAAACTCGTTGTTACTTTTGGTTCCTAATTCAACAATATTACCATCCTTTGTGTGTGCTTAGTTATGGAAGAATTTCAGATCAAAATTATTAGCACGTGACGGTTTACTCGCTTCCTTGCAAAATCTAATTTGTTAATTCTTCTGCGAAAAATTGGTGCCACAATTGCACATTTACCTAATTAATAGGTAATAAGTTCGGCCAACGGTGCTAGCCCCCATTTTCTCCTCTCTTTTCGTTTCATAATAAAATCTGTAATAATAAATGTAAATTACATATTCCTTTTCTTTTGTTGTACTCAAATGCTGAATATTTCTTCATCACATTTTTATGACACGATCCCTTCAACAATGGTAGTTTTAATTTGTTGAATAATTCTTGTATAACCAACCATCTTTTTTTTTTTTAATTTTATAAATGGATGCACTAAAGCGGAGCATAATTATGAGGCAGAACCAATTTTCCAAAATAACAAAACATAATAAGACAATAATAATTGCATATTTCTTTCCTAATCGAATGCGATTTTCAGATTTTTTTTTAGAACCAATAAGCATGTTATTTGAGTAACAGATTATTTTGTATTTAAATTACGATGATAACTACTTTATCCTACCAAGTTAGCTTTAATTGACGCTTTGATATAATATAACTAGTTTTGGGGCTTTAACTCCACTATAGTGATGTGCGGTAACGTATTGGGGTAGTGTGTTTCCGCCTAGTACTTTTTTAACTAACTCATGATTCCCAAATATACTTAAGATTATTAATTCACGGCACTATCAATACATTAAACAAAATCCATCAAGAATTTTAAATTATTTTAAAAATGCATTAAATTATTTATATTTCAACATGAAAATTTTAAATAATATCTCGCTATTTTTCTTTATATATAAGTGCATAATTATTCTTCTGTGATACAAATATAACTTTTACAAGAGTCCGAGGTAGGGTTAGTTAGGTGGGAAACTATGAATAGGAGAAGAATCAGGTGGAGTCAATAGTTGAAATTGTTAGCAGTAATTTTAGCATGTCATAAACACAAATTCAAGGACCACAACTATGATTTGATTTGATTTTTTTTTAATATAGTTTGGTTGAATTAAATGACAATTTTGATAAAATTTTCATAGAAAAAAATTTAATATCTGAGCAAATTGAAATTGTAATTTATGTGTTTATGATGGTAAAGTTGGGGAACTTTCATGAGATACTGTTATTTGCTTGAAATTCAAAATAAGTAGTGAACACGTAACCCACTTTATAGATCTTTCTATGACTCAAATGATCTAGGGCAACAAAGATGCCATTTAGTGTCCTTTATTCAAGCATCACAGTTCGCAAATCACACTTTCCCTTTTTCTTATTCTCTCTTTTTTCATTAGAATATTCTAATATATATATTTATAAGTCATCTACCTCTGTTGAAAGAAACACGATAAATTGCGTCCGTCCACATACACTCCTTTAAAATTTTGTAAATTCAATAGTTTTATATTGTTTAAAAATAATTTAAATATTTTTTTATGTATTTCTTAAAAATAAAACTGTGACAAAATTCTAAATTTTTAAAATAAACAATATTTTAAATAAGATACTAATTGAGACTGACGATTCAATATTAACGGACTTAAGATCTTTGGTGCCGATCGAGCCTATAAGCTATCTTCTAAATGAAAAAAATTGACAATATTGGATAATTAAGTAACAAGGAAAAATCAAATCAAATCAAATCATAAAACGATTACCAAATCCCAAATTTGACTGTACATAACTTCTTCATGGTGTGAAAATAAAATTAGAACATAATACAATCGTATTAGTAAAAAGATTTTTGAAATTAATGCACCATGAATCAATAGGAAAAGAATTGTTGATGTAATTATTAATATTCAAAACTGGGAAAGAGATGGTCAAATTGGAGAGATATAATACTAATAAGATACCAGTTCAATTACATAACCTGAGTTCAATCACATAACATTAACATCATTCTCGATTGAAATCTTAAGACGGTGAATTTATGAGTTTTTATCCTTATATAACGTTCTACTCTCTCATTTCTAGTCAACCTGAACTTAAATTCACACTTGAATTCATAACAGGATGTTGTAAAGTTTTATAATATGAGTTATTTGAGCTTATAAATTTAACTCGACTAAAATTCAATTTAACTTGTATTATCATTTTAAAAATGAGAGAAGTTATTTTCAATATTCATTTTAACTATAGTTTTAACAATTTACTGTTAATTCATTAATTTATCTAAATTAATAAATAGCAATACTATAAAAGGAAACTGTGCAATATTAAATATATTTATGTGAAGTTTAAAAGGAGAATCTTGTTGAACTGATATTATTTAGGAGAATTACATTTTGACTTCCATTTTTTGATTCCTATTTTTTATTTTTTGACATGGTTTAGTGCGGATCATTGATTCTTTAAAAAGAAATAGTAATACATTAATCAATGATCCACACATTAAACCACGTAAAGAATAGGAGTTAAAAATGAATGTTAGAGTATCGTTGTCCTGTTATTTAATCTAAATGAAATTGTCTTGATCTAACTCTTAACACTTAACATACATTGCTGAATTTGAATAAGGTGAAAGAGAGAAATGGCAGAAATGGTATTATAGGTAGCGAATTTGAAAACAAAATAGGAAAAACGTTGTGGTTCAGACAACCATGCATGTTAACATGATTAGGTACCTTTCTTTCGCATTACTCAGCGTGAGGGAAGCAGTATGCTCATAACTTTGAACAACCACCAAATAAAAATTATAAAAACTTGTCATTTTTGGACTTCATTTTATCACTTTATGTTTAATATAATATTTCGAATATTTGCATATATATGACACTGGTTATGTTTTAATTAGGTTTATAAAAAAATGAATGAATTTAACAAGTGGGTTATCATGTTTACATAAGAAGAAAACATTTTTACGTAGCACTATATATGGTTAGAGCGTAAGTTCAGCGTAGCAAAATATACGTGAAACTGCAATAAAAAAAATAAAATAAAACTCACATCTGTTTTTAAGTTATTGTTTGTTCTAAGACAATCGTTAAACAGCTTAAACATAAAACTAGTGCATCAGCATTGTGTGTGTGACTTTTTCGTACACTAATGAAAAAGAGTGGATTCTACCATGATTTATGCCGGTTGTAGGTTATCTATCATAATAAATAGAGTAAGAGTTTCTTAATTGATAGTTTGTCGGTTATAATTTGAATTGGCTTAATAAGTGTATTTTCGAGCATCACTTTTTCTTTCTCTCTTGAGCATCACTTCTTCCCTGCAATTCAAATTCAAACGATAAATTAGGAAAAAACAAAATGCAGATGCAAAAGAATAGAAAAAGGACCTTGAAGATGAGTCTCTTCTCGATCTTGTCGACGGGATTGTTTGCGGCGTACTCCTCCTTGGTGAGATTTCTCACCTCCATGAGCGTGATGGCCATGAGCGTTTGCGAGATCTTGTGGGCGGCGAAGTCAGGCTTGCCAACACCAGTGAAGAAGACGGTGCCTGCGGCGTTAAGGAGAGTGCACGTGAGGGCTAGTGTTTTGGAGTGGTATATGTGTTTGAAGAAGAAATTGAGGTGGCTCTGTTGGGACATGAACAGGGCCGTCAGCGACATAGAAAGTTGACATTTTATGATGATTTTGGACCCGTCATAGAAAAGCTATTCTAACTACTGTAAAAGTATTTCTTGCGCTAGTGAGGTAATATATTATGTAAATGGATAAAAGTAGAAATTTCAAGACATGTGTCCTTAGTTCTCACAAAAGCTTTCCTAATGACAAGTTTTCTTAAGTGAGTGTTTCATAAATTCAATTTATATATTTTTAATTAATTATGTATTAAAAAAATTTAGTTTAGTGATGTTGCAAGTTTTATATTAATTAAAGATAAGAACAATTATAAGTATGTTCAAACTTCACCTTACACTTTCAAAGGTGTAATAATCTTTCATAAAATATATGCTTTTTTTTTGCATTTAGAAAGATATAATGTGAGAACCTTTGACATTACAACTTCTATTAGTTTTTATAGGTTGATACCTCTAGCCTTGGTCTTTGTTAAAACTCTTTTCTTTCAGGGTTTTCTCTACTCAAAATTAGTTGTAGAAATCCTCTAACTACATATAAACCTTTCAACTACATAAATTTGATTGCTTTGCTCCTTAGTTCATCTAGATTTCACTAGTACAAAAACTTCATATTACATCGGTTATTTATGACTAATTACATCGGTTTTGGACCCGATGTAAATATTACCGATGTAATAAATTAAATATTTTTAAATCGGTTAGGTTATAACCGATGTAATAAAAAACCTCCTTCTCTATAATAATTTGAAATAATTCCAAAAATCAGAATGATGAATCTTAAGTAAAGGTATAGTCCAACCATCTAAAATCATCCACGAGCCTCCAATAGATTTAACCATCCACGAGCCTGGCCTTCCAACAAAATCAATAAAATCTTCAACTTCATGGTGTGGGTCTTCAATGGTGGTGATGCAGGTTTTCAACGGAACAGTGAGGAGCTTCAAAGGAACGATGTGATAGAGGGAGGTTTGGACCGTAAGCGCAGAGGCTGGCTTGGACCTGAAATGCACGAAGGAGGTGCTGAACCGATAAAACAACACGAAGGAAGGTCCTAGTGGACCAGATTCGAGGGCTCGAGCGGTGCTAACCAGATCTGGACACGAAGGCGGTGTTGGACCAAAACCAAGGCGCAGTGGCAGTGCAAGCTAGATCTGGGCACAAACATGGTGCTGGACCAAAACCGTGATGCGAAGGCGATGCAAACCAGATATGAGGAGGCAATGGTGGACTGAAACCAGGGTACAGAGGCGCACCACCTAGGTTGTCTCTCTTTGCGCTTCGTGGAGATATTCTTGGCGATGGTGTGGAGGCGCATGGAAAGGGGTGCTTGCGAAAAAGGAAAAAAAGTGAGATGGGAGAGAACTGCAACAAAGAAAAAGTGAAATGTGAAAACTGAAGGATAAGTTTTAAACAAAAGAGGTGATATTACATCGGTCGGAAGAAATAACCTATGTGATATCACGCAACATCTTTGGTTACATCATTTTTCTTTTAACTGATTTAAAATGACGATGTTATTTGTACATTTTGCACTAGTGTTTTAGGTTGCTTTTTTGCATAACATGCTAACAAATGGTCCTAGTTTGAGGGTTGTCACCATATGATGTGGTGCCACTTATGAGTTGATACTACTTATATTGTTTTTGGTCACACCATGAACAAATAAACTATTTCTTTAGCTTTAATAAAAAAAATCCTACTTATGTTATTCTCTCTAACTTATAGTGATCCTCATTAAAACATAATTATTCATCAAAAGGCAAAAATGATCTCTAACTTATAGTACATCACACAAACACAACTACTTCCCGATTCTTAAAAATAAATGCACTCGACCATCTTCGTTTTAATTCTATTTAATGGCTCCTTCATAACACTTAATTATGCACAAGCTCATTCAAAACTCAATTGTGAACGGTCAAAACTTTGTCAAAAATATTTCTTGTTCATCCACGAATCTCACAGAGTGCTAACATTCATAGCAAAAGTAAAATCAAGAGAGACACATAGCATTAACATTCATAACTCAATCATTAATTCCTACTAATAACAATGGTGGCACGTGAAAATAAGATAGACACATGAAATTAAACAAGGATAATAAAAAAAAAGCCTCACCCTAAATCCCTTCACTCAGCGAGATGGGATATCAAGTTAATCCTATAAACCGACATATTTGTTCAACCTTAAATCCATCGATTGGAACATGTTATTCACTCACAAATTTTTCTTATGCAATCTCAACAGTTAATTGTTGGAAGCGAAACACTAATGTATTTTGTGAGAACCTTTTTTAAAGAAAAAAATACCTATTTATTAAAATATAAGAAACACCTATATAAAACTAAGTTTTTCAAAATAGAGAAAGGAATTTATGTTACCTCCCCCCCCCCTCCTCTATAGAGAACCCTTAATCCTTCATCTTTCTCTAGAATTTTATCCATCTACATCCTTTTCTTGAGGAGTTGAAGTCGTTGAAGCAATCTTAGGGAAAATCTCTACTAGAAATTCTCATCAATCCAATCTAGAAGTAAGAAACTATGCCCTTTTTTAGAACCAACTTGATTTCTTAGTGCATGCAAATTTTGTGGGTTATATGTTGTTCCTTGGTGATCTAGATGAAACTTCATATAGTGGTGGTCATGGAATCATGAGTTGATCATTATTAGGGTTGATTGTGTTTATAACGAAACTTAAGTGGTGGGGTGCTGCTCAATGAGGACTTTGGTAGAGTCCATATTTAGAGTTAAGGGGAGTTGATCATTTAAAAGTTGTTCTTAAAAGTTTACTTGATTGAATTGTTAATTGTACCAAATTGTTATATCACGGTTTGAAATTTAATTTGGGGATTTTTGGGTATAGGAGGCATTTCTATGTGGGTATGGTGAATTTGATCGATTGGATATGAAACATGGTAAATTTAAAGATTTTGATAGTCAGTTTATAATGTGTGAGTTGTGAACTATTTGTGATTTTGGTGAAGCTATGAGGTGTATGATTGTGTTGTGAGATTGAGTGTAAATATGCTTTAATGTAATTGATAAGATACAAATAAATAGTGATGGAATGGTTGGATGAGTAGAATCTTTATTGAATGAATGTGATTTTTATGATTGTATAATTAAGTGATTTCTTTGGGTGTGATTAATTGAGTGTTTATGATGCAATGAGATGATTATACATATTTTTATTATTTGAAGTGTAATGCTTAAAGACACTAGAAGCATAGAAAAATCTAATTAGATTTATGATTGTCTTGAGTTATGTTTGATAATGTAGCATTATTTGTGAAAATTTAGTGTACTATGGTTGTTAAATTAGTTATTTCTAAGGGAAAATGGTAATTTAGGGTGAGTCAATGTGTTAGAAGGGGACTTTAGGGGGTTAGATTGTCCTAACTTAATTAGTGTCTAACTCACATAGATTATGACATCTAGGTGGTGTGAGTCAAAGGAGACTCCACATGGTAGACAATATGGTATGAAAAAAGATCATACTTAGGAAACTAATAGGCTTAACCCTGTCATGACTTGGTTGGGGACATTGGTCCTGAGTATTGAAACACCATTAGATGAATTAGGAGCAAGCATGACATGTGTATAGTTTTGTAAGTTTATTCAATACACTAGTCTTCCTGAAATATAGTCTAGTATTATTTTTGTTGTTTAGTCACATGAGACTAGTAGTTGTTTGAGCCATTGGATTGGGTCATGTGGGTTGATACCTACTATGTGATTTGATGAATGCGAATTATTTGTGCTTGTGGGCTGAATTTTAAATAAGATGTTGTGATGGAGCAATGTGGTTTGATGTGGGATAGTTGATGTTTAGCAATGATTAGGAACCAAGTGAGGTTTTGTCTTGATGGACTTTAAAGAAAAGTTTCACTAAGTGGTGTGGTAGTGGTTGCTAGTTAAGTATGATGAAATATTTGTTTAATTAGAAACTTTTATAATAAAGATAAGATATTACTTTAAAATATGAAAAGTATTTTTTTCCTGATAGATCTTCTTTCCTTATATATCATTCCTTTGTTTTCTTGTATTTTAAATGCATTAGTTTACCTTAGTTTTTTGTTTGAATGTTGTTTGTTCTTTTTCTCTACAATGATTATAAAATGCGTGAGTAAGGATAGGTCAAGAAGGGAAGAGCAACTCTAGAGCCGAGCGGATCATTGAAGATCTAATTTTAACTATGAATTATCTTTAATTATTATAGTAATTGTATCTAAGTAACTTTTATTTTGAAAAACTTAAGTATAGTTTTTGTTTTTTATCATCCTTATATACTAATGATATGTAATAAATAAGAATTATCTATAATTTTCTATTTATAAATATAATGAAAATCATCATATTTGAATGGATATGGTAGTAATAGAGGACGTGGCATTTTTTGTTTGTCAAAATATCTCGTAATTAATGATTTATTTTTTTTTATGTTGATAAAGATTCTTTAAAAACTTGGCTAAAGAGAAGGGTATTTACAAAATATTTTCACAATAAAATATAAAGTAATAAATATATAATTAATAAATAATGTATACGTTACAACTTTCACTTATGTAAACTTTGACTATGCATTCAAGTCAAATTTAATTCTCAGTTGGTACATAAACACCGAATTACTTGTATTTGTACTATTAATATATTTTTTATATTTTTTATTGAATATCCTTTTTATTTCGTTATTAACAAATATTACTGAAAATGTTTATATATTTTTTATAAATAAAAAAATAATGTGATATTTTAATAAAATATTTAGTTCATAATCATATTAAATGTTTTAATAAAAATAGCATGATATTTTTTAAGTGAAACATCAGAAAATATTATTTCACCTCGTGTTTTTATGAAAAACTTGACCGATTTTTTTTCTTTGTCTTTTAAATATTCATCAAGCATAAAAAAACGTAATTTCTTAATCTAATTCTTAAAATAGTATTGTTTTCAATCAATGCCCTTGAAAAGTATAATTTAAAAAGATTTTGAGATTGAATCTAATTTTTAGCACTGTAAGTACTATATTTAAGCTAATTTTAGTTTGCACACCGCTTTTATATTACTCAACTTATAGTTTTATTTATTTTTTTAATATAATTCTTCTTTTACAATACATTTTTCGATTTTCATAATTAAGATAACGATAAACATTAAGTAAATGATATAATAGAAATAGTAAAAATAAAGTATACAAAAAACTCTTTTTTTGAGTCCCAATATTCCGTAATAAAAAAAAAAGTGAAAAAGCACTATGATGAGTTCATTTGACTTGTTACATAACCAAAGCCGTACAATATGGATTTTAATATAAGTTAAAGCTTTTTATTGGCCATATCCAAATATTATTTTCAACTCTCACTTTATCACACTCTCCCACAGATTTAAACAGCCATCAGAATCTACTTGATGGAGTTTACGAGTTAAAAGAGTATTTAAAAAAAAGTGAAAATGGGTATATTTCAATTAATATAATTAAGATTGAAGTGTTAATTTAATTTAGTTTTTAAGTTATGGAGGTTTATTTGACTTAATTAATAAAATAATAAAGTGAAAAATGGGTTATAAATTAATGAGGCAAAGCTTTAGAAAAATAGGAAAAGCCCATGGATTGTGACTTTATTCCGAAAATGCCACTGCCGTTCCACGGCACAGCGAGGTGAGCTGGTTACCAACTACGCTTGACTTTTATTTGTGTCTGTTCATCGGAATTAGGGTTTTGAAAAAAATATTAGGGAGCGTTAGATATTTCTGTTTTTCTGTTCTTGCTCAATCCCATTACTTTACATGTCAACGCGGTTCTTACTTTAATTAAATAATGTTCAAACCGATTCTCATGAATGAAATTTGTCCTCTTCTATTGGTCCCCAATTCCAATTATATATTATTCACTCTCTGCAGATTCTTCAATCATTTAACCATTTTTACATTTAATTTAATGGTCAATTTTAAGTTACTTGTCAGGGAAATTGGATAAAATGCAGTAAAAAAAATATTTCCACTGATAAGAATCCACATGATAAAGAATTATACAAAACCATACAAAAATTATGACACACTGACATGAAATGAACCTGTTCATGTTTGTGAGAAGAAACGAAGAAAACCTTAAAAAAGAAACCATGAGTTGACAGAAGGATTGATTGTTTTATGTGAGAGACCTAGTTTAATTAGTACTAGAAAAGCACTTTTAGAATTCCATTAACTTAATTGATGAACTCAATTAAAAAGTAAAGTTGTTCAAATACCTGAGTTATTTTCACACAAAGTACAAATGTATGCGTTTGCTTCTTTTTTCCCTCAAAGCAAAATAAGATGTACGATGTTCTTAGAGGACCCGAAGACCATTCCTCTCTCCTGTTACTTGTCCTGCTCTCTTCTTTTTATTGTTCACGGTCACGGTCACGGTCATGACTCTCGAAACTCAATTCGAAAGAGTGGTACGAGTAGAAAAAATTTGGATTTTCAAGTCAATAAGAAATTAAACTCTCGGTCAGTGTTTGATCAGTTCAGGAAAACTAACTTTTTATCCTAAGTTCTTCTCCTATCTATTGGAATAATTGATAGGTTTTTCACTGTTGACATATTAGCGAGGATTCAATTTTGTCTTAATCTTGTTTGTATTATGCACTTAATCTTAATTATTTTTAAAATTTGGACGTTGAGACAAATAATTGGACATTCACCTTTTAGGTTCTCCACCTTTCTCCTTAGGGTTGGCTCCCCGACCTTCTCTAGTAGCGTCACATCGGTTCCATAGATGAGGTTGTAGAATGTCTTCCAAATTTATGATATGGGATGGGGTTGCACCGGTAGACCTATAGGACTTCCAACAAATCTTCTATTCATCTACCCTTGATTGCGTTCAATCTTCTTTTATATTCAGTTAGTTTGAAGGTAGTTCACGACTACTAATAAGAACTTATGATGTCCTGTTTTAAGGGAAAAAGGCTAAGAATGTCCATCCCTCGTCGTGCAAACAACTAGGGAGAGGTAATTTTTTGCAATTCTGCTCACGATAGGTTGATAAGATGGTTGTGTTCTTGGCAGCTCCAACATTACTTCACAAATTTTGTGCAACCTTCCCTCATTTTGGACTAGTAGTATCCATCTAGTAGCACTTGAGTTGCCGTTCTCCTATATTTGGAATGCAACTCACACACTCCATTGTGTATCTCGTTCATGAAATACTTAGTTGGCTGCTAGTGATGCATTTCTTAAGGGCATCGAGTAACCTCTCTAGTATATATGTCTTGTCTAATAATTACAAATTGTGAGGCCCTTTTTGCAATGAACATCTCATGCTTTTCATCGCCCACTAGGATTCCTTCTGTATATTTCGGGATGGGAGCCATCCAATCATCATCAACAATGTCCACACAAGTGCATTCAACAGTTTGGACAATAGGGGCATGAAGTGTTAGGTGTATGACATATTCATCTTTTTTGTGTTAAAAGGAGGGTTAAAATGTTCTTACAAGAACAAATTGACCTTTTGGTCGCCACCCTATCGATCATGATGTGGTGACATTTTTCTCGAGGGTGATAAAAAGACATTTAGGACGATTTTCAATAGCTTGTCGAGGACTTTCTAGGTGTGAAAGACTCTTACAAATATTGTTTTGATTCATATTTTAATGAAAAATAGAAAACATAGAAACAAAAATGTATACTAGTGTAATAAAAATGTTTCAATTATTATAATTGATATCTTCATTTATTTGATTATCTTAAATAATCAAGTATTTCCTTGAACTTTAATACACACTCATGTATCATTCCATTTTATTATAACTCATGAGATAAAATATTTTCCAACTCAAATTATAAGAAAATAAAAATATCAAATGACATTATAAAAAATGAAATTTTAAACAAACTAAAAAATATCAATATGAAATTATATACTTCAATAAAATAATGTTTAAAATTATATATATATATATATATATATATATATATATATATATATATATATATATATATATATATATATTCTTATTGACGTAAGACTAGGGTGGTTCACGACGAGGTCGATCTTGAGCAATCCTGCCAACGACTAATCAAGCTCACACAACAAGACCAATGATATTCTTTTTATGAAAATGGAATATGCTAAACTTTACTATATCTTGTTTACTAGTCCAAAAAATGTTCTTGCCTTTCTTTGTGTGCCCTTCCTCCTTTTATACTCGTACAGTAGTCGACTTGTTCTTAACCACCCTGAAGTTGCGGATGGTTAGATGTGGCACCGAGTTGTTGTCGATCTTTTACGGTGATGTTACCGTTAATACTTACCGACTTCACTAGCGATGAGTGAGCCGAGCCGACCTAGAGTAAGGCTCGATCCGGGGTGTATTAGGCCTAAGATCGGAGTCTATTGGTTAGTGATCGCCCCTAGATCGGACGCGCCGGGGTAACACACTAACCCTCCGACTTCGAGTCCAGACTGCTGGCTGAGGAGTCGCTTGTCAATCCTTGACGTGCACATAGCTTCAACTTCCAAAGCATGCCCAATAGGAACGTGCCACGTGGTCCACTTTTCAGAATGTTTCAACTGTCCAAAACTTCCCCCCTAAAACTGTCTTTTCGCTGCCCGTGTCTTTTCCTTGCCCTTTTGTCCTTTGGTTGGCCTGTGCGTCTTCTCTCTTCCACTTCCTTAGTGCGCATCCTCTACCTCATTCGTTCCTTCTTTGTGATTTTCGGTGTCATTTTCTTCAGATATGCAATTGCTGCTCCTTTTATGTTTCCACCTATATCTTTGCGCGCATTGGTATAATAGCCTTGATTGTTTGTCGATCGTTACTCTTTACCTAAAGAGGTTTTCGTGGTAGTATTAGGTTTGTCGCTCAGTGAGATTTGCTTCCCATTTGCTGGTTTCCTAAGTAGTAGACAATGTTTTCCTTCATGGTCTAGTGGTGTTTGATGTAGGCCTTTTTTCTTTGGGGGTGGGGGTGTTTATTCGAGTGATTGGTGGTTTTTTGGCAGTTTCTAAGTGGTTTTCTTTTTACTCTTTTTTGTGCAAAGGCGCTCTTGCGGTGTCCTATCGATTCTGGAACTATGGTGACCTCTTATGAAGAGTTATATCCATGGGCTGCAATGGGTCTACGTAGGGAGATGTCAAGTTTTATTTTGGACTGGATCATAAATCAATTTCGTCGGGGGCAAAGGTTATGTTGGAGTAATGAGGCCGATATGTTCGTTGTTCGATGTGAGTTGGACAAACTTGTGTGTGTTGATACAAGGACCGACCCTTCTGGTCAATTTTGTTTCTTTTATTCCACTTTATTCTCCAAGGTCGGCCTGCGATTGCCCCTTAATTCTTTTGAGAAAAGGGTTGTTCACTTAGCTGAATGTCGCCCCCACCCAATTGCATCCGAATAATTGGGCCTTTGTCCGAGCCTTCCACATCCTATGCACTCACTTCGGGTCTGTGCCGAGTGCGAACGTGTTCTTGTATTTTTTTTTTGAAATGAAAAAGTCAACCAAACAAATGTGGTCGTCCTTGAGTGGGACGGGTGGTAGAGGACTCCTTACACTATTTCAATCTTCTTATAAGGGTTTTGAAGGTGCTTTCATCAAGGTGTGAGCTCCTCCTCACAAACATGATCTGCTTGAGGGTTTTCCCTGGACTCAAAACCCGAGCTTTGTTGGGTCTTGGGAGTTGGGCGACCTCGAGCCTTAAGAGCGTGAGCACTGCCTTTTACTGGAGTAACTTGGGACTATCTTCGAGACTAAGCAACTGCTCAATCTCGAGTTCCAACCTGTTAACCTCAAAGTTAACCTCAATAAATATATATATATATATATATATATATATATATATATATAATATTAGTGTGTGTTTAATTCTCATACTGAATTTTATATATTAAAAAATTTAAATTTATAAACCCATTGTTTTAAGATTTTGGATTGAGTATTAGTTTTTTTTGTATAAATTTCAAATGTATTATATTTGTTTAATAAATTTTTGCTTAATTACTCCATTGGTCCTTATTTGTCAAGAAGTTTCAAGTCGGTCCTCTAGTATTTTTTTCATCTCAATCTGGTCGTGACTTTTCTAGTCTGACTCAATTTGATCCTGATTTTTTTAAAAGTGATTCAATTTTGTCATTGTCGTTAGTTTTTCACAAACGATGTTAAAGTTTGTATCACATGTCAATTTGTGGTTTTTTTATTTTTTATTTTTTGAATTTTTGTTCTTTTACAGCTATCACTTCACAATGTGCCACATGGCATAATCAGTGTGACGTGCCAGTAATAGTGTGATGTGACAATGCCACATAAATAGAGTCTAAGTTTAGTTCTTACATTTGTTTTATAGTTTCAATTTAGTTCTAATTTTTATAAAAATGAAGTAGTATTGTCCTTTTTAAATTGAGACTTAATTTATTTTTTGTATAAATCTTATGTTGATATTCTTTCTGAAATTGACATTTTATTAAATGTTTCTAAAATATTTTGAAATTAACTTTAAAATTTATACGATATACATGTTAGTTAGAGTTTGAATGTGATTATTAAATCTAATGTAAAACAAAACACAAATCATGAAGAAAAAAATACATGAACAAATTAAATTAGATAAGTTGAATAGTATAATTTCTTAAGATTCAAATATTAACTTCGTATCAATTCACCCATGTTAGTTGTTCTAAATATTTCATATAGATTTTATAGTTAATTGAAAAATATTTCCAGAATAAAAATGTCAATTTTAGTAAGAATATCAGCATAACATTTATATAAAAATAAACTGAATCTCAATTTAAAAAGGGACTCATTTTTTACAGAAATTAAGACTGAGTTGAAACTAAAAATCAAATATAAGGACCAAATTAAAATTATGTCCACGTGGCACTCTCACATCACACTACTACTATCACATTACACTGACAATGTCACGTGATAAAATTGTGAAGTGACAGATGTCAAAAAATAAAAATTTAAAAATATTAAAAAAAATTACAAATTAAAATGTGACACTAACTTTAATATCGTTTGTGAAAAACTAAAAGTAAGAACCAAATTAAATTATTTTTAGAAATATCAAACCAGATTAAATCAAATTAAAAAAGCAGAAACCAAATTGAAAAAAAAAAACTTAGGAGTGACTTTGACATTTCTTTAACATAAACAATACCGTAGTTATTAAACTATAAAAATTTGTTGAAAAATTTATCGCACTAAATTCTCCTATCTTGATTATATGGATATATTAAAAGTCTTCAAAGAGGAAAGATAGATTAGAGTGGTGTGTAGCATGTGTGATTGAAAAAGAGGGTATTGAGCATACTCTAATTGAAATTTTGTTTTGTATGAAGTTAAAGTAAAAATGGAGAGAATGTGTTTAAGAAAGGGAAGCAAGTGGGTCCAAAAAATGGAGAGGAACGCGGCAATGAAGAAAAGAAAGACGATTACGCGTAAATCGAGGCTGGTTGGCACCCACAACACTACCAAAGCAATTCACTGTTCTGTCCAAATCCTTTTTATTCTAAATTTTCTAAACTTTTCAATACACTCTCTTTAACCATTTTTGGAATTAAATATTATAAACGGAAAAATACACCTCACATACTTTTAAATATCGAATGCTTTTAGGTTAAACCATTTATTATCTGCATTCTTAATTATATAGAGTTATTAACTATTATCTCTTTCTTTATTAAAGTCCCTTTCTTACTTACTATACTTAAAACCGCTAATATTTAATCACTTTTAACTGATATGAAAGAAGAGGATAAAGTATGTCAAAAACGTAAAATTGATTGCTTCACATTCACTTGTATTTTGTAAATTAAATAGTTAACATTATTTCTATAAATATTTAACGTTTTATTAGTATCAAAATTAATTAGGTTCTGTCATAACAAACAAGAAAAATTACCGAGATTAACAAAATAAATATCACATTAACTATAGTGACTACAATTGCTTTGATGTAAAAGGGTAGGCATTATTAATAGCTGAGTTTACGGAACAAATTTTACTATGATTAAATTAAAATTAACTAAATTTACGACATTTTGGTGCATAAACATAGTGTTATTAATTATTATTTTATCCATAACAGTTAAACCCATTGTAAGAAGATTTTACAACAATTCTCAGACACCACTTCAACTTATTAATTTAGCTCAGATATTCTAATACGAATACTCATAAAAGGAATCAACTTCTGAAAGCAAAATTTGACTTTAAAAATATAATATTAGTTGCAAATTTTGTGGACTTAGTCGCAGTTTATTAATTTATTATCATCTTTGTTAAATCCCAGAATGAATCAAATATGTGTAAATCTTAATCTTTACAAAGTCAATTTTTTCCTCTCTAAGAATTTTGTATTCCTCTAAGTATAATATCATTGAATATTTTTAAATAGTTTTTGTTGCAGTTGTTAACAACCGTACATTTTTACTAAAACATTAGAATTAGTCACATAACAGATCTCTCACTACGGCATGTTTATTGGTGACAGTTTGAGTATTTTGTTATGGAGATAATCATTTACATTAACTTTTTAAACTGGAATCTAGCAAGCGGATTTATTTTTTCATCAAATATTTGTTAATAAAAAGTAGAATTTTGTATGTTTAGCCGTGAAAATTGTGATAAATCGTCCTCTATCTCCAAATGTTTTTTTTTTCAAAAGTATAAATTAAATTCTTTGCAACGGATGCATTTCATAATCAATAAAAATAATGTTGAAGGAGAAAGAGGAGGAGACACAAGATAATGAAAAATGAAAATAGGAAGAAAAGGAGAAAGAGGATGAAGAAGAAAAATCAAATAATTAGTAATTGATATATGGTTATGAATAATTATCAACAAATTTCTCCTAGTTGTTGGTAAAATACACCAACAGGTATTTCATCAACAAATCTTTTAAGTTAAAATGCTCATGTTGTCTCCATTTTTGTTCAAAAATTTCAATTGATTTTTAAATTTTAAGTCGTCTCAATTGGGTCCTCATTTATTAAATGATTAATTATGTTTTCGTCCCTGTACTATAATCAAATTTTGGGAATGGCCCCTCCTGAAAACCTTAAACTATTTTGATCCTCATGCTTTCAAAACTAATGATTTCAGTCCCTATTTTTGGACGGCGTTAACTGTGTGACTTCGTGGCAAACGGTGTTTTGGGTAGGCTTATAATCTGGCAACACGTGCACATGAGGATGCTGACACACATGTAATTTTTTTTTTTTAATTTTAATTGATTACTTTTTTAAATTGATTGATTTAATATATTTAATGTTAAAAATGAATTTAAACATGTGTTTTAAATTGTGTTTTAAACTTAGTAGCACCTGTTGTGTTTGAAGTGAGAATGGTGACAATGGTTTTCAAGAAAGCATTCATTTGTGTGGTGAAAAGGAAAGATGAAGGTCATAGATGAGTGTGTGATTGACGTTGGCGTTGTTTGCATGGTGCGGAGTGTGCGATTGATGTTGTGGCTGAGGTTACAAGACCAACATTGCAAGGAAATAGAGGTAAGGGCTTTCTTTCATTTGTTTTTTTATTTAGGGTTTTGAAGGGGTTGGTTTGAGGGAACACTAATTTTGTGTTTCCATTTTCTAGGTTTGTGTTGTTTGGATTTATTTTTTTTTTGGTTTTTATGGGTTTAGGGTTCTCTATTCATTGTTGCACAGATGGGTTTCTCAATCGTGATCCATCACATAGGCAAGTTTGAAAGATTTAGGGGAAGGGTGTTGCATTACGAAGTAGGAGAAAAACATGTAGTGTGAGGAGTGAATCCAGATATGTGGTCCTACTTTGAAGCATTGGGTATTCTGAAGGGTATTCTGAAGAAGGGTTTTAAGTATGATGGACATGTGTATATGTGGTGGAAGCCTAAGAAAGGGAGAATGGATGGAGATTTAAGGCCATTAACTGAAGATAGGCATGCTTTGCAGTTGGCAAAATATGTAGAAAACAAAAAGAAGAGGTTGAGATATATGTGGATCATTTGGTTAGTTTTGCTCAAGTCATTGAACTTGTTGAAGGAATGAATGAAGGGGCAAATGAAGAAGGCGATAATGGTGGTTTTAATGACGGAAATGAAGCACAGGACATTGGTACTGTTAATGTTGGTGGAGCAAATGAAGAAGATGGGGGTGTTGCTGTTAATGTTGGTGGGGCAAATGAAGAAGAAGGGAATGCTAATTTTGTTGAAAAGGGAGGAATACAACAAGAAGGGGATGGTGATGTTGTTCAGCAAGTGGAAAATGCATAAGAGCTGGCTAATTTTGGTAATGAATCTGGTGTTGATTTAAAGGATGAAGAAGTTGATGAATTGGATATGAGTGAGGATGAACGACACATATATGATGATGATTATTTTGGGATGGAAAATTCCTCACGCAAAGATGTATCTCAAGTTTTAGGCCACTGGAAAAAAATTCAAAGAAGTTTGGAAAAATAGGAATAAGTCAAGAAATGAAGGTTTGGGTACTTCTAAGCCAAACCAAAGTGAAGGTGTGGGTACTTTTAACACACAACAAACTAATGATAATCATGAAATTGATCCCAACTATAGCACTGATGAGTTAGATAGTGATGTCGATATTGATGATGGGGAGGGTGTGAGGAGATATCCAATATTTAGGGGTGAAGAAATGTGCAAAGAACTCAAATTCACACTTAGGATGGAGTTTTGTTCATTGAAATAGTTCAAGCAAGCTTTGATGGAGCATTCTGTGTTGAATGAAAAAGAGATTAAATTTATCAAGAATGATGATGTTCGAGTGAGGACCATTTGCAAGAGGAAGTGTGGATTTATAATTTTATGCAACAAAGTTTGAGGAAGTCAAACTTTTCGAGTCAAGACCTTGTTTGATAGACATAATTGTGGCTGAGCTTTTGGTAATAAAAATGAAAACAAGGAATATGTTTCTAAAATTGTAGTGCATAAGTTTAGAAAGGTTGGAAGAATTACAGCGAATGAAATTATTGATGATGGAAGGAAATCATACAACATTTGGGATAACTCCTTAGAGGGCTTGTAGAGCAAAAGAAATAGCCATGGACATCCTTGATGGGGATGGGCAGAAGCAATACACATTTCTATATGATTATACGACAGAGTTGAGCAGAGTGTCTAGTCAAACAACAATCAAGATTAAAATTAACCAACCTCAGCCCACATTACAACCACAATTTAGGTCCTTTTATTTGTGTGTTGATGGTTGCAAGAAATGGTTCGTCAATGGTTGTAGACCATTTAAAGGTGTAGATGGATGTCATCTGAAAACTTGTTATGGAGGCCAACTGCTAATAGTAGTTGCAAGGGATACAAATGACCAATATTTTCCACTGGCATTTGTTGTTGTGGAGAATGAGTGCAAGGAGATTTAGAGGTGGTTTCTAACTTTATTATTGGAGGACATTGGAGATATTCAAACCAATCGCTAGATATTTATTTCAGATTAGCAAAAGGTAAATTAAAATCAGTAAATTAATTTTGAATAATGAAATATGGTATGTTAATGACTAAGTCTTTGTGTACATTTGACAGAGACTAATGTAAGTATTTGATGAACTTTTGCAAGGAGTTGAGCACCATTTTTTATAAGAAGAAATTTGGTAGGGGGATATTGATTCAGAATCTCATGATGGCAGCTGCTAAAGCCACACACTATCAAGATTGGGAGGCAAATATGGAAGAAATAAAGAAGGTAAATCAAGAAGCTGTTGAATGGTTACTTGCAATTCCACGTAAGTGTTGGCGTAAGCATGCCTTTAATGCATATTCTAGATGTGATGTCCTCATGAACAACTTATCAGAGTCATTTAATAGCACCATATTGTTAGCTAGGGATAAACCAATTATAACAATGATGGAGTGGATTAGGACTTACTTGATTAGTAGGTTTGCACATCTGAGAGAAAAGTTAACTGCATATACTGGTGTTGTCATGCCTAAACCAAACAAAAGGCTAGATAGGGAAGTAGAAAAAAGTGGAAATTGGTTTGCTATTTGGACTGGAGATGGTATGTTTGAAGTGATACAAGGATTCAAAATGGAAAAATTCATAGTTGACTTCACAAACCACACTTATAGCTTTTATTTTTGGAACTTGGTTGGAATACCCTGTAGGCATGTCGTGGTTGATATCAATTATAGAGTAGAACAACCATTTGATTATGTGCATGCATATTATAAAATAGGGGCTTATCAAGCTTGTTATGGGTCACAAATTTCACCCATTAATGGCCAACAGTTATGGCCTAAAACAAATGCACCCCAAATCCTACCCCTAATATATAAGACTCCACTTGGTAGGTCACGAAAATTAAGAAGGAGAGAACCTGATGAGGACGTGAGTCACTCTATATTGGGGAAGAAGAATCTTAGAATGAAATGTAGTAACTATGGACAATTGATCACAACATCAGTGCAAGCCCAAGACAAGATGAAAAAAATAGCTTAATTTCTCCCATTTTTCTCCCTGTCATTAACTTCTTCTTTAGTTTGGCATTCTTCTCCACCAATTTTAGTACCATTCTCTCACTTCCACTAATATTTTCTTATTCTTCCATTCCTGACTTTCCTTCCACTTCAGGTTCGACCTCATCAGCCTATTGGAAGTAGTTACAATGTCCTGCACTCTACCAAGGAAAATAATGAATTTAGCAAAATCACAATAGAAAATCTAAACACCATAAACAACTGACACTTATTACCCAATTTCGACATCTCCAGAAACATCTTCCATTATTATTTGTGGTTGTTGCTTTAAGAAGTATTAATCTTTCACCACATCCACAAACTTTTGGTCCAAATTATGAAGATCCCAGTTGTGCAGACGACGACGATGACGATGCACCAAACTTCGATATTGTACTCCTTTTTATTGTTAAACCCTAAAATAGTAGAAAACCTTAATCCTCAAATTTGCCTACCTTATTTTTGATGAATAACTCCTTACCACTTCGATACTTCTATGCATCACTATTGGATTTCAATTTCTATTCCCTGAAATTAGAAGACAAAGCTCTCTTCCAAATTATTCCTCTTCACTACATCCACAATGGTCTTCATCTACACCTTACTAAGTTTAAAATACATGTTTAAATTCATTTTTAACATTAAATATATTAAATAAATAAATTTTAAAAAGTAATCAATTAAAATAAAATAAAAATTTACATGTTTCAGCATCCTCATGTACACGTGTCGCCAGATTATGAGTCTACCTGGAACATAGTTTGCCTCGAAGTAACACAGTTACCATCATCCAAAAGATAGGGATTGAAATCATGAGCTTTGAAAGCATGAGGACCAAAATGGTTTAAGGTTTCTAGGAGAGACCATGTCCAAAATATGATTATAGTACATGGACGAAAAAAATAATTAACCATTTATTAAAATGTGTTACAATTTTGTCATTTCCGTTAGTGCAATACTGACGACGTTAACTGTATGCCACGTGATAACTCGTGATTTTTTAATTTTTTTAATTTAAAATAACTGTCATCAGTTAAATTACGGTTCTACCATGTAGCAAAGACAGTGTAACATAGCATGGATAATGCCACGTGTCATTATTGATGTGAAAAATCTCAATTTGATTCTGTATTTGTTATTTTGTGTCAATTTAGTCCCAATTTCTTTTTAAACTAGAGAAATTTCATCATTAACCAAATTGAGACCAAATTTAACTTTTATATTAATGTTACAATGATATTTTTATTTTTTATGAACCTTTTTTAAGTGATCCATAAAAGAATAAATCAAGCAAAAACCTATGAATATCTTAAAGAAAAGAAAGGACTTCATGATAGTCAACATGGGGCCTCACCACCCATCAATGCATGATGTTCTTAGACTTATGTGAACCGATATTGGAATAAGATTAAACTTATTTAGATTTATATTTTACATTGAACTTTATTTAAATTTTGTTTCAAATGTTAGAGTTGATTTAAAAATAACAACTTTATAAATTCAAATATAAAATTTTTGAACAGTTTTATAACAATTTAAAATATTATAAATTGCTGATAAAATTATTTTAAATAAATAATAATATATAAATATTTAAACAAATTTGAAATAAAGTTCAATGCAAAATATTAATTTAAATAAACTTAATTTGGTTAAAAATATCTATTATAATAAAAATAACATTGTAATATTTATGTAAAAGTTAAATTTGATCTCAATGTAGAAAGGATGACATTGCTTCGATCTAAAAAGAAATTGGGACTAAATTGAGACAAAATAAAAAACACATGGGCCAAATTGATATTTTTCACATCAACAATGACACATATCAAAAAAATTTAAAAAAATATGAGCTGACACATGACATACAATTAACATTGTCAGTACTGCACTAACGGAAGTGACCAAATTGCAACACATTTTAAAAAATGAGCACTCAATTGAGACAACTTAAAATTTAAGGATCCAATTGAGATTTCTAAATAAAAACGAGGACAATCCAAGGGTTTTAACCAATATTTTTTCCATTAGTTTTCAGTAAAAAATTTCATTTTACTGATAAAATTTTATTATTACAATTGTATTTTGTCTATAAATAATTTCATTTTTTATAATGAATGCATTTATGTATTTTAATATAGTTTCGTCTAAGTCCATTTAAGTTAAGTGTTAAGTGAATTATATTAAAATTAATATATTTCAATTTAGAATACCATTTGTAAAGCTCAACCTAGTTCATTTTATAAAATATTTGTTGAACCGTTGCAAGCCTTCCATTGTTAGTTATAAATGACCTTATGTATATTTGAAGTTTTGTGTTTTGGATGGATCAAAAGTGTTTCAACACTTTGCGTTTTTATGCAGGATCTATAGGTTGGATGAAGTCCCACATTGATCAACCCAATAGATTATAAATATTAAAAAAAACTCATATATTGACCAAATATTCATTATAAATATTAAATTCATTTAATTTGCATAAGTAAACAATGAAAGGTTTTCACTTAACAAAATTTGGCCACTAAGCACAAATTTTTCCCAAATTGAATTCACTAAGTGAAATTTTAACTTGTTGAACAACTTTTCACAATTATTTTTCATTTGAGATTGATGTAATTTCCTTGACGAGCTTTAAATCCACTACATCAAAATCAATATATAAATTTAAGATTCATTGAGTGCAGAATATATTCAAAATCAATCTATCAAGTGTCTCGTGTTTGACACATCTAACCAATTTAGCAAGTCATATTTAATTTAAAAACTCAATTAAATCTCAAAATTTTATACAAAAATATTACAACTCAAAATTTTCCCATTTCAAAGTCACTAATGGTATCATTTCCCCTTTTTTTAACTTTAGCAAATTCATATAAACTTCTTGCATACCTAAATTACCAATTCAAAACAATCATAATACCTACCAAATAAAAATCTCACACTCTTAATAAATTTGAAACCTCAAACAATAATTTGCCTTTAATTCAATCGATTTAAATTTTCAATGAAATTCCCAAATTTATTAACATTTCATACTTCAAACTCTATACATACTTAAATTACCAAATCAACCTTGAGAGTACCTATAAAATATAAATTTCACACTTTTAATATAGGGATAAATATGTTTTTAGTCTCTGTAGTTTCAGTGGATTTTGTAAATGGTCCCTTCTCGAAACTTATTCACCATTTGGTCCATGCGCTTTTATAACGTTTGTTTTTCGTCCCTAATTTTGAACGACATTAAAAACGTGATTGCGTGGCAAACGGCGTTCCAGATCTGTTGACACCTGTATGCACACATAATTGACACATGTCTCATGATTTTCTTGTAAATTATGGTTTAGGTTAACTGATGGGTGAAACACGCGTTTTGGGTAAATGTAAAATTTACCTTTGAGTGTGAAATGTGCAGACGTCCAAAGATACAACGTCGACCACCTAAATGTGAAATGTTGTTTTACTGTGCAGCGAAGCACTAACCACAAATCGCAACGGAGAGATCGGGGGAGATCGGGGAAGACGACTTCAATCTCGTGAAAAGTGGTTTTACTTGTTCAGTAATAGTGTTCGAATGATGTGAAAGCTTAGGGAAGACAGGAAAGACGACTTAATCTCGTGGTGTGATTTTCTGCTGAATACGAAGGTTTGATTTGATTCTTTTAAGTTTTCAATTGGTTTACTGGTTTTTACGTTTTATGCTTTGAAATCGTTGGTTGCATTTGGGATTTTCGTTTGGGGTGACGAAGTTAGGGTTTCTGATTTTGCAGATGTCTTTCTCAGTTGCGGTTTTCCACATGGGAAAATTTGAGTCATTTAGGGGCAGGTTTTTGCGTTACAACGGAGGTGAAGAACACGTATTCCACGGATTGCATCTTGATAGGTGGTCCTATTTCGAGGCGTTGTCTATATTGAAGGAGGAGTTCAAATATGATGGGGCGATGAAGCTATGGTGGAAGCCGAAGAGAGTTCGGATGGATAGGGATTTAAGGCCTTTTGTATCAGATAATGATACATTGCAATTGTGTGCTTGTGCAGAAACAAAGAAAAAAGAGGTCCAGATTTATGTAGAGCATGTGGTGAGTACAACTGAACCTATCGAGGTGATTGAATGGACACAGAATGCAGGTGAGGGTGGAAGTGAAGAGGAGCTTGATGTGGTGGTGGCTAGTGTTGATTGTCGAGATGGTGGGAAGGGGGATGCAAGAGTTGAGAAGGAGGATATTGGTAACAAAGGGGATGCAAGAGTTGAGAAGAAGGATATTGGTAACAAGGGGGATGCAAGACTAGAGGATGAGGCTACTGTAAAGCAAGTTGGGGTTGTTGACTTAAGGGATGCCAGAGTGGAGGATGAGGCTACTGTAAAACAAGTTAGGGTTATTGACTTAGGGGATGCCAGAGTGGAGGATGAGGGTATTTTGGAAGGAGTTGATGTTTTTAAGAAAGGGGATGCCAGTCATAGGGATGCTGAGAATGAGGATGTTGCTGGTATGGACGACCAAAGTGATATGGATGATAGTGTTATTGAAGAGTTGGACGAAAGTGAAGAAGAACGTCATAGAGACGACGATGATTGTTTTTTATCCACTAACAAATCACGCAGAGACATCAGAAAACTACTTGAAAGGTGGAAAAAATTTTCTAAGGAGAAGAGAAAAAGAAAGCCTTTTGCCAGTGCTGGTGTAGGTGCATTTAAGATAGATTCAATAGGCCAAAATGACATAGATGCCACATATAGCACTGATGAATTGGACAGTGATGTTGAGTGTGAAGGAGAGTCTGTGCACAAGTATACCACTTTTCAAAGTGATGATATGTGCTTCCTCCATCATTTAAGCCTCTTCCAGGGAGGCCAAAGAAATTAAGAAGAAGGGAGGTAGATGAGGATGTGAGTCACTCTAAAGGGAGGAAACCTATGAGGATTAAATGCAGCAAATGTAACCAATATGGACATAATAGTAGAGGTTGTAGAGCTGGAAAAACACAGGTAGCAAAACTAATCCTTTTACAATCAAATTAAACATTACTTACAATTACATTCTATCTAATGCATATTGTATATTCATGGCAGGGTAAAAAGAACTAGAAAAAGAGCAAAAATGTTGCAAGTGAAGGTACTAGTGCATCTAGAATGAGAACCAACAAGAGGTTGAGATCTTCCAGTACCACCACATGACAGCCATCAACTCGCACTAGAGGAAGGAGATCTAAGAAAGCTGTAGCGGCCAAGACAGTTTTAGGGTCACTAGCCAATACCAACAACGCCTCATGACAGCCCATGTGACCTAGTTTAGGAGCTGTATTATTTTAGGACCTGTGTTATTTTGGGAGTTTTTTAATATTGAATGCTATTGGAAGAATTGTTATTTTGGTTGTACCAAACTTTAAATCAGGCTTTTCGTTCAGCTTTAAGGGACCACTTGTTATCTTTATGTTTAGGGGACCACTTGTTATCTTTATGGACCGCTTTAATGTTAATGGAGCACCTTTTATATTTATCTCATCTTGGTAATTTAATATCATGTGTGCTAAATATTTATATGATATCGAACATAGGTTATGGACCACTTATTAGATGTGTGCTTAATATTTCAATACAGGTTATGGACCACTTAATAATGGATGACTTCATGCCAAAATTTTAAACAATTATATGCCACAGGGAATGATAAAAACTCCAAATGGTCAACACGAATACAATTGAGTAAAAAAATTTCCCATTCATTTTCAACACGAATACAACATAAAACACAACAGCTCACTAACACGCTGCCACAAACAGATAACCATTCATTACAAGAACAAGCCACATGTTACAATTGATTTTCATCACGAATAAAACACAAAACACAACAGTAAATGCCCATGAAACTAAGAAAAGCCACATTTTAATTTGACCCAATTTTCTCTCTTCCATCAACTTCTTCTTTAGCTTGACATTCTTCTGAAGCAAATCCACAACCATTCTCTCCTTATCACAAAAAGTTTCTTCATCTTTTTTCCTTGTTAATTCGTCCCAAACAAGTTCCACCTCATCAGCCCATTGGAAGAAGCTACAATTTTCTTCATTCTACAATGCCAATAAAACAAATTTCATTCACAACAAATAACAACATCAAATTTAACACTATAAACAGTGATACTTACTACCCAGTTTCTACATCTCCAGAAAAATCTATAATTGTTCTTCGCAATGTTGGCTTTTAATAACAATAATTTTTCCCACATCCATAAATTTTTGAAGATCCTCGCTTTGAAGAAGAAGAAGACGAGGTCGAACACTTCGATCCATAACTCTTTTTCATATTTCGAAAAGGAGAACAAAAGGAAACCCTAATCCCAAAATTTACTTTCTCCACCGCCAAAATCAACATACTAACCTCCCTTCAATACAACCCTATTCGTCAATTGAATTTTGCTTACCCACTTGAAGTGATTTGCAGGTCCCGCTCTCACTTCAAGTGATTTTTCTCTTCTAATCCTTCCATATTTCTGAGCCCGAAACTTCACTACAAGTTTATTCTAGATCTGTCACTGGACAATAAAATTACGATCTAAAACTTAAATAAAAATAAAATTATTCCTAAGACACGTGTCACTGATGTCTCTGCACAAGTGTCAAAATATCTACCACTGATGTGGAACGCCGTTTGCCACGACAGCAGGTTTTTAACGCCGTCCAAAAATAGGGATGAAAACCAAACGTTTAGAAAGTGCAGGGACCAAACGATGAACAAGTTTCGAGTAGGAACCATTTCCAAAATCAGACGAAACTACAAAGACTAAAAACATATTTATCTCTTTAATATACTTTAAACCTCATATATCGACACATGACTATTAATTTTGCATCTAATTTAGTCAATTTAAATTTTCAATGAAATTTCCAAAATTTGTTTAGCATTTCATACGAAGTCACAATTTATCAAATTTAAGATCTCAAACAATCCTTAAACATGGAAAACTTAAAATTAAATAAAAAAAATCTACTTTACCTTACCTAAAAATTGAATTGAAGTTCAACTAGATCCAAAGAAACTAAACCACTTGTTAAAACTAATCATCTACAAATCTAACACCAAAAATAACTAAAACACAAACTATAGATCGTCTAATCGAGGAAATCAAAATTTTCAACAACAAAAACTGAAAAAAAAAATATAAATCCTTCACATATAAATTTCAGAAAACAAAAAGATTACAAAACAAATATGAACTTACTCTTATTCATAATCTAATCATATATAGAGATGTTTTTCGTCCTATAGGATCATGAAATAAATGAAAATTATCGTAAAGAGAAAAAGAGAGAAAAGTTGAGAGAAGAAATTGACCTGCAATATATTTTTCTTCTTTGAAAAATAAAAAATAAACTGAAAAAAAGAAGTATGATAAAAGAGAAAAAGAATGGGACTTATATGTAAGACTTATTATTATGATAAAAAAGTATGATCAAATTATTATTATTTTATAACTAGAAATTATTATTTTTATTATAATAATAAATATAATAATAATAATAATAACAGATACTATTTTTTTATAGTCCTCAAACATACAATGAAAAATATAAAGAGAAATAAATACACCCTTTCTTTTAATTAACTTTTGTTCATCACTTAAAAAATAGAATAATTATTTGTTGACAAATTTTCTATAAATAAAATTAAATAGATTAATTTTTTATTTTTTAATTAAAATAAAGTAATAAAATAGTATTTTTTTTATCTAAAATTGTAGTTTGTCAAACTTTTTAAAGTTTTGTTTGTCAAAATATCACTACTCTAAAAAATACTATCCATTTATAAGTCAAATCATGTGATGATACCTGATTAAGAGTTTTAATATTAAAGAAAAAAATGCATTAAAAATAAAAACTTTCCACTTTGCTGTAATTTGGCAAAAACACAATAATGTGGGAACCATAGATAATAAATCGAATTTGACTGAAAGACCATTATGTCGGTGATGACAAGGATCCGAGTGTGTGTGGAATCTGGAATCATTATTTATACGTATATCGAAAACAAATCAATTTGTGAAAAACAAAAACAGGATTAGGATAAGACTAAACATAATTGCATGGCACCCTAACTAGTTCTTAGATACCAACCTTGCCTAACGGAGAAGACTTTTTTTTTCTTTTAATGGCTGCCTAATGGAGACAAAAGATAGTAAGAGAATCCAACCAAACGTTTTTGACTTATGTTCATCAAACTTTAATTTAAGGTTTTGAAGTTTCCCACTTCCAATTTTTCTCCATAAATAATCCATGAATCACTGCAAAACCTTTTTTCTCTCACCCAACACCATTAAATCATAAGGAATTTTGTTCTTCTTCATGACTTTGCATTCACACTCTCTGCACCAAAAATGAATCATAATATAAACCAAATTATATTGTTACACTACCATAGTCAACATGTTCATATCTAAACTAAGTAAATAGTTTCTAATATACAAATTATATTTAGATCCATGATAGATAATTATAAGTGTATTTGTAACCATTGATAATTTTTAAAGTTTAATCAAAAATAAAGAATTAGGACTACAATGGTCAAACATATGACATGCATTGAATCCTTAGCACACATTAGGTTTTTTTGGATACATAGCCACTTCTGCCGAATTTTCTCATCAGTATCAAATATAAATTACAACTTTTATATATATATATATATATATATATATATATATATATATATATATATATATATATATATATATATATATATATATTATTAATGGACTTTAAAACTAACTTCATAAAATTGATTTATAAAACAAAATTTTCATCATACTTTACTTATATATATATTATGAAATTATTTTATCTTTAATTGATATGAAATTTTTAACACTTTGTTTAATTTTTTTTCTCTTTTGAATGTTTTGTTAGTTCTTTAAATTCGATTCAATTTTTATTTTTATATTTAAAAATGACTTTTTTTAATTTATTTAATTAAAAAACAATTTGTTTTCATTTTCAATAACATATTTTTTAATTAAAAACTAAAAAATTGTCGAAAATTTCTGGAATAAAAAAAATATATTTAAGGGCTACTGAAATTAATGATTGTGAAGAATGAGTGAAGCATGCAGCACGCTGCTTGAATAAAATGAAACCCAAATTTCAACCTTCATTAAAGCAAGTATTCCTATATGTTGACTCCTCTTTATTTCAAGAATTTTACAATTGGACCCGTAACCACTTTTTGATTCAGAATTTAATGATTTAGTTATATTAAGGTTCATTGATTTTGTATTATTATTTTAATTTAAAATGCTAAATGAGAATAATACCATATTCATAACTTATAATATTAGAATTTAACTTTATTCTAAATATTGTAGTAATTCATTATTCATGACATATAGTATTGAAATTAAACTTGTCACAATATTCAAGTTCAGTAACACATAATAATATCTATTAATAACTATCAATTATCATTAGGAGATAGTGGTATCTACTAACTACAATTATAAACCAAATAGGCACAATCATTTATTATCATTACTAGGTAATAGTATTTACAAATAGTTACCGTTATAAATTAAATAAATATACTTTTCTATTTTCATAACTAGGGATATACGTGAGTCAATTTCCTTAAGTTTGGGTTTGACTTGTTACAAAAATAATGACTCAAACTTGACTTATTTAATAATCAAGTTTGATTAAAAGTTTTAGCTTAAATTATTAAAAAATATATTAATTAAGTTTCATTTTGATTTATTTAGTTTATTCGTAACCTGATTTATTTTATTTCAATGAAATTTTTCTTAAATTGTTTTTTGAACTTTACTAATGTTGTAATTGATATGTCATTTGCTATTTATTAAACTTTTATTTTAGTTTAACTCACAAAATATTATAAAGATAAACACAAAATATTTTAAAACAAAAAGATATAAGCAACAAAAATGTACATATAAAACTATTTGTATGCAACATAAATGTAAACAGGTTACTTTATCAATCTTAATGTTAAGCATTTAAAAGTTGGATTAAACTTATTGAAATTATCGAGCCTAATTAAAAATTTAAATTTATTTACTTAACTAAATAACGAGTTTAAATGAATAATTAATTAGCACAGCCCGAATAATTCAAGTTAGTTTGGTTGATTTACGTTATTAATCACATTTCCATAGACACACAACTATGGATAAACCTTTTGTGAAGACTATAAAGCTCACAAAACATAGTTTGAGGCTATGCTCAGAAGCCCAAACAATACCTTCTCACAGGATTTGTTCTTGGACCCCATAATTTCAACTTGTACCTCCACAAATTTCAAAATTTCATATGTTCACAGAGACATTTAGTTTCATCAACCCGTGGGGGTGCAGGAAGAAGAAGAAGATGAAGTGAAGAAGATCTGGATTAACTAGTTATTTCACCAACCTGTGGGCGTGCAGGAAGAAATGTAACCCTTCTGACCGTCATGGGCCAAAAATATTTGAGAAAAAAGAGCTCGGATTTCACCAAATTCGGTCATTGAAGGCCTAAATGGAATGTCCTTTGCAAAGGGCTTCTCCCTGCACTCCCAAACCTTCTCCTGTACTTCCAATAATTACTCTTTTGATCTAATCAATTTTTATCTGTGAGTGGGTGAAAGCAATGTAAATAGAATTTACTATGACCATCAATGTTTTCTTTTTCCCTGCACCCCCAATAATTTACTGCTTTCTTCTCTCACAAAGTCATCACTCTCACCACCCACCAACCCACCTGCTCCTCCTCCTCCACCGTAGAGCCTTCTTCATCTACCCACTCCGTTTTCTTGACCCCCAAACCAACTTCATCGCCTCCTTCTCCTCCAACTTCTCCTTCTCCATCCTCTCCTCTCCCTCATAAAAAAACATGAAAATTTATGACACGAATTTTGAAATTCGTTTCATACTTTTCTGAAACGGATTACAAATTCCGTTTCTGAAAAAAAAAATTAAAATTTGTGAAACGGAATTCATAATCCGTTTCAGAAAAGTATGAAACGGATCCCGAAATTTATTTCATAAAAAAACATAAAAATTTATGAAACGGATTTCGGAATCCGTTTCATACTTTTCTGAAACAGATCACAAATTCCGTTTCTGAAAAAAAAAATTAAAATTTGTGAAATGGAATTTGTGATCCGTTTCAGAAAAGTATGAAACGGATCCCGAAATCCGTTTCATAAAAAAACATGAAAATTTATGAAACGGATTTCGGAATCCGTTTCATACTTTTCTGAAACGTATCACAAATTTCGTTTCTGAAAAAAAAAATTGTGAAACGGAATTCGTGATCCGTTTCAGAAAAGTATGAAACGGATCCCGAAATTCGTTTCATAAAAAAACCATGAAAATGTATGAAACGGATCACGAATTACGTTTTTGAAGCTTACCTGTGTAATCACTTGACCCCTCCCCATTGGAGGCTGTGAAACCAACGTGCATGAAGTCTTCAAATGTCTCAGAGAGGTCTACTTGGGAAACAAGAATGGGAGTGGAAGGTCTGGTGGAGGAATAAGCGAGCCAGACACGTACCATCTTAATTGCATGACTCCACCCATGCAGTGATGAGTTCGCCGGAGGGGCAGGAGGGAGAGGAGAGGATGGAGAAGGAGAAGTGGGAGGAGAAGGAGGCGATGGAGTTGGTTTGGGGTCAAGAAAACGGAGGGGGTAGATAAAGAAGGCTCTGCCGATGGAGGAGGAGGAGCAGGTGGGTTGTTGGGTGGTGAGAGTGATGGCTTTGTGAGAGAAGAAAATAGTAAATTATTGGGGATGCAGGAAAAAAGAAAGCATTGATGGCCACAGTAAATTCCATTTACATTACTTTCACCCACCCACTGATAAAAATTGATTAGGGTCAAAAGGGTAATTATTGAAAATACAGGAGAAGGTTTGGGGTGCAGGGAGAAGCCCCCTTTGCAACAGTAAAACATTTAGATTGGCCCATGCTCTAGTTTCTATAAAATACAGTATAACACAATATTATGAAAATTAATTTCTTCAAAAAGGGTTCAGTATTCTATTATTTTAGCCTGTTAAATTAAATTAATTATTATATTTACATATTAAATTAGGTTTTTATTATAAATATTTAAAACTTGTAAGAAAATAATGAATTAAATTACAATATTTACATCATTTAAATAATATAATACAAAAGATTAATATTATAAATTAAGATTAAATATGTTTTTAGTCTCTAAACTTAGACATTAAATTAGAATTTATCTATATCCAAAACTTTAATACATTTTGATTTTTAAGCTTTGAAATAAATGGATATAGTCATTTTAACTTAGTGATGTTAACTTATTTTTACGTGTTAAATGATGTTTTAGATTAACATTTAAACTAAAACATATCAAATGAGAACATCATCTAACATATAAAACAAAGTTAATATTATTAAGTTAGAAGTGTTATGAATTAATGGTCATCCATTTATTTGATTCAGTTATTCATATGACTCATATGATTGATATGATTGATACTCATATGATTGATTACTCTTTATGTGTACTAACTATTTAATTTGTATCCTTTTTGGATTAACATATTGTATTTATAAATAAATTCTTCCTATTAGTAGTGAGACACACAGAAAAGTTGCTCCATGAATTCTCATTATCTATTTTTTTTTAATTATTCTCTTTATTATTAAATCTATTTTATAACAAGGACTATATCCATTTATTTATAAAAATTGAGGACAAAAATGTATTAAAGTTTAAAATAGAAATTAATTTTGATTTTACATCTAACTAATATTATATTTAACCATTTAAATTATTTTTTATTTTAGTTCAATTACAAAATATAGATAGACAAACTAGTCTTTGGCAAATTAAGTGTGAAATAGACTAAAATAGATTAAAAACATCAACCTCATCCATCAAATTTTAACAAATTCGTCCATCAAGACCTATTTTTTCATTCTTAGAAGAAATAATATGTCTCCTCATTGTGTTAGAATTACTTTTTATTTTTATTAATAATAAAACTACAAAAAGTCTTCTTATTTTCTAATTTCATTGAAAATAATATTTTGTTTTTTGTAAATAATGTAAAATTAAATTACGTGAACACAACCGAAAATTCATTAGTGTCCATTACATAATGTAATTTACCTCGCACTCACTTTTTGTGTTCTTTTCTGCTTATCATTTCATCTCGTTCATTGGCAATTATTTATGCTGAAGTTGGTAATTTGCACAAACATGTTTAGCATAGAGCTTTTGATCAGTTATGGCCATTATTCAATGAAAATTGATCAATTATGTATAGTGCAATTATACTTACAATTTTCTTTTATATTTGATATATATTTATATATTCTTATCAATGACTATTTGAGATAAATAGTTTTTTTTTTGTTGTCTGGATAATTAATGTATGAAGATAAAAAGGCTCCCATATTAAGGGCACTTTTGGTCATGAATGTTCCTTAACACTTAACATTGAAGTTTCCCCTACCCCACACAAGTGGTCATTTTCTAACTTCATGTCACCTATTTAATTATCTTAATGTACTTTCTTTTTATTTAATGTACTTTTTTCTTTATTTATGCTAACGTACTTTACCCAGATGCATTTCTACTGCAGAGAGGTATAAATGTGTAAAACTTAAAAAATGTTTAACTTTGTTTGAGTTTTACAAAATACACAAAAATATTATTTCGTAGTTGGTTGTCATGTCACAGTAATAAATATACGTATGGGAAAAATATTGGGCCAGAACAACAGTCTTAACTTATTATTGTAGAGACTTCCAGCTGGAGTAGAATTTTGAATATTAAAAGTTAAAAATCTGTGTTTTTATACTAAATAAAAATTAAAAAATAAATTTTTTTTAATATTATATAAATTAAGATTTATAAATTTATTTTTTTAAGATTTTAAATTAGAGGTGATATTAAAAAAATATATTCTTTTGGAAATTATGATAAAGTCTGTGTGCAGTGAACTAAATAAAATCATGCGTACGTGTCCTTGGTGAGATGAAATAAGGTGTTGCAGTTGTACTCAGATTTATTATTTTGGACAGCTGTTGCAAAGAAAGATTGATGATCTTGATCTTAATCAACGGTAGCTAGTGGTTCAGTTGCTAGTGTCACTTTTCTGATTGAGAAGCACCATCACAAACCCTGAAGGTCACGTGACAAAGAGGAAACCATGCTGAGTGAGATTCACACAAATTCTTGATTTACAGTACATGTGTTTTCTATGTGGTCTAATCTTGTGGTTATGTTTCAAATTTACTTGTATATCTTCTGTTTACATCTGGTGCATGTTTTATATTAAATGAACCAAAAATATTTTATTTATCATAATCAAAACTTATATGTTATAGAAAAAAATATGATGAGACTAAGACTTTTATTTTGTAATAACTTAAAATTGTCTTTGTCTTACCATTTTATGTATTTTATAATACATGTCTTTGCTGTATCATTTATACGGATTAAACAAACTAATCTAAAATAATTAAATAATATTTTTTTTATTAATATTTTTTTATTAAATTAATTATAACATTATTTTTAAGAAAAGAAGGTCTCTAAATTTTTTTTATTGATATATTTTTCTTAAATTAATTATAAAATTACGTCTAAAGAGAGAAGACCTCAAAAAATAGTTTATTACTAATATAGATCTATTAAATTAATTATAAGTTTATGTTTGAAAATAAAATTTAATTAAAATATGATTAGTGTCACTTAATTTTTATTGGTATTAAAAATGGTAATTAGTGAGTTAAAACCTTTATTTAGTAAATTATAGTTTTTTTAATGAAAAAGAGAATAATTAGTTATTTTTATTCTCTTATGATCAATTTAAATTCTATTTTCTTTTTTTTATCTTTTTATCTTTATGTGACTTGTCTTGTCTCTCCTTACTTCTTTCTCTTATAAGAGTTATGTTTTTAGGATTTTGACATATTACATCCCTTAAACCTCATATTATCCATGTGTTTTTATCCTCGTTCCTAATTAGTATGGTTTTTCTTTTTATTTGTGTTGTTGTTGTTTTTACTTTGTTTTGGTTGTATTAGAATTTGAAATGCGTTTATTTTTCCTATTTTATTTTTGGATACTTTTCAAATTAATTAGATTAGAAACTGTAATTTTCTACAAAATTATTAATTATATTAGGATTTAGTCTTTTGGTGGATAATATATTAGTTGAAGCATAATTCAAAGTTGGTTTTTTTAGAAAGATAATTCAAGTTTAGGTAAAAAAGACTTATTATCGAGTTGAGAAGAACAATAATTTGTTTTTTAATTATTTTTATTAATAATTAATCTTAAAATAAACTCTGCAGGTTTGGAAAGAAGTTGAGACTTGAGAAGGAGAAATAAATTTGAGACTTCAAGATACTATATAAGTCTATTATCGAGTTTACTTTCTTGACAACCATAACCATGTTTTATTTTTTTAACTCATTCGTTTTATGTGCTTATCTTTAGTAGTATTTTATATATTATAATTTTTATTTCATATAAAAATATATAGATATTTTAACTAAAAAAAATTGAATCAAACTTTTAAAAAATGCAAAAGAAGAGAAGAATTGAGATTTTAATTGTATGACATCACCCTAAACCTTTGTTCATCATTACAATAACGTCGGCTTCACATCGACACAACTCTACATATTTGCTCATTATCAATCCAACATCGGCTTTGTGACGACACAACTCTACATCTTTGCTCATCATCAATCTAGCGTCGACAACACATCGACGTGTTGTTTTTGGATAGGTACACAACATAATGACCCTTTAACCTTACGTTCAAATAAAAAGGAAAATAGAAATGAACAAGTATGATAGAAATAAATGAAAGAAAAGAAAAATTAGGTAAACAAAATATATAAATTTTAGGAAAATTATACTTTGTCTCCCATTTTTGGACTCTCATCCTTTATTCTCTTATGTGACTTAGTATATGCCATTGATTTTTTTCAAAATAGAAGATAGTGGTACATTAATCAATGACCCATGTTAAGTCATGTCAGGGAGTAAAAGATGAGAGTCAAAAAATGGGAGTCATAGTATCATTATTCTAAATTTTACAATTTAAAATAAAATAAAAAATATAAGTGAAAGAAAATTTCTTTTTCTCCTCTTTTGTATGGTAAAATAAAATCCTTGATATATCGAGCAAATGAAGTAGGAAAAAATTAACAAAGATTTATGTGATTCTAAAGAAATCTTGCAATTTTCTCTTTTATTTCTTATTTTTATTCATTTTTATTTTAAAATAATACATATAAATTTTTTTCTATTGTCTTTAATTAAATGAAACATCACATAAGAAATCAATGTCTTTACTTTCGAGAACTATCCTATTAATAAATAAATAAAATAACAACTATCAACATAAAAATATAATATACAAACTCTAAAATCGAAAAAAAATCATAATCGTTGTTTGACAACCAGAAAATAACATTACGTAAATCTTTTTACAATATATTGACAATTCTCTTATGTCTTTTGACCTCAATTACAACCTCACTTTCTAAAACAAAATTTTAACTCAAACCTCACAACACTATATTACAAAAATACAAAAAAGAAAAAGAAAAATCAAATACAAACTTAAAACTTAAAATGTTTTTAACTAGAATAACAAAAACCATAGCCTTTGTCATAGGGGTGACAATGTGAGCTTGAATCGGCGGGCGACCCTGTAGGCCCACCTAGAAAACACGAGGCGGATCAAGATATTGATCACATTGGTCCGCAAAAGCCCAGTCCATGTAACACACACAACCTAGCATGGGTTGGCTCGCAGCTCGCATAAAAAAAATAAATAAATAACTTGCACTAGTGTATATTGGTTACTTTCTTCTGAACTTGTGCGTGAACATTCCAAATTCCTATATGAGGATAAAAAAAAATGTTATGTATTTTTGAATGTGCTAAAAATTTCAGAATACAACTTGTATGTCAAAGTACAAAGATGAATATGATGAAAGTGTTGAATTATAAATTTATCATTCAACTCTCCAAAGTCTTTGCTTAATTTTGTGAATTTGTTAAAGTTTCCTAATTTGTTGAACATTGAAAGTTTTATCATAAGATTTAAAAAAAAAAAACGGGTTGGTCTGAAGGTCCACGGGCAAGAACTTATGCGAGAGGGACTAAACTTTTCAGCCTATATTTTCAATGTAGGGCGAGCCAACCCAACCTACATTTTGTAGGTCAAGTGCAAGCCAGGACAACCTGCATTGTCACCCCTACTTTGTCATCCACTTCAAGGGATCATAACAGGTCGGGTCAGGAACGGATAGTGTTTACCTACAACAAAAAAATCTATTATCTACTTACATGTTTACACATCTGATATGTATTTAAGAAATACTCGCAAGTATTTTAAAATTTGCAAATACATATTTATAAACAGATATTAAGATAACTGCTGTCCTCTATCCACAAATAATAAATACATACATGTGTGTCGTAAATTTTATCAAAAAAATATCTACGAACACATTTTTTTTTCATCCATATCTAATTCATTCTTAATATTTAATGACGTGATACTTTTTAAAATATGTTATTTTCCTCTCCTGAACAAAAACAAAATACCTTTTCCATCTCTACTTGTTTTGAAACACAAAGAGAAGAGAGTGTAGTCATAATCATCATGTACAAGCACTTGTATCGATAATATCTCACTACAAACAGTTATTTACACCTTCTTTACTCTCATTTATTCATTCACAACCGTAACTTCACGTGCCAAATGTTCAGCCATCACTGCTCACCATAATTCAACCAAAAAGCCATCGATTCCCATCAATATACGTGAAAAAGCAAGCCACGTGTCGTACATCCATCAACTTTCTCCAACACGTGGCGTTCATCCAACGCCACCAAATTTAGTTCCCCCGCCCCAATCAGTTGATTTGATTTCCCTTCCTATAAATAACCGTTTTGAATTGACATATTATGGGTAGGCACACGCGGCCATTAAAGTCTCTCTTCGTTAAAAACACGACTTTTCAAAACAACAAGAGTGAGTGAGAGAGAAAGAGAACAACGTAAGACTTCGATCCAACAGAAATGGTGTGTTTCTGTTTTCTGGTGGATCAGAGGAGGAAGGTGCAGCGGAGCAAGCCGGCGGCGGGGTCCTGCTCGCGGTGCGGCGGCGGAGCCAGCGTGGCGGATATGATGACACAAACCAGATTTTGCTACATTCCATTTTACTCCAAATCTTGGAAAGCTATTATTTGCACTTTTTGTGGAGCCACTCTCAAATCTTACAGATGAGAACCACCTTAATATTCTCATTTCTTAATGTCTCATAGTATATGTAATACATAATATAAATCTATGTTTTCGTTTATTATTACTTTCTTCTTTGTTTTTTGTTTTTTGGTTTTTGTTTTCAGATACTTACATTTTCGTGTCTTCTCTGAAAGCCAACAAGTTAGATACTTGTTGTGGAAAGTGAACTTTTTACATAAAAAGTTTTACTGTCACATTCTTTTGTTTCTATGATAGAGAAAATCATAAAGTGCTGATATTTTTCATCATAAGGCACTTGTTCTCACTGTTTATTATGCAATGTTTGTAGCTTCCAGTGGTAGAAGAAATGGCTTTATCAGAAACTCGTGTATATGAAAAGAAATTATTAGGAAAAATAGTTTCTGCTTTAATTTCACCCACGACCAACCAGTGTCTTGTTTAATGAATACTTTCCTCAATTTTATAAATTTTAATTCATAAAGCGTGTTAAATATTGTACTTCAACGATCCTCTATGTTGAAATATCAAATAGGAAAATGATATTTTAACCTACTTTTTTTGACCCACTTTTAACCCATTGCTTTAATCACCATTAGATCATCTTTTTAGTGATGTGATGTGATGATCTAATGGTGATTGAAGTGGTGGATTAAAAGTGGGTCAAAAAAAGTAGGTTAAAGTATCATTGTCCTATCAAATATCTGTTTTTTCCACAAATACAGTTTCAATGGAAAATTTTAAGGAAATATTGTTTTCCCTGTAAAAGAAAATAATAGAAAAAGATATTGGATTGTCTTTGTTTCTCAATTTAAGTTCTTCCCATGTTTGGGATTGAGTGTTTTCCTGGAAAATTGGAAAAGACAAGTTAAGATTCTGAAGTTACACAAGTTTTTGTTATTGTGATTTTTAATAGATAGTTTAATATTTTAAGGCCTGAACCTGAATGTTTTAGGTTTAATTAAATGGTATTGGGGCATTGTTTATGTTTTAATAGTTATAAATTATGGTTGTTATTTTGGCATGTTGCAAAAAGTAACTAGTTGAGGTAATTAACTTCACTACCAAAGTTGCTGTTTATATGTTGTCCGTCTTAATGATGAATGTGATTGCGAAAGTGATTCCTTATCATCATCCAAATTCGTTGTGATAAGATATATTTCATTAATAGTTTATACTTCTGCGTTAAGGAACCTCTTATCCAAGCATTAAGTCATTGCCAAAAGTATGTATTTTGTTAACAAAACATTATTATTGAAAAAATGCATTAGATTTGCATAAGGTACATGAGTGCACCACTAATATCTCTTGCCGATTTTCAACAAATATTTAAGGAATGTCAAAATTTTTATATAGATATATAAAAATTGTGAAGATATCAAATATATAAAATATATTAAAATTTTAAAAGAATAGTTTACATTATATATTAATTTATATAAATATAAAAAAAATGAAAAATCAAAGCCCTATGTCATCAAAAAGGTCCACCACTCCATACACATAATAATATTAAACTATTAAAATTGATTTAGTATTAATTATATTTTAAAAATAATAATAATAACGAATTTAAAAATTTAAGCCATAATAGTAGGAATTATTTTTTAAATTAAAATATCTATTATTTTTTCTGATCATGTCTTAATTTGTACCTTTTTTATTTGTAACTTAATTTATACTTGTTTACACTTTTATATTTTGTCATCCTTTTTTACCATTGATTTTTCTTTGTCTCCTTACTTCGTCGCTCTTTTGATCATGTTTTCTTCCCGTTTTACATTTCTACTCTCACGATTTTTTTAGGACACATTATTTTAATGGAAGCATATCAATTTTAAATAATAAATTTCAAATTGTATAATGAAAAAAAAACTTTTGAATTTTACGGTCTAATTTTTCTTTTCTACAAAAAGAAATAGTTTTGTATTATATAATATGAAAGATTTTTTACGTCAAAAAATAACTTTTAAATTTTCAAAATCATTTTTTATTTTCATATTACATAATTTAAAAGTAATTTTTTCGACAAAAAGATTTGGATTGTACAATTGATAAACCATAATAATAAAAATTTTCATATTTACGAAGTGCAAAAGGAAAATACGAGGGTGAAAAATAAATCACCATCGTATTTAGAACACATGGGCCTGTGAATAAATCAGATACACTTACTAACGCAAAACAGGTGCAGGAAGATATTGATGGGGTGTAAAAAAGAAATACCCACACAAAAAAATATTTAGTTTTAACGGGCCTGTTTGTTTTCTAGCTCTTTTGAAAAGGGTCTTCTTTCTGCACCTCAAAAATTTCTTCTACACCTCCAAACTTTCTTTAAATTCTCAAAAATCTCTTTGACCATTTAAGAAAACCCACAGACATCACATCCCCAAAATTAAGTCGACTTCCGAAAGTCAAAATATATAACTTTCGGAAGTCAAAATATATCACTGAAGTCGATTTCCGGAAGTCAAAATATATCACCGGAAGTCGACTTCCGAAAGTCAAAATGTATCACCGGAAGTCGACTTCCGGAAGTCAAAAATCATCACCGGAAGTCGACTTCCGAAAGTCAAAAAATATTCCCAGAAGTCGACTTCCGGAAGTCAAAAAACATTCTCCGACTTCCGTAAGTGAAAAACAAATTTTATTTTGAATATTTTTAATTCTTTTTAAAAATTATATTTTTTAACTTTTAATGATTTTTTTAGTTTATTATTTTATTTATTTTTTATGTTTTTATATTTCTTAATATATATTTTTAAAAAAATATTAATATCTATATATATAATTTTATTTTTATTTAATATACTGAAAAATAAATATAAATATAAAAATAAATAAAATTAAAATAATATTAAACTTTAAATTAAAAAAACAAAAGAATAAAACATTTATTCTGCTTCATTTAATTTTATTTAATATTTATATTCATTTTAAAATAATAAAACTTTAAATTAATATATATATATATATATATATATATATATTCGTTTTTTTTAATTTTAAATTTCATTATTTATATATTATTTATATATGTTATTTTAAATATGATTTTTTAATTTTTTTTTCTTTTATTAAAATTTTAATAAATTACATAAAAATAAATTTAAATTTAAAAATATACAAAAATATATAATTGAAAAAATTTTAAAAATTTGATTAAAATTAAATATTTAAATTTTTTAAAAAATTAAAAAATTCAAATAAAATATAAAATAATATAAACATGAAATATATAAATAAAATAATTATAATAATATTAATAAAATAAATAAAATTAAAAAATAATTAAAATTCAAATAATAAAACTTTAACAATATATATATATATATATATATATTTTTTTTTTTTTTTAAATTTAAATTTTTATT
>Ga0209589_1000226_pt1 | contig 68455 bp, 63 predicted proteins | sample CowpeawhiteBW_FD_187525 | JGI IMG/M metagenome (GOLD analysis project Ga0209589, IMG submission 187525) | Root nodule microbial communities of legume samples collected from California USA - Cow pea white BW (SPAdes) (version 2) | ecosystem: Host-associated > Plants > Roots > Nodule | place: USA... | reverse complement strand
TATATATATATATATATATATATATATATATATATATATATATATATATATATATATATATATATATATAAAAGATGCACTCAATTTGACACTTTGTAGTTTTCTTTTTACTGATTTGAAATTTTGGTACGTATGAAATACAACAATTATGATGTCGATTTTTTTGTTAATTTGAAGTTTTTATGAATAATATTAAGTTTCAAGAATTCTATGAAAAGTTAATGAAGGGCTGATTTCAAGATGAAATATGATATTGAGATTTAAAATAGATTACAATGAATATAATATGCAACAAGAATAAGAAAGTAATATTATGTCAATTGTAATTGTAAGGACAATATAGATAGTTATAGAGATATATTGGGTATAGAGTAATTTTCTTTAACATTTGTTAATAGTTGAAGCAATTTTTTTCTTTAGTAATATGTGTTTATTAAAAGAAATATGAACGTTAATGTATAATTGATGTTGTAGATATGTAATTAATATTGTAGACTCTTTTACCCATTTAAAATCCTTAATGGTTATTTCAAGTAATGTTAATTTTTTTAATAAACAAATCTAACAATTACTAAAAATCATACACATACTCAATTATATCGATTATTAACAAAAGTTAAACTTAACAGAATCACTTTTTAGTTTTATTAAGAAAAAAAATTAACACAAGGGCTTCGTTCAAGTTTTGTGTTCATGAAGAAATCATTCATTTATTTTCTTTCATTCTGGCTTTTGATTTGGATAAGCAAGAGACGGGTGTTTTTTCTTATTTTCTTCCTGCACCCCACAAGTGAAATGTCTTTAATACCCTTTATTACAAAAATATTCAATGGTTGTTTGGTCCGAGTGCGAATGGTTCCGAATTGGGTCTATGGTGCGAAACAATGATATTGGTGCAGTTAAATGTGTTATTATAGATTTGCATTATGAATCGTTGCATTATGGATAGCATAATTCATAATATAAATTTGTATTATGAATCATGTAATTTTATATGGAATTTATATTATACATTATACAATCTAAAATGTAATTTATCGTATAATCTAAAATATAATTTTTTATTACGTTATAACTTGAAACATAATTTACATTTTAAATTATTTCTCAAATTTATATTACAGATTATGTAATTCAAAACATAAATTTGTATTATAAATTATATAATCTAAAATACTTAGAGATAATATAATTTAAATATTTAGAGATGAAATAATCCGAAACTGTAATTACAACGAATATATAATTGGAATTTTAAATATATAGGTTGCTGTCAGAAATCATGGGGTGCACGAAGAAATTTACCACAACTTGTTCAAACGTTAATACTTTTTTTGTCTTTATCAAAAACATGAATTTTGAGAGATAGACACTCTGTATGCTATGGTTCTAACTCATAATAGATTGTGTAAATACAATTTATTATTTATAGCAATGAACCCTTTATTGATCAACTCAGAATGCTCTTTTGCCTTCTCTCTTCCTCTTCATTCCTCTTCCTCTTCTTTCTCCTGCATTAATCAATAATATTTTGTGTGCTTCAAAATAAAAAAAAAAATATTACTTTATCGTTTTGAGAATATATTAAAATTTTTATTTTATGATAATTATATATTTGTTTGTAAAAAATTATTTCGAAAACAATTACGGTATTTTCTATGAAAATTTAAGAGAAAATTCTAAAAGAATTGTATCATGATAAATTTTTTTTCAAATTATATAAAAACACTCGAAAAAATTAATAACTTTAGCTCACTAAATAAATAAATAAAAAAACATAAAAAATTACTACATTTGTCACCCTCAATCACACCAAGTAACTTACTAAACTGTCATACCAATAAAACAAAAAAAAATTATACAGTAAAAGCTTTTGAGGTTGAAAAAAAAAATCCAAATTTTGATATCTGATCCATAATCTAGATCTATAATGTTTTAAGTACACTTAGATTGATTTATCCATATTTTTTTATTTTAAATCAAATCTATTTAATTAGATTTGGATCAGATAATTTTTTGAATTGTAAAAATTCAAATCTCAATTCATTTAAATGGATTTTGATTCAATTTACAATGAATTAGTTTTTGGATTTTGAAAATCCAAAATTAAGGTGTGTCTAAGGTCTCTAGTCGAAATTTGGATGAGTTAGTCTCGATCGAACTGATCCAGTCGAATGAATCAGATGAGTGGTCTCTGGTCGAAAGTCGATAGACTCAGTCCCGGGCGAAGGTTGGCCGAGTCGACCTTGGATGCAGCTCAACTGAGTTGACTTGAGACAAAGGTCGACCAAGTCGGTCTAAGCGAAGGTCGTTTGAGTCTGAAGGTCGAGTTGAGTCAACTAGGACCTAAAGTCGACCTAAGTCAGCCAAAATTGATGGGTAAAGCCGAGTTAGGCCTGTCCATATTTGATGGACCTAATAGTCAGGTATATTAGATTTTTCTCATTGACAATGGATTAAATCTATTTTTAATCTAATTTAAATTAGACTAAAAAAATCCAAATTTAGTTGATATGGTTAAAATAGATGTGAATTTTAGTCGAGATCCATTTTAAATAGATCAAGTAAATTTACATTATAGATCCAATCCATTTTATTGAATCTAGACTGGATATTGAAAAATCAAATCCATCTCCATCCTTACTTTTCACTGCATTGTGGGAAATGTGGGAAAGAATGTGACATCTTAGAAATTATTAAGGTAATAATACCTGAGGGAGTTTCTTTGGAGTGGTAGTAGTCTTTACCTCCAATCTTATTACCATAAAAATTTCTAATTTAAAATACATATTTGATTCCTATTTTTGTTCAGTTATGTTAATTAAGTCCTAATATTTGTTTTTTTTTTCAATCATATCCCAATTTTAGTTAATTTTGTTCAATTTGGTTCTTTTTGCTAACGTCGTTTAAATAATTAACGGCAATGAACTGTGACTGTCACGTGTCGCTTCATGGTTTTTTTTTTTTGAAACCACATGTAAACCCAATCGTGTGTTGCGTTCCACGTGTTAATGTCAATGTTTTATATTCAATTTGATTCTTATATTCGTTATCTTTATTCAATTTAGTCCAATTTTATTAAAAAATAGAGCAATTTTTTTTAAAAATAGAGCAATTTTGTTCCTCTCCAAATTGAGACCTAATTTATTTTTTTTATAAATGTTATAATGATGGTTTTATTAAAATTCACATTTTTATTAAATATTTTTGGTTTATGGTTACATTTTTTTAAAATTAAAACGAAAATTTTGAAGATAAGAACTAATACCATTGATGTAAAATTTTAAGATGTTAAAAAATGTTGAATTCTTTGAACATATTTTTCCTTTAAAGGTAAGTGAGAAGCTGAACAACCTATAGATAGTAATAGTGATGCCATGTGTGACGATTTGAGAAAGATTAAGAGACGGAGGAAGGAAACATTCTTTGGATATAACTTTTATACCTATCTAGTTGAAAATTATCCAACAAGTTTTTTAGAGGCTACTAGTGCTCCATATGCAAAACAATGGGATAAGGCCATTAGGATTGAAATTGAATCAATTAAGAAAAATAATACTTGGACCTTAATAAATTTGATTAAAGGAGCAAAACCCATCGGTTGCAAGTGGATCTTTAGGAAAAAGTATCACCCTGATAGATCCATAGAGAACTATAAGGCAAAATTAGTAGCAAAAGGTTTTACTCAGAAATCCAACATAGATTAGTTTGATATTTTTGCAACTATGACTAGGATTTCCTCTATTTGATTATTGTTAGCTCTAGCAACTATCCATAAACTAGTTACACACCAAATAGATGTTAAAACATCTTTTCTAAATGATGTACTAGAGGAGAAAATTTATATGACTCAACTTGAAGAGTGTTTTGTACATGGTCAAGAGAATAAAGTGAACAAACTTTTAAAATCTTTGTATGAGTTGAAATAAACACCAAAATAGTAGCATGAAAAAATTGATAATGTGTTGCTTTGTGATGGTTTTTCACCTAATGATGTTGATAAATGTGTGTACTCTAAATCTCAAAATGGTGAATGTTTCATTATATTTGAATATATGGATGACATGCTAATCTTTGGTGCATGCATTAATATAGTCTTTAGAACTAAATTTTTTCAGGATCTAAATTTGAAATGAAAATATAGGTGAAGTTGATGTGATTTTAGGTGTTAAAATCATAAAGGAGATGATATATTATTATCTCAAGAACAATAAATTGAGAAATTTCTTAGGAAGAATCATAAATGGTGAATGCTAACACTAAATTAAAGAAAAATAGAGGAAAATTTATTTCTCAACCTTAGTACGCCTAGATAATTGGGAGATTACTACATTTGATAAGTTTTTTTAATCAGACATTGCTTATGCAATAGGTAGACTGAGCCGGTACACTCAATATCCTAATTAGAAACATTGGGATGCACTTACAGGACTTATGAATACCTAAGAGGTTCAATGGATTATGCCATTGAACATAGTGATTTCCCGTTGTACTAGAAGGGTAAAGTGATGGTAACTAGTTCTCTAATTTAGATTAGACATAATTCACTAGTGGTTACATGACTTGGGGGTGATGTTATTACATGGAGATTGTAAGACCCGAGAAAATTAAATAGTTAATTAAATAATTATTCAATAAATGCGGGTAATAGGAGTCTTTAAGGCATTTAATGTGGAATGCTATAACATGGAAAAGTACTAACTTAAATGGTTGAGAGTACTTTGATTGTGTGAGAAGACTTGTGTTTGAGTCCTATGTATGCCAATTGTGTGTTATTTTAATTTATGCATTATTTTGATGATATATTGAATGCTAGACGTGATAATATAAATCTAAAATTATAGGAATTATCACAAATATGAATTGGTTGAATTGGTTATGCATTTTACTTGGTAATTGATGGGTTGTGGGTTCAAGCCTTGCTAAGGATAAGAACTAAACTCTATTTTCTTGAATTGTTTTTCGTAGGTTTCTGGGTAAAAACCCAGAAACCGCCTGACGGCTCATCTCTTGCCGCTAGGCGATTTCAGTAAATTGGGACTTTCCAGTCTCCAGATTACTCCCATGAATGTGCGTTTTTGGAAATGTCATGTCCTTGCTAACATTGTGATGCTTGTGAATTATAATGTGTGGATGTAAACAACTGAATTACATTCAAATCGAGGAACCCCATAAAATTCTGATTTTTGGGTATGTGGATAGGAGTGAAAGGTTTATCATGCGTGAAGTTTAATAGGAATCGGGATTTGAGTTGATAAAAATTATGATGGGTTGTGGTGTGCTGGTAAACTTGAAATCGGATTGAATTAGGGAAGAATCGTGGTATTCGTCAGAGAAGGGAGTACTGGACCAAGATCTGATACACCGCCTAGCGGCTTGTAGCCTGCCGCCAGGCGATGACAGGAGCAAAGACAAAGTTTGTGATCAGTTTGGACGGGTCGCGAGAGAGATTCCTGTAAAGGGTTGGAAACAAAAATATAAAAAAAAAAATAAATATATATATATATATATATATATATATATATATATATATATAAAATTGGGAGAGAAAATGGTACTAGAATCTTTTGTGATTGAGACTATAAGAGAAGTACAATAATAGGGATTATTAAAGGTAAAGTAGAGAGGAATATTAATTCTGCGTTCGTGGTATAACAATGGATATAAGTGGCCATAGAGGTGGAATATCGTTTGGGACATGTTTGAGAAATTAGATGCATTCAGGTGGGAATTGGTGAGTATATTCCATGATGGGAAGGGTGGATAGGAAAGCCAAATAGATAGGATACATGTTGTTTAACTGCAAGAAATGGTGCAACTTAAGTGAAAAGTAAGTGAGGGGAAATTGTTAGTATTATTGTGGAGCAGGAGTAATAAGTTGTTTAATTGCAAGGGACTGAGCTAGGGTCTAGCCTATAGGCTTGATTGGGATATTATGAAATGTTGAAATATTTGGTAAAAGTATAGGCCTTGATTAAGGGACTTGACAATTGTGAATAATAGATACAGGAACCATATGGGAGCTGTAAATTCCTAAGAGAGTAACGTTGAGTTGAAGAGTGCATTCTAGACTGCTGGGATGGCTTTGGTACGCAAGCCAATCTGTGTTGGGTGCTAAAAACCAGTAGAATTTCGCTACTGATATGGCACCTGACGGCCTAGGCATGTGCGCCAGGTGATAGGACTAGCGTCAAAGGTCCCTGCATCGCGTGGCGCCTGGCGGCAGGGTGTGCTCCGCCAAGCGGTGACGGTAAAATAGTGGGTCTGGGAGAACGCTAGCGCCTGGCGGTGGGAAGGTACCGCCAGGCGGTCTGGACTGGTTTCGCTTGGCGGCACCTGGAGCTGCGCCGGGCGGAAATCCTGCAGGCTTTGAGTTGTGTATGTGTTGCGTTTAAGCTGTGATGCTAATACTTGGATCGGGAGATGTTGTGTCATGAGTGGGTAGGTTCATGGATGGTGGTTAACATGTGATGATATAAGCGGGGAGGTTCATATCCAGTTACTCTCGCGTGAGGATACGAGCGAGGTAGGTTGGTATGTTCCGTGCTCACGCTTGAGATATGCTGCGTGCGGGGATGTACGTGGCTGGAGGATCACATGTGTTGGACTACGAGCGGGTAGGTCCGTAGAGTAGGACTACGAGCGGGGAGGTTCGTAGAGCAGGGCTACGAACAGGGAGGTTCGTAGAGGGAGGACCACGAGCGGGCAGGTTCGTGTGGGCATCATGTTCCCGAGTCCAAGGCTAACCATTTGTGTGATTGAAGGCTGAAAAGCCTTGAGGTTAAGGTCTTGGCCAAGAACTAGTAGATGGAATAAAATGAGTGTATGACTTATCTTGCGTATTATATATATGTTATTTTTATTTTATCAGCTCACCATTTTTGTTTGTGTATGACGATGGTCGTATGATTCGTTACACGGGAGCAGATGTTTATACAAGTGATGTTGAGGATACTCAGGCGAAGGAGTGAGGGCTAGCTTGGGAATTAGAGTTAGGAGATTGTTTTACTATATTTTATTTATGGTTTTGGATTTTGGAGATTGTAATGTCTTCTCCTATTACAGTTTATAAATTTTGGCGCGATGTTTAAACATTTTAAATTTTCCCGCGTTTGGGAATAATAGTATTGCGACTTTTGATATTCAATTTTCTATTTTAATTATATATTTAAGTAATATTTCTTAGGGATGTTACAGAGATCAGTCAGGCAAACAATTATTGTAAGATCAACAATGGAATATGATTTTTTTACTCTCGAAATCGATGGTAGTGAAGCTGAGTGGTTGAAAAACTTCTTAGCAAACATTCCACTAGGGATGAAACAAACCACATTTGTGTCAATAAATTTTAATTTGCCAATCGACAATAGCTATAGCTAAAAAAAAGGAATACAACGGGAAGAACAATATATACAATTAAATCATAATTTGGTGAAGCAACTCCTAAAGAGTAGAAATATTTCCATTGACTTAGTAAAGTCAAAATGAAATCTAGTAGGTTCTCTAACTAAACCACTAGGAAGAAACATGATATTAGAAACATTGAGGGGAATGTGATATAAGCCACTTGCAAACAAACAAGTGATGGTAACCTAACATTTGTGTTTGGAGATCCCATGTGTGTGTGTGTGTGTGTGTGTGTGAATTTTAGATTAAACAAAGCTTTTAATGATTTACATATCCCTTATAGGTGGGTATATGATGTGCAACATACGCTTTTAATGATTTTTAGTGATGTGCAACATATGAATTTTAGATAAAACAAAGCTTTTAATGATTTACATATCCCTTATGGGTAGGTATATGATGTGCAACATACGCTTGATGAAATCACATATGTGAGTGTTAAGTGAGGCTATTTGTATGAGATCTTGGCATGACCTCTAGAACACTCATGAATACAGGCACGCGCATGACCGAGTAAGTGCAACACAACAATAACAACAAGGATTGTGGAGGTATATTGTGATTGATGAACCCCTAACACATACTAAATGTTTTGGTTAATAGAGTTTGTTATATCAACTACATTGTGTGTTAAGTTTTACAATCTAAGACTGATTTATATGGCTTGCTATACCAGGTTTGATACATTCATCTTATATAAGACCTAAGATTTTCTTCTTTTAGCCTTTCTATATGTTATCTTTTGCAATGTGGGAGATTGCCATAAAAAAAAAGATTTTATAACAATATTGCAAAATATAAATGTTGCACACCCATTCATGTATGTCGCAAGACTCGTTCCCTCTTTGAAAAGCTTGGGATTCATTAGCGCTCGAAAAATTTGACCATTACGTGGTCGTTGCAAATATCCTCTACGTGCCATGAGATTTTGGTCCATCTCAAACCCGTTCTCTATCTATAAATAGATGACTTTTGCTTCCTCCAAAAACATAACTCACACTTCTCTTCTCTTATTCTCTCATTCTCTTTTTTTCCTTTCTTTATTTTAATTATCATGGATTTAGTTATTCACTTTTTTTAGAGTTTCTTGTTCTTAGATCTTGAAAATTTTGAAGATTTCTTATTACATTTTGGAAGACAGACCTTTTGTTTTTTGACATAAACCCAATACAATGTTAATAAAGATAAATATAATAATTTTCTTGGAATCAGGAATAAAAAAATAAGTAACAAATTTTATATAATCACTGTTTTTCATCACTTTTGAATATTAGATGAATAGATTAAATTTATTTTTCTATCTCATGATAATATATGTAGATTATTATATAAATATTGGTCGTTAAATTAGAGAACTCATAATGATCTAATATAATGATTTAATATATAGATTTGTGTTCTGAATCCTATATTTTAAATCGTGTTCAATGTTCATGTCGGCGTCTATGCTTCATAGCTAGTAACACATTTTATGTGGAAGAACATGAGATCTAAAAAGGAGTATTTGAATGGAAAATCAAACAAGGAAAATATGTTTTCCAGCCTCCCATTTGCAACACGAACAATATACTGAAACTGTGTATATACATAAATCCGTCAGTTCAGTGCAAACTCTTGGGCATCAACAATTTCTTTACAACATGTTTGGAAGCACAGTACATGTGGTTTTCCACGTTGTGACTGATGCAAATAGTTCTTGCTTCCACGTTTTTGGGTTCTTGGATGTGATGATAAGTCATGCATCAAAATCAGTTTCAGACAAGTATATTTCATCATATTGGGAGAAGTAGGTGTGAGGTTCACATGGAGCTGCGGTTGCATAGGGTGTAACCAGAGATGAGAGAACTCATAGCAAAGGCAACAAAAGCGAGGAAGGACATTCCAATTGATGCAGTGGCCATTTCTGTGAACTCATCTTTCCCCCAATTCGATATCCAATCGTCAACCCGTGTCGCTGCAGATGATGATGCTGATATCAGAAGATAAGCCAGAACCTACTCATCAATTCATCACAAAAATGTCACCACTTTCAGCCACAAAAAAAGGTTTTGGATATTGCTCTAGTGCAAAATCTCCACATTAACAAACAGAACGCTGAAACAATCTTCTTTTTAGGACAATATGTAATCTTTACAAGAGTGTCATATTTGAATCAGTAGAATATCTATGAACGATAAAAAAAAAAAAAAAAATCTAAGTATTTAATTCAATAGTATATTCAAATTTAAACTCCAGATCACTGAATATTCCAACTTGAACTCAAAATTACTAGTTATAACCTTCCTTGATTCAAGCAGTAGTATACTAATTTGACAATATTGGGAAGACTGAATATGCTCACTACTTCTCTGACAGAAAAGAAGGAAAGTAAAAGATAGGAACAGAAACAGAGTGGTTGGGCATGCCTGATCCATGAAGAAATCAAAGTGGTTGCGAAGGTGGTGACTGATAAAGTGTTTCCCCGTGGCAAGTTGACATGTCAGATCACATGCTTGTAACGCTGAGTATGCAAATCCAATGATATTCACAGATAAACAGTACCTGCCAGAAAGAATTATCATCAACACACACCAATAACTTCCACATTTTTACAATCACCACCCATTAATGCAAACATTCATTTATCAATTTCTACAATCACCAACCAATTCATTTCCACAAAGTATATACCTAGCCTAATTTTAACAAAACAAACTTCAGAAATTAGTTAATAGATAACAATAGTTAAGATTGATAATCATACAAATAATACAAATAGTAATGATGATTTCAATACCTATATTCTCTATAGCGATCAAAGGAGTCACCGCTCCATCCTTGCGTCTTATCCGCCGCCATAACAGAAAACGAAATCAGACACACCACCATCTCGCTCAGCCGGAACCCTAGGGCCGCCTTGCACACCGTCTCATCCGTAGTCCACCCCGACGACCTCGATCTCCTCTCGCCTCCGACCATCACAGGAGCCGCTTTCGCCGCCGGACGCTGCGTCTCCTCCGTCATCGCGCCGTTGAACACCCTCACCGGAGGCGGCGGATTTTCCGGCGGCTTCCGGTTCTCCGTGCGCTTGTCCGGAGCGAGCTGCTTGAGCTTTCCTACGGTGACGATTGCCATAGAGTGGTCCGCCTGCTTTTCCGTCAAGTTTTCCGGCGAGCGGTATTCCGGAGACTCCGGCGGATCGGTCCCGTCCCACCGCATCGGAGAGTGGAAGTGGAGCGGCGAGTCCAACTGAGTGGACGACTCGGAGCCCTTGGAAAGCGATTTTTTCATGACGACGGTGCGACCCTCGTGAGTTGCGATTCTGCGTTTTCCGTTTGCATTGGTTTGGTGAAGCGAAGATTATAAAAGAAAGACGACGAGTGAGAAAAAAATAAAGTGAAGTGCAATGAAAAAGGAAAAAGGTTGGTTTGGGTGGTGGGAAAAGAAAAAGAAGGATGTTTTAGTTTTTCGTCGTTGTTTCTTAGCGCAAGACGTGCCACCTCGATTACTTCACTCTCTCTAGTGCTCTACTGACTGTGTTAGTCTAAAAGGAAAAGCTATAATGGTTGCCTTTTAACCAACCACAATTTAATTTATATTCGTAATTATTATATAACAGCCTTTATTTTTGTTTTAAATTAAATTTTATAAGTTGAGTCTTAAGTTACTAACTAAAAATAACAAATAATATTTTAAAATTCTTAGAAACTTTTCATTCATTAAGATATTGTCTTCGTTTTTAAGATTTATTATCATAAACACACTGATTATTAATGATGAATTGACAAAAGTATCATGTTACTGATGAAATATGGCGAAAATGAGTTATAGACAACTATTTCTGTGACTTTGAAATATGGCGAAAATGATTTTGAGTTACTTTCTTGATGCTCAATGTGAAAATACGAAGAAAATCGATGCGGGGCCGTTAAAATCTAAAGAAACCTTCTCAAATGGAGAAAAGTAACTTGATTTCGTTAGAGTGAACTCACTTTAGTGTAATAATAAGAAGAAAATAAGACAATATCTCTTACTTTATTTAATTCAGCTTCCACTGGAAAGGTTCCCATTGCGCATTTTAATGCAACTTATTCTTGTACAAACATCTAAGGTAAGGTCCAAAAAAAATAACCATAAAATACATCACTGAAAGCAACCTGCTACATAATGGAGCACTTGCTTTCTTACGAGACACCTTTTTATCTCTTCACACGTCTCAAAAAGCACTATAGGTTTATTCAGGAATCTAGCTTGAGGCATCTGTTGTGCTGCCAATACCTTCTTGATAAGGGTGGCATAAAGTTTATAACTATTATTTCCTTTCTTTCAAGAGGAAATGGTGTAACAAAATCTGTGGATATATTACCACAGGGAAGAAGTTCAAATATTATTTGCTCCTTTTCATACAAGCAGACTATGTTGGAATTCCACAAACGAGAAATCCAAACCAGAAAGGAGGAACACACAGATATATTCCACATTATGCACATAAAAGATCCCTTACGGTACTTCCAGAGTTCCTAGCATACTATTATAGTAGTCGGCAAAATTTATATACATAAGGTGACAGATAGCAAAGAGATTGGTAAAAGAAACAATAAAAAATGAACTCAGAAGGACTAGAAAAACAAAAACAAGTGCCTGCCTGTAGGGTAAAACTACCACTGAAAAAAAGTGTAACATGTAATCTCGTGCTAGTGTCAGAATCCTTCATGTTCCACCCCGCATCAGATAATATATTATACAGGAGTAGCGTAGCATCAACCATGGCTTACATGGGTAGTTTCAACCGGTGGAATAACACTAGAAAACTTTGCTCAGGTACTACATAAAGGAAGCCTAGGTCTGCACCTTTCATGTAAGGTCCCATGCCCTAAATATGACAACAGCAGATCAGGAAAAATGTCAACAGAAATTCTACCAAATTTTTCTATTAACTAAGTCTATTATTGATTATGAGAAAAATGCAACGCCTCTGACTAAACTTACCTTGCCATTAAGTTGGAGCAGTTCCCCTTCGACCCATTTTGGATTTCGAAAACCATAGTCAGCTATTCTCCCCTGGCCTTTATAACTAGCAACCTGATTGGAAATAAGTGCAGTATTTAAGATTATTTGTATGTTTCAAGAACATCAAAAACTGATACAAACGAGTAAAACTGAAAAAAAGAAAACCCAAACAAAGGATGAAACCAATAAAAATAAGTACATATAAAAAGCATTAGAAAGCAACCTCAAAAGGAAATTGAAGCAAGATTTTTAATTCTTTTGGAAGTACAAAAGATGTCGCCTTTTCATGGTGTAGAGATAGCTATGAGTGGCCTTTGTTTCTTCTAGCGAAGGCCATTATTCACAAATTTTATATATAGATTAACTAACTTATGCAATATACATATAAATGCCCAAATTTTAAAAGAAATAGTCAAAATTCATGACATTCATAATTAACAATAGAAAATCATAGATCCAACAAAATATATTTCCCGATAACTAGGCAAGTCAAGGAAACAAACAAGATTCAAAATACATTCAATAAAATAAAAAGTGAAGGTGAATGTCGCATTTGTTTGAGTACTCTATCTATTTCTATCCAATACAATAATAGTACTGCCGAAAACAGAGCATAGAAGATTGTGGGCATTGACGTGTTTGTTTGTCCTAGTTGGAGTGAAGAATATTTTCAGCAGCAGGATGGGGTTGGCTTGATAATCATGCTTCAACTAGTTAGAACAAAATGGAACCTTGTTTGCAGCAACCCATTGCTATTAGGGACAAGATGAATAATGCTTAAAGGGAGAATTGCTACATTTTCCCCATTAGTAACTAATGTTAGTCTGAGAAATACAAAGGGGTATGTTGAGGGCCTGCAACTGATTAGTTCCATTGAAGGCAGGTTTAAGTTAGTAGACCAGTAGCTGTATATAAATATGAAGAGGGGTTGAGAGGGATGCCATCTTGTTAGTTGTGATAGAGTTTAAGCCTTTTCATATTGGGAGGTGTATACCCTCGAAGTTCTAGGAATTAAACACTGGATTGAGGGGAGATATCCATAATCTTTCTAATAAGATTCCAGGTTTCTATCACAGCAGGTTTGAGGTTACAATGTAAAAGATTGTTGGGGAAAAGGTCTAGTATGATGGGCTAAAGTTAATTTCGAAATTAAGTATGATTCAACACCCAACACCTAAGACATCCATTAAAATAGTGCATTACCACTCCTAAATCATCAGGATACATCCCACGATTGGTGTTGCGATTGCCTCTGCCAATTTTTGCACGGAATGTCACCTACACCAAAAAAAAAAAAAAAGTTCTTCCTTGTCATGCTCACATAAACTTGATACAAGTTCACAATATGATCAAGAATTAAAAATGTATAAACCTGGCCAGCAGGAACATTAAGATCCCCAGTTAACTTCACAGCCTCTACATACTCAAAGAATCCGACATCTGAAGTGTTATTTTCGCTGTCCCCTTCATTCCAATGTCCAAATTTTCTCCTCAAATGAACTACTTCCATGCCATAAGGGCCAAATGCGCCAACATAGAGTCCTGCATTTTGACCAGCACAAACAATTCTTAGTTCTGCTTTAACTAAATTCCTTAAAAAAAAATATCACACGCACAAAAGGATAAGTAACCTCACCATCAAAAGGATCAGAATCCCCTCTTGAACAGGTAATCCGGTTAAAATATGTATCCCCAGATAATCTAGTTCTTTTATGTGCTTGACTCATAGCAACTCTGACAATATCACGCATGCTTTTGGAGATCTAGATGAAGCATCAGTCAGTTCTTTGACAAGTAAACCACGGTATATCAAGTGATAGTTAAAAAAACTTCAATGGGTCACACAAGTAGTTTAAGATCAATTTTCATGGGAACTGACATCACCATTATCTCACTGTTATACAGATTTCATTTATGTCAGAATATTCGTTCAACTCTCACTTATACTAAGGTTGGATAGATTACAATAATCAACAGTGATATTGATGTAGATTGTGACCATATGCGTATCCAAGTAATATGTAGTTGTTGCAATTGTAAATAACAGAAATCAATTACTGTTATTAGGTGAGTAGTTAATTTTGTCAGATAGTTTGTCAAAGCTAGAAGAAGTGCAACGGAAAAGTCAGTAATGATGAATGTCTACCACAAATCAGAGTAGCAAGCCAAACGTGGACTAAATTGAAGATTGGTTGTCATGCTGGAAATATGAGACGAAGCAGAGGAGGTGAGGTGACTGATTGGAGTTGCACTTATTTTGTATAAAGGAACTTGGAAGCGAAATAGTCACAAAATGAGTCATTTAAGATAGCATCGCTTTGATCTCATGTTAAAAGAAAGAAAAATAGATGAAGATGCTGAAAGCTATGTACAAACTACTAAACAAAAGCGTTGGTGATGGTGAACAACAACCACAATCTAGAGTAGCAAACCAAATTAGTACATTATGAAATATAGACAGTCATGCTGGATATAAGAGACAAAACAGAAGAGGAGACTAGTTGGAGTTTCACTTTCTTTTTAAGGAACTTAGCAGCAGAGAGTATTAACAAAATAGGTGATGAAAATGGTATTGCTCTGATGCCACGTTGAAAGAAAAAAAAAAGGATGGAAGAGATGTTGAAAGTTGCGTATGGACTCACAACAAAAGAAAATAAAGTAGCAAATCAAATTAGGACACAATAGAATACTGACAGTCATGCTAGAAATAAGAGACAAAGTGGAAGAGTTGACTTATTGAAAGTTGCGTATGGACTCAACAAAAAAGACAGGTGACGGGGAACAATAACCACAAATTAAAGTAGCAAATCAAATTAGGAAACAATAGAATACTGACAGTCATGCTAGAAACAAGACACAAAGTGGAAGAGTTGACTTATTGGATTTTCACTTTCCTTTTAAGGAACTTAGCAACGGAAAAGTGACAAATGAAGCTATAAAGAATGGTATCACTAAATAGCATGTTGAAAGAAAGAAAAGTGGAAAAGATGTTGAAAGTTGTGTATAAACATAGGTGACGGTGAACAATAACCACGAATCTTTCCACATTTCTTGTATGTCTAACAGTATTATCATAGACAAAAAAGGCTGGGAAGGGTTAATTAGTTTGGTAAGAAGTGTGGCCAGTTAAAAACAAGAGAAGGATGACAGATCCAATGTAAAAGATGGGGTTATGTCAGAGGGGAAATATGTGTAAGTTTTCCATCTTCAAGCTTAGGCTTGGGGATTGGAGCTTCCTCCATTGCTGGGAGATTTGGCTCTTTCTTATTTTGTACTTGTGTCATTTCATCAATAACATACATAGTCTCCCATTTTCCACACAGAAATAGTCCTGATTTTATCACCAATGAAAACCTTAGCATTACAGTAATAATCATAACAGGTGTTCCTTAATTCCTACTGAATGAGTTAACAGAACTCCAAAGAAATGCATGATTTTTGTTTAAAATGCTTCAATATCCCAGTCTCACCTTGGAAGACACTTTGTCGGAACTCCAAAATGCATTAGCAACATCAGGAGGCATAAGCTCCGAGACTCCTTGCGCTGCCAAAGCCGCCACTTTGATATTGGGAGCTTTATCTTCTTTGATACCATAGTCCAGATTTTTGCTAGCAAAATTGAAGACAAAAGAATCTTTTTCCATATTTTTTATTACTGCTGGAAGACGTACAAAATCATCCTTGACAGGAGTATCCTCATTGTTGTGTACAACCCCACCAATAAAAAGCTTCATTTCCAAATCCTTTTCTTCTTCTGTGGCATCTCCATCTCTGTCTAGAGTGACCCCATCAGGTTCATCGAGATTATCAACTTCATCTTCATGATTCTCACCAGAGCCAGTTTTATTATTATCTTCCTCCATCAACTGCTGAATAGAATCATTGTTCTCTGCTGCTTCCTCTTCAACATTAACATTCATAACTTTGACTTTTAATCCTGGAATTTTTTCTTTAAGAAAATTTATGACACTTTTAATTCCCTCTTCAGTTACTGCCTCGATGTTATTGTTTTTCTCATCATTTCTTTCGACCTTCTCTTCATCTTCCTGCACCTCAACTGATGAAGATACATTATCCACCTCGGGTTTGGATGGGCCTTTAGCAGATATAGATAGAGAGTTTCTCTTTGACTTTCCTTTGGCTTGTCGCAAATACACTACCTGTTAGGTTTTGCCAATATCCCATCATAACCAATAGCATACTACTTAACCAAATTACTCAGAATCAGGTAGATAATGTGGACAAAGACTAAATAAAGACAAACCAGCTGAAAATCATACACTTAAGCAAAACCACAAAAATGATGTTCCTATTCTATAATTCATTTTACATTCAGTTTGCTCATTAAATATTTGTATCAGTACCCCCAAAATTAAGCCTTTTAGTGATAAATATGGGGGTCATTAATAATGAAACACTAAAAACTATCCACTAAAAATGATGTTCCTATTCTATAATTCATTTTACATTCAGTTTGCTTATTAAATATTTCCATTAGTACCCCCAAAATTAAGCCTTTTACTGATAAATATGTGGGTCATTAATAATGAAACAATAAAAACTATCCATGAATCAACATGTGAACTAAGACTTTGTTTCCCTCAAGCAGATTGGTACGACAAATAAACAAGGATCATTTAGATGGAAAATTTGAATATTACCTGCATATGATACGTGTCATCAGCATTTTTTACCACATAAATTTCAAAAATTGGAGTTCCACTAGATGCTGTCATCAACTGTCTGTATTGAGTAGAAATAAGCAGTGCTCCCCAATAAAAAAACTACAGGGTAAAATATACTGTAGACATTCATACCTTGGACTGTAACTCTTGCCAATGAACCTACCCATACCAGGACTTATATGTATAATTCTACCAAAGGGGTCATCAGAGGTTTTCGAGTAACCCACCCACCAGCCCACCTGCACATAAAGGTAAAAATGGTCATCAAATAAGGGAGTTGTTATTCACAAAAGCTTGCTGAGACCATCAATCAGTAACAATACTCACAAATCACAACTACTATTTTGTTTTCTAAACGGGTTGTCTGTATCTTCTCAGACAACTGTACTGCATAAGTTTATTAAAACTACCTTCTTTCTAATCTGGCACACCATCTGTTTTAAATTTTCATAATGTTGAGTTTCTTTCCCATTACAATATATATAACCCTTGTAAAACCTTGTCATTGTTAAATTATATTGAATGATTGATGACAGTTACCAAATATCTTCCAACCATACCACTAATTTTTGTTTACGTCTTCAAGGGGACAAACTTTAAATCCTCATAACTCCCAATTTCTGTTCCAAAACATTCTTCTACATTATTAGACTCACCCATTCCGGATCATGAGTTATTGGTGATGGTAACTTGAATGTGGCATGTGATTATCTAACTAACTCAATGTGAGAAATAAATATTGTAAGCGTTGCTCTAAGCAGTGGATATTTTATTTGTCTTCTACAACGGATGAAAGCTAGTTTGCAGACCATGTTGAACTGATCCATAATGTTGAAGTTTTGTTAAGAGGGTGAAGCTACGTCTTCTAGGAAATACTAAGATAGTGTTTGTGCTAACTAATTTTCACTTCTCATCTACATAAAAGTAAGTTCCTTATCCACTACCTCTATTTTCCAGGCCTTTCTTCAAAAAAACTACTTTTCTTTTCAAGAGCTTTTCTAAAAACATACTTGGCTGAACATCTCCCTTTTAAGTAGGAAAAAAGCTGAGTCAAACACAAACTAAAAAAAATCAAGCTCTAAATACAATAATAAAACATTGTAAAAAGTTACACTTTCAAACAATGGCTAGCACAAAGTTGAGCAAACAAGAAATATACCAGTCCACTTCCAGTGCATTTACACAATCTTGAAGCATCATGATATCGTTCATCATCTATAGCACTCTGCACAAGAACACAACCACCAGTTGACATCTAGAACCAACAACACCATATATACAAAAATAAAAAAGTCAACTAATTCAGACAAATTCTGGTGCTCTTACCTTCAACTGATCCATAATTTCAGCAACAGTGTCCTTGGACGTTGCTTCCAAAAGAGCCCTCTTCAACTTAATGGCCTCTTCAAAGTCCTCCTTTTCAATAGCATCATCAAGTTGAAACTACACAAACACAAAAAAAGCAAGTACCATAAGCATCACCTATTCATTAAAATTAACTTTAGACTAAGGGTTAGTTTTGGTAAATTTATTCGTGAACCCTATTTAAGAGAAGATAAAAGTGAAATGAGTTTCTTCCTAAAATAAAGCAAGCGGTAGAAGTCTAATTTTGGAGAAGTAAATATGAGAGAACAATTACAAATCAGCTTATGCATAACTAATTTTAGTTCACAGAGAAGTTTAATTCATTTCTCCTTTATATTTTTTTCTTCTAAAAGTGCATATGGAAAAAAAATTCATCCAAACAGACTCTTTAATTAAATGAGAAAGGTGATAAGTCAACTCAACGCCAACATAACCTTCATGTTTCTACTTATACACTTTTTAACGATCATATGGTTTCTATGTACAGATTAAAACGAGTAGTTTCTAACTGCATATAAATTCTACAGGCATAGAATCCAAATGATTAATCAAACCACTGACTGATTACGCATACGGAAATTTCAACTTTTGCAAGAAGTTCAAGAAAGTTTCATATCTTGCAAGAAGTTCAAGAAGTTTCATATCGCGACTGAACACGAAAATTCGGTAAAAGAATAAATATATTATTAATTCGATGTACCTTAAGGACAGAGGCAAAATTCTCGGCCTGTTCGATTTCAGAGAAATAGCGGCACCATCGGTTCCAATCCCAATTGACGTAGGTATCGTCGGAATTGAGGGAGCAGCGGCAACAGTGGGTGGTGTTGTAGCGGTTCCTCCTGGCGGAGATGGAGAGATTGGGCTGGGGAGAGTGGAGCAGGCCCAAAAAAGAAGAGGATGGTTTTGTGGTCCGGAAATGGAAACAAGAGGGGGTTGTGGTGGCGGTGGAGATGGAGACGGAGATGGCCGGAGAGAGACCCGCCACCACCATGTTTGGTTGTTTGAGGAAGAAGAAGGGTGGAGTTGGAAGAAAGTGGATACGGTACGACGCTAGTTGTTGCTGCGGCGATTAGCGAGTGGGTGGAGATAAGTGTTCGGTTTTGTTTTTATAGATTCATTTGCCACACTGAACTTTTTTTAATAATTATATCATCTTGTTTGTGCAGAGTTAGAAAACAATGAGAGCCAAATTGCCCAATTTTATACCATTCTGCATCTATCAATCCATTTTATCACGGGTGAAATCTGAAGATGAAAATTTGAGTCAAGGTGAAGCCTTTTTATAAATGACCTATGTTTAAATATTCGTTATCAGAGTAACTACCTTTTAGATTATTTATTGTGGTGTTTTTATTTATAATATATATGTCCGTGTATAAAGAGGTATGTCCTTTTTCTAATTATTTTTTATTAAATAATTTTATTTTTTAATAGATAAAGAATTAAAAAGTCTTTATCTTTAGAGAAATAACTATATGGCTCTTTTGCTTAAAATGATGGTTAGATTTAACCTCAACCTTCCATGACTGATTTTAATATTTTTTTAAATAATATATTATAATATATAAAAAAATATTAGAAAATTTATTTTATTATTCATATTTATATTATTGACAAGTGTTCCAAAAGTTAATTTTTTAACTATTTGACATTTTTAATTTTTTTAATTATATTTTTATACAACTATAATAAAAAAAAATTAGACAAGTCATTTTTTATATTCATTAAACGAGTATAGCAAAAAATATTATAGACAATTTTGGGAATACATTGATTAAATGAGCGAACAAAAAATATTAGACGAGTATGTCGATATATTGATTAAATATTACTAATAAACATTAGACGACTCATTTATATATTGAACATATGACTCTAACAATATATGTTAGACAAGTCTTTCCACATACAAACTAGATGAGTCTATTAATAGACATTGGACAAATTTATTCATTCACTAATTAGATGAATCTTGTAATACACATTAGATGAGTCTATACATTGATTAGATAAGCATAGCAAAAAACTTTGTATAGATCTAGCAATATACATTAGACGAGCCTGTCCATATACTAATTAGATTAGTATAGCAAAAAATATTAGATAAGTCATTCCATGCAATGATTAGATGAGTCTAAGAATACAAATTAGACGAGTATGTTCATACACTAATCAAACGAGTCTTACAACACACATTAGATGAGTTTGTTCATACACTAATTAGATCAGTCTAACAATAATGTTGGACGAGTCTGATCATACACATAATAGATGAATATAGTAATACACATTAGATGACTCTATCCATTTTATGATTAAACGAGTCTTACAATATAGTATACACAAGTTTGTCCATATACTAATTAGACAAGTCTAACAATACACATTAGACGAACCCGGATGAGCTTGGTTCTAAGTAGGTTGAGTCAAAAATTAACCCGTATTAAAATTTGTAAAAAAATTTAACTCAACCCGATCCCAACTCTTGGTGGGCCAGGTTGGCTCGCGAGTTCCAACCCATTTTGATAGCTCTATCTGTTCATACACTAATTTGTATTTTAGCAATTCAACTCTACATGTTAGTGCATATCCCTTATACTTTTAGAGAGTCAACTCTATTTTTGCACATGTTTTATCATTTGTATTTTTACAAAGTCTACTATTTATTTTTTATAGACATATTGACTTTCTAAAACTATAAATTATTTTTAAGGTTGATTCTATTAAAAACTTAAAAATATTTATTGTTTTCTTCCCCAATCTTTAAATCTCTTTTAATAAACACACAAACAAATACTAACTTATGCATAAACACTAGTTTAAAACTAATTAAGTATAAAACATTAATTTGTTATATTTTCAATAATTTTAAATATTTAATCTTGTTTATCAAATACAAGTTGTATGAATGGACATGCTTAAATGTTGATTAATATAAGTTTTGTCTTGATAATAAGAAGGGTTGTACATATTTAGTATCCAATAGACTTTTGCTTGAAGAGACGAAAGTGAGAATATTTAATCAAATGAGTTTTTGCTTGAACAAATAATAAGTATATTTTGTTTGGTAGATGCAAGCCTAAAACATTTAATAACATACCTACCTTAATAAATGCTTCTTTTATTTTACAAGAATTACAAGCTTCTTCGGTCTCTTAAGAAAATATTCCAACTCTTTGTTTACATCAAAGATTTTTTGAAGAACATACTGAAGGTTGTTTCATGCAAACAATTTCTTTAGAAAAGGTAAGAAGTCAGTATTGTGAAGTCAACTAACTATGGCAAGCTTTACACTTTGCTCAAAAGTGGAAATAATCTATATTCCTTAGTTTGTAAAGTTTTGTCATGCTCTAAAGGTTTTGCCAAAGAAGTCACAAGCATTCGATGTTATGTCAAAAAGCATTTAATGTGTCCTGCAGCCTCAAAATTGTTCTGAAGTAGTTGAAAATGTCCTTTACAACAACTACCTAAGATGTGCACCGAATATATTCCTTGGAGCTCTTCATATAAAAGATATTGTGGGAGAAGGAAAAAGTCAAACAAACTTGAGAGAAAAGCATTGTGTTTGTTTAACAAACTAAAAGATACTGAGCAAATATCAAATGACTCGACCCCTCTCTAGTGAGCAAACCTTGTGATCTTTTTATAACAACCAAACAATTTTTTTTGTCTTAGACATGAGATACATATTGTTAAAGAATACTCACATTAGGTAAGAGTGACTTGTTGTCAAATAATACTCATGTTATCAAGGAGTGACTTGTTGTCAAATAATATTCATGTTAGTCAAAACGAACTTATTGTTAAACGATACCCGTGTTAGTAAAAAATGACTTGTCAAACAATATTAAGCAATATTCATACAAGTTAGTTAAGACCGACTACAAGTTAAAAGAATATTATTGTATCTTACAACAATAGTTTACGTAGTGAAACTCAATTAATTAATTGAGAATTAAACATAAATTATGTTGAGCAAACCGGTGTAAATCTTTGTTAGATCATATTATACTTGGGAAAACAAATGCAACCTTCCTTTATCTTTTTCTTATTTTTTTCATAGTATTATGCTTACCATATACTATTTTAATATTATTCTTATAAATTAACATTAAATATTTGTGAGCAAATATTTATTAGATAAATTGTAATTTAATTTAAATAATGTTTAATTTATGTACATAAAGTTAATTTTGAATTGTTAAGCATGAAATATTTTTCACTTTAAATTAATTATGATTGCAAATTGTTGTTTCGCATTTAACAAATTAAAATTAACTATATTTATAAAAAACATTATAAATTGTTTAACTTATTTGAAACAATATCGTATTCAATTAAATAAATTATTTAACATTTTTTTCAAAATAATTTCGCACTAAAATAATCACTAAACTTATTGGCAAATTCTAATATTATTTTAAAAGTATTCAGGAATAATTTCAATCATTATATATTAATAGGGTTAAGAATTTTTTTAGTCTTCCAAAATTAGAATTCGTCTCTATTTGAAATTTTGATATATTTTGGTCTTTAAACTTTAAAATGATTGAATATAGTTATTTTAATTTAATTACCTTAAGTTTTGTTTGAGGTGTCAAATGCATTTCCTAACAGGATATTGAATCGAAGATGTGTCAAACAATGTAAGATAGGAATAAATTCCAATTTCAAATTAAAGTTGAGGAACTAAAAACATATTTAACCCAATATTTATATACCAAACATTTAAATTTTAAAAACAGAAAAATCATTTCAGCCATATCCGTATGTTCATAGTATTGGAGAGAAATTACTCATCTAAAACTCAATTTTTTTGGGTAATTAACTTTTAAAAGCATGTTATTTTAAAAATAAATATGGTTTAATTACTTTTTTATTATTATTTTTGTTCAAAAATATCAAATTGGTCATTCAATTTTTGTTAGTATCAATTTGGTCCTGATTTTTAAAAATCAATACAGTAAAATCTTTTTTATTAAATTTCTTGAAATGGGTTAAAGATTTTTCATCAAAATAGATATTAAAAATATGTTAATTACACCAATAAAACAAATCAACATACTTTAATTATGATGAAAATGACTCCTTTAAGACATTTAATAAAAATGACCAAATTATATTAATTTAAAAAAAAATCAAAACTAAATTGTGTAAGGCCCATTTTTATTCTCTACCCTAATGTCTAAGGGCTGACCTTAATCTGTTGGGCCTAAGGGTTGGTCCATAGGATGCCAAGACCCCTAAAACTGCTAGGTTTCCCTTTCAGCCTCATTCTTGCAAAATAGAACCTAAAACACTGCCCTTCTTCCTTTTTAGAACACTCTCCTAGGGTTAGCCGTCAACTTCCCCAAGCGAACTCAAGCTCTTCCCCTCCATGTAAGTTGCTTCTGAACTCGTAGTGGTCTTCCTCTAGCTTTATTTTCGACATTTCCTTGAGGCTCATCTCAATGACCTGTTCTGCTTTGTCCCACTATTTCTTTCCAGCTACTTATCTTTGTTCCTAGAGCTACTGCGCTCTTTTGTTCGGTGTCGAGGTCGCGCCGGGATAGTCTATTAGCTTATTTCCAGGTAAGGGGAGCTAGAGATTCTTGTTTTGAGTGTATTTTTCCTGTGATTGGTTTTGTTATGTGTCTCTGGTGATTGTATGATGTCTGTTTTAAAATGAATATGCTTGGTATACTGCTCTGGATGCAACTTGGATTTTTCAGGTGTCGAACAGTGAGGGGAAACTGCTATTTTCTCGCCCAAGCAAGCATGCCTCGCCTAGGCGAGATTAATAGAGGCTCGCCCAAGCTACTTCACGAGAGTAGTCGCTCAGGCGACCCACGCTCTTTTTGAGCGAGCGAACGTCTCGCTCAGGCGAGAGGGGTCTCGCCTAAGCGAGATCACGCGTGAGGTTATTGTTCCCCTTTTTGAGCCCTCGCCTAGGCGAAGGGGGCTCGCCTGAGCGAGACCCTTCAGCCTGAGCGAGGAGTTGGGTGAGGACAGTGTGGTGTATGGTTGTTTCTTTGTCCTTGAATGATTGGCACTTGCTTGGGTATAATTATTATGTTAAAAACATGAGATGAATGGTTATGTATGAGTGATGTGATTCATGGTTGGTGAATGATGGGTTTGGTATAGACTTGGCATGTAATTTAAATGAGATGGATGGTATCAAAGAGACATGGTATTGATATGAAATACAAAGGATGGGTTGGTATGTTTCAATATTTGGGTACGAATGAGGATGGGTTGAAGATGGTTGGCATGAGGTTATGTGTATAATATGTATTACTTGATTGATTAAGCATGATTGGTCCGTGGTCAATGCGTAATTCCTTGAAATCTCTAGGTGAGATTTTAGGGTCGTGCTTCAGTGGTCGGGACGTAATTCTATGGCCCTTGTTAGTGGGAGTTCATGGTGGTGCCCTATTTGTATAGTCTGGTAAGGATTCAAGGTAATGTTGCATCCTGACACTCTAAGAGGTCAGTTAGTCTCACTTAGAGCGGATTGACTCTTGTGGTGAGAGTAGCATGAGGCTTGAAACTCATTAAGGGCTAACCTTGTGTGTAGGGGATTGAAACATCGTAACACTTGTAACACTTAACTTGGGGGTGAGCAGAGGTATCCACCACAAGTGCAATTATCCGCTGAATCCAATCAGATTATATGTATTCGGATGAGTCGAGTCGAATCGTAATGTATTGATTTCATAACATGCTTGGATGATGTATGAGTAGTTGACTGTGAAAGCATGCCTGATTACATGATAAAATTATTTTTGGCTCTAGCTTACCCTTCTGTCGTTTGTAGGGAGGTCATGGTTCCGTTGCTTAGCCATCTGGGCTGGATTTTTTCTACTTGGGCTTTCTTTTTGGGCTATGGCCCATGTACTAGTCTATATTTTAAATTCATATTTTGACTTTGTTGCATTTTGTATCTGGTTTAGTTTTGACATCGTGGTGTGCCTTGAATAATTTTAAGGAGTTAAGTTTTAAACTTCAAGACTACGCTGTTATATTATCTTTATGTGACACTTTCTTTAATTTCGTTTATTAAATTAAATGGGGTGTTACAAATTAAATCTATATAAAAAATTGGAGAATTAACTTGGCATTTTAGAACGAAAATAAAAATAAAAGAATAATTAAACCAACAAATATTAATGCGGTAACTTTACTTTGAAAATAAAACTTCGACGAGTTTTTAAAATTAAACTTTTCTCTTACAACGAAGAATAATTAAACCAAGAAATATTAATGCCAGTAACTTTACTTTGAAAATAAAACTTCGACAATTTTTTGAAATTAAACTTTTCTCTTACCATTACTTTTTGTATTAAATTTGTTAAGATTATAAACATAATTATTTAATATTTTTAATTTTGAACTCAAAAATACATTGTGATTTAAATTCTAATACTTATAGTCTATTTTCACAAGGTAATCTATATTATTAAAGGTGATTATCCATTTATTTTATTTTAATTACTTCTAATTATATGCTCCAAGACCACATTATTTTATTCACTTTTTTATATCATTATTTATAATCGATTTTAAATTTTACCCATTGTCTATACGTTAATTCACTATTTAAAATTTTAAAATAAGAAGTAATTATAAAACATATTTTTTATTTTGGTAAGATAGTAAATTAGGGTTCAAATTAGATCTTTTTTGCACATATTCATAACATAAATAAATGAAAAAATAAAAATAATTTTATCTTTGTATTGTTATTCTTTAAATGTTGTAAAATGTGACATCAAAACCATGACCCGATAAACTATATGAAAATTTATATATTTTTTAAATATGCCAAAAACAAAGAAAGTTGATTCATTTCTTTAAGAGTGAATGGATTTTTTTTTTGTTATAAAATAAATCACATTTAAATTCCATGAAATGGCTATATAATAATAATATATATACCTTACAACATCCTACACCACTTTAATTATGTGTAAAGGGAAAAATAATAGGCACATGTCCAATAAATAAAAAACTAAAAAAAAAAGACATATATGATTTGCAATTGACACATCTCAAGTTACAACTCTAATCCCATTTTTATAATTTTTGAAAGTATTATTTTATCTATCCAAACCAAATGACATAAAGGTTCAAAATATAGACGACAAATAAACTCCTATAATAACAAGTAATTTTACCTAGTAGTTTGATTTAAGTCATGTGTTCTTGTTATACTAGTGTTAGAAAAGTCTTCAGGATCGAAATGAAGATCAGAGATTGCATTAAGATTAAGATTAGGAAATGCTGAACAACGACATCGAGGACAACTCACGTTAAGCCGAAGCCACTCGTCTATGCATTCCACATGGAAATTGTGACCACAGGGCAACCCACGAACCTACACCACATTAAAATGTTTAATGTAAGGTTAAAGTATATTTCTTGTCTCAAAGCTATTTTTAAAAATTGTATTTTGTCTTTAAACTTCGTAGAAAAAGTTTTACATGACTTTAATAAAATTTAAGAATGAAATAACTATATATTTAATTTAAGAACAAAATGTAATTTAGAAAAATAGTTTGAGAATGGAAAATATATATTTATTATTTATTCATTGAATGATAAAACCTATTAAGTTTGAAATGAATATGACTAAGAAGAAATGAATTAATATTTTTCCCCATTAGTTATAGGTATTGGTATGGAAGAAAAAGTTTACCTGATTTCCTGCACAAAACTCTTCTAGGCAAATGAGGCATTCGTTGCAAGTAGTAGGAACCGCATCTAACTTGAATGTTGGAAGTTCTTGAATTGAAGCTTCCATTGCTTCTTTCTGCATTCAAATTACACCACATTATCTATTAGTAATCAAACTAAAAATAAATATACAAAAAATATATGTGCTGAAGTATATATTAAAATGATGTTCAAATAAATAAGACATATCATTTAAAAATTATGCATGTTTATGGTTGAGAAGAAGTATAATATAAAATAACCTGAGCTTCAGTTAGGTAAAGTCCAGGATGAAATGTAGCATTTTGGGCAGTGCTTGCAGCTTCAAATGCCCAATCAGGTACTTGGATCATTTCCATTATAATCTAACAATAAACAACAACTATTCTTATCAGTATACCATCATCCAAAAGTCCCAAGTTTAGGACAACAAAATACAAATTGTTCATTTTCATATTGTGTCCTTTTTACTTTTTCTTCACAAAATTTTAATGATGGAAAATAGAATAAGGCATATTTACTAAATGGGTAATAGTGTTTTAATACAATATGATGTTGTGTCTATGTAGCATAAAGTATTATAATACATAAATAGGGTGTCAAAAAGGGTCAGGTTAGTCCGTTTGTGTCTGCCCACTTCTAGTTTACCAAAATTGGACCGATGTCAATTCAACATAAAAAAAAAAGAGTTAAAACATTGAACTCGTCTTGTCATTGGATGGTTGGCAGACTAACCCGCCAAATTTATGTCACCAGTCACACAAAATTGTCCCTCCTGCTCTCTAGTTTCTTCTTTGTGTTGTTCCTTCTAAAAGAAATTCTCAGCATGTTCTATTGCAACAACAAGGCTTGTTCTATGTTTGTAGTAAGTCTAATTCACAAATTCCCTAATTTTCAATCGTAATTCCCAAATTATACAGAGAGAAGAATCGATAGTGCCAAATGCAAACCACACAAACCTAGAAAATAAACCAGGATAAATCAACGTAAAGAAGATGGACCGGGATGAGATTCGAACTATGAGAAGAAGATGGGTGGGAGGGATTCACGTTCACACTCTTGCATCGTTCGCAATCTTGTGGTGCAGCTTGTCGCCTTCATACCCTTAAAGAAGACAAGGAACACAATAGACCTATTTTTGCTTGCTTTGTTCATTAATGGGTAATGGGTCGGTGAATTGGCCCGACCCGTCATACGTGTGACATGGTGGATTTGACGGGTTGGATGGTCTAGTTTGCATATTCACAAGTTCAAAAATATACTCCGACCTACCTTTATTCAGACGGATTGACAGGCTAGTCTGTCAGGTCAGCTCGCTTTGACACCTCTATATATAAAGATAACTAAAAATACAATCCATCATAAATTTGAATAAAAATAAAAATTCATTTAACTTACAAATTCATGAGTTGTAGATAAAAAGATTTTACATAACCAATAAATCTAAAAATTTAGTACGAAGTTTTCAAATGTGTGAGATTCACCATTTCAAGGATAAGTTCATAAGAGCAAAATTTCATCATGATTCCAAAACAAAGAAAAGACTAAACGAGACTAATTCTTCATAACTCATCATATCTCCACTAACATACTATATTCCGATTATTTTGAGCATTAGCGCAAATGCAACTTCAACAAAAGCAAAAACAGTAGAATCCTTTATTGTTCACTCCCTTTCATTGGGAGAAAATAATTCCATTAAGAGATGGAGTTTTCATGTTTCATTAACTACACTAATATAAACAAAAAAACAACATAGATAAAAGAACTTACCCCAAATGCGGATATATGCATACCCTCTGGGGAATTTAACAAGTGCAATTGTCTTCGTTTCAACCACTACAAATAATTCCAAAAATAAAAAATGAAAACAAAACATAAGTAGAGACAAAAAAAAGAAAAAAGAAAAAAGGAATAAGACATTTTTCTGCAAACATAGTAACACAGAAGTGCTAACCTTCCCTGCTGTGAGAGAAGCAATACAAAGGAGTCCACAATAGCTAAAGAGTAACCAAATAATGAAGCTCCATTTCTGACCCCCTCCAGACAACTGTACATAAAATAAAACCACCTTTGGATTAAGCATCTTAAACATGTTTACAAAATCAAAAACTACAATTAAGGATTAAAACATACACAAATTTTAGTGTCGATAAACCATAAGGTACCAATTATTGTCCATGCCCAAAGAAATGGATACAAAAGGAATGCAAGGATTGAAAGTACAACCACTCTCCCATAAAAATTAGCACATCTCAGAGCCCATCCAAAATCTCTAAAAACACAACAAAATAAGGGAAAACAATATAAGTAATTGAAACAGTAATAAGATTTTACTATTTCATTAAATTTTTAGGTTAGTTCTGATCTGAATGTTGTTCAATTTGAGAGTTAAGTAAAACTTAAAAAACATTATCAATTTATCAGACTCATACTTACACAAATGCACTGTTTATACAATTTTAGAAGAAGTCTCAGAAAACAAAAACATTAAAAGATGAAAGACTAGTAGAACGTCTTACAACCTCAGTCTGGAAGCAAGTCCATTATCAATGAACATCAAGAGTCGGAAAGTGAAAACCACACTGTAATCGACCTGAATCATCACATCCAATAAATAAATAAATAAATAAAAATATATATTAAAACAGAAATAAATAAAATGAGAATTGATGATAAAAAATCTCACTCACCACAGTCCATATATGCAGAGGGTATGTACAAGATTGGTATAAGTTCCAATTAATTATCACAATAGCTCTATAAGTAAAAATCGTTAAAGAAAACACACTCACCAAAGAGTTACAAAAAATTACTTGTGATATTTTTTTCTAACAAAGATTAAGAATATAGAAGAATTAACGAATGATACGAAAACAGAGAGAAATCAACAAAAGGGGGAATTTTTAAGGATACGTGTTGGTCGCGAGCACAGACAAGAAAAAACCATCGAACCTGCGTTCAATGTGATATGATTGTGTTAAAATTGGGAAGATAAAAAAAAGTGATGAAGAAAGAAGGATTGAGACAAACCATTTGAAATTAACGCCTCTAATTGCCATGGTGAAGGGAAAACCCTATAATGAAACAACGTTGTATCCAACAATCTTCGGTACGTGAAAAATGCATGAGATTACTATAGAGTCAAATTGGATTGAGATGTTTCATCCGACAATTATCATGATTGAACATCAAACAAGAAGAAGTGACAGTGAGGAGAAAGTGTGCAGTGTAGATCTTAACTGAACTGTACTCATTGTTTTATTGGTTAGCTATCTACAAATGGATTGGATTTCTAAGACTTTTTATAATAAAAATAAAAAAATAAAAAAAATGAAAAATAATTTCCGCAAAAGACGAAGTCAGAGGAAATAGAACAAGAAATTGTAATTGGAATGTATTAGATCAATAATATGTAAGATATAAACAAATAAAAATTATGGTATAAAAAAATTATATAATAAATAAGGATAAAAAAATTGTTAAAAGGATAATTTGACAAGGTTTTTCGATCATTTAAGAAGGAGTGTTCGTGTATTTAAGAAAATTGATGATTTGTGTGAAAGTTTTTTTTTTTTTAATGGTTGGATTTCCACTAACGAAGAGTTCACATTAAAATTGAAATTACTAAGATTTTAGGAGTTATAAATCTAGAAATGAGAGCATTTTAATCAATTGCTAAGTAATTTAATTAATTACGACAACAATGTTTCAAAAACTTTAAATAGTTGAAAACTCTATATTTTTATACAAAACTCACAAGTTTTACACATTTGAAGAAAAATGTTTGAAGATATGAAAACATTGTAGTAAAAATACGATGACATAAATTCCTGAAACGTGTTGAAACATTGTCCTTAAGGATTTATTTATGCAAATTTTCCAAGGTACAACAAGAACATCTCGGATATATCTCGAAGATAACAGAAACTAACAAGATAAACTCTTTAAAAGAGTAGAATAACCCAAGATAACAAAATAAAGATATAGAGGGAGAAAAGAGCACAAGAAACCCCAAAGAGAAAGAGATGTGAGTTTAATTGTCTGCCTTTATGGAAAGCACCAAACCACTTTTTTATAGGTGTGAATAAGGGATGGTGATGAGTTAAAATCCCATGGCTCATGATGAATATCTTGTAACAACTCAACAACGACCATATTTGTTGTAATGCCCAAAATCGAAATTGTTGTATCAATAATAACCAAAACAAAACTACTCTAGCTATAATGGCCAAATTGTAACTACATATTTTGCAATAACCAAATTTTACAGCAATCCCCCACATATTGCAAAATATAAGAAAAAGAAGAAAATCATGGGTCTTGTATAAGATGTAATGCATCATAGTTGGTATAGCAAGCTATATGAACCAGTCTTAAATTAATAAACTTAACATACAGTGTAGTTGGTATAACAATTATATGAACCAAAAACAATTATATGAACCAAAAACACTTGTGTGTTATCAGAACTAACAAATGACTTATTCTTACCCATAAGAACCTTATTCATGGGATCTCCAATCACAAAGGTTAGGTTACCATCCTTGTTTGTTTCAAATGGCTTAAGTCTTATTCTTCTATATGTTTCTATAATCATATTTTCATATTTCATCCTAGGGTTTTGTGAGAGGATCTACTAGATTTCATTCTGACTTCACATACTCAATGAAAATTGTTCCACTCTTTAGTAGCTACTGCTGATTGGCAATCACAATGTATTCTCATTCCTAGTGGAATGTTAGCTAAAAAAGTTCGTCAACTACTCAACTTCACTATCAACCATTTCAAGAACAACATACTCATATTTCATTGTTGATTTAACAATAATTGTTTGCCTGGCTGATCTCCATGAAATCACACTACCCCCAAGTGTGAATCTATTACCTCTAATGGATTTTCTCTCATCTGAATCAAAGATTCAGTTAGCATCATTGTACCTTTTTAGTACAATGAAAAATCCACTATATTCAATGGCATATTTCTTTTAATCTCTTAAGTATCTCATAAGTGCATCTCAATATTGCTAATTAGAATATTAAGTGTATCTTCTCAGTCTACCAATTGCATAAGCAGTTTACCTACTGCATAAGCAATATATAGTCTAGAAAGACTCATCAAAATCAATAACACCAGTGCAGGAAGGGTATTTTACCGCGACTATTTTTGCTATTTTGCCCCGGTTTTAGAACCGAGGCATATAAGACCGAAACCAAAAATGTTGCTTTTGGCCTCAGGTGTTACCCGAAACCATATCTCTTTATTACTACCTCGGTTTTGATACAACCGAGGCCTAAGACGTTCAAAATTAAAAAAAAAACCACCGAAACAGAGGCTTCCACTCCAACACCATCTTCCACTCCATTTTTCACTTACGGAGGATTAATCTTTCCAACATCACGAAACACTTCATAAATGCATCCTCACAAAATCACCAAAATCACAAACCTCACCACCCAATCTCAATCACCTGCACAAAATCATCAAAATAGAGGCAATCAAACCATCACAATATTACTAGATTTTACCCCTGGAAACAAGATGAATGAAGAACAAATAATGTGAAGAAAAAGACCCCGTCGACAGTAATATATGAATGCAGTATATATTGTGGGAAGAAGGCACAATAGAATGCAATAGATAAAATTGGGGATAATATTTGATGTAGAAGAAGCGGAAACACGAACTGGGAAACGGAAACGCAAACTGGGAAGCGGAAACACAAACATGTTATGGAGAAGGGTGAATAAAAATGAAGGAGAAAGAGAAATAGTACCTCTGAACTGGGAAGCGTAGAAGTGACAAATGAGGGGGTCGTGGTTGAGGTGGGAAGTGTTGGGTTTGATGGAAATGAGGGTTTTGTTGGTAAAATGGGAGGGCGAGGAGGAGCATCGAATTCCGACGAGCTCGTGGTGAAGACGAAGGAGAGGATGATTGTTCGTGGTAGGGGAGACGTTCCCGCCGCATGAAGGATGAAGAAGAAGCTTGGTGGGGGAGAGTCTGCGACTTTAGGGTTTCCTGCTGAAGAAAGGAATTTGGGCCTAAGGCTGGCCATTTTAACTAATTGTATTACCTCAGGTTCAAACAACCGAGGCATATAAGGCCTTATTGCCTCGGGTCAGTATTAACCGGTGCATAAAATTTTTGTTTTAAATTTAAAAATCCAAGTGGCGGGAAGGGGGAAATTTTGGAGGGGCTTTAGGCCTCGGGTCTTTCAGAATCGAGGCATAAAACTAATTTCTGCTTCGGGTAAACTAGTAACCGGGACATAAAATGTTGAATAAATTACAAAACTGCCACCGCGTGTTTATATGCCTCGTTTCCACTATAACCGAGGCATAAAGTCTGAGGTAAAAAACGTAAAATGCACTAGTGTAAGCTCCCAATTAGCTGGGCATACTAGGGTTGAAACAAATATTTTTTTATCTATTTTTCATTAACTCTTTAATTCAAAATTAGTATCATAAAGGGATATCCATTCGTTTGAAGTCAAAATTTATTTTCCTTTGAAAATGTGATTAAATTCATTCAAAAGAAGCTTTTTAAAATTTTAGGCACCCCGTAGTCTTAAATATTTAAGATTAGTAAACGAACAAAGGCCGTACTCCTGTCATTTTTATGTAAGGAATATACGAACCACTAGTCTCAAGTAATGGATAATGATCCATTGCATCATTCACCATGTCAACTTCATCCTTTAAGATCAATGATATACCCTAGCTCTATTTCTCGGGTTGAAAAATAAATCAGGGGAACACGAAGAAATCCACAAGAGCCCATCTTCATCTTCTTATTTCTTCTTTCTCCAATTTTTGAGATTTATTCTCCTCCCATTTCTTGCTTTCATCCAAAAAGGAAAGCAAACACATTAGCCCTAGGTCACGCCTAGAATCTTCAGGAACCGCCGGCCACCATCTAAAGCTCGTCGACGACGAGGCAACCTCGTCCAACCACTGTTATACTGTGGGTTTCATGTCATCGCTTCCCTTCTCTCTCATGGGAATGTGCCTCCGCAATGTGCCTCCGCCAACCACCGTTTCCATTCGTGCCTAGGAAAGGAATGGCAACAACGATAGCCCCGGTGGCTGGTGCAGCGACCAAGATGCAAGGATGCTCGAAAAATCGCGACAGTGTGCCTTTGTTGTTCTTTGATGTGTGTATCTGAAGAAGAATACCCCACGAGTTTCATAGCACGGGAAACGCCGACGATGGTTCTGACTATGCTTGGTGTCATTAGTGGCAACCACGACACGATGGAGAGGTGCGTCATTGGTGAGCATTATTGACAGAGGAAGCTCACGCAAGCAATGCTGAGGTCATCTTCTTCTGGGGAAGTGTCAGAGACGAAGCTGACGGGCTCAGGGAATTGGCGGGCCTGTGTGGGCACTTGGATCGTTAACTGGTTGTGGTTCTTTGACTCGGTCTCGATCTCCCTGTCATGCACAACATTTTTCTGGGAAACCACAACCACCATTTTTTTCGGTTTAAACCCTTTCTAGGAACTTCTAAATAAAGAGTTTAAGGAACAAGAACAAAAAGAGAAAGAATAACAACAAACAAAATCAAATTGTGTTCACTAGCTAGCATCAAGAATTTTGAATTCTATACTACTATAAGACTGAGAAATTTAAATAATTAAATAAATAATTATTTAATAAATGCGGATAGTAAAAGTCTTTATAATATTTAATGTTAATTATTGTGACGTGAAAAAATATTAGTTCAAGTGGTTGAGAGTACTTAATTGTGTAAAAGTACTTAGGTTCAAGTCTTTATGTATGCCAATTGTATGATATTTTATTTTGTGCATTATTTTAAGTTATAATTGAATGGGAGTAGTGATAATGTAATCTTAAAATTATAGGAATTATCACGAAACATGGGTTGATTGAGTTATTCAATATCAAGGTAGAGTGCCCAGGTTTTGGGCGACATGTTAGCTCGCTCAGGCGAGAAATCGAGGGGTGTGAGGCTTTGATTTAAGCATCTCGCTTAAGCGAGAACTCATGTGTTTTTGCTTAACTTGCCCCTAGGCGAGAGTTCATGGATGGTGGTTAACATGTGATGGTATGAGCGGGGAGGTTCATACTCAGTTACTCTCATGTGGGGATACGAGCGAGGTAGGTTCGTATGTTGCGTGCTCACATTTGAGAGATGTTGCGTGCGGGGAGGTACGTAGCTGGTGGATCACATGTGTTGGACTACGGGCGGGTAGGTCCGTAGAGTAGAACTACTAGCGTGGAAGTTCGTAGAGGCAGGACCACGAGCGGGTAGGTTCGTGTGAGCATCATAAATCCTGAGTCCATGGCTAACTATGTTGTGTGATTTGAAGGTTGAAAAGCTTTGGGATATTAAGGACTTGGCCAAAGTCTAACTATAATAATATAACTGGGTGTGTATATATATATATATATATATATATATATATATATATATATATATATATATATATATATATATATATATATATAAAATTTAATTGATGTGTTTTCTTTTATTGTTAAGCTCACCCTTTTTGTTTGTGTTTGGTTATGATCGTGTAATTCTTTACAAGGGAGCAGTTCATGATACAGGTGATGCTGCTAATGCCTAAGACGGAGAGAGGGGCTAGCTTGGGTTGAAGCTAGGAATTTATTATGTTGTTGCTATTTTATTTAGATTTTGGAAAATTGTAAAGATCTTATTTACTATTATTAAATAGTTATGACGCATTCAATGGTATTTTAAATTTTCCGCGTTTGGCAATAATAAGAGATTAGACGTTTGATGTTCTTTTCTTATTTTCTTTATTTTAAGTAGGGATGTTTCATTTGGTATCGGAGTAAATGTTTTGAGTTTTGGTGAACTTGGGGAGTGAGTTTATCGCGTTATGTTTGGCTCCCTGTGTTGTGTGTTATTGATTATTAGTAACTATTTGTCTTTGTCATAATCTGATCTGTTTGATGTGAATAGCTGTATTATGTGGCGTGCACAGACAATGGCAAACTGGAGGCGTAGGAATACCGTTGGAGCTTACGAGATTGCTAATGCAATCCATAGGATGGTGGACACGATCCAACCAGTGGCAGCGTAGCCAAGGGCAATGATTCCATCGGTCAAACCTGTGATAATGGAAGATTTCATGCGTCATAAGCCAGCGAAATTCACTGGGAAAGCCACCCCAGATGAGGCAGACGCGTGGCCACGTTAGTGCGAGAAGATCTTCCGGGTAATTTAGTGAATAGAGGCCCAGAAGGTTACTTTTGCCACATTCCTATTGGTGACAGATGTAGAATACTGGTGGATGGGGATGCAACAACAGATGAAGACACGTGAGGAGGAGGTGACATGGGCCAGCTTTAGATGGAGGTTCCTGGAGAAGTATTTTCCTGATAATGCTAAACATGAGCGCGAGGCCGAGTTCCTCACTCTGCAGCAGGGGGACTTATTAATGTAGGCTTATGTGGAGAGGTTCAAGTATCTTGCGAGATTCTACTCGCAGACAGTAACAGAAGAATGATGTTGCAGGAAGTTTGAAGGCGGCCTAAAGCATGAGTTGAGGCGCTTCATTGTACCGCTAAGGGTTAGAGAGTTTCCTGTCTTGGTCGAGCAGGTCAAAAGTGTCGAGCAACTGGAGATGGGGCCCAGCAGGGTCAACCGACCCCATAAACTAGCACTGAGGGCAGACAGTAGAAGAAGCCCTATAGTAGACCTTCATCATCCTCGTAGAAGTTACGATGCTATAATTGCGGAGGAGAGCACTTGAGGAGGGATTGCACTAAACCGGCAGGTAGTGGAGGGAGCAGTATTAGCACTCGCAAGTGTTATGCATGTGATCAGCCGAGGCACTTTGCTAACAAGTGTCCTAATAAGAAGACCGCCCCTAGATCACGATCTCAGCCACCTTCCTCTAAGAGACTGAGAGTAGTAGGCCGAGTATTCGCCATGAGCAGCACAAAGGCCACCCGGTCAAGTAATCTCATTCTAGACTACTGTTTATTGTTTGGTAACAGTGTGTTAGTGCTGTTTGATTCAGGAGCTTTGCACTCCTTCATATCCCTCCACTATGTGAAGAAACTGGGGTTGTCAACTCGTGACCTGGGATGCGAGTTAATAGTCTGGACACCAGCATCTGGACAGGTTTCAACCAATTCTGCCTATGTTGGATGCTCGTTGGAAGTTGAGGGCCGAAGATTCAAGGTGAATCTTATATGCTTGCCTTTGGAGGGATTGGAAGTAATATTGGGAATGGACTGGTTGTCTATCAACCATGTCGTGATTGACTGTGGACGACGCAGAGTGGTATTCCTAGAGGCACAGGGGGTAGAGTTGATATCATCGTAGGAGGTAGTGTAAGAGATGAAAGGAGGAGCTACTTGTTTTGTGTTAGTGGCCCAAGCTGAAAAGAAAAGCACAAAAGAGCAGATCAGAAAAATTCCAGTGGTGGATGAATATGCTAACATGTTTCCAGATGAGATACCCGAGTTACCACCCAGCAGGGACGCAAATTTCTCTATTGATCTAGTTCCTGGAGCGGGTCCAGTGTCAGCAGCCCTGTATAGAATGGCATCGGCGGAACTAGCAGAGTTGAAGAAACAGATAGAGGATTTGTTGGATAAGAAGTTTATCAGGCCCAGTGCATCACCGTGGGGAGCTCCTGTGCTACTGGTGAAGAAGAAGGATGAGAGTTATCGGTTATGCGTGGATTACCGGCAGTTAAACAAACTGACAATAAAGAATAGGTACCCACTACCGAGGATTGACGATCTGCTAGACCAATTGAGAGGGGCAAGTGTGTTCTCTAAGATTGACTTAAGATCTGAATATCATCAGATCTTAGTCAAACCTGAGGACGTCCAGAAGACATCATTCCGATCTAGATAAGGACATTACGAGTATGTAGTAATGACATTTGGAATGACTAATGCTCCAGCAGTCTTCATGGATTACATGAATCGGATTTTCCACCCCTATTTGGATAAGTTTGTGGTGGTGTTCATAAATGACATTCTCATATACTCCCAGAATAAGGAGGAGCATACAGATCATCTGAGAACTGTGTTGGAGGTATTGAGAGAACATCAGCTATACGACAAACTGTTTAAATGTGAGTTCTGATTAGAAGAGGTATAGTTTCTGGGGCACGTTATCTCTTCACATGGTATTGCAGTAGACCCGAGCAAGATTGAGATAGTGTTAAAATGGGAAAGACCTCAGACAGTAACTGAAGTTAGAAGCTTCTTGGGGCTGGCAGGGTACTACAGGAGATTTGTAGAGGGGTTCTCTAAAATGGTGAGTCCATTGACTCAACTCACTAGAAAAGACAAACCCTTCTTCTGGACAGATAAATGTGAAGAGTGTTTTGAGGAAATGAAGAGGAGATTGACTAAAGCTCCAGTACTTGTTATTACAGACACAAGTAAGAAGTTTGAGGTATACTATGATGCATCTTATTAGGGTTTGGGGTGTGTAGTGATGTAGGAGAAGAGGCTAGTAGCCTACGCTTCTAGACAGTTGAAAGTGCACGAGAAGAACTATCCCACCTATGATCTAGAGTTGGATGTTGTAGTGTTTGCTCTTAAGACATAAAGACACTACTTGTATGGCTCCCAATTCCAAGTTTTCAGTGACCACACAAGCCTGAAATACCTGTTTGATCAAAAGGAGTTAAACATGAGACAACGTTGATGGATGGAGTATCTAAAGGACTACGATTTTGAGTTACTTTACCATCCTGGTAAAGCAAACATAGTGGCGGATGCTTTGAGTCGGAAGGGGATGCATATTTCCGCAATAATGGTGAAAAAGTTAGAACTGATTGCGAAACTCAGATATATGAATCTAGGTATGCAACTGGGAGAGGATTCTATCAAGTGCAGTGTTCTGGCATTGACCAGTGACATCTTGGAGACTATCCGAGATCAACAGAAGAATGATGTTGAGCTGCAGCAATTTGTGAGCTGGTTAGGTATCGAGAAAGGGAAGGATTAAAGGATGGGATCAGATGACATCCTGCGATTCCGCGACAAAGTGTGTATACTTGGGAATTGGAGGTTGAGAAAATAGATTCTTGAAGAGGGACATAAAAGTCATCTTAGCATACATCCAAGTATAACTAAGATGTATAGGGACTTGAAACAGTCCTTCTGTTGGAACAGAATGAAGACTAATGTGGCGACTTTGTTGCATCATGCTTGGTGTGTCAAAAGGCAAAGATTGAACACCAAAGACCAGGTGGTACCTTGCAGCCATTGGAGATTCCGTAGTGGAAATGAGATAGTATTTTCATGGACTTCGTGACTCATTTGCCAAGATCTACTAAAGGGTATGACTCAATCTGGGTAATTATTGACAGGTTGACTAAGTGTGCCCATTTCCTGGCAATTAATCAGAAGATGTCAATGGACAAGCTGACCGAGTTGTATGTTAGAGAGGTAGTTAGATTGCATGGGGTGCCGACAAACATCGTATCTGACAGAGACCCGAGGTTCACTTCTCGCTTTTGGCAGTCGCTATAGGCAGCTTTGGGAACCCAACTGCGGATGAGTTCTGCGTATCATCCTCAAACGGATGGTCAGACTGAGAGGACTATCCAATCATTGGAGGATCTACTACGAGCCTGTGTTTTGGATCACATGAGTAGTTGGAGTGAAATGCTTCCATTGGTTGAATTTACGTACAACAACAACTATCACTTCAGTATTGGTATGACGCCATATGAGGCCTTATATGGGTGATGATGCAGAACTCTGCTATATTGGAATCAGGATGGTGAGTCGTTGGTGTTGGGTCCAGAGTTCTTACAACAAACTTCTGAGAAGGTCAAAGCCATTCAGGAGAGAATGAAGGCAACTCAGAGCAGACAAAAGTCCTACACAGATAACAGGAGGAAACCTTCGGAGTTTGAGGTAGGGGATCATGTGTTCCTTAGATTCACGCCGACAGTTGGCATTCAAAGGGCTATCAAATCAAGGAAGTTAACTCCGAGATTTGTTGGGCCGTATCAGATCTTGAAGAGGATAGGCACGACAGCGTATGAGATTGCCTTGCCACCGCACCTAGCGAACCTGCACAACGTATTTCACATTTCACAATTGAGGAAATACATAGCAGATCCCTCACATGTGCTGGAATCGGATGACATCCAGATCAGGGATGATCTATCAATGAATACCGAACCAGTCAGAATACTAGACTCTCAAGTGAAGAAGCTTAGAGGAAAGGAGATTCAAACGGTGAAAGTTATCTGGGATGTGATTACTCAGGAGATGACCTGGGAGATGAAGGATCGCATGAGGCAATCCTACCCGCACTTATTTCCTAGTAAGTCTAATTTTTTAGGATGAAAATCTTTTGAAGTGGGAGGAATGTAAGACCCAAAAAATTTAAATAATTAAATAAATAATTATTTAATAAATGCGGGTAGCAGAAGCCTTTATGGCATTTAATGTTAATTGTTGTGACGTGGAAAAGTACTAGCTCAAGTGGTTGAGAGTACATAATTGTGTGAGAGGACTTGGGTTCAAGTCTTATGTATGCCAATTGTATGATATTTTATTTTGTGCATTATTCTAAGGTTATGATTGAATGAGAGTAGTGATAATGTAATCCTAAAATTATAGGAATTATCACAAAATATGAGTTGGTTGAATTGGTTGTGCTTTGACTTTGAAATTACAGGGTTATGTGTTCAAATCTTGCTCATAACGAAATTAACCTCTTTATTTTTGGTAGTATAATTGTGGTTTGAATGTGAAAGGGGTGGGGAAACCCTATCACTAGAGACAAGTGGGCCTCTAAAGGGAGGTTGGGAAAATAGCTCATAATGGGATGTTAAAGGAAATTATAGCCAATTAAAGACATTTTTCGTTTTTTGTATTTAGTCATAATTAGGACCATATAAAAAGAGAAAAATAGGTAATTGGGAGGGTTTTGAGACTGCAATTTCGTGAGGGACTGAGAAGATAGTTTTACAAAACCATTCTAATTGCTTTAGGAGTGTGAGAGCTGAGTTTTTGGAGTGGCAAAGGAAGGCTAATTGGTACCATAAAGAAAAGGGGCTAAAAGACCATTAGGAGCAAGGATTTTCCAGGTAAGGGGAGCTATTTTAGTGTCTGTGTTTATGTGTATGTTTGAGAGCCTTTGTCTCATAATTTTATGCTCTATTGATATGGAATTTTCGTGCCTGTGCAAATATGATGTGAGAATTGTTGTTCTGACAGTGTTGGAAAAGCCTATTATATGTTTGGGTATGAATAATTTGGGGTTTTAGTATGATATGGCTGAGTTATTCAATCTCAAATTATGATGGTTAAATTGGGTTCAAAACACGTTCATGATAATTGTTGATGTTCTGGAATTGCTTGGTAATGTATGAAACATGATTTGGTATGGTTTTCCTGTATTTGCGTGTGAGAACGGGGGAGACATCTGATATTCTCGCCCAAGCGAGCAAGGCTCGCCTAGGCAGAAGTAGCAGAGTCTTGACCCTGATTCTGCTCGAGCCACTCACTCAGGCGGAGTGCCCAAGTTTTGGACGACATGTTAGCTCGCTCAGGCGAGTGCATCTCGCCTAAGCGAGAAATCGAGGGGTGTGAGGCTTTGGTTTGAGCATTTCACTCAGGCGAGAGGTTCTCGCTTAAGCGAGAACTCGTGCGTGACCTTGGGTTTTTGCTTAACTCACCCTTAGGCGAGAGTTTTGGTTTTAAGCGAAGGGCGATCTCGCCCAGGCGATAAGAGCTCGCCTAAGCTAGACTTTGCAGTGAGCCCCTGGAGCACACTCACTCAGGTGAGAAAGCTTAGCTTAAGCGATACAGGCTTGGTCACTCAAGCTAAGGCTTCTAGCCCAAGCGAATATAATGCAGTTTGGGTGCATTGTTTTTACGCATTGATGTAGACTTGGATCAGGAGATGTTGTGCCATGAGCGGTTAGGTTCATGGATGGTGGTTAACATGTGATGGTATGAGCGGGGAGGTTCATACTCAGTTACTCTCATGGGGATACGAGCGAGGTAGGTTCGTATGTTCCGTGCTCACATTTAAGAGATGTTGCGTGCGAAGAGGTACGTAGCTGGTGGATCACATGTGTTAGACTACCGGCGGGTAGGTCCATAGAGTAGGACTCCGAGTGGGGAGGTTCGTATAGGCAGGACCACGAGCGGGCAGGTTCGTGTGAGCATCATAAATCTTGAGTCCATGGCTAACTATGTTGTGTGATTTGAAGGTTGAAAAGCTTTGGGGTATTAAGGACTTGGCCAAGTTCTAACTATAATAATATAACTTGGTGTATATATATTATTTAATTGATGTGTTTTCTTTTATTGTTAAGCTCACCCTTTTTGTTTGTGTTTGGCGATGATCGTGTAATTCTTTACATGGGAGCAGTTGATGATACATGTGATGCTGCTAAGGCTTGAGACGGAGAGAGGGGCTAGCTTGGGTTGAAGCTAGGAATTTATTCTGTTGCTGCTATTTTATTTTGATTTTGGAAAATTGTAAAGATCTTATTTACTATTATTAAATAGTTTTGACGCGTTCAATGATATTTTAAATTTTCCGCGTTTTGAAATAATAAAAGATTGGATGTTTGGTGTTCTTTTCTTATTTTCTTTATTTTAAATAAGTAATATCTAGTAGGGATGTTACAATTATACTCCACACCAATTGCAACTGAAAGTTCCAGAACACGTTTCAACGATTAGGAATTTTTGGAATAAATTTTTGTGATGAGAATTTTGCGACATTTGAGGCTATCTCTTGTCACTTATAAGTAATAGTAAATCCTTAAGATTGTAGAAAAAATATGACGAGAACACAAAGACATATATTTTTTAGGCGTGTTAAAATATTGTCCAAGGATTTATTCGTAGTGTATGCACAAATCTCCTAGGATACAATAAGAATATCTCAGATATATCTTGAGGATAACATAAACTAGCAAGACAAGCGCTTTAAAAGAGTAGAATAACCCAGGATAATAGAGGACTGATATAAAGGGAGGAGAGAGCAAAAGAACCAAAGAGAGAAAGAGATGTGAGTTGAATTGTCTGCCTTTTTAATTCATTTTGACCCTGCTCGCCCTTGGCCCGCCAAAAACGGGTCGGGCCGACCCGTTTTCCTACCCGTAATATATAGCAGATAAAAAATGGTGTAGTGTTTGGCTTGTTCTTCGCACCTTTTCCATCCCAACAATCTCAAGCAAAATGACCAATACTTTTGGCAGTTGTAGCATTTCACTTTCTCCTTACCCTCATTGGAGTTGGTATTTTGTTTCTGATGACTTGACTTTCTCTTGGAAGACTCACTTGGATCTCTAGTTTTGTGATCTCGAGATTTATGCTTGCTTATATATTTTCCTCCCTTTCATAATCCTTTCCCTTCTCCTTTTTTGATTGAAACATTGTTGATGCTCCAATGCAATCAATTTTTCCAAGAAGTTTACTGGTAGTTTGTAGTATAACAAGTGTCATGTCTACATGGATTTGGTAGAATACACAAGGTTTAAAATAGTTTGATTTGAATGGAACAGTCTTTGAGTTGTACAAAAAATGTAGGAACAAGTTTTGATGTAAAAGTAGTGTTGATTTAAAGAAATAAAAATGTACTAAAACAATTTTGAGTAAAAGATTAACTTTAGGATAATAAAGACATGTTGAAGCTATATTTCACCACTTTGTTCCTCTCTTGTAATGATGCAATCATTATCTACAAAGATGCAATCATTCATGTCTTAGGAGTTCTCTGTAAATGTAATTTTAGGTCCATTCTTAGAACCTAGAGCCTAGGATCATCAAACTTCAATACGATTCTTCAGTGACTACTTGAATGAATCACCTATATTAAGATCAGGACTCTATAACAAGCTATAGCCTTAGATCTATTCCTAGCATAAAAGCAAAAGGAGAATTAGTTGGACCACAACTTGGAACTAGTTCCCACTCAATCTCAAGCTAGTGAAATAAGATGAATGATTAGTTCATCCAACAAAAAGTGTAAACTAATTCACAAACATGTAATAAAATCATACTTTGATAAATATAAAAGTACCAATACAAGAGAGTTCCAAAGGGTTACATCTTTGATTCAACACTTAGAAAGGCTTAGCTCCTCATAATAGATGAAGATAATACAAGATATTGAAGAATCATCCTCCCTTATGCCCTCTAATAATATTCACTAAGTACAAATGTAAGTCTCTACAAAAGCTCTCTAAGAATCTCTCAAAAGAACCCCTTCGAAAAATCTGTCTAAAGAGAGGTTTCCTTCCTACTTCGGTTTCCTTTGTGGCTAAGGCCTCATGCTTTGGTGTTGTAGCTCTTGAGATAACTTTCTAAAGAAGGAGTCTTCATGGCTTAGCCTCAAGTTCAGTGCTTGAAGTTTCCCTTTGCAATGAGGTTGCTTTTGTGGCTCAAGCCTCAACTCTGCCGCTCAACTACACTAGTGTCAGTTTTGTTTAGAATTGCTTGAATTTCATTCATTTTATTTATTTTTCCACTTTGATTCTCTGTTGATATTAGAAACTATAAAATAAGCTAAACTGGGATGATTTATACAAATTTTTAACAAAATTAAAGCAAGATAAGTGTCAAATTCATCTCAAAATTAACTTGTATTAGGAACTTATCAAACGTGCTTGAAGTGCATGCTCTTGATTATGTGTTCATTCATTAATCTGAAACTCATGTGCTTTAAGTGAATGCTACAACTCTTTAATTTCCATGACATCCAAATCTTTCATTTCTTCAATCGCAACTACTACATGATCAAATCTTAGAGGCAATGTCCTTAAGATTTTGTCCACCACTTGTTGATTTGTAATGCTATCTTTGTAGACTCTCATAGCAATGACATGCTCTTAAATCTTGTCAAAATAATCTAATGTTGTTTCATTCTCTTCCATGTTGAAGAACTCAAATTGCCTCCTCAACGCTTGCACTTTAACTTTCTTGTTTTTATGACTACCGCTATAGGTTTTATTCAAAATATCCCAGGCTTCCTTGGCGGTGGAGACCTTGGAGATTTCGTTAAATATTTTTGAATTTACAGATTGGTAGAGAAGAAACTTGCTATCAAGCTTATATTACATGTTGAAGTTTTTCTTGTCATCATTAGTGGCCTTTCGTCCAAGATCTTCAAGCCCATTCAACCTGGCCTTGCTATCAAGCTAAATCTTGGAAACAAAAAATGTCAAGCTTTATTTATTTTCCGATCACCAATTACTTTTCCATATAAAACTGGTAATGCTTCTTGTAAGCTATCGTTTCCAACCATTATTTAAACCTTTGTACTTCTTTCTTGTTCTCGTGCTCACCTTGGGTTCGTTCTTCTATTCTTAATACACATACACACGTTTTTGGTTTGTATCAAGAAATTTACGCTTCAAAGAAGAACCACTCTCACTTCGGCATGTTCCACTCAACCAAGATAAACGAGAAAGAAGAGTCTCTCACACAAGCTTGGGGATAATGCATAGTACATTTTTATAGGATCATATATGCTCTCATACCATATTACAATATGACACATCATACATACAAAAGAACCACATACACTAAATTACCTCATTTATTGCTATGTATGAAAAGGTACCACATAAAAAAAGTAGTAATCAACAAAAAAAAACTTTTTGACTTTACACTAACATATCATATATGTACAATAATGATGTCAATAAGTTTGAGAGTTTATTAGAGTAATTGTATACATTTTATTAAAACTCACTAAATTTTGTCTATTGGTTGAATAAGGACAAGGACATCTCAACAGTTTATGAGACCTAAAACAAACTTAAGATTGAGACATTTTTTTTACTAATAAAACAATTTATGTTAAAATGTATATCAATCTTATTTAAAAAATATTTTTTAAAATTTTTGTCATGCAAAAATTGTTTATTAAATTGTTGTAATTAATTTCATTTAATATTTATTTTTCAATAGAAAATAAGTCCAATTCATTTAATCTTTGTTGACCCATTGTAGATCTTAAATAAATTTTTATTATCTTTAGCTTTGAAAAACTCTTTTTGGTTGAACAACTAACACTAAAATTGTTAATATTATTCTATAAGTTATGTATGGATTTGGAAAAAATATATATATTTTTTTAAAATAATTAAGAATGAGTTAAAACAATAAAATATGATCCTGGTTGTTAAGAAAATAAATTTGATTGTATAGTTGTAGTCTGAAGTCTCTTTCTATTCTTTAGTAGTTACTTAAATTTCATTTCCAAATTTTAACTTTTTCATAAACCTCCACAGTTTATTTTGAAATTATTCATCAATAAAACAAGTAAAAAGACTTATTCTTTTACAGAGGTGTATTACAATTAATTTAGTATAGATATACTAGTACTTAACAAAAATTAGAAGGTCTTTCTTTTAGGAGGCCTAAAGCAAAGGCTTTACCTGCTTAGGCCTTAATCCGACCCTGTATACAATGACAAAGTTACCCATAATGTTGAAAAAAGTGTACTATATATATCCAAGAACATCTCGACTACCTAGATCGAAGTGTTTCTCGGGCTAGATATACTCGGTCAAAACAACATCATGTCTGGTAGGACGTAACAATAATGGTAAACTGTGATTAAGTTAAGGTAATGAATAAATATATTAGCAAAATATTAGGCAAATTTAATCAAGGTGATTAAGTACGTGGACTAGGTGATTAGTGTCAATTATTAGTTAAATTGCATATCATTTAGACACTTATCTTGCACTAAATCAATGTAAAAATCATTAGAATTGCCTTAATTTTACATAATTGCAGAATGAGGTCATGAGAAAATATAAAAAGTGGAATTTAATACATTTTGTGTTGTTTTGCAGGTAAAACGAAGTAAATTATAAAGTTGGTGCTGAGCCCCAAAAGTCGCAGCTCAAGCCAAAAGATGAACTCAGAAAGTTTAATTTTAAGTTTATGGCTGAGCAGCGAAATTTGGCACTTAAGCAACATTTTAAGAAAAATTCATTCCAAAGAAACGTGAAGCTCCAGATTTGAAGCTGAGCACGAAAAGGAAACTTCCATGGCAGGGAAACCTCCATTGTTGACCTGCAAAAGCTAGATGGCCAAGCTTGGGAAGAAAAACCATTTTGGAATGATACCTCCATGGCTAAACTCTAAGATTTGGAAGCTAGAGCAGCATGTAAAATTCTATAAATATAGGGTATGACCCATGTTATTTTCATCTTGATTTTGTATACTATTATAGAGAGAGATACTCTTAGACTAGCTTAGTTCTTATGTTATAATAGTGTATAGTTATGAAAGGAAGGATGCTACTCCAAGTTCATCTTGTATTAATCATCATTAGCAGTTAATTCCTATATAGTTGGGATTAAATGTAATTTTTAAACTCTCTATGTATTACACTTGATTATATATCTATTTTTTTCTTGTTTTACGTGTTGGTTACATGGTTTGTATTTCACTCTGTGGTGATTTGGCCAATCATCGCACCTCATCAGCATTAGATTAAGAGACATCTGGTCTAGTGTTTAGATTCAATCAAGTATCATGACCCTTGGCATATACCAGACATGGATATGCAGGCTTTGTTGGTTTAAAGAGTCTTGTTCTTAAAGCAAGGGTTCCTCCACCTGGATTGGGAAATCCTGCGTCTGACAGCCTTAGGTTCTAACACATAAACATGTCAGTTCTATAAGTAAACGTACTTCTATGAATAGTAAGATAAAGAACATAATATATAGATCATTATAAGGCAATAAAGTTGAAGTTAAAAGGCTAAGTTTAATCCCAATGTCCTAATCAACATCACCTCTCTCAAATATAGTTTTATTTATCTTTAACAATATAAAAAACCAAAACTCATCTACTGTTCCATTGCCAAACTTTGAGTCAACTATAAACTATTGATCTAGTTACCACATCCTCCCTGTGGATACATCCTTGTTGCACTACAATTGACCTAGTATAGTTGCTAGAAAAGTTGGACCCTCATTGGGCCACGAATACCAGACCCATCCAAGTAAAAGCTAATAAACACAACATAAATAACACAATACACAAGGTAAATTAATTATATTCTATTATTACAACATTTATTACCATCTGATGCACACCCTTTTTTGGTTTTGAGGAGACAAAGATCTAGGGCATCTCGGCTTGAAGGTTGAAGCACATGGGAAGAGCTAATTTTGAAGATCTTTGCAAGGCATATTCAGTTTTATAAGAACAAAAATTGTACTATTAAATTTTTCTACAATTAAATTTAGTTAAAATTTGATTTTCTTGTTTGAATCATTTAGATTACTACAAATGGAAGAGTATTTTGTTAAAGAAGGTGAAACTAAAACCTAACAGTATAATTATTCAATTATTTTCTAAACACATTACTTTAAGTTGATTTCAATAAGAAAGAATCATTTCAAGTAGGTATGACTTCTTTACACACATTTATGACTCCATGTAGTTATTCATTTTAGTTATTCAAGTGCATGCCCATATATATACCCTATACCGAAATCAAGAGATACCATGAATTATTCTAGTACATGCTTGTTGGGTCGTAAACAAATATATGGCCTTTTAGCCCAATAAGTAAATATAGGGTTCTCTTAACCCTTTCGTACATGCTATACTCTTTGCCCTTATCCAGACACAAAAAACTTTTCTCCTTTCTTCTACTCAAGTCTCACACACAGTGTTTCCTTCTCCTTTCTCAACAAAAGGAACTTCACTTGTCGTTTCCCTCTTTCTCTCTATGCAAGCCATGCACACACAATGCTTCCAACCATGTACACAAGCAAGAGACACCAAAGAGAAATAATGTAGAAGAAACTAGAATCGCAAAGGGTTCAAAGATTTTTGGAAATAAGGTATTTAACACACACACACACACACACACACACACACACACACACACACACACACATATATATATATATATATATATATATTGGTTTACAATAGCATGTATTTAAAGGTAGAATAATTATGTTGTAAAATAAAATAATAGAATCCTAGTGTAGTTTTGGATTACATAGGTCAATACCCCCTTTAAACCAAGAACCCTGGATTGATCACACCTATTAGCTCTTTGAGCTTCTCAAATCAAGCTTGTAATGGGTTGGTGAAAATTTAGTTGCCTGTTCTTCGGTGTAGTAGTAGATTAGGGCCATTTTCTCCTTGCACACTTCATCTATAAAAAGTTGGAAGTTAGTATCAATGTGCTTACTCCTGCAATGGAGAATGAGATTCTTAGATAGATTGATTGTTAATTTATTGTCTATGTGTAGCTGAATTGAGTTCTTATAAACTAGTTTCAATTCTTCTAACAAATTTTCCGACTATAAACTCTAACAAGCTACCTCTGACGAAACTACTTATTCTACCTCACATGAAGATAGTCCTACAACCTTCTATCTTTTAGAGCACCAAGAAATAGGTGCATTTAGATACATAAAAAATATCCATATGTACTCCTCTCCACACCAATCTGAGTAAAAATAGGCTTCTAAAACCATTTCATTTTGTTTAGTTGCCTTAGGAAATAGAATTCCATAATCTATTATTTTCAAGTTCAACAAAATATGCTTCACAACAAACATGAGGGACTCTAGGATCATGCATAAATTTGCTTAGCAAACCCACTCCAAACTTGATATATGGTCGACTACTATATATCAAGATTGCATCAATCAATTGTGCTTCCTTTTCTTCTTTTAACTTCAAGCCTGCAACCACGGGTGTGGATGCAACATTACATTCCTCCACGTTGAACTTCTTTAAAATTTTACACATATTTTCTTTAGTGCAAGAAAATTCCTTTATGGGTGTTAACAAAATTCAACCCAAGAATGTAATTGAGGGTCATAAATCTCTCATCTCAAATTCGGATTTCATCCCCTCCTTAAACTCCTCAATATCAATTTTTGCACTTCTAGTGATGAATAGATCATCCATGTACGCACACGATAAGTATGTTTTTGTGATGTGTGACCATGTCTAGACAACACCAAATCAATGAATTTAATCCAAGCTCTAGGGGCTTGTTTAAGACCATATAAAACATTCTTTAGTTTGTACACCTGATGTTTTCTCCCTTTTACCGCAAAACTGATGTAAAGCTCCTACTCTAATGGACCATTGAAGAAAGCCGATTTAACATACATCTGGTAGATTTTCCAGTTCTTGGAATTGGCTACTAGTGTGACCAGTCTAACAGTTTCCATCCTATAACCTAGTGCAAATACCTCCGTATAGTCAACCCCATGTATCTACAAAAAAACCCATTACAACTAATCAATTGTTCTAATTCTTCTACTAGTGCATCCTTCCATTCTTTAATTGACAGCACCTATCTCAAAGTGATATGTTTTGTGTCAACTAAAAACGCAAGGTGCACTAGCTCACCATCTGTCGAGACCATGTTGCCATCATATACATCATGGCCTACAAGGATAGTTGAAGGAAATCTAGTTCTCATTGATCTTTTAGCAGCACCAGTTTCTGGTTTCTCCAATCTATGTTCCAGAATACAAGGGACATTCACCACTACATCAATTTTCCAACTCCAAGATGTTGCCTCATCTATAATAACATCTATACTAATCACTACCTGTTGTTTGAGTGGATCATACAACTCGTAAGCACCTATTGGATGGTAGCCAATCAATATAATAGATTCATTCTTATCATCCAACTTCTTTCTTCTCTCATTTGGAATATATCTATAGTATGTTGATCCAAACACCTTCAAATGTTAAACGGATGGCCTGGCTCCAGGCTAAGCTTCCTCTGGTGTCATTGTCCTTAATCTTTTGGCAAAGCATTTATTCAGAATATAGGTAGAAATAGTCATTGCCTCACCCTGATAGCAATGTGTTAAAATTTTCCCTCTCAACCTACATCTAGTCATATCCTATAGGGTCCAATTTCTTCTCTTAGCCAGTTCATTGTGTTGTGGTGTGTAGGTGTAGTCACTTAATGCTCTATCCATTTCTCCGCACAAAAATCATAGAAATTCTTTCAGTTATATTCCCCTCCTCCGTTTGTCTTAAGAATTTTAGAACTCTTCTTAGATTGTCTCTCAACTAGTGAACAACATTTAATAAAAATTTTGAACACGTCACTCTTTTCCTTTATCAAGTATATTCAAATCTTCCTTGTTAACACATCCACAAAGGTAACAAATTCTTTGTTGCCACCAAATGATGGTGTATCCAAGGGTCCACACACATATGAGTAGACTATTTCAAGTGGTTGCTATGATATGTGATGCACACTGATTTTAAATCTCTTCCGTGGTTATTTTTGTATATCCCAAACCCCTCACAAGTCTTCGAAGGTGAGTAAATTGGTGACATTCCACACACCATTTGCTTATTGCTCAACTGATTCATGCTTTTAAAATTTAGGTGGCTAAACCTGTAATTCCACAACAAGCTCTCTTCTTCAACATTAGTGGCAGCCAAACATTGAATTGTAGTAGCACTGAAATTCACCTTGAATGTCCTATTTCTGGACAATGGTGCCTTGATCATCAACATTTGTTTAGAGTCATATATCTTTATGTGTTTCTGCTACAAATTCATCACATATTCTTTTTTACAATAGTTGTTCTGAACTAAGGAGATTATTCTTTATATTTGGAATGTATAACATGTCACTCATATAAGTTGTTCTTCCATATTTTCGATGATCATTAATTTGCCAATCTTTTCAACCAAAATTGTACTATTGTCAACAAATCTCACACTATTTTTCACGTGTGGATTTAAGTCAATTAGCCACTCTCGACTCCCAGTCATGTGGTTGGAGCAGTTTGTGTCAAGGTACCAAGAGGAGCTTTCTTGACTACTACTAGTGGTCACCATCAACAACACCTGATCAGAATTTGATCCATCTTCATCTTGCACCAAATGAGCTTCACCATCCTTCTTTCTTATTGTTGTGCCAACATTCATATGAATAATGCCCATATTTCTCACTATTATAGCATTGGATCTTTCTCCTATCAACACCCTTCTTTCCATCTTTTCCTTTACCTCTATATTGATTACCACTTCTTCTATCAACATCCTTTCTAGAAAATTGTTCTTGACTATTTGAGTCACTACTTTTCTCACCATTTTGTCCACTTATACAATTTCCTTAACCTCTTTTTTCTCCAGGCTCCTTGTTCTCTATTTTTCTAGCCAGTTTTGGTATGCAAGGCTTGTTCTTCCACCTTGATGATTGTTTCTTAACAACCTTTTCCCAGCAAGTGCACTGGTGCGTAGTAGTATCAACAAGTGTCGTATTCACAGGGATTTAACAAGTATATTGGTAGTTTGATTTTTGGGTTTTTGGTTTGTGATAAAGAGTGCATGCAAAAATAAATAGTAGTAATTATATTGAGTGGAGTATGAGCTATGAATTGATTTCATCTCATCTTCTTCTACTATATCATTATCATCTTTTTAACTTATATGCAAATCATTCAATGTCCTAGGAGTACTCTTTCTATGTAAATCTAGGTTCATCCCTAATACACTAGAACCTAAGAACTTCAAACACAGTGTGATCCCTCAACTCCAAGTAGAGTGAATCCTTGCTTTAATGTGCAAGACTCTTTCTTCTAGCATTCCCTCTGGCTACTTAGATAAGCATCAATACAAGTATGATGATTTAGTTGGACCATAGTTTGAGACCAATTTCCTAACTCAATTCAAACTAGTTAAATAGATGAGTGATTAAGTCATGATTAAGCATAAATCAAACCACAAACAATTGAATGAAAGCAAATATAATTACCCAAGAAGTAGAAGTATATAGAATCAGAATTGATTACATCAAACCTGAGCACGAGGGAGTTCAACTACTCATAAAATATTACAATGCAACTCCAACAACATCTACACATAAGATTTACACTAAGAGCACCTCCCTTGTGCCTCACAGACCTTATTCTATACTACTGCTATGTTACTCAATGCCTATAATGAAGACCCAAGGTCTTTGTTTATAGAAATTTTTGGGCAGTGCTTAGCCCAAATTTTGGTGCTCAACCACATGGGTTATTTCATAAGTGGGTTTCCTTCTTAGCTCAACCCCTTGTCCTGGTGCTTAGCACGTGACCTTTTCATCTTGAAAGGGTTTTCTTAGCTATCAGCCTCATGGATTTGGGCTCTAAGTTTCCTTGCAAAGAAGGTTTCCTCACGAGGCTCTACTTCATTTATTGTGCTCAGCTAGAAAGTCAAAATGTGTTGTCCTGTCTTTTCTACTTCTATGGCTCAACTTTAGTACTGTGGCTCAACTACATACTTGATATTTTCTTTTATTCACTGCAAAATAGCAAAATATCATTATAATTCCTAAAACTCTAATTCTAAATACTTCATTTTGTATCTTAAGCTAAGGAAGTTTGTTTAATATACAAATAACACAATTTGATACATGATAAGTGCAACTTCAAATGGAAAATTTACTTATTTTTGACACTTATCACACCTCTTCATTGCTCTTCCTATCCATAAGTCTTTGCTCACGTGCCTTCAATGAGTTTTACAACTCTTCAACTATCATAGTATCCAAGTCTTTCGTTTCTTGTATGGTAATGATTATGTGATCAAACCTTGGAGTTTACGTTCTAAACACCTTTTCCACAATCTTGATGTCTTCTACAACCTCATCACACACACACACGCATAGAGTTAACAAGAACTTGAATCTTGTTAAAATACTAAATAATAAATTCCTTGTCTATCATGGAGAGAAGTTCAAATTGTCTTTTTAAGGATTGCAAACACACCCTTCTTGTTTTACCTATATTCACATACACCTACTTCAATGTGTCCTTGGCTTGCTTTACAGTGGCAGGTTGCGAGGTCTTCTAAAAAACATTTATCGAGATGCATTGATACATCAACATCTTAGCCTTGCAACCTAGTCTCATATTCACCTTATATGTATGCTTCTGATCATCTGAGGCATTCTTGGAAACTTATTTTCATAATTTAATCCATTTATTAAAACCTAAAGATAGCCTCCATCTACACACACCAATCCTCATATCCTTATGCATAAAATACAAGAAGACTCCCTGGTATATTAGCCATCCCACACTCTCTTCAGTTATGCTTTCTTTCACACAGCAGGTACTTCAAAACCTTCCTCTAGATACCAATATGTTGGGCCATAAACAAATATTTGGCTTTTTAACCCAAGAAGCAGAGATAGGGTTCTCTTAACCCTTTGGTGCACGAGGCAATTGATAACTCAATTTCTATACTCTCATATTGAAGATTATTACACTACCTCAGCATCTTTGTAAATATTTGGAAGTTTTAGGAGTTACAGCACCACCCAACGCCATTAAATCACGCCCAACACAATTTTGAGCTTTGCTCTCTGACTCGGTATCGCTTGGTGCCATTTATTAGCGCCCAAACTACTAAAAATGGGTGCTCTTTGTTATGTTACCGCCCGATGCTCCCAAAGTGGCGTCTAGCACTGCGTAAAAACGCTGATTTTTTAGCTTTGACATTTGCTAACTGTTTTGCTCATAACTTTCTCTAGAGGTGTCCAATTGAGTTGATTCTTTTTGCGTCGAATTATAGACTCAAACAGCTATAATTTGAGTGCTAGAACAAATTTTTTGGAGTTCTATACGAGATGCAGTTTAATTTTTCAAAATTGAAGATGTTGGCCTAGCATAGCTGGTAGAGCCCAGCTCATAAGGATGTTAGTTATAATTAATAACTCTATAAATACGCGTGGCCCCCAACAATTAAGGGACACACTTTCATTAATTCCCTAATCTAAGATTTGACTTCTGAAGAGCCCTTTGCTGACTTGATCGTCAGAGCTTTCTCCACAAGTAACCCCTTAAGGGTCTGGACCGCCTACGTTAGGAGATGACATGTGCAAGTTAAGAAGGAGCCAACTCGAATGGTCAAGGATTGAGGTAAGGAATTATTTGTGTTCCCTAATATCTCTTATTTGTTCTCCGCAGGAACAATTGGCGCCCACCGTGGAGCACGAAGTAATATCTTACCAAGCAATCCGAACACTATCGAGAATGGTCTCCACCCGCAGCAGAGCCGGAACCATGAAGCACCCTGAGGCATGCCCTATTGTGCCTGCAAATACCACCCCGGACTTGGCCGCCATCCTCGAAGTCCAAGCCAAAATGCAACAAGAACTTACCGACCTGAAGAAGCATAATGCTGATGAGATGGAAGCACTTAGGCAAGAGAACTCCAGGCTGAGGAGGAAGATTGAAGCTGATCTTACCTAGAAGGGTAAGGGTATGGCGCCGTCAGAGGCCCCCAGGTCCCCGATCTACTAACCCAGGGAAGAAGAAAGTGAATACAACCTCACCCTACACACTTTCACCCCCACTTAGCAGACACCCATCATCTACGCCCACCACACGACTATCCATCATCCAACCACCATCCTTGGACAACCTATAACCAATCAACCTGTTGCCACCCTTCCCACCACTCATATCCCTCCCTACCATTACACCATCACATTCCTTACCATCGTCCGACATACCATCCCACCACACATGTTACCACCACAACCACCTAGACATCACCATCCTTTCAATGACATCATCACAACCACACCTCTCCTTGGCCAGTGGGAACCCTTCACACTGGACCGCTACGCGAGAGACACCGAACCCGACGAACACCTTAAGATGTACATCACCCATGTTGCCCTCTACACATCCGACGATGTCGTCTTCTGCAAAGCCTTCCCCACCACCTTCAAAGGCTCCGCCCTTGAATGGTTCACCACCCTCCCCCCATACTCAATAGACTGTTTCGACACCCTCTCCTACCTTTTTTCACCACTAATTTTGTTGACAGCCGCCCACACCAGGCCACACCCTTATCCCTCCTTAGCGTAAGACAAGAAAGAGACGAGACGCTGCATGCCTTCATTGACCGTTTCAGCAAGGCTACCCTCCGCATGCCCAACCTCACTCAAGAAATGATCTTGTAGTGTATGGCTCTAACTCTCAAACTTGGTCCATTCGCTAACAATGTCTACCTCCGCCCTCCAGCCTCCATGCATGCACTCAAACTGCGCACTACAGATTACATTCGCATGGAGGAGACACAGACTCTACACACCAAGTTTTGCATCGACTACACACCCTCGTCCGCCAGTTCAGACAAACCGCCTCCACGACCCGTATCTAGGCCCAAAGAGCCTAGGCAACCACAATTCACCAGATGCGCTCCACTAAACGTCACCAGATCACACCTCCTTGACGAAGCGCTCCAGGCCGATCTCATCCCACCACCATGCAAAACCTTGAAACCCCCCAATGCTGAAATGACCAAGTACTGCAAATATCACAAAAATAATGGCCACACCACCGATGAATGCAAGGCGCTTCAAGATAAAATAGAAGAATTGATTCGAGCTGGCCACTTCCACCGTTTTGTCCGAAAAGATAGACCTTCTCATCTCCAACAATCCGACAACTGCCCCCCACACAACACTTGTCACGATAATTGACCAAACACAAACAACTGCCCAGATCAACAACCAGCCCGCACTAACGTCAACCAAGCTGATCTCTCTCTACGTGGCACAATCAATACTATCTCATGGGGCTTCGCCAGCGATGGTTCCACCTCATCAGCTCGAAAGAAACACCTCCGTAATATCCAATCCATCAACCACATTACCCATTCCCACCATAGACGTCGAATGCCCCCATCACCTTCACCGACGTCGATTTCCACAATGTTGACCAACAATAAGATGATCCCATCTAGCTCGAGAACTTCACGATCAAAAAAGTGCTCATAGACCAAGGCACCATTGATATCCTTTACTAGACCACTTACCAAAAACTCCAACTTCCCTCCACTGCAATGATTCCCTATGATGAACCCATTTATGGTTTCTCCGGTGAGAAGGTTTCCACCCGTGGATACATTGATCTCCACACCGTCTTCTGTAAAGGATCCCAAACTAAGACCATCCTCATCCACTTCCTCGTCGTGGAAGCATCCACATCGTACAATGTCCTACTCGATCGTCCACCCCTGAACACTCTAGGAGCTGTTGTCTCCACACCACACTTAGCCATGAAATTTCCTTCACCATCTGGCGACATCATTACCATCCATGGTGACCAACGACTCGCACGAGAATACTATATGGCAAGCCTACGCCCTCAGCTACCAATCCTCCAAACCCATAACATTGAACGCCAACCAGGCTCCGAAATCGCTCTATCCGGCGACGACCTGGATCTCAGGATATGATGTGACTCACACATCGAACCAGTTGAGGAAATTGTAAACCTAAACCTCCCCACTAGTTGCACCCTCAAATTAGGAGCAAGCCTCCAATCAGAGCACCACGACGTCCTGGCACCCACCTTAACCGCCAATGGCGACCTCTTCACCTGGTTAGTCGCAGACCTACCCGATGTAGACCCTTAAGTAGTAGTTCATAAGCTATCAATATACAAATATGCCAGGTACATTTCGCAGAAAAAATGAAAGTGAGGACAAGAACGACAATTGGCAGAAAAAATGGAAGCCAAGAAGTTACTAGATGTCGGGTTCATCGTAGAAGCCCACTACACTACATGGCTCACTAATGTCGTCTTAGTTTAAAAAGCAAATGGCAAATGAAGAATATGCGTCGACTACACAGACCTTAATAAAGTTTGACCCAGAGATGCATACTCCTTACCCAACATTGACCGACTAGTAGATGACTCAGTCTACAACAAAGTTCTCAATTTCTTAGATGCATATTCTGGATACAACCAAATACCAATGGCCGCATCCGACATGAACAAAACCGCATTCATCACGGACGACGCTAATTAATTCTACAAGGTTATTCCTTTTGGACTAAAAAATGCAGCACTACCTATCAGAGGCTAATGGATAAAGTATTCAACCAATTGATGGGTAAGTGTGTCGAAGTATATGTCGATGACATGGTTGTAAAATCACCCAGCCATCTGCAACATGCGCAAGACTTGTCCACAGTATTCTATGCACTACGACAGTACAACCTCAGCCTCAACCCCGAAAAGTGCATTTTCAGCGTCAATAATGGCAAATTCCTAGGCTTCATGCTCACACAACGTGGCATTAAAGCCAACCCTGAAAAATGAAACGCTATCATTGAAATGTGCAGCCCCACCAATGTCAAAGAGGTCCAATGCTTGATAGGCCACCTAATCGCTATATCCAGATTTCTCCCAAAACTAGCCGAACAAACCCAATCCATTATCCAACTCCTCAAAAAATATGTGAAGTTCTTTTGGAACGATGATTGCGAAAAAGTCTTCCAAAATCTCAAAACTACTCTCACATCCCCACCAATTCTCCACAAACCAGATATACACCTCTCGCTCCTAGTATAAATCATGACTACAGACCACACAATCAATGCTGCCCTGGTCCAAGAATCTGCTGGAATCCAATATCCAATATACTTTATCAGTCGAACACTACAAGATCCTGATACCAGATACTATGGTAGAAAAATTAGCCCTCTCCTTGGTGCACACAACCCATACTTTTAAAACCACCATATCATCGTCAAGACTAACTACTTCATTCATAAAATCCTTCAAAACCTGACCTTGCCGGACGAATGTTGTCCTGGGCCGTAGAACTCTCCAAATTCAACATTCGTTACGAATCGCACGGCCGTATCAAAGCCCAATGTCTACTTGACTTCGTCAACGACCTCCAACACCCCCCCGAGGAAACCAATGGATACTATATGTTGATGGTTCCTCCAACCTAAGGGGTGTCGGTGCTGGTATTCTCCTAAAAGGTCCCAACCATATTCTCATTGAAAAATCCCTACACTTTGCCTTCAAAACCTCCAACAACCAAGCCGAATACGAAGCCATTCTCGCAGGATTATCATTGGCACTTGAAGTTGGTGTACGAAGCCTCGTATGCAAAACAGATTCGAAACTCACTATCGGACACGTCAACGACGAATTTCAAATAAAAGACATAATTCTCCTCCAGTACTACCACCTGGTCTACAACATCATGCAGTCCGGATTCGATCGCGTACATATCCAGCATATCCTGAGAGGTGAAAACGTACGAGCAGACGTTCTGTCAAAACTCGCAAACACTAAACTCAAAGGCAGACATAAGTCCCTCACACAGACACTATCTGCGCCATCCATAATAAACATCTGCCTCAACCTAGGCCACGCCGATAACTAGACAACTCCTTACATCCACTTTCTTAAAACCGGTAACCCCCCACCCAATACCTACAAAGGATGGCTTGCAAAAGCAACGCCGTACACCATGATAGGTGACGAATTATACAAGCGAGGATATAGGCAGCCCTTACTCAAATGTGTTACAAGAGAGCAGGTTGAATACATAATTAAAGAGATACATGAGGAAATATGCGGCTACCACTCAGGCGTACAAACAATGACCACTAGAATACTCAGAGTCGGCTACTTCTGGCCAACCATGGAGGCAAATTGTCAAGCCTTTGTTAAGAAATGCATACCATGTCAGAAGCATGACAACCTCATTCACAAAAAACAGGAACAATTACATTTCATACTCTCACCATGGTCGTTCGCCAAGTGGGGAATGGACATCTTGGGACCTTTCACTCTAGGGAAAGGACAAATGAAGTTTCTCATTGTCGGCATCGACTACTTTACAAAGTGAATAGAAGCCAAGCCATTGGCCACGATTACAGCACAACAGATCCAAAAGTTTGTGTGGAAGGACATAATATGCCGCTATGGAGTTTCACATACTATCATAACCGATAATGGCTGACAATTCATTGATAAGAAGCTCACCAAATTCTACACCGGGCTTGGCATCAAGCACATCATCAGCTCCGTAGAACATCCAGAAATAAATGGACAAGATGAAGCCGCCAACAAGGTCATACTGGTCGAATTACAAAAATGTTTAGATGGCGTGAAGGGCCGCTGGCCAGAGGACCCGCTGGAAGTATTATGGGCCTACAGGTGCACCCCCCAATCCGCCACTAATGAATCCCCTTTTAGCCTGGTTTACGGTGCTAAAGCAATAATACCGGTTGAAATTGGCGAACCTTCCTTACGCCGTCAAGTATATGATCCCAACCAAAACCAGCATAATCTATGTACCCACCTAGATTTGTTAATCGAATTACGAGAAAAAGCACAAATCCAAAACATAGCGGTAAAGTAGAGAGTGGCCAGGAAATACAACTCAAACTTATGCCCACGAATGTTTATTAAAGGAGACCTAGTTTGGAGAATGGCCAGTAATGCAAGGAAAAAGGACGGCAAGTTCTCAACCAATTGGGAGGGCTCATATCGAATACGAGAAGATGTAGGAGGAGGCACCTACAGACTTGAGCTGCTATCAGGAGAAGAGATACCGAATACGTGGGTATTCAATACTTGTAACCCTGGGTGTACTTTTTTTCCTCACTTGACATTTTTCCCTAAGGAGGGTTTTGGCCAGGGAGTTTTTAACGAGGCACCCCAAACTTCATGAATAAAACAATGGGTTCTTTATCCTATACTCAACAGATATACTTGTTCATTTTCTTTAGTTCCTCACCACTTACCATAAGTAAGCGGCCTGGGTCGAACACTAATTATTCAGTTCATTTTCTTAAGTTCCCCACCACTTACCACAACAAGTAAGCGGTTTGGGTCAAACACTAATTATTCAGTTTATTTTCTTAAGTTCCCCACCACTTACCACAAGTAAGCAACTTGGGTCGAACACTAATTATTCAGTTCATTTTAAGTTCCCAACCACTTACCACAAGTAAGCGGCCTAGGTCAAACACTAATTATTCAGTTAACATTTATACATTTTCGCTAATCATCGCTAAGACATTTTCTAAAAAAACCTCCCCACCAATAGACGGTCTGGGCCGTATACTAAAGTTATTATGTCTTTCACCCAAATCCTTGGTTATTTTTAGAAGATACAAACCACATTAATAAAGTATATGGTCTATCATACCAACATCGTGCAACTACAACAATAATCAAACCGACATGTTTAACCGATAACGCGTGCCTATAACAGTAACCTAACGGCATCATACAAAATAGGGATTCGTCTAAACAAACATACGCAGAAGCATCCATCACATTAAAAGAAAAAAAACGTTATACGAGGTATTACAAACTTAGGTTGAAGAAATGTTAATCAAATGTTAAAACTATAAAGCCTAAGTCTATATGTTCTCCAAATTTCCTCCAACAGCCACCACCGCTCCAGTATCCACCATAGTTTCCTCCGCCAACTTCTCCATCTCTTCCTCTAGGCTGGAATCCGCTTTGGTCACAAGTTGCCCTCCAACCACGTCCTTATTTACATCGAACTTGGTGTCTAACACATCTATATCACTATGGAAGAAGGCAACTTGCCTTAACCCCTTTTGGAAGCCATTGATATGCTCCTAGAATATCTAACCCTTCAGGTCTTCAAATTTGCTCTCCAGACCGTCATGTTTTTCCTTTAATTCATCGAAGTCGGTCTCTAGATTGGCAATATTCGCATTTAGCTTTTTCTCGGAGTCTAAACATCTCACCTTTCAGGACCCCAACCTCTTTTTCTCTTCCAACCATTCTTCCCTTTCTTTCTTCCAGACAGCTTTCTCTTTAGCGTGTTTATCAGTCTGACCCTTCAGCTCCTCTTTTAACTCTTCCACCCTAGACCGACTACCCTCTAGCTCCCTTTGATACAAGCTTCCAACCCTACACCCTAGTATCAAAGCCTTGCTGCTAAACTTTAACATTGCTTTCACCATGGCATTGGGTTCCATATTGTGAATAGAGTTAACCAAAGACTCTGACAAATTAATATCAATGTTGCGCCGCACGGTAGTCTCTGGTAACTCTATCAACCCAGCCTTGGGCTTGGTCACACCAGACGAGGATCCCGGCCCCAACAAGGCGACCCTTACCCTTTTCACGTCTTTACCCCCACCCTACTTAGTGGGCACCTCCGCCTTCCTCTTTGAGCCGTCATGTACATGAACCTCCACCAATGGATCTTGTAGGTTGGGAACTTCAGTATTCCCAGCATTTTTGGCCTTCACCACCTTCTCCTTGCGAAAAGCTTGAAACAAGTTCAAATTTTTCTTGCCAACCTGTGCCACACGACCTACAGTAATAGTAACAACGCCGATTAGTTAACTCAAACACAACATACCACTTAAAACACAAAAAGATACCTTCTATATCAACAATTGAATGTATGGATTTATAAACCCTAACTAAGTTCTTAGTGGGCATCTTATCATTAAACTTCATCAAGGTCTCCACCATCTCCCTATCCGCTAGCGATAACTTCTCCATTTTCATATCCTTATACCGCCAAGGGTTGTCGGTCCAGCTGAAGGGGAACTTAGTGTTCCCATCATCATTATAGAAGTATGAACACCCGGGCTCCTTCACCACCTTGAAGAAACCATCTTTAAAATGCTTAAATGACTGGGTAAACGCCTCCAACCTACTTATTCCTGGTCGGCTTATTAGCGACAACCATGTTGTTGGACTCTTGGGTCGAGTATCGTAAAAGTATAAAAATGATTACGGAGACAACTGCAAATACAAAGATTGCCACAACACCCGAAAAACTTGAAGATATGCCCAATTGTTCGGATGCAGTTGAGTAGGGGCAACGTTCAACAAATGTAGCACCCCCATAGTGAAGTCATCAAACGGTAACCTCACGTATAACTGTGAGAAGTAGTAGATGTACATATAGAAAAATTTCTCAGAAGCCCCTTCTTGACCATGGCACACACAGTCAATAGCCCTTACTCTCTTCAATAGAAACAAGAGACGTATCAGACAGATCTCACGCACACAAATTACTTCTCTCAAACTTCTTGCAAATGAACCAAGGTGAATAAATTTCCTCAGCATTTGTATTTATAGCCAGCATCTGAATCGCTACAACTTTTCCGCCAAAAGCAACGATCATAGGAAGCGTCATAATGAATGAGAAATGTCACAACACTCGAAATGGCAGCGCAAATCCCTCTTATTAGACCCCTGACATATGGCACCCCTTCACCTACCATCGCTACTTCTACCTTAGTCTTAACATTGTTCATAACACTTAAAAACTGGGGGACTACCATACCATACCCTACCAAGAAGTAATTTTTCTTGCCAAGAACTACACGAACCAAGGGGCACATGGTCACGATAACCTGCATCGCCAAAATTAACCATAACAGATGGATACCACAGATGATAACACTACTTGTCACTTGCACAAAACTCATACACATCTAAGCCTTTGATCCCACATCTGTCTCGACAAAGGTTGGGGGACTGATGTACTATACCTAGGCGGACCAAGGTAACTACACGACCAAGACCGCCTAGGTATAGCCCCACAAATAAAATCAATACACCAGTAACCAATAAAGTAGGATCACATAGCGGCCCATACCGCCTACTGTAAAGGACAATACATAATAACAAGTCGATGACTTCAAACTTAGAATATCCCAAACAGGGCCCCTAGTATCAACAACCCTAACATAGGACTTGGGCTTAGCCCAGACCCATCTAGGCTCCGAACGTTGACCCAGCATAGCTGGGAGGGCCCAGCCCATAGGGATGCCAATCATAATTAATAACTCTATAAATACGTGGAGCCCAACAATTAAGGGACACACTTTCATTAATTTCCTAATCTGATATTTGACTTCTAAAGAGCCCTTTGTGGACTTGATCGTCAGAGCTTTCTTCGTAGGTAACCCCTTAAGGGTCTGGACCGCCTACGTTAGGAGATGCCATGTGCAAGTCAAGAAGGAGCCAGCTCGAAAGGTCAAGGATTGAGGTAAGGAATTATTTGTGTTCCCTAATATCTCTTATTTGTTCTCCATAAGACAAATTTCAATTCATGTTTCAATCCTTTTCCATATTAATTCAACTTGCTAATTCTTTTTGTTCATTGTTCTAGTTTCTAGTTTACATTGCTATTTTGATTTCTTTTCATATAATTTCAATTTTAGTTTTTGTTTTTGCAATTTCCATTTCTATTCATTTGAGCTTAATTCTGCATTTACAATTCCTATCATTGCACTTTAAATTCTGTAGGGTATGTACCACTGTCCTAGAAGAGTCGAATAGTCTCATTGAACCAAATAGTGAAGTCTTACATGGTCTTATTGCTCGCAACCTCATAATAGTCGTACAATTTAGCAGACTACAATGAGATTTAATGATTATATCATCACGCAACTACCTAGTGAAACAACCTTTTCTAGGGTTCCTTTACGATTTTGTAGACCAAACATTATCACTCAGGTTGTTACCTTGGGAACCAAATGGTTGGGTCAACCCCAAACCAAGACTACCTAATTAAGTAAATGAATTATACTAAGTAGGACAATAATCATGATTAAGAGAGGTTGGGCCATTATTAGGTCGTCCCTAATCAAAGTCCATTGAAGAATACTATAAATAGAGGTCAAAGATATGGTTCTTGGTACATTTAATACACCTTTAAGACTGTTTTAACTCGCTTGATCGTTCGATATTGAACTTACTTGAGTGTTGGAGCATCTTTAGCAAGTACTACTGACCAATTTGGATGAATAGGATACCTTAGACAGGAGAAGAATATTACGAAGTCAAGACATACTAATTATGTAAGAGAACACTCACCCTTTTTTAACCAAAACAAATTCAGTTTTACAATGCTTGCACTCTTTTATTTTTTTAACCATCTTTTTCAGATTTCACAACTTCAATTAAGTAGCTAGTTTTCAATTTTATAGATTTTCAATTTAATGCTTTTAGATTTTATTGTTTTCCTTTTTTTTACACATTAGAACCCCCAATTATTGTTTGTTTAGAAAGTAATTACTCAATGAATTCATTGGAATTGTGGTCCTTAGACTCACCTTAGTTGACCTCTATGCTACATTAATTAAGATGGAAACTTTGTTTTATTTGATGAGGCTTATGCAACACAAAAAGCCTCTATCAGCAGTCTCTACCCCATCCAAACAAATCAAGATTTTCTCCTTTCTTCTACTCGAGACGCCCACTCACAATGCTTATTTCTCCCTTCTTTACACAAGGCACTTCACTCAATGTTTCCTTCTTTTTTTTCTCTTTATGTAGGCCATGCACACACAATGCTTCTAGCCACATACATAAGCAAGATACACCAAAGACAAATAATGTAAAAGAAACTAGAATAACAAAAGGTACAAAGATGATTGGAAATTAGGTATTTCACATTTATATATTTCATTTTACACTAGCATGTATTTATAGGTAGAATGATTATGCGGTAACGCAAAATAATAAAATCCTAGCTTTTGAAATATTTGAAATATTTTATATATATATATATATATATATATATATATATATATATATATATATATATATATATTATAATTCAAATTTGAGTTATATTAAAAATTTATCTTTTTATATTATATTTGTAAAATCAAATTAATTTAATTAATATTTGTATTTTAATTAATAATATCATATACAAAATATTGATTATGACTCTATATAACTTCTAATTATATATTGCTTTATAAATGACTTTATGGGATGTCATCTAATACTATATACAATTGGGAACTAACAAAAGGTAATTTTTTCAATTGAATAATATATCTGAGGTACTTCTCATTTCAAATTTTTATCTACAAAAGGAAAAAACGCTGATGTGTCAAGCTCTCAGCATTTTGAAGGTAGAAAAAAAATTGAAAAAGAAATGAAAAAACCAAAGTTTTAATTCAAACTTCATTCTTTCTCTTCCTCAGTCTTCTCACCTTCCGCCTTCTCAATTCTTTCTCTCTCTTTCTCATTCTCTATGCTTTCGCCGTCTCACTTCTTTCTCTCTCTTTCTCTGTCTCTGTTGCTCCGCGTTCATCATGGTTTCTTTGCCTTTCTTAGCTTCTTCTCTAACATTTTCTTCTGTTCATCTTCTTCTTTTGATCGAGCTGTTTTTAAATCGCAAAAAACCGATTATGTAGATGCTTTATATTTTTTTTCTGATCTTTGTTCTGTTCATCTTCTTCTATTCATCATGTTTCTTTTGTTTACAGGCTTCAACTGAATATTACAAACACATGCATGTGAGATTTGCCGTTCATAATGAGATTTTTTTGTATGGAGATATTTATGTTTTTTATTGAGATCTAAGTGATTCTTGGCTTGATGTTATCTTTCAGGTGTTTAAATCCTTGAAATGAAGAGTACAACCACATCCATGTGTTTTAAACCGCAAAAACCGACTATGGAGATGCTTTATATTTTTTTCTTAGCTTTCTTGTGTTCATCTTCTTCTGTTCATCATTTTTCTTTTGTTTACAGGCTTCAACTGAAGATTACAAACACATGCATCTGAGATTTGCCGTTCATCTTATGTTTCTTTTGTGGAGATGTTTTTTTTTTGCTTTCTCAAGCGAACTGGTATGGTTCTTTATGTTTTTTACTGAGATCTAAGTGATTCTTGGCTTGATCTTATGTTTCAGGTGTTTAAATGCTTGAAATGAAGAGTACAACCACAAACATCTGTTTTGAACCACAAAAAACAGAGTCTGGAGATGCTTTATATTTTGTTCTGAGCTTTTTTCTGTTCATCTTCTTCTGTTCTTCATGTTTCTTTTCTTTACAGGCTTCAACTGAAGAGTACAAATACATTCATCTGAGATTTTCCGTTCATTTTATGTTTCTTTTGTGGACATCATTTTTTTTTTGCTTTCTCAAGCGAACAGGTATGGTTCTTTATGTTTTTTACTGAGATCTAAGTGATTCTTGCCTTCATCTTATGTTTCTTGTGTTTTAATTCTTGAAATGGAGAGTACAACCACAAACATCTGTGGTAAACTGCAAACAACCCAGTCTGGAGATGCTTTATATTTTTTTCCGACCTTTCTTCTGTTCATCATGTTTCTTTTGTTTAAGGGCTTCAACTGAAGAGTACAAACACATGCATCTAAGATTTTTCGTTCATCTTATGTTTCTTTTGTGGAGATCTTTTTTTTTTGCTTTCTCAAGCGAACAGGTATGGTTCTTTATGTTTTTTTTAGATGTAAGTGATTCTTGGCTTCATCTTATGTTTCAGGTGTTTTGATTCTTTAAATGAAGAGTACAACCACAAACATCTGATTTAAACCGCAAAAAGCCGAGTCTGGAGATGCTTTATATTTTTTTCTGAGCTTTCTTCTGTTCATCATGTTTCTTTTGTTTACAGGCTTGATCTCCAGACTACCAACACATGCATCTCAGCTTTGTTCATGTCGTTATTTGTTTTTATTTTTTATGTTTTTCGATTCTTTCTTTAACATTTTCACAACTCTTTGTATTCTCTTCTCATTGCCACTTTCCGTTTTTTACGACATTTGAAATATTTTAAGATATTTGATTTTATGTAAAAAAATCAGTTGACAAATCTGAAATTTTTTATTTTAATTATTTTTTATTTTTATTATTTCAACCCTATTATCTTTTAATTCGTACTTTTTATTCACTTTTATATTCACAATTAATTGCAAAAATTATGATGCACGCTTCACCAGTAAGTACGGACTCTACCAAAAGGAATGACTTATCCTTTTCTCTTTCTATATATTGACAACAGTAATGACTTTTCATTTTCTCTTTCTATATATTGGCGACTACAAACTGACAAATCTTATTTCTCTTCTGTGACCCATTATCTTCTCTTCAAATTATTCTTCATACCCATTCTGTTCTCAAACAATGGAATCCGTGCGCACACCACAAGCCATACTTTCTAGAAAAATGCTTGGCGGATTCGTGACTATGTTTTTGAAAGACCAGGTATTGTTTTTATTCCTCCACATTCCTTTGTATTCTTTGTTTGTATTTCTTTATTCTAAACTTCCTTATCTTTGAAGGATTTTGGACACGTCGACCGACTCTTCATAATACGTAATTTGAAGGACCTTGGTTCATAATGGACCATTGTTGATTACGATAGGAATGTTCATAATGTTACATACAACATGAATATTCACACTCCAATGATCACCCAAGGCTGGAATGATTTAATATCTTTTTATGCAGATCAGTCTGACAAATTGGTTGTCTTCAAATATTTCAGAAATTCGTCTTTCCAACTACACGTCTCTAAACGTGCTTGCGACTCAACATTGAAAGCCAACTTCTTCAACCATCTTTCTATCTGTCGTCTTCTACATATGTCAAACGTAAAGCATTTTGAAGTTCAACTATCCACATACTATTGTCAAGCCAGTCACTTGGTTAGTTTTTTTTTTTTTGATTATTTATTTACATGGCTTCTTAATAAGTAAGATCTTTTATCCTTTTTGTTGCAGTATTTGAAAAAAGAATTTGCC
>Ga0209589_1000225_pt1 | contig 68466 bp, 33 predicted proteins | sample CowpeawhiteBW_FD_187525 | JGI IMG/M metagenome (GOLD analysis project Ga0209589, IMG submission 187525) | Root nodule microbial communities of legume samples collected from California USA - Cow pea white BW (SPAdes) (version 2) | ecosystem: Host-associated > Plants > Roots > Nodule | place: USA... | reverse complement strand
ATATATATATATATATATATATATATATATATATATATTATATAAAATGAGAATAGAAGATATAATATAAGACTACAAATAATAAACCATATAGCAAATGTAAGAAGTGAATTATGAAAAAGTACTTAGACGATGCATAAAAATGCGAAAGGTATAGAATATAAAATAACAAAACATGAAAAAGAAAATTACGAAGAGTATATATAAAAGTACAAAAGGTCAACAATGAAAAAAATATGATCATTTGTTTTTTCTGACCAATATGATTAACCTATATCATTTTATCACTAATATCATTTGGATTTATATCATTTTATTTGTGTAAATACTGATTCACCTTGATCACAATTTCAACATTAAGTGAATAGACATTAAATTTCATAAAGCTTTATTTCTTATTTAATTATTTTTATTTATAAATTTAGTATTGTTGGTTTATCATTTATATGATCTATTATTAATATTACTTATATTAATTATAATTTATTATTATTTATTACGAATAATTTAATTACAATTTGTTATATTTATTTATATTATTTATTATTTATTACAACTTATTTTATTATTATTTATTATACCTATTTATACTATTTACCGTTATTTATATTTATTATTATTAGTTATTAACTCGTACACACACGTAAATATATAAAATACAAGATGAACTTTTCTAATATAATTAACTATTATTTATTTATTATTATCACATACAATTATATATCCACTATAGAAGCAACAGCACAAATACCAGATGGGTAAAACTACATTCTCCATCACAAGCCTTATGCATCTTCACCTCTCTCACAAAACAAAATCAAGCAACAAAAAGGAATCAAAGTACTCATGGCTCTTATTTATAAGCAATATAGTTAATTAAGTTTCTCACATCCTTCTTCTTAAAAGGACACAAATAAGAATGTATACTCATGGCTCTCTAGATACAAAAAACCCCAAGAAATTATTTGATGATCCCAAACTACATTATCTCAACGAATCTCCATACGATGCATACTAATGTGTATATATATATATGGTTCATTTCTTTTATAAATAAAAAACAATAGTTTAGTATGGATCATATAAAGATGATAATAAACACAGGAGTTTAAGGATTATATATGTAGTTTGGAAGGATCAAATAATTTCAACCTCAGTACGTAAAATGTTTGTTGCTTAGACGCGTTTAAGGTTGTTGAACTGGTCGCACCTGGACCTGACTTCTCCTTCCTTGCCAGTTTTGACTTGAAATGCAGAAAGCTTCACCATTGCATTTGCAAAGTCGTTGAAGAAAGCTTGCTGGTCTTTTGCATACAGTTCCACAAATGGCTTGGTTCTAGGGTCCACACCGAGCATGGAGTCAGAGACCAAGAGCCCCAACCCATTCATCACATTCTGGAAATAAGCATTGTCGAACCTCCCTGGAGTCCTCATGTCATTGAATGCAGCCATGGAGGGGTCACTGGTGTAGTTATGGCACACTGATCTCAACCCTGCAACCAGTTTAGGGTGCATGGAGGGGTCAGCATCGGAGGTTTTGCTGAAGTTGTAGATCCTGTTGATGAACTCCTTGCAGTGAGTGAACCCAATGGTGTGTGCGCCGGTCAGAGCCACCATCTCCTTCACCGTGAAACCCTTCTTGGTGAACTTCTCAATGATCTGGTCCATGGTCATGTTGGGCGTGGGAAGGCTTTCGACCACTTTTGCAGCGTCAGAATCAAAGCTGTCTTTTCTCCCCAACATCACGGGATAGTAGGGTCCACCCACCATCTTGACAAGGTCTCTGGTGGCCTGTGCCACGATGTCGGAACACGAAACGACGCCGGGGCATGCGAGCTCGAGCGCGTTCTTGATCTTGACTATGACGTCGAAGGCGTCGCCGGAGAGGGAGAGGTTGAGGTCCGCATCACGTTCTGCATGGGGGTTGTAGGCGTTGGAGGAGATGAGGATGGAGCCGTCGCAGCCGTCGGTTATGCAGTCGTGGAAGAAGAGGCGGAGAATACCGGGTGCTGTGGCGGGGCTTGTGCTTTGCTTGGTGTAGATGTTTTCCATTACGATTTTTGGGAAGTCTGGGCATGTTTCTTTGTAGTAATCAGCGTTGAGATTTGCGTAGGAGAATGGGAGGGAGAGGAAGAGAAGGAAGAGGAGTGGGAAAGCCATGGTGGTGTGAGATGAAAAAGAAGAAGAAGAAGATGAAGAAGAAGAAGGTTTTTTGCCAAGAGAAGGGTCAAGAACAAAAAGATGTGTTACTCTTTTCTTTCTTTCTTCCTCTCTTGGTTTGTTTGGTGTGGGAGAGAAAAAACGAGAGCCCCTATGAGTAGAAGCCAGGGCTGAGGGGGAAGTTAATAGATTTGGGATAAAAGGGTGTGGGAAGGAGGGGTTTAAGGAGAATGTCCTCCACCATTTTCGACTTCTACCTTCGTTCCTATGTTTTCTTGGTTCCTATTTTTTCCTATTTTTGCATGCCATCGACAACGTGTATTGCTTTACTATTATAGGAATGTTATTTGTTTTGTCGGCTGCCTGAAAATTGGGTCTTTCAGCGTGGAATGCGCTTGTCCCAACCAAACTACTCTTTTTTAGAATCTGCTTCTTAAAAGCGATTCTAATATCTCGTGGCTTTCATTCTCTTCCACCCATGTTTTCTTTTTCGCTTAAAATGGTCTTCATTTGAAAGATAAATTTATTGATCGTTAAATTATACCCCTTCAATTTCTTTTCCTTTCGGGGAAAATATGCCAACATATAGTTAGAGATCGAAGCCTAATCTTACACAATTTCCATTACCTCATTAAAACTTCATTTCATATGCCTAATCTTATACAAGATTTTAAAGAATTATTGTTTATTTATGTTGGTATATGTAAATGTTGTAGAATAAAAACATATTTAATAAATTATAGTTTTTTTATATATTTATTATGATGTTATATAAAGTTTTCTGGTGAGCATTAAAAATACATTGTTTTAATACTTTAAAATAATTTTAATGTATTTTAAAACTTCAAAATTAGTGATCATCAATGTAATATTTTGGAGGCACAGTAAAAAATTAGCAGAAAAAAATCAGTAGAAAATCCAAATTCTAAATTAACCCATAAAAATTTTCATCTATTGAATTATTAACAATAGGACTTATTGAAGATTTGAGTAAGTGAACGTGAAACTCTTTTTTTAGGCCTCTAAAAAAAGCCTCCAAAGAAATTGTTTTATAGTATTAATTTACTTTCATTTAATTAATTATAAAATTATATTAGAGAATAAAATTTAGTTAAATTATTATAAGTAACTATTAATTTATATTAATATTAAAAATGATATTTAATTATTTAATATCGCTTAAAAGTATAGGTCAAATACAATTTAAATACTCATCATTCCTTCCACCCTATGATGCACTTTTTAAGGACAAAATCATGATGGAGCTTCACCTTCCAAAACGGACAATACCTCGAGAACGTGGTGGTTGTTCCTAACGATGTTTCTCAGGAAGGACTTGGGTCAAGTCGGAACATTTTCTAATTTACTAATTGTAAAAAGCACCTTCTCTCCAAGAAAATTCCCAGATGACAATCAATTTTAGAGATAAAAAATAATTAGGAGATAAAAAATAAATAGTCATATACTCACTAATTTATATACCAATTCATAAACTTAAAATTATTTGTATCTAAAATAGTCTCTACTATGAATAACAATTATAATTGGTTTGTGAATTAGACTCTTGAGTGGTCTCTAATATTAGCTACAAAGGTTTTGGCTACCGATTTAGACACTAATTCCTTTAATAGCCAAAACATCTGTAGCTAGTGCTAGACTAATTTGGAGTTTAATTTACAAACCAATTATAATTTTTTATTTATAATAGAGACTATTTTAGATACCAATAATTTAAAATTTATAAATTGATATATAAATTTGTCATTATAGTTTTTCTTATCGTACCTATGTGTTATAATCTATTATCTAGTATAATATATGAGAAATTATAATATAGAAGAAAAAAATATACTAAGAAAAAAACTTTATGACCCATGTTTATATTGACAAGTGTTTAAAAAGTTGGAATTTTAGTTATTTGACATTGTTAATTTGTTTTTTTTATTTATATCTAATTTTACCCATGTTTATTTTGTTAACAAGTGTTCCAAAATTTGGGTTCTCAGTTATTTGACATTTTTAATTTATTTTTTATTTATAATTATTTTTTTTCACATGTGCAGAAGGAGTTATTTTACTCTTTTTTATCATTTGTTTTATTTTTCCGTTAAATATGTTTTTAGTTCTTAAAATTGTAATTAATTCATCTTTAAAACTTTAGTCCAATATAGTTTGTCAATTTTAAACGTCAACTTACAAAATGTGTGAATTTAGTTTTTTTAACAAATTATATTAAGTTTGTTGACGTTTTAAATATGTTTTATGATAACATTTGACTTGTTTGAGATGCATTTAAAACGCTAGCTAAACTTAACAAAATTTTATTAAAATAACTAAATTCACGTAATTCTAAAGTTTGAGGATTAAATTGGGTCAAATTGACAATAGACCAACTCCAATTCTCACTCAGAATTAATGGACCAAAAACATATTTAATCCTCTGTTCTAAAATTTATTTGCTATAAAAAAAAGTACCCACATTTATTTTGTTGAGAATTGTCCCAAAAGTTACATTTTTAGTCATTTGACATTATTAATTTATTTTTTTATTTATATTTATTTTAGTGTCACATGTAAATATAGAATTATTTTACTCTCGTTTATCATTTATTTATTTTTACCCATATTTATCTATTTGATTTGTTTTTAATGAATTTACGATAAAAATGGGAATATATTTCGATCTATAGTTTAATATCTAATAAATTATTATTTTATTTTTTAAATAGCACTATCACTTTCTTAAATTTAAAAGCTGCATGTAAATCTCTAAAACATCAAAATCAAATAATACACTAGAGTTAGACTGATATTTAAGGGTGATACTAATATATGACATTGTCGCATAACACTAATAATATCATGTGACACCTAAAAAAATATTAAAAGAAATAAAAATGGATTAAAATAAATTAGAAAAAACAAAAAAAAAAGATAAGAATTAACACATGACAGTAATGAAATGATTTAATTACATCAATTTGTCGAAATTTAAAATTTAATTGAGACTAAAAAAAATTATGGAACCTAACTATTTTTACAAAAATTAAAACCAAACAACTAACATAACATTTTTAATTATATTCTTTTACAATTTATAATGACTTGATCATTTAATTAAAATAAACCTAAAAAGGTCTATTTTAATTTTATTTCTCAAAATAATATTATTTAAAAAAAGAATATTATATTTATTTATAATACAAATTGTTTACACTGTCATATAAAAAATTGTCAAGTAATAATTGCCTTATAAAAACTTGTCATCAGAAAAATTACATTTATCTTTTTATATTAAATTATAATATATATATATATATATATATATATATATATATATATTTATTTATTGTTGAATTTTCTTTATATCTTTAGTATGTAAAAATTAAGTTGATAGTTTTAGATTGTTAATTCTTTTTTGGTCCCTATATATATTTATTCCACGTTGAATCTCTATTTTTTGTAAGAAAAAGACCGATCAATTGAATTAATGTAAAAAAGACTAAATTGAGTATCAGGAAACAAAACTCTATATGATTTTGATTCCTTCAGTTAAATTTAGTATTAACGTTACTTGGAAGTGTCATATGTCAGTCAAAATCTTGGTTACCTTTTATGTAGAACATGTCACGTATCAAAATCAAGAATGTCTTAAGATAGAAGACGTCTCAAATTTTGACATACCTATATGTTAAGAGGTGATACTTCTAAATAGTGGTAGTACTAATTTAATATAAAGTACCACATTGAATCGTTTTACAAAAACAGAAAATCAATTGAGTTAAAAATACATAAAAACAAATCAAAGATCTAAATATAGGAACCAAATTACTAATTAAACCTACAATTAAATAAATAAAAAGAGAAAGCATCAAACAATTATTATAGTGACTTTAAAATTAAATAAAAATTTTAAAAAATAGTATAAATAATAAAATTTTCTTCATAACAACTATTTTGTATTAATGAAATTGAGGTCAAATGCAAACAAAATTCCATAAAAATAATATATAATTAAGATTATAACAAAAGAATAAATATATTGAAAATATGAATAAACTTTGTAAATATTCAAGAGGTCAATAACAATCTAAAAATGGAAAGGTTAAATTTTTCCAAATAAAATAAACTAAAAATAAATAATAAAAACAAATTTATTAAACTTTTGATAAATTATGAGTGTTTTAACGATTCAAGTAAATATATAGATATACATTCCTATCTTCATACTGAATCACTTAATTTTAAAAAACTAATTATTAACTAAACCATATTGACATCTATACTTCAATGCAGATATTAGCGTCAAAATAAAGTGGAGTTCGAAAAATAACTTGGAAAACAAAGTTATTTGCCATGTCTATTTGTCACCATGTGTTCTCTAAAGTGTACAAGTAGTCTCAAGGTACAACTTACAACAATTCACAGCTTCTTCTTGACGTAACGTTTGTTTTGTCGCGCCTGTCCGACCCAACCGTCTCGGCTACGACAACGTATCCATTGAGATCTCTGACGGTGGCTCTGCCTCCGCCACCGTCCGATCTCCTCATACTCATCTGCACCAGACGACGGCGTTTCGAGATCTGCCAATTCTCTCTAGTGACAGGTTTCACTCTTTTTCTCTATCAATTCTAATCCATTCGTTTCTATTTGCTCCTATTTCGAATTTACATGCTGTATTAGTTTCTGTTGAATATAATTTAAGTGAATTTCTGCGGTGTACTCGATCTCGATTTGCAATTTCAGATGCTTACAGTTGCATGTCAAAGTATTGTCCAAGATCACGTGATTATGAAAATTGTGAAGTTTGTGATTGTAATTTCGGACATTTTAAGTTAAGAGGCATTCCAGGGTCCCTGATCTTCGTGCTAGTATGTTTTTGCTGCATTTTGGAACTTCTTTCTTGTTAGTAACCTAGTGTAGAGTAATGCTAGTGGTAGCTTCTCCTTTTTCTTAATCACATCGCTGGTAATGGAGAGTTGGGTCACGAAATGGTAACTCGTTGTAAAATTATGCATCTAATAAATGTGAGATCACAATGTGGTTACTGACCAGTCCTTTTACATTTGATTTCAAATTCGCCAACTCGTATCTTGACTCAATAGTTTATTTGAGTTTGCTCGCCTTTACCCAAAAAGGAATTTGAGAGTTAGTTAAGTCTTTCTCTACCCGCAATTGTAGACTCTTACGAGTTTGCCGGTTAACTTAAGAGTTTGACAACCTTGTTTCTAATATTTAAAATTGATTGTATTTTCATGTCCATGCTTCCCCCTTTTACTCTTATGGATTTTTTGTGTGTGTTCTGTAGAGAATTTGCCATTTCGGATCTGTGCCTGTTTATGACAGTTAATTTGACAATTTAAATTAAAGGTGATTTGAAAAAGTTCTTCCTGGTCTAAAGGAGTACTGAAGAGATATGGAAGTCAACAATTGGCATAAGGAGCTTACATATGATGAGTGGGTACCAATTACTCTATCTGGTGCTCGCCCAGGTCCTCGCTACAAGGTTTACTTCTCTTCCTTTCCTTGATTTATTAGAGAATAGAATAACAGAAGATTAACTGGAAAACTAGGCTAGATATCCTTTCTAACAAAACCACAAAAATGATCCCTGATTGGGTCTTGTTATGAGTTATTTTGCTTTTTGAGTGCTAGAAGTCGTTAGGCATTCTAGGCTTCTTATGTGAAGTCTTTCCTTTGCCTTGCACCAGATTCTTACTCCATGTATTCTTCACTGTAGCATGCTGCAGCAGTAGTTGATGAAAAATTATACATTGCTGGTGGGAGTCGTAATGGCCGACACTTATCTGATGTTCAGGTATTTGGTATGCACCATGCTTTTGAATCTCGGACTTGTTGTGTGTCATGTGTTTTAGCTGTTTGCAGGTTTTTGATTTAAGAAGTTTGACGTGGTCCTCTCTAAAACTAAAAGCAAATGTTGGAAAAGAGGATGGAGATAGCTCACAGGAATTTCTTCCTGCCACATCTGGTCACAGTATGGTAATTTATACGACAACTCTTTTGATGCACATCTATGCTTATAGTATGAAATTCTCCAGTTTGGCTACTGATGAAAGATGAGTGTTAGTGATAAATGGATATTATTGATATTTGATTCGTTTTGATACGTATAGATTTGGAAATTTCTGCAGATTAGGTGGGGGGAGAAACTACTTCTTCTTGGTGGCAGTTCACGGGACTCTTCTGCTGAATTAACAGGCTAGTATCTATACAATGTTTTTTATACTGGGATAAAATCATACAACTGCCTGATTATTTCATATTCATGCATGGCATATTATTGCATGGTAACACGTACAAAACTCATAATGTTCATTGAACTTCTTGCAGTTCGATACATTGACATTGAAACATGCGAGTTTGGAGTTATTAATACTTCTGGAAATGTCCCAGTAAGTGTGTTCATTGGTCTAAAAGTTTGACGTTCTGTTCTTGGATGTTGGTTTTCTTGTTTGGTTAAGGTTTTCAAAGTCCCTCTCTAAAAGTTTGATATAGTTTAATTGTGTTGTGCAAGTGAATCCGTGTAGTCAGCCCCAGTAAATGGGATAAGGATTGGTTGTTACTGTTCGATTATCTTTATACTTTCTTTTCTTGTTGAATGTTGGATTATCTATGCAGAATATTCAATTACGTAGTGTTTCTTTGTATTATCTGTATATGTAAGATGGAAGTCATTTTGATTGTAGTAGAATATATATTTGAATGTTTTCAACATATTTTCCCAGGTAGCTCGTGTGGGACAGTCTGCAACACTAGTTGGTTCAAGAGTGATATTGTTTGGTGGAGAAGATATGAGCCGGAAGCTGTTGAATGATGTCCATGTTCTCGATCTGGAAAGTATGAATTGGGAAATGATAGAGACTACGTAAGTGGTGTCAATTTTACACTTTCAGAAACTGTGTTTTCACGCCTTGGATAAGTTCCATATGGCTTACCACACCAATTTCTTGGATTTTGATAGCCAGACACCTCCAGCTCCTAGATACGATCATGCAGCTTCTATTCAAGGAGAGCGCTACCTTCTAATATTTGGTGGTTGCTCTCATTCTGTCTTCTTCAATGATCTTCATTTATTAGACATGCAAACAGTAAGTAAATAGTATTTACCAACTTTTTCTTTGCATATTTAATTAAATCAAAGTATTATTAAGCTTGTTTCTTCCATTCTAGGGTGATCAGTAAATTGTGTATAATAATGCACAAAACTGAATTTTGATATGATACTCTTACCGTACTGTACACTAGAAAGGAAAAGTATATTTGAGATTTAAGGCATGTGTGCATTGGTGGGTATTGAGGGAATAATGTTCACTGTGATAACAACAGAGTCAGAGGTATCTAAGATAGTGAATAATACCTCCTTCAATAAGATAATGCAGCTCATACTATTAATATAAATGAGAATTGAGTAAAAAGGTTGGGAAGAAGCAGCAGACCCTTGAATAGTTCATACTATTTTTTTATCCATTTTATTTATTAATTTTGGGTGAGAGGGTTTTTTATTATATGGACTTTTATCCTGTTACTGATATATTGAAATCAGTAACTGACATAAAGGACTTTCAGTAAGAAATCAATAATGCAGATTCTGTTTTTTCAGTATCCTATCCTATCATATGAAAATTCTATCTCCTTCAAATTTCAGAAATATGGGACACAGGGTTTTATCTGGCTTCTTTGTGGATTACTGCCAATGATTGGGCATTTTACCTTTCTCTTTAACAAACCCAAAAGCATTACGATTTTGCCTACCAGATTGTTTTGTACACAGTAGAGCATGTTGATGTTGTCTTGCATAGAATTTCTTTGACCTTTTCTTTTTTATTATAAAATTTGTTGTGGGTTGCATCAATTATCCTATAACTAAAGTCAACTGGACCAATTTGCAATTGAATTATGATGCATGGACTATTACATTTTTAAGTAGAAAGAATTATGTCTTGAATATTAGTTGTAGTTTTTTGCCTAATGGTAAATGCTCAATCTAACAATTGGTATCAAAACCAAGGTCATAGTTTTGATTCCCAATGATGTGATTGTGGAGAGGGAAATTGTTGTGAGTTGCATCAATTGTTCCGTGCCAAAGCTAGGTAGGTCAAGTCACAACCGAATCATGAAGCTTTGACAGTTATGCTTATAAGTAAAAAAAATTGCACTCTAACTATTAGTTATAACTTTTGGTCTAACGATGAACGTTCAATCCAATAAAATTTAGTCACGATTTTATCTATAAATATATACTAGTCTTGGATCAACGTTTTGGTGAATTATGAACTAGCAATCAATGTTTGTTGAGGAAAAACTTGTTAACATTTAACTTCTAGCAACCAGTGATACTACTTACTGATTAAGGGGGAAAAATCACTAGGGATGCTGCTAAAATAAGTTGGAATCTCCATCTGAAATTTTTTCCTGAATACATGGATAAGAACAAATGAAATCAACTCCATGATGGTAATTTGTTCCACTCAGGCTTATTCATGTAATTTGATGGAATTGTAGACCGTTAAGGTGTCAAGACATTTGGCTAATATTCACTGATATTTTAGGAACATAAATGTATTTGGTTGATAAGTTATCTTTACTCAAAGCTATTACCTTTAGAAATAATTAGGTGAGTTTAGTTTAAAGTATGTGCAGGTGGCTAGTAAAATACTTGGTGTGTTAGTGAGAATATTCCGTAGGTGATGCTTGGAACAAATAGAAGCATACATTTGTTAAAGCAGTAATTATACTCTTTTTATGAGAATATGTATCTAATCTGCTTCTCCTCTGGAATTTTTTATAACAAAATTTACGTGAAGTACAAGTGTCCGTGTGTTTTTTTATTTTTTTCTGAAATTTGTTGTATCCATTGGAGATTTAATTCAATGAAAAGGCTAATAACTGGTAAACAGTTGAAAGAAACAGAATTTGTATGTTAACTGTGTGGAATGTATAATCACTGGTCTCCCTTTTCAAAGGTAAGCTTAAGTAAGGAAATAACAGAAGATAGAGAAACAAAAATCTCACGACTTCATAAAGATAAACTACACTTATCTCTGTTACTTACAACACAAACTTTGCAATTGACGATGACTAGTGTACATATTTACAACACACTTTTTTTCATCTCGTGTTTGTCAAGTACTATTGTTTGTAAATATCTCTTTGGATATGTTTGCTTCTTAAGTCAAGTGTTGGGTTGCAAGCATAATGCTTATTTTTCTTACTTTCTTCACCTGGACCTTGTAATTCACAGAATGAAGGGGAAGAAGTATCTCAATTTTCCTTTTTAACTTTTGATTGATTTCAATTTACATATACCAATCCAGAAATTGTTTGAGTTTTGGCCATTGACCTTCCAAGTAGTTTTTCCCCCATACAAGTTTAGCATTGAACATATATTGATCTAACAATCTTGCTTGGTTCAGATGGAGTGGTCCCAACCACAAACTCAAGGTAATTTAGTATCTCCAAGGGCTGGTCATGCTGGTGTCACTATTGATGAAAGCTGGTATATAGTTGGTGGCGGAGATAATAGAAGTGGTATGTGATTATTTTATTTTTGAAATTAAAAAGAAATAGTATCAGAGGAGTACAAAATAAAACTTCAGGGAGGCAGATAAAATATTCTTCAAATTAGAAATTCAATAATTCAGCATGTAAGTCCACTCCATGTGCATGTCAGAAATAATAACTTCCTTGAAATTGCATCGGGCTTTTCAATACTGTGAAACCAGAAACAGAACCTTCTTGAAACAAATCAAGGTGGCTGGGGAGGCTTTGTACTCCAACCATATCATCAAACACAGTATAAACCACACTTTTTCACAAACAATCGGCCTCCTTGTTTCAATTAAAACCTTAAATGAACCACAAAAAACTGCGTAAAAGGGAAGGGGATGGGTAAAAGTACCGTTGCATCAATTTTCTGTACATTATTGCGTATTCTTTATTCTTCATGGATGTATGATTGTCTAATTTGCAAAACAGGTTGCCCTGAAACCCTGGTGTTAGACATGTCTAAGCTTGTATGGTCAGTATTGACAGTTGTGAAGCCAAAAGATCCACTTTCCAGTGAGGTAATTACTTTGTGAAATAATCTTTTTTTATTTTTTTATATACTTTTAATATTGAAGGAATATTATTGGAGGATTGTCATTCTCTCTTCTCCAAGGGCAGTATTAGAGTTTGTTGCCAGACCTGTGATTGCTTATTTTGAGGCTGTTTTATTATGACTATATATGTATTTAGGATTTGAGTTTGTTCCTGTAGATTTATTTTGCCTTGATTTGGTAGAAACTTTTTATTGTATCTTCAGTTTCACTTGATCGGGTTCATGTTTTCTCCTAAACACTGGAGTAGGGACACCTAACTTTCCTATTTCTCTTTTCACAAAACAAAGAGATTGTAGTTTTTAGTTTCCTTATGACAGTGTACAGTTAATGAAAGATCTAGGACATTCACTTTTTTATTGATCTATGTTTAGACGAAAGTGAGATTGAGTAGAGTCTAGAATGACAATCTCCACCTATAAGCTTTGAAGAACATAAATAATTTTATCTGTTGATATCTGAGAATCACAGTAGAAGGCCTGAAAGATGACAAAAATCCTGCTTAATTTTAAGTGTAGATTTCATAATAAAGTGGGATATTGTCAAATGAAAAACCATATCCATATCTAATGAGCGTATATGCTTACATCACTGTTTGAAAAAGAAATTTGTTGGGTGTTGACTGTTTCACTATGCAAGATCAGATCATCACTATAAGACGTGGGTTCTATCTTTTGTATGCAGAATATGTGGGGCCTGCTCTTTTATCATTTGACTTTTTTTGACTTGCTAACATTAACCAATTGAAATGAGGGGCCTGCTCTTTATCTGTAATTGAATACAATAATGATTGGTTAAGCAATTGTTTGTACTAAAATAACTGACAATAATTCCATCCCTGTTATGTTTATGTATTTATCTACTGATTTTTACCATTACCAGGGTCTTAGTGTCTGTTCGGCAACAGTTGATGGAGAGAAGTATCTGTTATCTTTTGGAGGCTATAATGGGAGGTACAGCAATGAGGTATGTGATGTAAAGTACTTTTGTTGTCCATGGAAGACAGGGTTTATTAATTTGATTTTAAAGGAAGACTGATTTATGTGCTTTTGCTACTGACTGTCCCTGTTATCCTCAACGATGGTTCATATATAACCACAGTCTCTAGCTTACAATAGTTTGATGTTATTTTTCATCAATTCTACCCATCGGAGAGTTTTTGTACTTCAATTGGTCCTTTTTGCAATATGCATTGTTTTGCTCCGCAGCTTGAGTGCTTGGTTGTATGATTCTACGCTGCTTGCTCGTCTGAACATGCATGTCTATTCATTTGGACCATATATACCTTCTTGGTTTCTTTTGGAAATGGAAACAACATCAACCCATCTTTGTTGAATTGTTCGAGAGTCCAGACTGTGTTAGGAATCTTCTACACACAAAGAGAACAAATAATTGTTCCCTTGGGGAAAAAAAGAGAATAGAGTTTGTAGAACAGAAAGAATAGATTCTGTATTTTTGAAGTAAGAACTACAACAGGACTACAAAGGAGTCCTTTCCTTTACACAAGGGTAATTCCGTCAAAAATAATGTCAAAGTTCCTTTTCTAACCTTCCTCTCCCTAACTGAGTCTTAACCATCCTAACCATCTTAACAATATTCTGTTAGGACCCCTCTTATTACACTAGTGGCCTTTCTTCCTTCTGTGTATAATAACAAAGCTTTTGGTTCAGCCTGTGGCTGTTCTCGATTCTCTTTCTTAAGAGACTGCCTTCCTGTTTGGACATATGCCTCTTTTTATTAGGTTCACTTGCAGACTTGAAAGTTTTTGGACTTCCTACTCTATCTCATGTGAATATTTTGCAGAGAGTGGTGTCTTTAATAAAAGGAAGCTAAGGGAATTCTGATGAATTTGGTGAATAATTGGAAGGGAATGACTTGAAAGTTGAAAAGCGAGTTCACATGGTTTGCTTTCATCTTACTGTTAAACCATTAGATAAATGGGTGAAAAATGTCACAGGTTAGTTATGTGATAACATTGCAAAACAAGGCATTAGTGAAGTATGAATTTTCATAAACATGTAGACGAAATGCTTTCAAGTAAAGCCACACGAGGGTGAACTATGAGTTTACATTTTTTAATGTGATATTGGGATTCATAAGAACATTTCACTAAATTATCCTCGAATTCCTAAGTTATTTTTTTTAACAAAAAGGCTACTGGAATAATTCCAAGAATGTCAAGTAGGTTGATGGAATTAATAAGACTAAGGATGCTCCATGCTATATTGCTAGCTGATGTTGGGAAGTGAGAGACATCTTCACAAGAACAAATATCTAATGTTTTTATTGTTTTGGGGATCAGAATGTTGAGATCAGTGATCGAACAAGCTTGAAAAGATAAGGTTACTACAAGGACTGGGAGAATATTGCATAAAATTTCCTCAGGTTGTTTGTTCATGATAGAAAAGTGGTTAAAATGGCATGTGGTCCAATTCAAAAGACCTTGGACTAAATGGTGTTATTAAAAATTTGGTGTTTGGTATTTACAAAAGCCAATGGCATTGATTATCTACGTCCCTTGTGGGACAAGATCGATTGGTGTACGATGCAAATTGATTTAATTCAATTCAAATAAACTGGTTTCTATGATGACTGCAAATTGTGTTTTATGCCACATTAAGAATTTGCTAATTTTACATATTTTTAGGGCAGTTTTATTAATTAATGTTTTGGTATTCCATATAGTGGATTCTATGGCTGATGGCTTGGTCACTTGCAAATTTAGGTTTTTGTTATGAGACCTAAGGAAAAAGACATCGTACGTCCTAAGATTTTCCAATCACCTGCTGCCGCTGCTGCTGCAGCTTCTGTTACTTCTGCTTATGCGTTGTCTAAATCAGAGAAGTTGGATTTCATGCAACTAGATTATATGAATTCCAACTCACATGTAAATGGTCATTCTAAAGACGATGTGACGGACAAAATTGAAGCCATTAAAGAAGAGAAACGGATACTGGAATTGTCAATTGCAGAAGTCAGGGCTGAAAATTCTAAGCTTGGAGGCGAGATAGAAGAATTAAATAATACTCATGCTGAGTTGTCCAAGGTATTATTGCGTTTTTGATATGAAGGTGCGCTATAATTTATTTGATAGGTGCTATTTTTCATAATTAAATATGTATTTCAGGAACTCCAATCAGTCCAGGGACAACTTGTGGCTGAGAGATCAAGATGCTTTAACTTGGAGGTACATATTTACTTTCCTATTTTTGGAGTATAATATGGCTTTATGCTCGTGTAGCATTGAGTATAATATAAATGTTCGTTTCCAGGCCAAAATTGCAGAACTCCAGAAGTTGCTGGAATCAATGCAGTCAGTGGAGGATGAGGTACAGGCTCTTCGTGAAAAGAATTCTGCTCTGGACCAGGAAATGGAGCTTGCTGCAACAGCACAGAGACAGAGTTCCGGTGGAGTTTGGCGATGGTTTGGTGGGAATGAGAAATGAGAAGTATGAGGTCATGGCAGCAATGTCAAACGAAAGTGTTTTATTGAGTCTGAGGAACCTTAACAGGTTATTTTTTTTATTTTTTTTTCATTTAGAAAATAACGTTTCTTTGTTACAGAACTTTTTTTAAGGTATCATCTTTTTAGTTGAAATGATTGATGGACTCCAATTTTGAAGGACTGAAGACTGAAACTTTCGAGATGGGTACATAATCTTTATGATTTTGTAATGCGTACCTAGACAGGTTCACTTTTGACTGATTCATTTCAGGCTCAAGTGTCCATTAAATTTATAGGATTTATCTTTTATTGTATTTGATTCATTTGATTATATATTAGAATCTGATTGACATGTTTTATTCCATTTTAAATATAATTAGCTAGGATGTTCGATTACTTGAGTATGCAATTTTAGTTTTACTATGTTCATTTGCGTGTCCCGTGTTCGGTGTCGTATTTTGGTTTGATTCAAACCACAATGATCACTGGGTGTTGAGCGGATTTGTTATCTCTGTGTAAAAGAGGTTCTTAATGTGGTTCGAATAGAATTGTAATCCCTCAATTCGAGTTTTGGAGTGTCATTGATTGATCACGTCAAGAATTAATATTGGAAGATTTCGTGTGAGCGGAAGAATGCTCACTTCATTTTTGTGAATTGATATCCAATGTGGAGAACAGAAGTTTAAGTGTCCTTAAGAAGTAAGATGATTTTTGGAGGAGTTAGTGTGTTGGCACTGAAATTGGTATTTTCTGTGATTGAAGGTTGCCTTGGTTATAGAAGAGACGACGAAGAATATTGTGTGGCCAGTTAATAATGGGATTGGATAGACAATATTAAGTTACATATCCCTATAACTAGGATCATCGTTTTGCATAAAAACGTTACGTTGAAAATTTCCTGTATGTCTTCTGGTTATCAAATAGGAAAAGAAAAACTGACTTGTTAAGTTTCCCATATTTATTGGTTGTCAAAATTAGCACTTCTGAGCAGTAGGTTATAATGTGAGTCAACTTATATGCTAAGTCAGAGGAGTCATTAAAAATAAAGATTAGTTTTTGTATTAATTTAAAAAAAAAGGGAAACTAATTAAGCCAATAGTTATAAGATGAGGAAACCATTGGTCAAGCATAATTACAGAATTAGTTGATCCTGAGGTGCTGAACTAAATATAGGGGGCAGTTTCTTCCTGCACTACCATGATTTTTTCTATTCCATTTTTCCCTTTTATTTTTTATTTTTGAATTTGTACAATTCAAAAGTTAAAAAAAAATTAATTGTATAATTCAAAAGTTAAAAATAAATTTTTAATTGTATAATTCAAAAGTTAAAAAGAATTTCCGAATTATTTAATTTAGAAGGGATAAAATGGAAGAAAAAAATTATGAGAGTATATGAAGAAGGTTATGGTTCTGGGTTGTGTAGATAGACTTGGTGTACGCAATTACCTTATACAAGTACAAAAATTTTGTATGATTAAATTAAGTTTAAAGAGTAGACTAAATATAAAGACAATTTACATGTTACAAAATTTACTTTACAAGGAGATTATATAGAATTGAATTATTTTTCAGGTTCAATTCTTGATAAAAGAAAATCAGAACTCAAAAACTCACACTAAGATCAAAACCACAAAAGCGCAATATTCATTATTAAGAAATATTTATTTGCAGCCTCGAAGAAAAGTTCTGATTCACTGTGTTCTTCTCTTCCTTTTTACCAAGTCCGTTTATACTAGTTTTACAAACATTAAATATCCATTTAGCCTGCACGAGTAAATCTAGGACAAATAATCTGATATCTTAAAACAGTGAAACATTCTGGGATACTATCATTTCTACTTGTTCCTCACAGCTTGGAGACATGTTGAAATTTGCTTTGTGAAACAAGATCCTTGCGCAATATCTTGCCAGCAGCTGACTTTGGAATAGTGTCAATGAAACTCACCTTTCTCACTTTCTTATACGGAGCCACCTGAAAATTCTCCATTTTATTTTATGTAAAAATTAAAAGATAATTAAAATGAGTACAGAAAATAGAAGTTACCTGCCCTGCAACAAATTGAATGATCTGGTCTTCTGAGAGTTCAGAACCAGCTGCTCTCACCACATATGCCATTGGTATCTGTCCAGTTTCTTCATCTTCCAACCTGCATAATATTTTTTTTTTTTCACATGAGAAATTCACTCAGATTATGAATAGTAAGAGTGCAAAACGTGAGAGATTAACACACGGTATAACTGCTGCATCAGCTATAAGAGGGTGACTTAGCAGCACAGACTCCAGTTCTGCAGGAGCAACCTGAGACAAGCAGAATGTTGCATTTACTGATACAGTGATGTTCTAGTTGAAAACCGAAACTGTTATAGCTTTGAGTACCTGATACCCATTGTGCTTGATTAGCTCTTTTATCCGTTCAACTATGTGAACAAATCCATTATCATCAATGTAACTAAGATCACCAGTTCTCAACCAACCTTCTGAATCAATTGTTGCACTTGTTGCCTCCAAATTTCCCAGATATCCTTTCATAATAGTAGGACTTTTTAACCACAACTCTCCTTCTTTGTTAGGGGGCAAAGGCTTCCCCGTTTCAGTGTCTATAACTTTTGCAGAAAACGTTGGAATCAACCTCCCACATGAATCTGGATGAGCTTTAGCATCTTTATCTGAGACAAAAAATGTTGCTCCACCACTACTTTCTGTTAGTCCATAACCTTGCCTTAGTTCAATCCATGGAAACATTTTTCTGAATTCCTGCGCCACTTCCTTGCTCAAAGGTGCAGCACCTGTTCCCAACCTTCTTAGGGTGGACAAGTCACACCTAGCTTTACTTGAATACTTCACTAGCGCAAGAATCACCGGTGGCACTGCTGGCACGTTGCTAACCTTGTGCTTCTGGATTGCATCAAGCATATCTTGGAAGTCAAACTTCTGCATCAAAACTGTTGTTATACCAACACACAACAACCCTAATGCAAAGAATACAAATCCATAGATGTGAAACATTGGAATGAAGGCCAAGAAAATATCATCTTGGGATCCACTGACATCTGCAGACCACAAAACCAATCTCATTATGGAAATGAGATTTGCATGAGTTAAAACCACACCTTTGCTTATTCCTGTGGTCCCTGAAGAGTAAAGTATAGCAGCAGTGTCTGACTGTGCCACAGGAACATGTGGCAACTCGGTTGAATCATAACAACCTTCTATCAACTCTTCAACTGATAACATTCTGCCATCAGAAGAACGAGAAGTGAGAATTGTAGGAACCCCAGTTGGGACCAGTTTGTGCAGCTCCTCTGGTGTTGAGATGGCTAGTTTAGCACCTGAATCACGCACTTGTTTCGCAATTTCTGATGCAGTGTTGATGGGGTTGGCAGTGGTCAGAACTGCTCCAATTGATAACACTGCTAGACATATGGCTGAGTATAACGTTGAGTTTGGTGACAATAGAAAAACCACATCACCTTTTCTAACCTCAAGTCCATGGAACAAAGCTGATGCAAGGGAGTAGGTACACCTTCTTAGCTCACTATAGCTAACTCTCAGATTTGTTCTTGCATCAATGAATGCAGTTTTTGCCTCAGCAAGGTGTGCTTGTGGGAACTGTGACAGCACAAAATGTGCAGTGTTGAGGTCAGGTTTTGTTGGGATTTCATGCCTAGTTTCAAGCTTAACCAGAGAGTGGTAGATGCCTATCCTTGAATTGTATCCACTTTTGTTCCCAAATGGAGGCTGAGATATATCATATTCTTCTTCGTTGGATGACACGATTTCCTCTCCTGACATTTTCTGCGAATTTGAGTTTTGCTGTTAATGTTAAACTAGTGTTGTGAGGCTGAGGCAAAGGGTGTTGGAACCATAATCAACATATGTAAAAGGCTTATCTTCGTCAAGTACAAGGACAAACATTGTTAACTATGTCAGGTGTAGCAAAGACAAAACAATGAAAATTATATTTTGTTTTACGAATTTAATATTGCCGGCCAAGAGATTGAAGGGAGAAAGACTCGTGATTGATATATACTTGAAGCTGTGCAGAGGACAAGAATGGTTAAAAAATGAATATGCTTTCCTCGATAATCGGATATATTTGGAAGCATGCACATGTTGTCTGCTTAATGTTTTTTTGGTAAGGGAAGGACCTAAGACGAAAACGAAAACGAATGAGGATTTTGAGTTGTGAATATACCATTAACAATTAGCTTTCATTGACATGGTTACAGAGTTCCTCTGTCTTCTTGTCATATAAACTAAACTCGGATAACAAGATGGACACATCTTAAATATGAATGAGACAATTACGATTTTTTCATATAAAATTCAAGTTGTATTTTTATTAAAGATAAATGTAAGGATGAATCATATGTATAAATCCAACCAGTTGTAATTTTATTTGAAAGGTAGTTTCATGATATCTTAATTCAATAAGTATTTTTCTTCACTCATTATCTTTTTATTTTATTTTAAATATTGATAATATTTGTTCAAGTTCTCTGCTAAACAAGTACATGATCACAATAACGAAAGACCTTTATCTTCGGGCTTTTACTTCCTTCACTCCCAAATTTTAAAATGACCATGTTACCCTGAGTTTTTCCGAAACAAGCTTTATAAAATTTTTGAAATAAAACTGCTGGAGTGAGATTTTTGGAACAAAAATTTAACACATTGAATACATATTCGAACAAACTTTTCTAAACGTATACAATATCTCTTTAGAATGGACTTTTGCAAAATAAAATTTTCAAAACATATGAAATGCATTATATTCTAGAACAAGTTTTTTCCATGTTTTTTTTTTTTCTTTTTGTTTCTCTAGGGTGTTATGTTCTCTTGTTCTTCCTATGCAACAGCAACAACACTGACAACAGGACTAATATTTGATGCGGTGGTGAAGGATATTTTAATTTCTTACTTGTTAATACGAGAATACAGTTAATAACTATGGAAATGCAGTAAGCAACAAACTCCTTATTTACAACAATGTGACCATATTTTTTCCGTAACCAATTGGTGGTAATAATATTTTTGTGTATTAAAAGACAAAATTGGTTTGTAAAACAAGATTTATACTCAACATCGGTGGAGTAAACTTTTTTAATTTTTTTTTGTTGATCTCTCGAGTGTAGCAATTAAGTATATCCTATTAAAATTTAGTAGCGAGTGGAATGAGCACAATTGAATTAAAATGGCAAAATGATAGAATTTATCATTGGCGCCATGAATTAATTAGCATGAAGATGTTTATATTGTTTTGGGAACAATCTTTTTCGTATAAGAAACGTTAAAATGAAAACTTATAATATTTTCAACAATCTTTGTTTGATTAAAATGAATTTATTATAAATACCTGGATTGGTTGAGATGAAATCGAGTAGGAGCAGCACCAATTTTCCTTCAGAAAGCGAGAATGAAGATGTTTGAAAGCACCAGAAGAATTATTGTGATGATAACTGAACTAAACTTTCCCACATATAAAAACACTAAAACGGAAAGAAAAAGTGTCATAATTTCATTTCAAATTGTTCCTACCGACCATGGCCGGTGCTGTATTTTTCATGTGCTTGCTATAGTGCTGCTTTTGTGTGACAGATAATCATGTTTCACCTTTACTCCGATACAATGGAGTTGTGTGTCGATTGGGAGACATTTTCAAGATAACCAAAACTCACATGTGGTCACACTCAAGCAAAAAAATTTCACTGTTCAAATGAAAGATTTTCCAAATACTATTAGTTGTGATGTACCAATATTTTACGACCAAGAAGATGGTGAATTGATTTTAACAAATTTTATTCAGTTTTAACAATTTTAAAACTGTTTTGATAAAATATTTGCTGATTGAATCAATTAAAATAGTGTGATTGGATGCTTAATGTTATGACACACAAGAGAGTTATACTCATTCGATTCCTTAGAATCTACATCCGGTTTTTTCTAGTATACCACAATTAGAGATTTTCAGTATATCTCAATAATTACAAGATTTACATATACACATGGTAAATCTAAACTCTAAGACAAAAAAATCACACAAACAACACTACCACACACTCTAAGACAAATACATCGTGTTGTAATCGACTCAAAATCTTTTTTATCAATTGAAAAATGTTAGTGCACCTGTTTCAAATCAACATCTTCTTCAAATAGTTTATGATCTCATTGATGCATTACATTAATTTGACAAAGCAATTTTTATCGAATTCTACGGTTACACCAGAAAAAATGATTTTATTTATCCTTTTATGAAAATTCCCACAAACAAACCAAGGTGAGAAAAAAAGTGAAAATCGTAACAACACTAAAAGAAATCACTATACTTATTGGTGACATCAACAATATGTGTATCCTGGTTACAATGATGCCATACCCTTGGTCATCTTTTCGATGGGTTCATCCAAAAGATCCAACAAAACAGAAATAGTTTGATTTTTGCTTCTTGCACCTCCATGTTAAGAATAAAAGAACTCAAATACCCTCCCTCGTTGTACCATGTTGTCGCCACCACTACAGACACTGATACCATTATGTCTTCTTCTTCTCCGTTGCACTCACTCCTCCATTGAACCTTTGGTGTTGAGTCTCATGTGTTGGAAGTCCCACATCGACTAGAGATAAGACCATTTCATAGTATATAAGTGAGGTGCAAACCTCATCTTACAAGCCGGTTTTGTGGAGTTGAGTTAGGCTTAAAGCTCACTTCTAACATGGTATCAGAGCCAAACACCGACATCCTCTACAATATAGGAAGCTAATTGTTAATTTGTTAATATGACTTGTGATCCACATAAATTTATTAATTTTTCCCCTAATTGTTCTAAAACGTTGGCTTGTCTTGCGAATGAACACATACACGATAAAAACAAAAAGGAAATTTGGTTATGGCATAGAAGATTGGGACATCCCTCTTTTGGTTATCTAAAAAAATGATTTTCATCACTATTTCATAAATGCAATATTTCTGATTTTATTTGTGAAACTTGTGTTATAGCAAAAATTCATCGTGTTGTGTTTCCTTTAAGCAATAAAAAAATAGATTTTCCTTTTTCATTAATCCACACAGATGTTTGGGGTCCTGCCCCACAATCTACACATAATGGGAAAAAATGGTTTATCAGTTTTGTTGATGATTGTACTCGGGTAACTTCGGTGTATTTGCTTAAACATAAAAGTGATGTGTGTAATGTGTTTCGTTCCTTTCATCATATGATAGTTACTCAATTTAATACAAACATTAAGGTCATTCGATCAGATAATAAAAGGGAATATTTTAATACTGAATTAATCGAGTTCATGAACTCCAAAGGCATCTTACATCAAACTACATGTCCTTATTCACCACAACAAAATGGGGTGACTGAGAGAAAAAATAGACATATATTAGAGGTGACAAGATCACTTTTGATAGATGGTAATGTCCCATCTCATTTATGGGGTGAGGCTGTGAGATCTGCAGTTTATTTGATTAATCGAACACCTTCTAGTGTGCTTAACTTTCGAAGGCCTTTTGATGTGTTGTCTGATCATTGTATCCTTCCTTCCATAGTCTCTTTACCTCTTCATAATTCATAATTTTGGATGTGTTATATATGTTCACTTACACTCACATCAACGTACAAAACTTGAAGAACGAGCTTTAACATGTGCTTTTGTTGGGTATGGATCAACTCAAAAAGGCTATTATGCTTACCATCCACCATCAAAGAAAATTTTATATCTCTATGGATGTGACATTTAATGAGCATAGTTTTTTTTATGTTGATTCTACACTTCAGGGCGACAATGAAAGTGAAGTGCATAATCATGATGTTAGTATGTTTGATATCCTAGATATATAAAATTATACTGTAAAGATAAATTATGGTGTGAGGATCATTCTGTAGGAAGTAAGTCAATCCTAAATATGGAAACTTCTGCTTTGGATAATACAGTGTCTTCTAATCCTAACCAATTGGCTCAATCTTCTCCACAGGTTCGGCTTGACTCTTCAGAGGTACCTTCTGATCCTATCTCTGATAATACTAATGTAGTTGAAACTAATCATAAAATTGTTTCTCTTGATCCTACCCTTGATAATACTAATTTAGACGAAACCGATCATGAAATTGATCCTTGTCTGCATGAGACCACCAACACACCAAACATTGAGTCTACTATTGTCCAGTATAATCTTCCATCCCGTTCTAACCGTGGTTAACCTCCAGCTAAATATGAACCAGACCTCCAAGCCAAAGTTAAATATCCCATTAGTAAATATGTGTCATCTCATAGGTTATCCCAGTCATATGCATCATTTGTACCTCAATTATCTTCAATTTTTATTCCTAGTAATATACATGAAGCTTTGGCAGATCCTAGATGGACAAAAGCAATGGTTGATGAGATGGCAGCTTTAGAAAAAAATAACACTTGGGATTTTGTGTCCTTACTAAGAGGGAAGAAGACTGTGGGCTGCAAATGGTATTTACAATTAAGCATGGAGCTGATGGAACTATTGAGAGGTATAAATCACGACTTATGGCTAAAGGTTACACTCAATCTTATGGTGTAGATTACCAATAAACGTTCGCACCAGTAGCCAAGCTCAATACTGTGAGAATACTTCTGTCACTAGCAGCAAACCAAGATTGGCCTCTTCTACAATTTGATGTGAAAAATGCTTTCCTACATGGAGAAATTTCAGAAGAAATTTATATGGATTTTCCACCAGGTATGACAGATTCAATTGGAATGAAGGTTTGCAAATTAAAGAAGGCTCTATATGGATTAAAACAATCCCCAAGAGCATGGTTTGGAAGGTTTACCAAGTTTATGAAGGCTTTTGGCTATAGAGCTAGTAACTCTGATCACACCTTATTTTCGAAGAGAGGTAAAGGAAGAATTACAACTTTGATTATATATGTAGATGACATGATTGTTACAGGAAATGATCAAGATGAGATTTCCAGTTTACAACAATACCTTGCATCTGAATTTGAGATGAAACAACTTGGAAACCTTAAATATTTTTTGGGTATTGAAGTAGCTAGATCAAAATATGGTATTTTTCTATGTCAAAGAAAATATACTATTGATTTACTATCAGAAACTGGATTGCTTGGGAGTAAACCAATTGATACACCAATTGAACAGAATCATAAACTCTTTCAATGTTCAAATTCAACAAACATAGACAAAAGGAGATACCAAAGGCTGGTAGGAAAATTAATTTATTTGTCCCATACACGTCCAAATATTACCTATGCAGTGAATGCTGTTAGCCAATTTATGCATGACCCACGAAAGCTTCATATGGATGCTGTTGAGAGGATTTTGAGATATTTAAAGTCCACTCTTAGAAAAGGAATTTTGTTCTCAAATCATGGAAACTTAAAAGTAGAAGGGTATACTAATGCAGATTGGGCAGGTTCAAAAGATGATAGAAGATCTACCTCTGGATACTTTACTTTTGTAGGAGGGAATCTTGTAACTTGGAGGAGTAAAAAGCAGCCTGTAATTTGGACTTTAAACAAAATGAAACTATGAGTTACTAAAGGAGTGTATATCCATGCACCAACTTGAGTGGGGGTGTTAAGATATGTCAAATATTATATTAGCTATAATTTAGGCATTATTATGTTTGTGAGCAAATTTGTGCACTCATTCTTTTAATAAATGAAGAATTATAGTACTCTTGTATGTATATATATGGTACCCTATTATTTGAAATAATACATCAGAATTATTCTTTAAATCTTTCTATATGTTAGAAGTGGGCTTTAAGCCTAACTGAACCCCACAAAACCGGCTTGTAAGGTAAGGTTTGCACCTCACTTATATACTATGAAATGGCCTTATCTCTAGTCGAGGTGGGACTTCCAACACACCCCCTCACGCCGAGATATATTCATCTCGTGCGTGGGACAAGAAATTAATGGGTGGTCTGTTAGCGGCCCGATATCAGGTGGAACAGAATGTCCAAGAAAGTTTGTTAGGATAGACTCTAACTTGGCTCTGATACCATATAGAAAGATTTAAAGAATAATTCTGATGTATTATTTCAAAGAATAGGGTACCATATATATATATATATATATATATATATATATATATATATATATATATATATATATATATTTACAAGAGTACTATAATTCCTCATCTATCAAAGGAATGAGTGCACAGATTTACTTACCAATATAATAATGCATAAATTATAGCTAATATAATATTTGACATATCTTAACATCATGATCATAATAATGACATCAATGGGACCATGAAGAGATCTTTAGAAATTAGAATAAAATTGAATTTGATTTTACTTGAATTTTAGAAGAAAAGACGAGAAAGATTGTGGATTCAACTTATTCGTTAACAAAAAAATTAATCACTGGTATTTATTAATAAAAGTAAAAAATAAAAAACAATTCATTACTCAAATGTTCAAAAATACATAAAATTACACAACTATTACTTAATAAATAAATAAAAATTATGTCGATGACATTAATTAAATAACATATAAATTCAATTAAAAAGGATAAATGGGTTGATTAGTTGAATTTATTCCTTTTTAATGTTGTTATCCTTAAATCATGTGAATCACTTTTATTATATATAATATGTTTAATTTAAGTTTTTTATAATATATATTAGTCTAGAATTTATATAAGTCTTATATAACTAAAATGAAATTTTAATTTCATTTCAGATAAGGAAAGGAAAATTGAGGATTTTATTTTTTGGTTTACTAAAAATTAATGGTAAAAGAGATAGGAAATAAAAATAAATAAATTTAAGTATATATATAATTGAAAAAAAAAATGGACTATATTATCTTATCTCCAAAACCTTTCAAAATAGGTAAGAATAATCTCATTCTAGAAAACTTTTTTTTTTCTCTATATTCAAACAAGTCTAGTGAAAAAAAAAAGTGCAACTAGAAAATGATAAAAAAATATTTTCAATGTTTTGTATACAATTTTCTAAAAAAAAAATCAAATGCAAAAAAGAATCTGAAACCTAGTTATATAGAGACAAAATTAACAATATCTCACCTTCCTCATCCTTTGAAGTGTTACCTTTACACATTTTTAATTAACTACTTGATCATCCCGTTGACCTTATTTCATTTCTCGTGATAATCAAAGGTCATAATTATACAAATAGACAACAAATAAATTTGTAATCCACTTTAATTTGGGATCGCACATTCATTTTCACGCAATTTGTACTTTTTTTTCTTCTTAATACTCCATTATCCTTTCAATAATTGTTGATTTCTATTAGGTCTGTTATATTTTAAAAATATTTTCTAACCTTAATATGAATTGAAAGTAGAGATGAAAAACAAAATGGGAATTTTAATTGTTAGATAGAGAATATTGGAGAATGACGACTTTTACTTCTTTACCTTTTTCTATTTACAAACAAACAATTCAACTTTTTCTCTTTTCTTTCTTTTTCACTCCCTTATTCTCACTTTTTAATCTTAATGATTTTTTTTATGAAATTAATAAATGTAATAAAATTGTGCACTTTAATAGAGTATTTATAAGATTTTCCGTTTTATTTATTTTTTACATAAAAGTTAAGTGAAATAAAATAATGATAATAATAATAAAATGATTATATTATCTTAAATTTTACAATTAACAGTTAAATAAGAATATAAAAATTTTAAAAATACTATACTTAAAGTTGTTACTAAACAATTTGACATAACAAATAGCTATTAGATTACAAAATAATTTTAAAATTTTAAATATTTGTTTCAGTTTAGTATGACTACGAAGCATAAGCCATTTTTTTTTTTCATGATGACTAATGATAAGTAAACTAATATATAAATTCGTCTATGTGCGGATAACCGGATTATATACACACGTTATTTAAATTTATGTACAGTAAATAATTCATAAATCTATAGCTAAATAGAAGAATAACTTACCTGGATGGCAATGCGTACGGGTTCATAAATTTATAGTTAAATAGAATAAGAATCGGAGCTGGTAATGCAGATTGACTGGACTTTTTTTTATGAATAATAATATTTTGATTTACTTTTAGTTCAGCATTTAAATCATCTTTTAATTATTTTTTTTTATTTTTTTTAAATAATGTGATTATCTAAAAGTAATTGAAATGATGAGTTATAATTGAATAAAAAAAATAATTAAAATATCATTATCAATTTTAATATGTCATATAACTTATGTTGTTTTTGCACTATCGAAAACAAATCTATAATATAATTAGGGATGGATCTTAGTTTGACTAACGAGGCCATAATTTTTCCAAAATTTTTAACAATTTTATAAGTATATTTTCAAAATTTTCAATTTTTTTAAATATATATATATATATATATAATATTATATTGATGAAAATTTAAATTAGATAAATTATTATTTTTTTTATAAAATATAATATTTAATATTAATAAATAATAAAACATAAAATTAAAATTAATAAAGAATAAAAAAATTTACTCGTATATTTTTTATGTTTTTCTTTTCATCATCTTTCAAACTTTTTATGTAATCTATTCATCTTTCACTTTTACATGTTTTCTTTTGTTTTTTTTTTTAAGAATAAAATTTAGATACAAATTAATTCTTTGTGGTCTTATTTTTATTTTGTTCTCTTCCACTTTGTAGGATTAAAAAAAAGGTAACTACACTTTATCTCTTAATAGTCAAATATTAATATAATCACAACTAGAAATTCTTATATTACATGAGATTTTTCTTGCAAATTTGTTAAAAAAAATTGCAAGAAAAGACATTTTCTACCATTTTTTTTAAGAATATTAATTTGTGGGTAATCATTTCCTACAAAATTATAAAATTTGCAAGTATTTCTTACAAAATTTGTTGCGAAAAGTGTTTTATACAAAATATTTTGCAAGAAAATTTGTAGCAATTTCTTGCAATTTTTTTTACAACAAAATTTGTAAGTATTTCCTACAAAAAAAAAATCAAAACAAAATTAACAGGAAATATAAGTTTTTTTAGTAGTGAATACTTAATATACAAAATAAATTTATATTTATTAAAAAGGTTAAAATACCTTTTTGATTATAATTTTTGTCAAGTTTTGTCAAATCAGTCATAATTTTGTTTTTTTGTTCAAATAGGTCACAATTTTTGTTAAATTTGTTTAATTTGATCATTTTTGCTAATACTGTTTAACTCATTGATGATAATGATCAGTGACCACTTCATTTATTTTTAATTTTTAAAAAATTTTCATTTTAATTTTTTTTAAATGTTCACATGTTAACCCAGTCGCATACCACGTGTAAGAGTCAATGTTTTATTTTTAATTTAGTCTACATATTTGTTATTTTTGTTCAATTTAGTCCAAATTTTATCCCTCTTGAAATTGAGACCAAATTTAATTTTTATATAAAAATTATAATGATGAAAATTTTAATATATTTAATAAAAAATGTGAATTTTAATATAAAATTTAAATTTTGTCTCAATTTGAAAAGAAACAAAATTGGTTCATGTTAAAAAAATTGATACCAAATTGAACAAAAATCAAGAATATAAAGACAAAATTAAATATAAAATATTGGATCTGACACGTGGTACACATGGACATTTAGTAGCATTATTAACCAACTTCAAACATAAACAAAAATTTTAAATGAAATAAAAGATAGAATAACCAAAACAATTCCGAATTCAAGTAAAAGTTAATAATATTATAATGTTATTAAGTTAATATAAAAAATAAATTAATATTTATTAAAAATAATGTGAGATTAATAGAGAAATAAATAAAAAGTAGCTATTGATAAATAGAAAAAAAGAAAGAATATAGTTTTATAAAAACATGTAAAAGTAATGATTAAGTTTTAAAAATTTAATAAAAAATTATATTATAAAAGATGAAATTAGAATTGTGAAATATGGATATAAAAAAGAGGAAATCTTAATATATAACTATAGATATATAATATAAATATAATAATTAGATTTAGATTTGTTTATAATAAATTGAATAATTAAAATAGAAAATTTAAAATGATAAATTAAATTAAAATATTTAAATTTTAGTGTTTTATAAAGTAATTTTTATTAATCATGTTATTTTAAATATAACTTTTTATTTATTAAAATTTTATATTTTTGATATTTTTATTTTTAAAATATAATTTTCTATTTTAAATATTTTTTGATAATTTTTTATTTCTATTGTAATTATTTCTATTTAGCAAAGAGAACCGGTCTATCTTAATTTTAATCCTGTTTACTTTTTCAATATTTTAAGGATTTCACATCGTACGCCATCGTCTTTTATTTATTTTCTTTATAGGAGTTATCTGAATAATAAGTCTGTTTTATTTTTACATTACTCTTTTTTATCTTTACCCAGTTAAATTTTCGTTTCTAACAAAGAATACACTTTTATATATGTTCTTAATTCTTATGCAATACCATATTAATTGTTTATTGAATTATATGCCTATATCCCTCTCTCCACGCATACATTATATTTTAGCAAATATATAACTTAAAAAGTGACAAGTGACACCAAACATTCTTGTCCTATCAGATCATACTCAGCAATATATCCCAATTTTTACCCTTCCACCTGTTTATTCTTATCAGGATATAATAATGACATTTTTTATTATGAAAAAGTATTCAATGATAATATAATATTTTCAAGACTAGCTGATAAAACGAACTTAAATGAAAAATTATTAAATAAATTTTATCACTATTATTACTCATTTAATAATCTACTTATATATTTTTTTTTCTAATTACACAGCAGATCATAGGACTATACATACCAGAGCGCCAATTGCAGAAAGGTATGCATCGGTCACGTGACATTATGCATGCTGGTGCCACTAAAATTTGATCCTTATATTCTATATTCATCATTCAATTTAATTACACACAATATGCACAAAGTATAAGAGACCTTATCTTATAAAACTTAGATCATAATATTTTATTAATCTATTACATAAAGTATTTGTATACAATCCAATAATTTGACGATAGGCCATGCTTGACATGTGTCATTTCCATGGCCTTATACTGAGTTTCAAATGATCCTCTTCTTCTCATGCCCTCCAATTTTACCTTCCATTTTCTACTTATCTCCCTCCCACCTTGCAATCTCTGAACCAAACGTTATCTTACTTCGTCTTTGTTTTGTATGCACATACCCTTTACCAAGTTCTTCATAAGTCTTCCTTTTACTCTTCCATAAGCAGAAAAGGTGCCTTTTTTTACACTTCTTCTCTGAGACTTTCTGTGCTGTGCTGCCATGGTTGTGACACACTTCAACCCCACTTGCTCAAAACACCGTCTTCACTCATCCCAGCTCTCTTTCCTATCAAGGACTCTCCCCAGACACCGCCACTGTTCTTTTGCGCCACTTCATAGAACTCAACATGCGAGGATTTCCTGCTCTGTTGCACCAAAGTCAGTGACTTTATTGTTTTCTTTCAACATTTTCAGCTTTCTGCTTCTTGGGTCTCATTGAATTTTCCTCCTTTGACTTCCCAGTGAAGTTCAGGTGCCAGCTGTGAAAACCCTGGATCCTAAGAGTAAGGCTGAGTGCTATGGTGTCTTCTGCCTTACCTATGATTTGAGGGCTGTGAGTGTCCCTTCCCCTCTCTTCTGGTTTTCAACCATGTGTATTTGTTAGTTTTAGCTTGTCTTAATTCAAATTGCATGTTTTTATGTTGTCCACGATTCTCTTAGTGAGTGAGTTCCCCACTACAGATTGATTTCTGTGGTTTCCTGAGAGTTTTGTTTAGTGCTTCGGAGCAGAAATTTATTAGATGTAGCGGTACTGGTGTTAGTCAATATGGGCATGTTGCTGCACAATTTCCTTTGCTGTATTTATTTAGGTTTATATACAGGTATTACAGTTAGAGGATAAACATGTGCATACGAATCTAATGGCTCTTTTAAGTTATTACAGTTAAATTTGTTAATCTGAGCTGTATGTGTCGTTGAAATATTTGACCAATATTTTTGCAGGAAGAAGAGACAAGATCCTGGAAGAAATTAATTAACATTGCAGTGTCAGGTGCTGCTGGAATGATTGCAAATCATCTACTTTTCAAAGTGAGTATATCTTGGACTTAAATAAGAATTGTGTCAATGAAGCACATCAGATGTTCAACTTATCATTCTTTTATTTTATCTATTTACAATAATGTTTTTACCATATCAGTACTCTCTGATTGAAATTTGGGTAGTCAATCTCACCAGTGAGCTAAAGTTTTGTCCTTGCTGTTGTATCAGTACTCTCAGATTAGGATTTTTAAAGTCATTGAAATGATAATAGGTGCATATCATAAAATTTATTTCTTATATGTTTGATGTTGCTGAATAAGTTGTTGTGTAGCCATTTCAAAACTGGATTTTTTTTTTCATTGATTGATCAATTTATTGTGATGAATCACATACATAGATCAACATAACTTTGTATTGCTGACCATATATGTGTTTTTGAGTTGGAATTATTTTACTCTTGATACTGTCATCTCTTCTCTAAACAAATCAAACAAATCGAAAGCTAAGCCACTACTATATACAAAAGTTGAGCTTTATAATTTGAAGATTTATTCGAATCACCACAGTCTTGTATCTTTGTTGTTTCATGAAATAGAAACTGAATTTATCATGAAAAAAAATTGAATGTACGGCGAGTGTTCAAGATAATTTTATTTTGCATGTGCTATGAGATTTTTACATAAGACCTACCTTCAATGATCACACAATACTGTTGGACTCTAGAGCCTGAGTTTATTTATTGTGTCAGATTGCATCTGGTGAAGTTTTTGGTCCTGATCAACCTGTTGCTCTCAAATTACTGGGATCAGAACGGTCAATCCAAGCTCTTGAAGGTTAGCTTTCTGCATATGGTAAATATTGCATCGGTTTTTTCGTAACCTTGGTATCTATCTGTTATTATTTGTATATCTTCCACCTATAATAAGAAAAACTGACCCATCCTACTCCATTCTGACTCTTTTGTGGCTATAGAAAAAAAAAAAAAAAAAAAAACTGTGGAAAACTAACTAAAGGTAAATGGTGCATCAGTATGTGGCAAAGCTGTAGAAACTGTTGCTTACAAGCGACATTAATATGAAACTATCTGGCATATGAATAAAGCAAGAATACGAAAACTGCTTCTGTCTGTACACAGATTTGGGGAAGGATTGTATTCTTGTGTAGTGATGCCTTTGCACGCCTGCTTTTACTGAAAAAAAAAGGGGGAGTGAGTGGTTCGGCCTCCGTCACACCAATTTACTTCCCTGTTAACAAAACTTTCAGTCTACCATCAAACTTCTCATTCTTACTCTACTGCCCCCCCATGATTCTTCCCATTTAAGAAAACCTAAAGCATAGCATCTGCTACTGAGAGATATGAGATATTCAATCAATAATTGGAATTTGAGTAACAACTTCACTTGAATTTGACTTTTCAGGTCAGAGTAGCTAATGTATTGTTTTTGTTATTCTGTTAAATGAAACAAGATACAACTTAATCTTGAGTATTATAACACAGACTGATGTTTTTCATTCTTAATGTTCTAATTCAACTTGCAGGTGTTGCAATGGAACTGGAGGACTCTTTGTTTCCTTTGTTGAGGGAGGTGAGTATTGGTATTGATCCTTATGAAGTGTTCCAAGATGCAGAATGGGCTTTGCTTATAGGTGCAAAGCCTCGAGGACCTGGAATGGAGCGAGCAGACTTGTTAGACATAAATGGACAGATTTATGCAGCGCAGGTCAAATGATATTCAAATTAAAACCATTTTTGTATTCTGCTAAAGCACAGTTAGTTATGCTGACATTATACCTTATCACAACAGGGAAGAGCACTGAATGCTGTGGCCTCCCGTAATGTCAAAGTTATAGTAGTGGGAAACCCTTGCAATACAAAGTAAGCTTCAGTGTCCATGTGTAAACATGAAGTTACAACTTGTATCTGTTTATGTTAATGTTCATGTGTATTTAATGCAGTGCATTGATATGCTTGAAGAATGCTCCTAACATTCCTGCAAAAAATTTCCATGCTTTGACTCGCTTAGACGAGAACAGAGCAAAATGTCAGGTAACGAGTTTATAGATTTCATCTTCTTAAAAGTTTTTCTACCATAGAAAACTAACATCTATCTTCTCTGTATTGTCTCAATAAAATTCACAGCTAGCCCTCAAGGCAGGTGTCTTCTATGATAAAGTGTCAAATGTGACAATATGGGGAAACCACTCAACTACTCAGGTCATTGAAGGATCATTACAAGAATTATGAGCATGAACTGGATTTCTTTAACTCTCTTTTATGACATGGTGTTACCTTGTTATCTTGTTAATAGGTCCCCGACTTCTTAAATGCTAAAATTGATGGTTTGCCAGTCAAAGAGGTGGTTAAGGATCATAGGTGGTTGGAGGAAGAGTTCACTGAAAAGGTTCAAAAGGTAATATTTTGTAAGTAGCATCCATAGCTAAATACATGAGGTAAAGGGTATTTAGTTTCCTTGTGCTAAAAGCTAACAAGTGATTGTTTGATTGGTAGAGAGGTGGTGCACTTATTAAAAAATGGGGAAGATCATCAGCAGCATCAACTTCTGTATCAATTGTTGATGCCATTCGATCTTTAGTAACTCCTACTCCTGAGGGTGATTGGTTTTCTTCTGGTGTAAGTTGATATCACTGAATGACCTCATGCATTTACTTCTGGTGTAGTGAAAATAAAATTAGCTCTTATATGTCTGGAATATGCCATTTCAAAGCTTAATTGAAGGGCCAAAAACCAATTCTTTTCTTGCAAATTTAAACATGGCACAGCCTTCATTAATCATTTGTTCCCCTTTTTTTCTCTTAGTTACTATTTCAATCTAAAAGTTTGCAATTGTAATGGCAGGTATATAGCAATGGAAATCCTTATGGAATAGCTGAGGGTATTGTTTTCAGTATGCCATGTCGATCAAAGGTAAGCTTGTTTACTGCATTCTTCATTCTTTTTAACTTCTAAAATTTGCTTTGTTCCTCCTATGACGAAAGCTTTTATCCATTAGGGCGATGGTGATTATGAACTTGTGAAGGATGTCATAATTGATGACTACCTCTGGCAGCGGATAAAAAAGGTAAGGATGAAAAATCATACATTATATACCATTATTTATACACTTTAACTTTTATTCATGTTGTCTTAGCCATATTTATAAGAATGTTGAGATAAGATAAGAAACTAAGTTCTTTAAATAAAACAAATTTCTCATAAAAGCTAAAAAAATACAGTGAAAATATGGATTTAAAACATGACCGTCAAATCTTCAGTTCAACATTCTCCCACCTGAGCTATACCCTCCTATAATCTACCATTTGAGATTTTTAATTAATTGCAAGCTATCTGGGTGCTCATGTTTGTGGGTGAAATTAGTTTACCATTTTAAAATTGGACATGTTATCAAAATTTAATCTTATTGGATAAACCATCAATTCTGATATCATTATTAGGTATTTTAAAGAGATACACCGGAAAGATTCGGTACTAATGAGTCACGAGCAAACTTATATAACAGAATCCAAAACTTTAAACACAACAAGTTTATAAGTCTTATTTCTTATTATATATCTTATTTTTACTTAATGTAAGATTCGGACTCAAACTTATACATTCTTAACAATATTTTGCAGACCGAAGCTGAGTTGTTGGCTGAGAAGAGGTGTGTGGCTCACCTAACGGGCGAGGTAAACATCATCATATCACAGTATTATTAATTATTTATGCTTATATCATGATGATTATAACTGTCATCTGAAATATATAAACTCTCATCTTAGGGAATTGCTGTTTGTGATCTACCTGGTGATACCATGCTCCCAGGAGAAATGTAACAAGCCTTCCTCCTTAATGCCAAAGCAGATACTGAAATTTGTGTCTTAAAAGGTACTAGTTAGGGAATCAATAAATACATTGTTTTTATTGAGAATCATGATGGGATACATTGGTAAGTTTTATATTTATCACTAAAAGGTCCACTTTTGATTCCTCAACAAGTGTCTTAGGATATGGATTAGCATTCTCTTGTTGGAATAAAATCACAATAATGGATGTAGAAGTATGGGATATGAATGTGAGAAATGAATAAGTAATATCAATAAGAGTTTGGAAACATTCATTTGAATTTCAGTAAAGATATCAAAATAAAATATTCTCTTAACATCTTCCTTACTTCTTCTAGATGAAAATTGATCGAGTCGGCCCATATATGGAAGCCAACGACTTTCGTTTTAAAGTCTAATAAATTTATTCGCTTAAATATAATAAAACATAGGTTTAATTAAGTTTTAATTTTTTTTAATTCAATCAACATTAATTCTTTCATATATATTGAACGCTCATTTTTTTTTTATAATTTTCAATTAAGTTCCCGTTTGATTTTTATATTAATTTGATGATGTGACTTTTATTCTTATTGGTACTTTGTTTTCAAAATTTCACGTACTTAAAAAATATGAGATTTTATTATTAATATAAAATGATTACGATTATAAATATATTAAATAATAAAGTTCATTCGCCGTTAATTACATCAATAGTAACAAAAGTCACAATCTCTTGGTTGAAGTTACAGGTAGTGACAATCATGTTCTCACTGAAAATTATGGTTTTACAATATCATTTTATAATAATCACACAATCTTGCATTTATTCACAAACAAAAACAAATAAGTAAGATGACTGTGAAAATTAACAACAAATATCACCCATTAAGAGAAAAATTAAACTATAGAAACTCAAATGACAAATATAAGATTTTAAAGTACTCAATAAAACAAAACAAAAATTAATAGAAACTCAATTAAAAATATACAAATTTGTAAGAGACTTAAAACTCAATTAAGTCTAAAAAAAAAATACATAAATCTTACTATTATATTGAATTAAAAAAAATATCATAAGTTAATTAGATATTCAGGAGAAAATGAGACTTCCAACACATCCAAACCTTTTTAGAACATGTTCTAATAATGACTATGATATTATGTTAAGAAGTAAACTTTTAAGTCTAACTCAATTCTAGAAAATCGATTTGTAAAATGGAGGTCTCACCTACTCATATACTCTAAATTGATTTTATCTCTGATTGACGTGAGACTCCAACCACTTTTGTAAAAAGATTCATAAAATTCTCTTTTTCACTTAATCTCCTTCTAAATAAATAATAAAAATTTAGTATTTTTTTTTCTTTATTTTCACAAAGGTTCATAAAGCAAAAACAATACATCAACATTAAACAATGAATAATGTATAATAGATCCTTATTTTTTATGAATTTGAGATGATTCTTAGCTACATACCAATAACCAATCTTTTAAAATACTCATATTTATTTAAGAGATTGACGTTTCAAAGAATGTTTTTTTTTATGCATATAAATCTATGATCAAACTTCAACACATTTAAGAGACATTATTATATTTATCAACTACATCACATAGTGTTGATCCTTACATTTAGTCTTGTATCGAAATGATTGTACAAATCTTGATGCATGAATATTTAGAACTTTATATCAATAAAATAAATTTATAGTATCCATGAATATTTCTACCACAAATGTATGTATATGGTAATTGTTTGGTTGAATTATTAATTTGGTCCCTAAATTTAAGGTTATGATTCAATTTGATCCTTATATTATTATTTTTTTTCACTCAATTGAGTCACAATATTTTTTAGCTGAGTCAATTTAATTCCTTCCATTAAATTGATGTTAACACCGTTTGAAAGGTGTCATATGTCAAAATTTAAATTATCTTCTACCTTGGAATTTCTCTAGTTTAACAAATGACACTTTTTAAATTTTGACATGTGATACCTTTCAAATAGCATTCACCAATTTAATAAAAGAGATCAAATTAACTTTGTCTAAGAAATATAGACCTGCATCGGATCAAGTCAAGTTAAGCCCACATTAGTCTACGTGAAACCAAGTCAATTGGACTCACATTAGGCTAAATCAAGTTAGGTCTACCTCATACTAAGTTGAATTAGTCCTACCTCTAACCAAGTCGATTTAGGTTTATCTTGGACTCAACTGTGTTTGGCTCACCCTTAACTCAATTAAATCAAGCAAACCTTAAGCTGAGTTGAGTTAGGTCCTCCTCAAATTGGAGCAAGTCGCATTTGCATTAGACTGAGTTAAGTCGAATCAAACTCCACGTTTGGTCGAGTTGTGACAAACTCACATCAAATTGCTAAAGTCAAGTCCACATTCTGCTAGGTCGAATCGTACTTATCTCAGACCGAATTAAGTCGATCCCACCTCAGATTGAGTTAGATTTGGTCTACTTTGAACCAAGTCAATTTGAATCCACCTTGAATCAAGTAGGATTGGACCTACTTTTGACCGAATTGATAAATAATATGAGAAAATAAAATGAAAACATAATATTTAAATAATTTGAATAAATTAAATATCATTGTTCATATTAATTATATTAAAAACTTTATCACGTGACTTCTTTCAAAATAAACACCTATAAATTTTAAAAATAAACTCTAATTTCCATCAGAACCCTCTCGTAAACTAAAAATTGATACCCTGGCCCTTATTAATTAGCTCTATACTTTTGCATTAATACGGTTTAATGTTTTAATCAAAAACTCGACTTTTGCTCTACTTTTCCAAAATTGAAATAAAGATAAAAAAATAAAATGTCCACTTAAACCCACTACTTATACATCATATTTCACCTGTAAAGAAAATAAGATTACTCCCATTTGAAAACGAAATTTAATAATATAAAATCCTTCAAATTTTATTTTAGTAAATATTCAATCTCGTTAAGTATTTCTCGTATCTTCAATATTATAGCAAAGTACCCAAAATTAATTTGTTTTGAGTGTTTGTGGACGGATTCACTCTTTTTCGTGCGAGTTCTCGTATTATAAATGCATTTAGTAGTGTCATATACTAATAACACTTACGCGGTTCGATCCTTTGTCAATTATTGCAACTTCCTCCCCTTATATTTAATTTCAACGGATTGTATGAAAATACACAGTAAATTCATTTAATTCATTTTGGTTACAGATTATTGAAACGAAGTGTTTATTTACCAAATTAAACCTCAAATCGAGTCCAATTTTTTTGCAAAATCGTGGTGTCAAAATTAATCATGAAAAAACCCATTACCGTTTCCGTACATAATGAACATGAAATAAACTCACACGCATTTAATGTCTAACAGAAAAGAGATGTATAAATACAGGTTGAACATTAACTGTAACTAGAGGATCCACTCCGGACTATACAATACGTGAATGAAATTACATGTTCATCTATATATATAATGGACCGCCTCTACCAGTCAGAAAACTTTGCATCTATTACACTATTGAAAAAGTATGTAACAATAATATATCTAAGGAATCGTATGAATGAAGACGGTATTACTCTATCTGATGGAACTCTGAGAATAAGTTACCACGAAGAATGCATAGATCAGTTCGACTATAAGGTACCATAAACAAATCTACAAAGTCACGAGATCCTAGTCATTGAGTGAGAGTACCATAAAACACTACATGATACTTAATGACTGCAGCTTATTCTGGAGTATCCAACCTTTTTTGTAGTCACTTACCAGTATACATGACGCTTCCAATCTTGAAACTAAGTGAAAGAATAAGAACTGAGAAACCCGTCAAAAAAATCCAGCCATGTGACAATACAAATGCGGTCTTGCCAGAAACAGGTATGAAAGCAGCACAATTAACATCCGATTGAGAAAACTCAGTAGACATTGCAGTGTTAAATCCTCCAATTTTGCCCATGGGCCAATCCATCGCATTGCCTCTAAAAGTAATGTCTGTTATGCTGATCATACCTGTAGTTATATGCGCTGGATGGGAAGACTGAGCTGCACCATGAATACCAGGAGTAATGTCCTTGGCTGGAAACTCAAAAGCATGTGCAGGTGCAGCAGGGATGCTTGCTAACCATCCATAGGCCTGCTTCACAAATGGGTTTGTATTTCCTGCCAAAAAAACAATTTCTTAAGTTAATGAAAAAAAATTGAGAATATAACATTTTGAGTGGATAACATACTATGCGCACGGGAGTACACAATAAAAGAAAACCTTGACGAACTAGGATGTAAAGTGAACAGCAGTTTTACCTGGTGCTGCCAACTTTGTATCCTCTGTATTCTGCACAGAAAAAGCCTCATTGCTGGTTTGTGCTTCAGAATCATGTTTACCAACCACAGCTTTATTTGCGGTTTCTCCCTCCACAGTCTACCAATGACCCAAAAATGTTCAATATACAGCTATAATACAAATCTACAAGGCAAATGACTATAAAGATAGAGTCTGTCATAACCTGCTGGGTTAAAGGTGATCCTTGGTTGGAATTAGAGTTTTCAATCTCTGGAACCTGAGAATAATCGAAAGATATATATTTGCAAATATCATCATCATCATCAGGGAGTGCAAGATACTTGTCTAGCATAATATCATTCGCAGAAGGATCAGCCTCAATGAGATCACCCTCATTCCCAATTGCAAGATCATTGGTTTCCAAGAATGATTCATCATCAGCCGTTGGAAGAATCTGGGTGGCATCAAAATATAGATCCAGATCCATATTATCCAATGCATCATTGAAATTGAGAAGATTCTCAATTTCGCTCTGCTCACCATTGTCTTCATCTTTCACTGAACCTGTGCCCATGTCATGTTGCTCAGCCATATCAAGAGGCTGGCCATTTTCAGGCCCAGAAATTCCAAAGATGCCCGTCAATGGCTCCTGATCCTTGATGAGTTCTTGGGAATTTTCAGCGTAGGTACTACACTCCCCGTGATGAAAGTTCAATGATGGAAAAGTAACACCCCCATTCATATCACTCAAATCAAGTTCCTGCATATTGAAGACATTATTTAGTTAGAGAACACCAAGTCATTCAGAGAAAACAACCCAACCAACTTAAAAAAAAAAAAAACACTAAGAGCCGCAGACACGTTTTACGGATAAATAAAATTAATAAATAACCAAACAAATTGTTTAGAAAAGCCGTAATATTGACAAAACCAGTGACGTGACTACATACTAGTGAATGATGACAACTACATAGATCTGTGTGCACCAAAATCATACTAAACTTCACACTCAATATTTTCCTAAAATGTTTTCAGCATCCTCTTGAGGGAAAACAAAACTGTGCCCGACGATATATACTACATACTAACTCCAAAAGGACTGAAACCAAGAAGACTTCTTCCAATCGATATTACGTAAAGGACAACACAAACAACATTAGAGCAAATAGGAACCCAAATAAAGGCCCCACAACAATATTGATACATTAAATACCTGCACACAGTCCGAGAAGAAAATAATTACAAAAAAGACACCACAGCCGACAAGGTAAAAATAAATCCAAACATAAAAACAATAACACAAACATTAATCCTTGGAACTAGAACTCATCCTACCTGCACACAGAAAATTCAGCTAATACGTCCATTTAAAGAAAAAACAAAAAATGATTCCAAGCCCTATATAGACTATTTCCTCACATATCAACCCTATTATTTGGGACACATACAACACGATGAATACATACCCCCTCAAGGTCGTTAGTTTCCAAAAAGGCCCCAATATCATCCCAAAAATCAGCATCAGTTGCTACCGTAGGAGGAGCCACCCCGATACCATCCCAAAAGTGACCATCAATTGCTACCACAGGAGGAGCCACTGCATCTGTCACGGACAAAGGAGGAGCAACCACGGTTGGAGGAATCTCCGTGAAGGGAGCCACCACATGATGACCAGTCGGCAGCAAAGGAACCGCCTCCTTCTGCTCATTCTCCTCATCCACATCCCACTCCTTCTCGTCCAAGGGAGCACCATACTTGGCCCCATTCTTTGGTCCAGCACCACTCTTCTCGAAAATCCTACATACCACATACACATCCTTCTCCCCAAAAAAAAAAAAGCCTCACCTAGAATAAGTATCAATAAAACACCAAATCAAAGACAAAAAAAAAAACAGAGAGAAGGAGATATACCAGCACTGTGCCAGCACGAGTCAATTCTTCATCGAGCATCTTGTACTCGTGCATGACCCAATTGGTGCGACGGCCATGTGGGGCTCGACCGATGTGGTACACGAGGGTCTTCTTCATGCCCACGGTGCGGTCGCCTTGGGCCACAGGGCGGTCCTTCCCAGTGGTCTTCCAGTAGCCCTTCTCGGTGGCGCGGTTGGTCCTGGAGCCATTTCCATACTTGCGGTCCAGCACGCTGAAGAAGTACCATTCCAAGTCCTTGGTCTTCAGCTTCGACAGAGCTGAAAAACCGAAATAAGTTAAAAAACACTTTGAATCCTTGGAATCAAACCCTATTGCTAACAATTCGATACCACAGAAAAGGGCAAAATGCTAACGGGGAAGGTCCCAGGGCTCGAGCTTGTAGACATCAACCACTGCGATGTGGTCGTACCGGGACAGATTTCCGGTGATCTTGCGCTTCAGGTAGAACACCACCAGCTCTTCGTCGGTGGGGTGGAATCGGAATCCGGGACCCATAGGTGCCATGAATTGGATTCAAGAGAGATGAATCGCTGAGAGAGAAAAGGAGTAGAAGATAATTGGGGGTTAGGGCTTTCGTTTATGATTGGTGAAGAGGGAGAATTGGGATTTAGGAATAAGCGAAATTTTGGGTTTTGATATGAAACAGAATGAAAATTATGAGTAAGAAAGAGAGTAGAAGAAGGTTCTAGGTGGTTGGAATGTGCACAGAAATAACAATGGTAGATTCTATGATGGCACGTGGTAAGTGTGTGGAAGTTGGATAGGTGGCACAATGGGACTGGCTCAGTGATGCAACTTGTGCAGTGCATCGACTCAGAAGAGAAAGAACAAAAAAAAAACCTAGTGTTGTGGATGAAAATTCTTGTTTAATCTTTTCAGTAGAATGATTTAGGGAAAAAATATTTAATTATTACGACCAATATAAGAAAGAAAAATAAACCCTTTCAGTTTATCTGTCACAAATAATGAAAATTCTGAATTAAATTTGATAATGCTAAATAATTTACATAAAATAATATATGTTAGAACATTCATTAATTAGATGATCACTTTTGAGTCATGTCTCAACATAGAGTAATTTGATTAGTCCAAATTACGCTTAAAACTCAATAATCATTCTCTATGATCATCCTTACAATTTCACCTCAGAACATGCAGAGTCGTCATTATCCATAACTCTTAATTTAACGTAGGACTTCATTTCACATTAGTATTGTGATAGTTTATAGGTCAAATTCAGTGTATTTGCTTTTAATAGTCAACTAAAATTAAGCTTTAGCACATCTTAACGTCATGAGTATTGTTGTGTATATGAGAATGTTTGTTACTTACAAAAAAAAAAATCGTGTTTGGATTAAGATAAATTAATCGCTAACACGAGTTTATTTAGAATAAGATAAATTAATGGAAAAAATATTTTAAATATTAATAATAAGTTGTGATGCATATATACGATACGTGTATCAGATACGATACGTATTTGATACGTCGATATATTTATTTTCAAAATAATAGGATATGATATATACGAGATATATGAATATTGAAAATTGTACAATAATTCTTACAAATATAATAAATATATGAGTGTTAATATGTGAATCCAAATTTCTTAATTAAAGACCAATTATTTTGGTAGTCAAAACCTGATAGCGAATGTTAGTGACTACTTTAAAAACCAATTCATAATTGAAAATATTTAAATTATCAATTTAGAGGCCAATTATAATTTTTTGGAATATTTTTAATTATCAATTTGGTCACTATATAGTGACTAATTATTATTTTTTTCACTAAAATTGGTCATCATTCAAATATTTTATTATAGTGTATCACGACTTTATAAATTATATACTTTATTGATAAGTATGGTCAAAATATTCTAAAATATCTTATACGGATACGTGATCCAACTTGAGTCAAATGTTACAAATGTTAGACAATTAATTTATATAAAACTTACAAAATTAAGATAATTAACTTTCTTAAATAATAATAGACTATGAATGTTGTTATAACAATGACTACAACAGTATGCATGATGAAAATTGTAACATCCTTAATATTTATACGAAACATAATAAACACACTATTTTTTTATATGACTAATAACATGCTATAATATATATATATATATATATATATATATATATATATATATATATATATATATATATATATATATAAATAAAAAGAGTGTATACACTAAAGTCATAATTCATAAAATACATCATCATATTAAAGTTTTGCGAAAGATGGAATTTATGTTTGCATACATTATTTGACTACAAGGTAACTCTATTTATCTAATTTTATACACAAGAATCATGGTCCTCGTTATGCTCGTGAAATACTGGTCTCATCTTTTATTCATGTATAACTTAACATACGATCATGACTAAGAACAAAAAATTAATGATCAACAAAATCGGGGTGAACTAATATATTTAAAAACGATAAAAGTAAGGTATCAGTCCTTCAAAACTCACACTTGTGCATAGTTTATTTTTGAGAAACTAATGTATCGGATGAATTCGAAGTTCTCTGCTTGTCATGTTTGTTCACAATTCCTTCATAGGTGTTTTAACACACAAGATTAATGTTCAGATTATCCTCATTAATTCTTTTAGTATTATTTTTTTTATATCATATCGTTTGTCATGTGAAATCTTTTTCAACTTACACCACCTAAATATCTTATTCTATATGAGTTAAATACTAGTTAAATCAGAATAATTTTATTCCTCAAAGTCTCATTCAATACATTTTAACATCCTAAGCAATAATATTTTCACATTAAAATAATTAGAGGGGAGACTCAACCACACAACAATATTAATATTAAAGTCCTAATATTATTTAAAAAACAAATAAATCAAAGTTATGGTAAAAGAGAGCTCTAACTCAATTAAAAAAAATGGACTTGATAATCTTTTTTCTTTGTATTTTAAGTTTCTAATACCCCTTTTTCAATATAACAGTAAGTTTTTTTTTAATATATTATCTAATATAAATATATTAAATTAATAGTATAATATTTGGTGTAACTCATTCCCCTAACATTTACTTCATTTACAAATACTTGTAAGTTTTGCACACTAAAATTATGAAGAATCATGATGTTTATCTGTATCAGATGTTGGAAAATGTAAATGATCGTTCTATTTTAATATGTATAGATTTTAGAAAAAATTAGGGAAGACTTTAAGATTAGGAAGAACAAATAGTTTCCATCATTAAAGAAACTAATTATGGTATTTTCTTCCTGCACCTCCTTATGTCCCACATTAAGAAAACTTTCAATTTCATCTTTTGGGATTGCAAAATTAAAAAAGTTATAAATGAGTTATAAATTATACAATCCAAAAATTAAAAATAACTTTTAGATTATGTAACCTGAAAGCTAGATAAATTTTAGATTGAAAGTTAAATAAATTTTAAATTACATAATTCAAAAGCTAAATAAATTTCAAATTATATAATTCAAAAACTAAATGAATTTTAAATTGTATTATCTGAAAGGTTTTTTTTCTTTCAAATTGTACCATTTCAAATATTTTTAAATTATGTAATTTGAAAGTAAAAATTGAATTTTTTATTTTATTTTTAAATTTCACAATTCAGAAAAAGTTAAAATGAATTTATGTTATATAGTCAGAAAGTGTCCTCATTTTCTCATTTTATTTTAACGACTTGTCCAAAACAGGATCATTATTGGGCCAAGATACTGGACTTTGACAATTATTAATTTTTTTAATTTTATTTAATCAATCTTTAAGATGAGGTACACAAAGTGATCAATTCTAATTTTTTCTTGCACATGTCCAGATATAGATATTACCAATTTCAAATTTAATTATAAGTTCATACCTTCCTTTTTAATTGAAAATTTTCGTATACAAACATTTCATCATCAATTAATTTCTTTAGAAGTCATACTTCTCTATGCTCACAGAACATATTCTATCTCATGAACTGCATAAAACATAAATCACTTTTAGCAGTCCAGTACTGTACAGCAGAGAGACAATATTGATGACATTTTATCATTAAAATAAACAAAAAATTATTTGTTATAAAAATAAAGAAAACCAACAAAAAATACAGAAATATACTTATTTTATTAAATAAACATTTATTTTTTAAAACAAATAAAAAAAATGAACCCGACCATATTTCAATCTTTAAAGTGGCAAAAACAACAACAAAAATATATGCAGAAACAGAAAGAAAGAGATTCTACTTTACGAAAATAGAAGAAAAAGAAAACTGGATTACAGATTTGATCATTTCAATTTGATAATCTCAATTTCAGACTCAGAAACTTCTTCCAGTTTTGCTTAGTTTTAAACAAGCGCTGAAAGTCATGCATGCTTTTGTTAAGAAAATCTTATTATATTTAATACAGCTTTAGTTATGTGATTTGTTTAAAACAGTACTTTTCGAAAAAGATTTTGTTAAACTCAGGAAGAAATTAAACCTTTCTGCATTTGTGAAAATGCTGAAATGTTGAACACTGAAAAGGTGAACAGAGACAGAAAACAAAGAAAATGTTGATGTTGTGCATGGTATTTGGGGTGCAAGACAAAATTCTTTTTCCATTGGTTTCCTTTTCTAGCCCAACATTGCACTATTCTGCAGCTCTCCTACCACACCTTAGCATATATATATATATATATATATATATATATATATATATATATATATATATATATATATATATATATATATATGAACTGCAGGTACAGTCTTATGTCTCTTCTTTATCATGTGATAACAGTCACTGAGCCACGAAAACACTATTTCTATATATTGATATCAGAACACACCACTCATCACAGAGCTTATAAAATACCACTCTAGAATTTTCTTTCTTGAATCCTTTCACTCTGCACTCTCGTTTGTTTTCACAAACTGAACTCACAAAATACTCTCATTTTTACTTCAAGTTGATTCAACATACACAAGCATATCCAGCAAGAAAGGAACCAATCAACAAACACAGAAACTCTATCTCCGAGTCACGTCTACACCTTGGGTATAGATCCTCCTCCTGCATTAACTTTTTCTATCTGTTTTTTTTTTTCTCATATCAGATTTTCCTATTAGTACTTTGGCTCCTGGTTCATGCTTAGGTATGATCCTGCATTTTAACTTGATAATAGGGTTTATGACATTCATATCCACCAATGTTCTATTTCTTTTCTTCTTTTTTTCACTCTTGGTAGCTTTCATTTTTGCTTAGTATGTACAACGGTAAACCATCAAAATTTTTGTGTGTTTGGTAGGATATTTTATGAGCTAGTTTGAGGCATTAATCTAATTAGTTTCTAAAATAAGATAATAAAATAATATAAGTAAACTTTTAATAATTAAAAAATATTTTAAGTCATCCTTGAACATTAAAACCCCCCTTTAAACTGTTAATAAAAGGAAAGTTTTTCAATTATTTTCCTTGAATAATAGTAATGGGAAGCTGCTCCATGGATTTTTATCAAATCCCATTTCGTCTTTCGTTGTGATGGCCAGGCACATGAAAAATGTATTGATAGTTTTAAGTCACTTTACATTTTCTTCTAAATACCATGTATGAGAAAGTCATTCACAATCATTTTAAGATAATTTTCACAAGTTTTTTGTGTGATGTAAACTTTTAAGGTGTTAAAAAACATTCTCATCACTTGAAATATGATTTGTGCAACCTCCTTAAGACTCAATGGAATGAACGTCATAAAATTTCAGCTTCAGATTGAGGTGCTAATCTATTGAATCTGAGAAGCAATAACTAACACTGGCACTGTCACAACAATGGGAAATTGAAAGTCATATGATACACAATGACAAGTTTGGGATTGTAACACTGACAAGTTTAAGCCATAGAAATGAACTAAAATCCTTACTCAGAAATAAAATGTCCCGAACACCGAGCTTCATTACTCAGCTGTAACTAACTTAAACTGATACAAGAGCAGGCATTGCCAATTTCTAAGGTTTTTGGGCCATTCTCTTCAAGTCCTCATTCTCTTTGCTGAGAATGTCAACACGAGACTGGAGGATGTTGATCATCGCTTGAGCGCTCATTATCTCAAACCTCATTGTCTCCTTTTCGACTGCAATCTTATGCATCTCGTTCTGCAAGTCCTTGATGAACTTGATACAGCTCGGAGACATGGATGACTCAAGGTTTTCAGCGTCAAAATCCGGTGCCTTAACCAGTGCAAGACTTTCCTTAGATTCAAGGGACTCTTGCAGGGAAAACTCCACCAGTGCAGACAGAAAATGTTTTTTCGGTGCAGAGTTGGTGGTGGCAGCACCAGCAGTGGTGGTTGGGAGTGTTGTTGCTGCAGTAGTTATTGTAGAGGAGCACGGATCCTGACCGGTTCGGATTGAATCTCCAGAAACATTAGAGTGGTTGGAGTTCAAGTTATGCCGCCTTCGTTTGTATATTAGAGAGAAAGGCTTTGGATTGTCTGTTTGGGGTGAAGGGTACTCATCCACTTGCTTACAATTATTATCATCCTTTTCAGGAGATGGATACTCAGCCATGCTTTCCCTCTTGCACACAGCTAGAAGATTTTGAGTTTCTATAGGAAGCTTGTTCACATCAAATGGAGTTTTGTTGATAGATTGAGTGTCCTGCAATAGAACACAACCGAATGTGAAACCAGGGAACAGCACATAAAACAGAATCAGTAACTTGAGATCATCAAATTTCAGATCCTCGATTAAGATTTTCAAGAGTGAAGGGTTGCTACAATTGTCACACATCAAGACTTCATAAAACAGAAGCTGCATTGTAATGCAACAATAAGAACTTGAACTGTTTCTCACAAAACACAGCATATGCTCGAACAGATATTACAAACAAACTTCCACCATCCACAATTGAGTCACTAGTCTTTTAATATGTTGTTAAAACTGGAAATCTTACAAAGCAAGAAAGACTACTAAAACACATACTTGAAAATACATATTTGATGAGCCAAGTTCCAAATCAGTGGATCAATGTTGGCAGATAGAAGCACAAAAAACGTAGAAGCTAAAACTTCTAATAAAATCAACAACATCATCATCAAACTACTAAACCAACGATTATGAATTACCCCAACCATAAAATATATCACCATATAACAGTAACTTCCAATCCAGAGAAGAGGAAAACAAAGGTGAAGATCATAACATAATACAAGCTGATTTACTCAGGCATCTTGGATCCATCATACCAAATAGCATACATAACTGAGATGCAATTCATAGAAAGGTGACTATAACTAACAATTCAAATGTTATTTGTGGTAGAAAGGTGACTATGGCTGTTTCTCATGTTGCCATTTTGGGAGCTTTTGAAACTACAGGAATTTAGGAAGAGAAGGAATGAAGGAGAGAACAGTAATATAATATTGATTGATATATGATATGCATTGATACGATATGACCAGAGCATACACTCATTAATTAGCACCAGACTTTTAATCAAATCAAATAAAAGTATAATGAAATCTAGAAACCAGTCTTAAAAGGGTGCTACGAACCTAATGATGATTTCCTGCCCTGTGGAATCAAATAAGAAATACACTTTGAATACATGATTCCCGCAGATTCACAACCTTCCTCATTACACACACAAACTGTAGAGTCCTTTTTAACACATCCAAAGAGCGATTATAGTGAGCTCAAGATTCAATCAATGGCCCTTTTTCATAAACACTTCGGATTTTGTCTGATCTAAAGTTTTCTTTGTTACTGGATTTCCAGCAACCACTCAAAGCCTTAGAAGTCTTTGCATATCATGCCCCTAAACCTCCTAGCACAAAGACATGCAAGACCCCTACTTGTAATTAGAGAAGAGGGGAAAGATTGAATTGTTTCTCTTGATTGCAATATAAAAAATTTATACACAGATATAAATCGAAATGCTGCTAACCTAATCAAGGAAACAAATCACAAATTAAAATTGTACATAATCTGATTCGGGTGTTACAATAGTTATAGGAATTTCAGATTCAAAGAACTATGGAAGGAAATAGGGAATTCTGAGATGAAGAATTTCGAAGTTTTTTTATTCAGAAACAGAGCTACCAAGAATTGGTTACAAGAATGGTTGATTACCCATAATGTATTGAAGAGTAACTACCATAATGTACTCTCCAATACAGTTGGGCCAGGCTGCAACTATTACAATTTGCTTTTAACCCTTTCTTTTCTATCATTAACCACCCTTGAAAACATGTTCATCCTCAGGGATGGAATGAAGGAAAACTCCACAAAAGATCATAGTAAAACTCCCACATGACAATCCTCTGGAAGTTGATGTTTCCACTTTACCAAACCTTGTCACGGTTCAATTCTCCATATGCACCTCCTCCTCCAAGTCTTCATGCAGAAATGCAATTTTTTACATCATAAAGGTGTAGTCCTATCCAAAGTCAGCTACCAATGATAGAGTGATCTTAATGGTATTCATCTTTGTAAATGAACAAATGTCTTCTCATAGTCTATTCCATTTGTTTGGATATACCCTTTTCCAACCAGCCTGCCTTGTATCAACCCAATATATCATCAAATTGATATTTCAGTGTATATCCATCTAATTCCACATACCTTCATTCATGACTTGAACACAATTTTCATCCTACAGGTATCTTGGACAGTTTTGGAACTCCTGATAGAATCAATAGCTGAAACAAAGCTCTAATGTTGTACAGAAAGAGTATTAGTACATACAAAATGAGATATTTATACTTGCCTCAACAACACTTTTCTTTCCACAAACAAATCATTAATATCAAGTTGTTTTTTACTTCTTAGATACTAGTGCTGGCAGTATTTGTCAATATTATCTGCTTCATTTGGTAATTATATTTGTCCCATGTTCTATGCAGCAATTGCTTCTTCAGGATCTGCAGTTGATTCTTCAATAGCAACTTCTTCCTAAGGAGTCAATACTAGCGTATCCATAAGGAGAGAGCGTAACATCTCTGAGACTTAGTATCCTGATGGCTCTCCACTTGAATACGAGGACCAATGTAAAAGACAGCTGTGTAGGTTACATCCATGGTAAAACAATCACAAAGGCATGAAAAGTCTACGGGTTATAACACTTGTATCCCATTTTTCTAGATTCATACCCAATGTAAACAGACTCAGCAGCCAAGGGTCCAACGTGCAATGATTGCGGTTGTAAACATCAACAAAGGAAGTACAACCAAACAAGAGTTGGAGCTCTTCATGCAATTGACGACATGTCAGTACTTTGATGACAACCAAACTTCAACAATAAATCAATCTTAACAAGACAGTTCTCCTAGTAGGGTCATTAAGTAGATTCATCATGGAGGAGGCAGACAGTGGTGGGGCCATGACCACTCCCCCCCAAATTAAAAAAAAAATTACATCTCTATGCCCAAATTTTTTCTGGAAATAAAAATAAAAATATTTAATTTTAAAGTGTTGGCAACCCAAATATTCCATTTCAACATCCACCACTAACGGTAGATGAAATGGCAACAGTGGAGATCAAACTAATACCGCTACCTTGCTGGTTTGCACTTCTAAGGGCACATTGAACGTGCCAAAAAAACATCATGAAGGCAGGGAGGTTTTGAATACTTAAGTAGGGGCCCTTCAAATCAGGAATTTTTAATATGGCAACCCAAACTACGTAAATAAGGAAACAAAACAAATAAATTTTGTACATAATCAACATCCTAATTTTAGTAATTACAATCACAATCGTACTTAATTACAAATCATACCTTATCATATTGCTAGGAAGGAAAATATTGTGCCTAAAGCCATAGTATATCAGAGAAGAATGAAAGTCCAGTAATAGTAAATACTTAGAAAGTTTGTTAGAATAGTTAGGCAAAGGAGAATAATAGATACACTTGTTGTGAGAATAGGGAGAAAGGAGGTTCACATTTTGTAGACAGAGCATTACCTCTTTGTGAAAAAAGAAATCCTTTGTGAAGGGGAACCCTAGGAGGAAACTATGATCTCCTATCTCTTGTTCTTTCATTCTATTCAATAAAAGTCTTTCTTTTCTTACTCTTGTCAATCCCTAGTTCCTAACAAATTGGTGTGACCTGCTGAATCCAAATTGGAGAGGAATGGATCAAGACGAAGCCAAATTCTCAACTTTAATCCGCAACAGAGAAACTGAGCAGACAACCAACAATCAAGGAGAGTACACTCCTAAAAACAATAGTGTAGAAGGCATCAATGACACAAAGGAGATGCTAACAAATTTGGATGGAAAAAAACAAGGTAGAATACAACAAAAGAAACGGGGGATGGTGACCTTTTATGAATAAGAAGAAGCTCCACACACATGGGTGAAGAAGGTGGAGTTACCAACCTTTGAAGGAAAACGACTCATTGGGGTGCATCAAGGGTGAAATTTATTTAACAAGTGAAGCAGGAGAGAAATTGAGGCTCGCATTCATCAGTATGGAAGGAAATGCAGTACAATGATACCAATATTGACACAAGGTTTCTGAGAATCCTTCTTGGGAGGAATTGACTACCATGTTATTAAGGAGGTTTCGAGGTTGAAGGAGAGGTTTGATAAAGAGATTGGCAGCATTGAGTCAAAACACAAGTGTGGAGTTATATGTTCAGGAGTTTGGGTTGTTGGTTGCTAAAGCTCCATTTACCACAAATAAACAATTGTTGGGGTATTTTCTTGCAGGGTTACATCAAAACATTAAAAGGAAAGTGTGCATCCACATGACCCAAAAGATTTGATGAAATATGGAGTTTAGCCATTGATATTGAAGAAGCAGTGGATAATGAAAAAAACCTTGGGGGTTACGGAATTCTTATGGAGGTATAAATCTCAAGTTTCAAGGAGGGGATGGAGTGGTGCCAAGAGGGCTCCAAAAAAGGGCTCAAGGATTGTGATCCTGGATGAAGGTGAACAAATTACTAAGGAAGGAGAAATTGTGATGTTGGAAAGTCAAGAAATGAGAGGATGAAAAGGGAAGGGAAAAACACTTGAAGAGGCAACATTGGAGGACAAAACTACCATTTAAGAACAATTACAAGAATTCAACCATGAGGACAAGGTTCTATTTGAAAGGGGAGGCCCTGTTAAAAAGAAAGCCCGTTTGGGGGGAAATTCTAATAGAATGAGCTGTTACAACTTACAATAGTTAGAGATTTTGTTACAACAGTTAAGCAAAGGAGAATAATAAATAAATTTATTAATGTGGATTTTAAGCTCAACCTCACAAAACCAAGTTTTAAGGTAAAGGTTGAACTCACTTATATACTATAATTTATTCATATAATAGTTAATGTGGAATCTCCAACCCACTACCTCATGCTAAGAACTCGACATCTAAAATCTGAGACTACATATTTGTAAGTGATCAAATGTAAATTCAATAACAAGTGGTACAGTATCTCCAACAGACTTTGCTAAGATAGGCTTTTGATATCATGTTCAAAAGTGTGAGTTTTAGACCTAACTCAACATTACAAGTTAGTTGTATGAAGTTGAACTAGGTTTAAAGTTTACTTTTTAAGTCGTATTAGAGTCTATCTCCGCAAGGTTTAGCAAGTCAAGTGAACAGTATGCAGAACACCATTCACAAGCACTACATTGTTGTGAGAAGGAGGAATGAGGTTCACTTTTGTAGATTGAGCATTAGCTCTTTGTGAAAGGAGAAATCTGTGTTGGGAAACCCTTGGAGGAGAGTGCTCTCCTATTTCTTGTTCTTTTCAACACAAATCTTTCTTTTCTCTCTCTTTTCAGTTCTTGGTTACTGACATACAACCATACCAACACCTCTAACACTGTCGTTTGTTAAAGTCATTAGGTAACTTGGTTTCATGACATTTAAGATGAGCTACCTAAGGCTTCTTTATTGTGCCACCAACAAAAACATTCTCTATTCATGCAAGATTCAAACTTGTAACTACCAGAACCCTTGATGTGCTAATTGTAGATGGTATCAAACCTTTTATGGAGTTTCTCCCTTCTGTGATGGAACAATTCCTCCTCAATGGTCACTTTTCCTGACCAATCTAACTCCTACATATGTACACCCTCACAAAGAAACCACAAAACTTAAAAGGTGTCACAAACTCACAATTAGGACTCTCAATGTTGGACTTGTTGGTAGTGCTAGAGAGGTTGCTTTTAAATTTCTGCCACTGTAGAAAGATATTTGGACATTGACTCCACTGCAAAAAAAATGGATCTCTTTATTCATCCTCTATGGCCAATTTAAGGATTAAGTTTGCTGAACCAAGACCATTTGCTGTAACTTCATCATTGTGTTGATGGCAACACCAAGCCCAACTAAATCAATGGCCTTGGACAAAAGTGACAACCATATCTTGTTTTGTCTTTGGAAGGGTGCACACCTTTCCAAAGAAGAGTATAGTTAGTGAAACAGATCATTTCCTACAAATGTACTCATAAAGAAGAAAATTATTTGGAAATTGATTCCAATGGTGCAAAATGGGTCTCTTTATTCATCCTCTATGGCCAATTTGTGGATTAAGGTTACCGAACCATGACCATTTGCTGTTAGAACTTTGCTGCAACTTCTTTATCATTTTGTTGATGGCAACACCATGCCCAACTAAATCAATGGACTTGGACAAAGTGACAACCACATCTTGTTTTGTCTTGAAAAGGTTCACGCCTTCACAAGAAGAGTAAAGTCAGTGAAACAGATTATTTCCTACAAATGTACTCACAAATTCAAGATCTATCATTTTGACCCCTTTTTCAAGCTAAAATGGCCCTCGACTCTAAAATTCGCGCTTGCTCATTTCTGTCCCATTGTCTTTGGAACTGGTAGTTTAAAGAATCCCATGATCTCACACAGACTCTTAAATAGCACAGGTTTCCAAAATGTCACTTCCACAATGAGCATCGTGAATTTCAACATCAAAGACCAAAGTATATGCAAAAATAATGTTTTATGGATCTCCTGGTTCCTGATTTTGACAATAGGTTCCAGTGGTATTTGAACCACATACACCATGTGTAACCCAAACAGAGCTTGGTGCCTGTTTGGAAACAAATTATGTTGGGTAAGTAATTGCATTTTCCTCAAAAGGTCTCTTGGAAATCTGGCAATAGTAAGCCGTTATCCATCCGAAATAAGATAAGCCAAACACATGAAATTTGCCAGCTGAGTCACTCTTTTCTTTTAATTGCTTATCTATAAAATGCAAGCTTTTATGTTGCAAGATTCTTCTGAAGTTGAATACAGAATTTAGAAAAAGCAATCACCTATTTCAGAAAGCTCGACGAACATTCAGCGTTCAAGATGAAAAATTGTGCCACTCAAGCAATAGTTAAATGAACAGAGAAAGAAGAAGAGTTGTTTCACTTGAAAATCAAACAACAGTACCTACTAAAATTGTATTAGTGCATGGATTGATTTTCAGAGCTCAAAATCTAGGTCAATTAGAAAAGGAATAGCAAAATCCATTAAATCAATATAATATATATATATATATATATATATATATATATATGTGTGTGTGTGTGTGTGTGTGTGTGTATATATAAAAGAGAATACGACAAATACCTTAAATACCTTATAACTTATTGTATATTTTTTTATTATGGAAAAAAAAAATTAATACAACATTAATACGGCAATGAAGAAAGTGAAGGAATACAAAGGACAAAGAATCCAACAAGGGAATAAAGGATAAAACCGGACAAAATATCGAAGTAAAGTGGGGAACATTATTACTGCACATTTACAACTGGAGCCGACATATTAAATCGAAACGGACGGACCGGTTATCAATTCTACTATTCTTTTCCTCAATATTATGGCAGAAAGGGAGATGCAATGAATTTAAAGAATAAAGAGTCTCCCTTGACATGGAAGGCTAAAAAATACAACAGAGCTAGGATGATGCAGCAGATTGTAAGCTTATCACCATAGGCAATTTGTGAAAGGAGGTCTGCTATTACAGTACTAGAAGCTGCAATGGAGCATGTTTATATGGTAGAATTTTGGCCATTTGTCATGCACAACAGTATTTTTTTAATAAACATTCACCACTGATAACAGTTAAAATAAACATTCAATGGTTGCGCATAAATTAAATGTAAGGCATCAACAAATTTATTCAGCACAAATCCAAAAAATTAATCATTAGTAATATAATATACACCCGAAGAACTAGGAGCGAACTAACCTGTAGAACACCATTTCTCCCTTCAGCGCATAAAACACCATTGTTGCCTTCAACATGTGGCTGGTGGGCGATAGAGCCATTATGCACAGGGTCTGCCCCTGGAACCATTCCAGATGCATCATCCCACTCTTCTTCAACGAAAGGTGCATATCGTTGCCCATTTGGAGGTCCTATGTTATTTTTGTGAAACACTCTACATAAAACATACGCATCCTTCTCCATCCAGAAGAGAAATGCACAAAAATTATTAACCATGTGTAACACAATCAATAACAATGTCCATGGTGCAGTACATAGCAAACTATTCTTTTGACATTTACTAAAGAACAAAGCTCAGAAACCTGCACCTAAGTGTCATACAATTTTGGTTTGGGAACCTCATAAAATAACTAAGCTAATATCCTTAATTTACCAAGAAAACAGGTAGAACCCCAGTTGCAGCATTGAAACAGCACAAATACATACATTTTGGGGTCATCTCAGGCTTCAATTTTTAAAATTAATTCTATAGTCTCACCTGAGGCTGAGAGGATCCAGTCCCAGCCCTCTCTAACTCCTCATCAACAAGCCTGTACTCATGCATGACCCAATTAGTCCTCTTTCCATCAGGAGCCCGGCCACTGTGAAACACCAAAGTTTTCTTCAGTCCCACAGTCCTTTGGTCATGCTTCACTGGCCGATCATTTCCAGTGGCTTTCCAATACCCTTTGTTAGTAGCCCTGTTCATCCTCCCACCATTTCCATACTTCTTGTCCAATGCACTAAAAAAATACCATTCTTGGTCCCTAGTCTTCAACCTCGACTTATCTAAACATACATTCAACCCCGTTGTCAAAAATAAAAAACATCAGAAAACTGAAAATACCCAAAAAAAATCCATTAAAGTGAAGCAGCCAAGAAACCAAGCAAAACACGCACCCATCAAAATAAAACAGTAAAAATTCCAAATTTAAGCAAAAAGAAGTGAGAAAAGCAATTTCTTTAGGGGAAAGAAATGACCTGCTAGGTCCCAGGGCTCGCTCCTGTATATGTCCACTTCGGATATAGCATCAAATCGGAAACTTTTACCAGAAACCTTGCGCTTGAGGTAATAGATAACAAGCTCCTCGTCAGTTGGGTGGAACCTGAAACCAGGAGCAAGAGAGGTAGGTGGTGCAGCGGGTGCTGCCACTGGATTCACTGTAGTGGTGGTAGTGGTTGGTGGGGCTGGAAGGAACACAGTTTCGCGACCCATGCGGTTGGAAGAGAAAGAGCAAAGGGGTGATGTGGTGATTAGGGCTTCAGTGCTGAAGTTCCCTACGCCAAACGGAAAAGATGGGTCTTTGATTGAGGGTCAAGCAACAAAAGAGGGTACCTTCAATGACAAGAAATTCTAACACTTCGTGCCTTCCAGGGATTTAGATTTTCTAATTTCTTTTTCTTTTAATAATTCCTCCGAAAATGAAAATTAAGGTTGTCTTTGTGCTGTGCTATGTTGTGTTGCTGTTTCTTTTGAAACTCAGCATCTAAAAAATAAAAATCCAACCCTTTACTTTTGTTTGGATTTTTTTTCTTTAGTTGGATTACATTACTGCATATGAATAAATAATTAAATGTAGATATGGATTCAATAGGGCTTTTTGGGAAACCGCATGATTGGGTTTTCTTTTTTTCTCTTTTACCTATTTACTGTTTTCGATATTGGAAGTGAATAGATTATTTACTTCTTTTTATTGTCGTGAGGAAATAAGTTGGGACCATCCTCAGCATATTTCTTATCTGTGGCCCATCCTTGTCATTGTTATCATCCTGTTTGAGGACCAAATGAGGATTGTGTTCTCCTCACACCAATAATTTTGAGTCCAACTATGTTTATTCTTACTTGCTCAAACTCTCAAACTTACAAAATTATCCTATTTTAGTTTTATACAAATTCAAATTCTTACTATTCTTCAGTATTTTATAAGGTTAGAAGGTTATGGTGTGCATTTTTGTGTGAACAAAATTATATTTCTTTTGTATATATTTTATAACTATTTTGTATAATTTTGTACATTTTTCTTATATCTAAATTTGTAAACAGTTATATTATATTTTATAACTATTTTTACCCCTTTTATTACTTTTACATTGATTTTTAACAGGTAAACATAAACCACTATAATTATTTTGATGAGAAATTGTGTTTTATAATATTTATGATTAATATTTTGTATAATTTTTTATAAATTAATTCATTTTATCAATATTATACTTAACAATATATAAATTATATATATATATATATATATATATATATAATATAAGTTGAAAAATATTTTTTTCAATTATACATAAAACTAATATCTTTTAATACTTCCGGTGGAGGAAAATACATTATTGATATAAAAACATTTCATACACATTCATGTTTAGTGAAATACACAAGTATTCATAGAGAAAAAATTACAACTACTCAAAGACACAACTATTCACACATAACAATTATAACTACTCAAAAACACAAATATTCATACACAAACAATTTCAAAGTTTAAAGATTTTGAAAATGTTGTATTAAATTGAATATATTAACACATATAATGTTTTCATGAAATACATACCCATAAAAGAGAGTAATAAATACAAACTAAAAGGTTATTTTCTCTAACCTCACTTTTGCTATTTTTACTATTATTCATTTTAATTTATCTAAATTATTATTATATATATATATATATATATATATATATATTACCTTAATTTCAACACAAATCTCACTCTTTTGTTTAATATCAAATTTGTCCGTATACATTAAATACGCATTGAAATCAATTAAATTGTAAGCGTTCATTAAATTAATTATTGATTGTTAATTTATTTCAAACAGTTATATTAAAATAAAAAACGTATTTACAAATATTTAATTTCTAAAATTTTGAAATATTGAGGTATCATGATATATTATTGAATAAAATTTAAATATAAATTTTCCTCTGTTTCAATTTATATTTAAATAATTTCATTAACTAAGCTTGCAGTAAAAATTATTTTGATAATAAATCTCTGAAAAAAATATCTACATACTAATTAAACATCTTATTACATATGACGTAACATGTAATATCTATTTATATAAAAAATATTTAACATGTTAATCTTTTGGATAATACACTAAAATATTTAATTATTTTATTCTCATCTTGAAAATGTAATCACATTGAATTTCAACCATTGGTGTTGTCTTGTGTGTGAGTTTATTATTTTATTTATACTTTTTAAGTATTATTTGCCAAGACTAATACAGATGAATAATTTTGTTAACAAGTGAAAATATTACAATTATTGTAAAATAAAAACATAATATATTGGATAAATTTAAATATATATAACCATACTCTGTAGGTCAACATTTCAATATAAAAGAGGTTGATTGATTTTTGATTTTAAGATTTGAATTAATTGAGTGAACTACATATTCAGTGTAAATTTAATATAGAGAAGAAGTGTGAGTTTAATTTATTAATAAATTTATTTTCATTAAAATGTATTAAATGTTTTTTTAAAACAATTCATTGAATGTTGAATTATTCAAATGATAAAACTGCAACTAAATTATTTGTTTAAGAAAACATTTAATTCAATTGTTTGTTTTTTTTACAGGTGCTAAGAATTCAGTTTCCATTTCTTATTTTTCCTGTCTTGGTTGCCTATCAAATCAAATGGATTGTTATATTTAATTTGGACTATCAGTCCAAAGTAATACATAATATAAATAATTTTATAAATTGATGATATTTATGATATTACTTAATCATATCCATAATTTTCTGTCTTTTCAATTATCACATAATTAATAACTATTTAAGAAAATCAATTAAAATTTTTTAATGAGTATTTGAATAAAAATATACAAATATAAATATTCCTGCATTTTTGTGAGAATGTTCCATGATATTTTTTATTGTGTTGTATGTGTGATATTTATCCTTTTTCATATGTGATAAAATAGCAAGGATGTCATAACTAATAATAATAATGATATAATAGTTACAAAATAATAAAAATTAAATATGATAATTAAATTAATTGTATATATTTTTCTAGAATTTTATGTAATTATCATTGTATTTACTAATATTATTACTTAGTGTATTAGTCTGATGTCAGATTTCACATTATTGTATAAAGTTAGGATTGATATTACATATATATGGGATATTATATGTTTATCTTAAAAATCATATATATATATATATATTAAAAAATTATGATATTTTTTTAAAACATATGATAATTATATTATTGTTATGATTCCAAATTAAAATTACATGTATTTAATTTTGTATTCAATTTGTCAACATAAAAAATACAAAAAATTATATATTATATTTATTGTAAAAATATTATTATTATATATATTAGATTCTTTATTAATAAATATCGGTAAAATAAAATATCTCAAAGTATTATAAATATATACATGATCTAAATTGAAATATTGGTATATCTTTATACTATTTTAAAAAAAATAGTATAGAGATATAAAATGATGATGATTTTTTTAAATAAATATGTCAATAGATACAATTTTATATTTTGTTTAAAAGATAATTTAAATTTTAGTCTCTACCTATTTCATAATTTCTTTTCTTGCAAAACAAGGAAATTTGAAATCCTAAAGAAAAACAAAAGTTTAGGATGTGTCCAAAGTTTTATCAAATAATAATATTTATGATTAATTATGTTTTTAGTCCCTGAATTTTGATATAAAATTGGAATTTCGTTTGTTTCAAAATTTTAATATATTTGGTTCCTAAACTTTAAAAATGAATAGATATAGTCATTTTAGTCTAATTACATTAAATATTTTTTACATGTCAAATGTATTTTTTCAGAAAATATTGAATAAAAATGTTTTAAATTATGTAAACAACTTAAATACTAACAAAAAATTATTTAATACGTAATTCAATTAAAAGAGTATACTGATTCATTTTAAAAGTTTTGAAACTAAAATATATTAAAATTTCATATCAAACCAAATTTTAATTTCGTATTAAAATTTAATAACTAAAAATATAGTTAATCCTAATATTTAAAATAAAAAAGAATAGTAAAAGAATTCTTTAATTTAAAAAGTATCAAATAAACATTAAGTAAAACAAAAAAAATATATATATATATATATATATATATATATATATATATATATATATATATATATATTACGGTGTATGTTTATGCTTAAACAAAATTATGTACTTGTATATCATTTTTTAAAACTCATATACCAGCATCATTACGGTATATAAATGTAATTTCTGGATAGAATTAAACTGGTATTAATAATTAATAATACACAACTAAAAGGCAAAAAGGAAAAAGACATTGATGCAATGCAATTTGTGCTCTGTAACCCTATCCAATTCCAACAACGTCTCTTTTTTCTCTGTTTAATTTGATTTTTTACCTTTCACTGTGATTTAGTTCTTCGAGGTCTATCTCTGTAATCCACTACTCAACCACACATACATGTACCTTGTAACCAGAGTTACCAAGTACATAGTCAATTTTACCCTTTATAATGTTACTCTTCATATTATCCTACTAAATTTATCACCTAACTCAACTAAAGTTTTTTCAAGTTTATATCAATTTTAATTTTTGTATATTTGACAATTCTTTTTACTCAATGTTATGTTTGGTTTTAGATAAAAAAAATATATGTGTAGTGAAACAGTTTTATAAATGATTAAAAAATTTTACTTTTTAAAATTATTTTGGTATAGATAAATAAATAAAAGGAAAAGAAGATAAAATAAATGAAAAATTTATTGAAATGGAAAACTATTTGGTTATAAATATGTCTATTTATTATTCATAATATTAATTAGTATTTATTAATATTATATATTGTTTATCATTATGTATAACTAGATATAAAAAAAATCTTATTTTATTTGTTATGCAAACTTTATTAATAATATAGTAGGTAAAACTGTTTTATTTATTTTTTCTTATATTATCCTCCTTTAAAAAAAATTCAAAAAATTTTCTCTTTCAATCCTTCCTTTTTTTCTTGCTTATAAGTCTTTTATTTTCTCGATATTCATTTGTTTCCTCAGTTGCTTACTCAACATTTCTTCGGTCTTAAATTTAAATTATGTCAACTTTAAATAAAAATATCTTAAGAAAATTAAATTAAATAAATAATTTTTTGAATTAAAATTAATATTTCATTGATATGTTAATAATAAAAAATATTACAATTTAAAATATTATGATAAAAATTATAAACGCATATATAAATTTTCAATGTTTACAATAAAATAAGTAAAATAAAATAAGCAAAAAATACACTTATAATTAAAATGTAATAATATCTCAAAGAATTATTAAAGTTAATATAATCAGCTATAATTATAATAAAAAATTTAACTATATAATTAATTATATGCGCATTTATTCACATATATTACTAAACTAAGAGTGGTGAAATAGTAGCAGATTAACGGGTGAAAACTCCGAAATATGGTGCGCGCGTGGGTCTATGTTTTCTGCATTTCAAAATTCTGAGTTTCAAAATCAATAGATCATCTTCTGCATGTGTTGCACGTGTAATAGTCTCAGTATACGTGTAACAATCATACTACACATATCTTATGGTATATAACATGTCTTTAGTCTTTATTTTTTATTTTTTAAATTTAAATAACATCTCAAAAACATTAATTAGGTTATTATGATAATTAAAAATAAATTTATTAGTATTAATAATAATAATGACTTTATTATAATAATATTAATATACTTTAATTACACTCTAAAAATATATAGAAAATATGTATTTTTTAAAATTTGTTATAGTCACCCTGAAAAGGACAACGGTCACCCAAAGTGCTTATACTTTGAATCCAGGTGTTTGACCACAATTACAAATGTTGATATACTTTGAATGCGTAAAAGTTACTAAATCAGAATCTGTACTTTATTTAAAAAAAACAAAACACAATAACAATAACATAATCCATGATATCTAAGTATATAAAAAAAATTACTACATAGGGAATTTTTTAATTATCAATATTTAGTTTATGAAGATAAACATTTTAATTTATTTCTGGTCAACTGTACGATATGTTAAGTATAAAAAAAATATCCAAAATAAGAAGAGACTAGTATGGATAGAATATAAAAATAAGAGTATTTAAAAAAGAAAAAGAATAAAATTATCATGTAATGGTTAATTTTAAAAATTGATAAGAAATTTATTATTATTAGAAAGTAATGAATTATTTAGTAATGAATTATTTTAAAATATATGATTTAATATTTTAATTATGCTCTAAATATAAGGTAGGCCAATAATTTACTATTATTTTATTGTCATCTACAATAATCAACAATTCATGCTTTAAAAAGAACACATTATCCGTCATGCCTAAAAGATATGAATTTATTTTCCTTAATTTTCTTTTTATGTGTCACAACTTTAATATATTATTTATATCTTTTGCTAGAAAATATTTTTTCTAGATTCCTCAACATTCTCATTTTATTCCTCTATATTAATTTTTAATTTTGGATTTCATCAACACAAATATCATATCTTTTCATTTATTTGTATTATTAATTTTTTTTAACACTTAATATTATATTGTCTGGTCTAATAATAATAATAAAAATCTAGTTGCCCTATCACAAATTCTAAACAAGTTCACATACGTACATATCGAAGTATTAATGTTTTAACAAGGAAATATAACAAGAAAATGAATAAGTGACAAAAATATATAAATTATGAAAAACATAATCTTGAATCAAAATTTTCTGAGATCTACTCCTATATTCGATTTTATAGCACTAATGAGTTCATATAAATTTGAAACTCAAGTTAAACAATCGTCTAATATATAATATAATATTATAAAAAAATATTTCACTTGTGAGAACTTAGAAAATTGTGTTTTAAGAGTGATTGTGTTTTAAAATAAGGAGATCCTATAATTTTAATAATAAAAAATTTATGTATAAATAGAAATTTTATAAAAGAATCTCATTACTTAGAAAACACTCTATTTATCCAAAAACACCCTTATAAAAATTATTTTCTTTCTATCTAAAGTTCCTCATCCTATGTTAATCTTTCTAAAATCAGAGACTCATAGAGTGATCCCTCTGGCGAGACCTCCACTTATGTCCAATTAGCTTCTTCAATTAAGTAAGTTGATTTCAATCATTCTTAGACATGCATGTGAGAAATTTAGCTCACATGTGGCTTCTAAATCCTTCTCATGAGTCTCTACTGATGAGTGGTGTCAATGATATGTTCTGATCATGTTTGTGTTGTCCTAAGTTGTGTCGATGCGTTTAGATAGCTTAAAGGAGGAATTTGATACTCCTTGATCATTTTGATTCATCCTTTAAGTAAGAGAAGATAATTATATTGTGTTTAAGTTGTAGAAATACTAGATTGGTAAATTGCATGATTTTACTAAGATTGACCTGTGAAGTTAAGCTGTTGCACGTTTCATGATGTATGAATTTGGGTGTTGTTAAGTATGATGTTGCTTACTTAGAAGCATTTGTGGCTTTGATAATTCTTTTAGACCAATTTGTACTGATGCTTGTGGTGAAATTGAATTTGGTATGAGTTGGACATTTGTGCCAACTATGGAGCTGCTAACCTTATTGGAAAGACATAATTATGCAAAATTATGCAAGCTCGCTGGTCGAGGATGAGCTCGCTAAATCCAAAGTCAAGGACTCATTAATTTGGAAGTCGCTAAGGGAATACCTACTCGCTTAACGAATCCAAAGTTAGAGAGTTTGTTGACTTTAAAGGCGTGGTCGAGAACGCTCTCGTTGAGCGAATTTTAGAGGAATTTGCCTTTGAGGGTTATAGTGATTCACTCGCTGGACGAGCCACTTGGTCGTTGGATGAGTGAACTTTTGTGCACTTTTCGCCTAACAAATAAATTGTCTCGCTAAGCGAATGCATCAGAGTATATCAATCATCTTTATATGAAATTTTGCAGCATGTTGTAGCAAGTGTCAACTATTGCTTAAGTAATGATTGGTGTATGTGATTGATTTGAGAATTATTATATGATTGTGAATATGATAAATGATGAAGTTGTCAGGATTTCAAGGAGAAATTATATGATAGGGGTATTTAGTGTACGCATTGACATAAGGATTCAATATGGAGGTATCATTTATCTAAATAATTATTCACACTCAAGTAGAGTTGAGTATGTTATGTGGTGAAGAGAAAAAAGAGGTTATAGTCAAGTAAAGTAGAATAGAGTAGATTATATGCTAAACTATAAAAAATTGACGAGATAAAAAAAAAAGAGGTCAACTTATTATTTAAGTTTTGAGTTTGATGCAATTATGTATTTTTTTTCCTGGTATTTTTTGATGAAATATAGATTTTTTTTACTGTGTTACATGCTTCACCAAAATATGCATGTAATTAACTTTGTTTTTCAATAACAATGAAATAATTCAACTCATGTTGTTGATCCTCTTGAAATACAAGACAATATAAATTCGAGTATAATAAAATTAATATAAAATTGTTAATTATTTTTTATAATTTATTTATTTCTTTAAGTTTTTTTACAGTTTTTACCTCTTTAAAATATTAAAGATGCTGTAAAAAATTTACCATGACAAATTGCTTTATGACATTTAAAATTGATTTTTTATAATGATTTTGCAACTGTCATAATTTTCTTCTAATCTTGTAAAAACATGTTCTTATTTTTTTATATTTAATAAAATGATTTAGTATCAATTTCATGCTTACAAAAGACAATATATTATACATATATATTAGAAATAAAAATCCATATACTTCAATTACTACGTATCCATAACTTTTTTTTCTTCTTTTGTTAAACTCCACATATAAATTTAGTGCAATGTATTGTATCACTAAAAAGATGAGTGGAAATAGGAAATAGGTGGCTCTATCATTATCATAGGGTCAAACATTAACACTTCAATACTATATAGTGTAAGTAGTTAATTGGTGATTAGTGACGTTCAACAAATTCAACTTATATATGCCATGTATGTCACTATCCCATTATATTTTCTGTCCCCATTACACCATCATGCATCTCCCTTCATCAGATCAAATTCAAACTTCTCAAAATCTAATTTATACTATAAATAAATTAGTTTGATCAAAATCTCCTATTTAACTATAATTTAATGTCAAAATGAGTTGATTAGGGCAACTTTCAATTTTCATGTCCAAAACGGAAAAAAATCGATGTTTCAACAGAGAATCTAAACATTCCTTCAGATTAATTACAACGTCCAATGATTAGGTAAATGAATAATTAAAAAAAATGGAATGGTATGGTATAAAAACATAAACATTACACTAAAAATAACATTTTTAACGACACTATTTTAAGAGTGTTTGTGAGACTAAAATAGTTAACAAACATTCATTGAACAAGTGTTATATCTTTTTCATATCTAAAGGTGACTCACCTTAGATAACGTTTCCTTAAAATACAACTTTATTAAAGAAGGTTGAACCATAACAAAAAGGAAATCCATTACATTCTATAAAAAAAAAAAAAATCCACATCATGAATTTGAGTATATAACATCCAAATCTAAACAACACGTCCTTTTCAGAAAGATTTACTTAGGTTATCATTCCTAAACACTTTTAATAAAAATAATGTTATTATTTTCCTTTTATCCAAACTCTTTTGTTTCCTTTTTTTTTTTTTATCATACCTAACATTTTCTTTGTATTCCACCTCTTAAATTTGAGTAATGTGTCCCTCCATAGCTTGAAATCAAAGTGCTAATAGTCACGTAACAGCACTTCCCTATGCCACCAAAACTGTGTAATTAAGGACCCGTAGGTCTTTTTGTTTTCTTTTATTCATTTACTTCGTCACCCTTCTCTTTGATTCTTTAGTTTCTATTTATTATTTTTCTGATTTTCTATAATTGTTTCTCATCATTATCTGAAACATTCTTTATCCTTTTCTCCGATATAGATCGTTAGCTAGAAAGTGATCTAAGTAAGGTATCTTCAACCAATTGAAATTGAAATTTGGATTATAATAATTTTTTTTTTAATCTAAAGTCCTTTATTCTTACTTATTTTATAGGTTAGTAATTCAAGATTTGACTGATCCTTTTCATTAAAAAAACTATTCTTTTAACTAGTCTTACTTCTAATGAGAGTTTAGTTGATTTGGTGATGTTTCTTTAGATTTATAAAACTTTCAGTGTGATTTCAAGTCCTCCTTTTTATGTAACTTGAGAAACAATAAATTGTTAGATAATAGAATCAATCTTGAATTATAGACAAATTTAGTTATATTGTAAGATTGTTGAATGTTATCGGGATAAGAATTACTAAAATTATAAAATTAATTATATACATTTAAATCTATTAATTTATTATTGTGTGAAATTTGTTTTGAAAGGGACATAAGAAAAAATAGCTGCATTAGACAAATTTTACACTCAATTAATATTAATATAAAGATGATAAAATTGTTTCATGAACCTATTGGCCTATTGGTCTTGTTGGTTTTATGTATGTTATTTAAGCGATTTTAAAGCAATAATCATCAACTTAGATATAGCGTTCACTTAATTGAGTGATAACTTTTATTGTTCAAGTTGTAATTTGAAATTTGAGTTAAATATGTGTTGCATTAGTTATTAGTTATTTGTCCTCTAAAGCAAACTTTTATTTGCTCAAGGTATGATGTCACAACTTGAAGAAGGAAAAATCGATATTAACTTACCTTTTCTTTAGTTGTTTTAATAAGAATATGTAAATTATCTTTTTCGATAAAAAAGCAAGTTCACTTTTGAGATCCACTTAAAATATTGTATTTTATATAACTTTAAAACTTGTACTATTGTATTGTGTTTTCTAAACTCAATCCACTTTATATTTATATTTATATTTATATTTATATTTATATTTATATTTATATTTATAATTATAATTATAATTATAATTATAATTATATATATATATATATATATATATATATATATATATATATATATTTATAAATATAATTATATATATAAATATAAATATATATATATATATATATATATATATATATATATATATATATATGATTATGAAGTATTTGTGTATAATAATGTGGAGTTTTGAGTTTTTTTTTGGAAATTTAAAGATTGTTAGTGTGGTCATAGAAAGTTAACGTGACTTTAAAAGAAGTGTAGAAAGTTAACCTTGCTGTGTGGACACGATGAAGGAAATGAATTTGGGAACATTACTTTAAGTTGTTGGGTGGACACAGTAGTAGCAGTATCATGTAATAGGAACAATTAATAGATGATGTTCATTTTTGAGCAAATTATGTGGGTATGCCTATCCTCTATTCCTGCACCACTTACTCAAATACACTTTTATATATATATATATATATATATATATATATATATATATATATATATATATATATATATATATATATATATAT
>Ga0209589_1000224_pt1 | contig 68494 bp, 22 predicted proteins | sample CowpeawhiteBW_FD_187525 | JGI IMG/M metagenome (GOLD analysis project Ga0209589, IMG submission 187525) | Root nodule microbial communities of legume samples collected from California USA - Cow pea white BW (SPAdes) (version 2) | ecosystem: Host-associated > Plants > Roots > Nodule | place: USA... | reverse complement strand
AGGCTCTGCGAAATTTTTAATTAAAAAAAATATTGTTGAACCTATGGTTCCGGTCCCTCGGCAACCGAAGCAGAAAAGTGTTTTTACGCCTCGGGTGATAACCGAGGCCAAAAGGCACCCCCTTTTGGCCTCACCCCAATATGCCTCGGTTCTAAAACCGAGGCAGAATGCCAAAAATAACCGGGACCAAAAGCCCTTATTACACTGGTGATAGGTAATTTAATTTTTTTTTTTTATAAATTTTTAATCACTACACCAAAATAACAACTAATTTAGAGATAAAAAGTAATCAACCATTATATTAACTAATTTAGATTCTATATAATAAACTAAAAATGATTTATATTTAAAATAGTCTATATTATTAGTTGAAAATTATAATTGATTTGTGAATCAAAGTTTCCAGTATCATTAAGATCAATCACGACATATGGTATGTTTTTTTGAAATTTTAGTTTTGTCATTATTTTGTACTTAAAGAACAACTTGAAAGGTGGAAGGATGAAAGAATATTCAAATTATGTTTGACCTGGTCGACTCCTAATCGATATGGAATTATTGAGTATACCGGGACACTAACATGTTGTCGGACTTGCATTCAGAACATTAATATTTGAGATTAGATTATATTTTGATTAAAAATTAATTATAATTTTTTTTATTAATAGTAAAATTTATTTTAAATGTTAATAATTTTAGTTTATAAAATAATATTTATTGTATATCTCTTTCCATGAACACCCTTTGTCATCCTCCAACAATCATTCCACTATATACCTTGGACCTTTTATTTTATTTGTGAAAGTTCCTTCCACCAAAAAATCCATTAATTTGGAAGATAACCCTCCCTTATACCCTCTCTATACCTATCAATGTATCATTATCTATACTTTGCTACCAAATCTGGATATCTTTTGCAAATATTCTCCTTCCACTATAATTCTTCATCTTCACTTTCCTAAAAGTGATGAACTCAATCAAAATATTATGCACCTTCTTTTGGCTTATACATATTCTACCTCTCCCTTTTTCCTTTTGATAATGACAAAAAGGTGCAAAATTTGAGTGCCCAATTCTTAAATTGTTTCATAGCTAAACACTGGCATGAGGTTAATTGAACCAAAATTGAAATTGAAAGATTTGACGTTTTTTTTTTTTTTATAATCATTGAGTTATATTTTGGATAAATTAAATTTTGTCCATAATGTTTTACTGTTACTCAAATCATCCTGTATCACTAACAAGTAAAAGTATACGATAGTTTATAGATTTTCTTTTGTTGTATATTAATTTATCGAAATAATTTTGCAAGATAAAACTGTAGTAAAATAGGAACAACAAGTCTTTTTATATTTATTAAATAACATGCAAACTTACTTTCTTTTTCATAATACAATGTTTGATGAATTAAATTAATCCATCAAAAAAGGTTGGGACATACTAGGGAAGTATTTTGTCTAACTGGTTGTATAACTGTATGAAACAACATATACACAAATCGAAAAAGATTTAATATTAACAAGATGATAATTTTTCATCCTAAATCTCATTCCCTTCTAAAATATTCACAATAAGTAAAATTATGTTAAACACTTAAAAAAGACTTAAAAATTAAAAATTTCTTATTTGGTGCAGCTAAATAAAAAAATATATTCTGAAAAAAAAAATAATCATGTACTTGCAAGTATGAGGGTTGAAATTATGAGTGTTAAAATCTAGCTGATAAAAACATATTCGAACACCACCAATTCAAAAAATAAAAAAACCGAATTTTCTTTCAATTTCATGAATCTATTTTGTTTTTCTAAATTGAAAATTTTATTTTTGAATTCTAAATTAAAAATAAAAAACTAAAGCAAACAAAATTAGTTATTATATTTAAATATAATATTATATGATTAAGGTTAATTAATAAATTTGTTAATTAATTTTTTTTAGTATAATTGAATTTATTTTAGAAAATAAATTTAAGTCTACCTCAATCTTAAAAAATCAAATTAATAAAGTAAAATTCTAATATATTATAATTTAACGATATTTTTAAACTATATATAATCTTCAAGAATAGAGCTATGTAATTTGATTATAAATATGACATAAGTTTAAATTATAAATATAACAATTATCATGCAAAAAGAATTCGTAATATATCTTTTTATTTGAATGTTTTTGATTATGAAAGTTTAACATTTTTCAAGAAAATGTTTTACAATTTTTTTAAAAGAATATTTAACAATTTTACAATAACAAAAACTCTAAAAATTAACGATAAACTAGTTTATGAAATTATTAACCTTTTGCTATAATTAATTTTCAACCATCAAGATAAAACACAATAATACATATATGAATAAAAATATTTCGTCATTTTTAACATACGACACTGAAAAATTAAAAACCTAAATTTATATAAACTGTGAGACCCACAAAAAGCGACAAATTATATAAGATAGACCTACACGGACCTAAGTATCGGTTGGCCTTACATTTTTTATTACTACCAAAATTCTGAATTATCATTCTAATTAATCTGTCTGGATCATGAACTATGTTTCAGATTAAAAATATTATTTTGTTTTAACTATAATTCGATCACGATTAAAGCATGAGCTAAATTAATTGAATATCAAAACTCAAAAGTTTCTGACAAAAGTTGAATTTTTAAAACATTATTCATTACATGCTACTGTATATACTAACCAAATTAATGCTTTGTTTCTACTTAAGCTTGGTTAGAACAAGTTTTTTGTTTTTAATACTAATAAATTAATAATTATCTTCTTTAAAATAATACTAGCTTTCTAATCAATTATGATTTTCTTTTCAACTTTTTCTAATATTTTTCACATTTTGCAACTCCATTTATAACAAGCAAAATGATTCCAACTAATTAAGAGTTTTTTTCTTTTTTTTTCTACAAAAGTTGCTTTTACAAGTGTCATATAGTGACTCCTTGTTAGTGGGGTTTTAGAATTTAAGGCAATCTCAGTGTTAATTATAAAACTTATAGTTTGCAGAAAGGGAAGGGTGAGTGGGGTTTTAATTTAACTTAATTTAGCTTAATTTAAGTTTTACTTTTGAATCTTGTGTCTAAAGAGGACCCACCCGCCGCGAAACAACATGCATAGAATCATTGTAATTCAAATTGGTGTGCGATTTGGTGAGGTGGCAAATAAAATATACTTTTAATAAAATTTATAATCAAGATAAAACTAGTATAAATTAATCTTTTAATAGTGAGGATAATGGTTATAAGCATGTTTCTCAATTATATCTCTAGCTTGTTCTTCAAGTTTTAATACTATTAACTACTGATTTTGAATGACATAATATGGTTCAAGAAAATTTTGTAGTGGTAATAAGTCAAAATTAAATTCCAAGTCAATCTCATAACTATTCAAAGCATATATAACACCTATGTAACAGTCACCACCTGAATGATTTGCTTAGCAATATAACACCACAAGTGGAGAAAATACCTTCTCTGGTTGAATATTTGTGGTAAATTTACAATGGTTTAAATTATATTTTTATTTGAATTTATATTTAAAAAATTATTTTCTAATATTTTTTTTTTCTAAATTGACGAATTGTTAAGAAGTTAACTTAACCTAACTTAATCCTACAAAATTGACTTGTAAAGTGATATGTGTATTCATTTATACGTTATAAATTGATCTCATCTTTAATTAATGTAAGATTTTCAATATATCACATCACGTTGAGGTATACCTAGTTCGAATGTGAGACTAGATTAACGAGTGATTTGATAACGGTAAACAATAGATAAAATAAACCACAAACTTTGTTACATAAGTTATAATCTACAATTTTAATACTATGTTAAAAAATATACTTTAAACTTAATTTAATCCTACAAAATCGACTTATAAGAGATGAGAATTGAACCGATTGATGATTTTTTTTCTTTAAATGGAGTGTGATTAATCCTTAAACAATTGTGGCTAACCCATTATTTGATCACCATTGCTGAAAATATTTAACAATTGTGCATCTATATATTTGGTAGGGGTAAATATGCAAAGGGGAACTTGTATTAATCTGTTGTAATTAGATTAATTAAATTTATTTGGGTACTAAGTCCATTCTATATTTATTTCCCAAATTCATGCACCTGCTTTTTCACAATTCCAATCATCCACTAGATATCGATAACGAACCACGGTACTAGGGCATAAACACAATCCTGTCTTTATATACGTATGCTGAGGTCGAGTTTAACCATTATACAAATATCTGCATTATAGTATCTCTCTTTTTGCTGCATATAAATCATTATCTGTGTGAAGTTTTTCCACAACCACTGTTCCTGTTGTAGAACTCACTAGTATGAATATCTCATCTCCTTCATTTTCTCTATAGCTCCATGCATATAACTCAAACATTTTCTTCAACACTAAGTTTCACTGAACATGGCATTCAAGAAGTTCATAATCAGAAGCTACGAGGGTCACTCTGATAGAGCTAAGGTAGAAGATCTTGAAAGAAGATGCAAGGTAGGGCCATCAGAAAGCGTGTTATACACTATGGGTGACCCCATGTGTAGGATTCGGAACAGTCCCATGTACATAATGCTGGTATATATATACATATATACACTGTACAATAGCATTTATAATAATCTTTTTGTCTGGTCCTTTTATAACCACTTATTGGTTAATTTGGTGTTAGGTGGCAGAGATGGAGAATGAATTGGTTGGTGTGATTCAAGGCTTGATAAAAATGGTGACAGTTCATAGTCATCCTAATAATATGGCAAAGGTGGGGTATGTTTTAGGCCTCAGAGTTTCTCCTCACAGCAGAAGAAAAGGCATTGGATCAAGTCTTGTGCGAAGGCTTGAAGAATGGTTCGCTTCCAACGGTGTGGAATATGCATACATGGCCACAGAGAAAGAAAACCACGCCTCAATGAACCTCTTCATGGAGAAGTTTTGCTACACCAAGTTTAGGACTCCAACTATACTCATAAACCCAGTGAATCACCATCAGTTTCAAATCTCATCCGACATTGAGATAGCCATGGTGAAGGTTGAAGAGGCTGAATCTCTTTACAGAAGATTCATGGGATCCACTGAGTTTTTCCCTAGTGACATAGAGAATATACTGAGGAACAAGCTGAACCTGGGAACTTGGGTGGCTTCTTTCAAAGGTGATGGTGATTTTGGTTTAGATGGAAAAGTTCCTAATAATTGGGCTATGGTTAGTGTTTGGAACTGTGGGGAAATCTTCAAGCTGAAGCTAGGGAAAGCACCTTTGTCATGCATGTTATTCACAAAGAGTTGGAGCTTGATTGGTAGAATGTTGCCATGCATGAAATTGCGAACCTTGCCCAATTTCTTTAGCCCTTTTGGGTTCTTCTTCATGTATGGTGTGTACCAAGAAGGGCCATTTTCTGGAAAGTTGGTTAGGGCATTGTGTGAGTTTGTGCATAACATGGCTTGTGGGAGTGCACAGTGCAAGATCGTTGTGACGGAAATCGGAGGAAGAGATGATCTGATTCATCATATTCCACATTGGAAATTGCTTTCGTGCCAGGACCTGTGGTGCATAAAGGCTTTGAACAGTGAAGGAAGTAACAAGTTTGGTGAATTGAGCAACACTCAGCCACCAAGAACTCTCTTTGTAGACCCACGAGAGGTTTAAACTATATGTTCTCTTATATACAAACATATATTCACTGTTTTACTTCATCTCATTTTTCTGTATTCCTCAAGCTATTCATGCGCTACATTTTTTAGATGTACCAATATAAGTATCAAAATAGGAGAGGCCTAAGAAAAACTTCAAAGTGCGGACAAAATGATTTTCTCCTTCCTATAGTGTAGAAAAATGTTAAATATACTTCGACTATATTAATGCAGATTTTACATACAAAATTGTCTTATACAATTCGATTATAATATATGCTTCGATGAAACCGAAGCATACTTTTATAATTATATATATATATATATATATATATATATATATATATATATATATATATATATATATATATATATTTCAGCCTGTTCCAATTTTGAGATATATTAATATACTTAAATAATAACATATGTTTTTTTTTTCGAGTTAACTTAACCCATTTTTAAAAAAATAGATTAGTTGACTAAAAATTTATTAAAATTGGACCACTCATGCGGAATCCTATATTTCTAAGGTGAAATTGTCATGCATGCGAATGTGAACGACAGAAAAACCTTAAATAATGACTAAATTTTATGAAAAAAAATAATTAGTCACTATAACGGTTAATTTATATTAATTTATAAACTAAAAAGTATCAGTAACTAAATTAGTTTCAAAAACTTATAATTGGTCTCTAGTAACTAAAATAGTTTTTACTATGAATTGGTTTCTAAATTAATCACACCTGGGTTTTGGCTACCAAATTAATTGGTCACTAAATTAGTTTCTAATTAATTATTTGAGACTAATATATAAACTAATTTCTTTGGTAACTAAAACTTATGTAACTAATATTAGTAACCAATTTAGAGACCAATTTATAATAAAAACTATTATCGATTAGAATTTTTTGACTAATTATTTTTTTTCACTAAATTTGGTTATTATTTAAAGTTTTTCTCTTAGTGCTTCTTTATGAATTTTGAAAAAATTGAACTCGTCGTGCTACTTAAAAAAAGTTTCAAATGGATCATGATTTTCTTCTTCGCTATGCCTAAAAAGCATATATATATATATATATATATATATATATATATATATATATATATATAAATAAAAAAATAAAAGTAGATAAATTTTTTACATTGATTAAGATCAAAACCATCGTAAAAAATATCACTATGTCAATCAATGTTTTACTATACATACCAAATGAAAAACATAAAAAAAACAAATAAAATTTTAAGTCAATTAAATCAAGAACCAATGTAAGATATATATTTTATGTTCATTCTTGAATTAATAATTACATGTTTTAGTAATAATCTAAAACTTGTAATGCAATAAATAATTTTCAACCACACAATTTGAAAAATACTTATAATGACTAAGTGAGTAATGAAACTTCTAAAATGATTTACAAAGTAAGACCAAATAATGTATGTTAAAATTTATTAAATGGCAATGCTTAAAACTATTTGAAGAGATTGATATTATTCACATATATCATAAATTAAACAATTAGAATGATGAGATACCTAGTTATACATAGAAAAATAGGTACTATTATTTTGACACCAACAAATTTTTACACACACTTTACACAACAAAATAGGTACTAATATCACTGGTAGCGGCATTTTTATTAGAAATTATAATGGCTCAAAACAATCAAGAAATAATGAATTGATTATAAAATAACTGAATTTTAAAATATAATTGTTTGCATTCGTCAATTCACATTCTTCCGTTCAAAATCATCACATGAAAGTTTAAAGATACATATTTTATGTCGATCATTAAACTTAAGACATAAATTCAATTTATCAATAGTCCGATCATTTTATATATGGATAATGATATTTTAATCCACTTTTTTTATCATTTTTAGATCATCACATTATATCACTAAAAAAAATTAAAATAAATAATCTAAGAGTGATAAAAGTGATGGATTAAAAGTAAATCAAAACAAATAAATTAAAATATCATTTATATATATATATATATACTACAACATTTTTTGCTTTAGACAACACTAAATTTGTCTACAAGTAAAAAAGTGTTGCCTAAACATAGAAAAGACAACACTTTTAAAAGTGCGGCTTAATCAAAATCAAATGCAACAGTTTTTAAAGTGTTGATAATTTATACCATATTTATCAAAATGTTGTCTCTATCAAATGTGGCCAAATCTATTAAAATGTGGCCTAAATTTTTTTTTTTTTTTAATTTTAACTAAAACCTCCAAAACTCTGAAAATACTAAAAACTAAATGTTCGCTTGAAACTAAACACTGCACTAAATCTAAAAACGCAAAGATACTTCCAAAATTAAAAGCACAAACTAAGTTAAGCGCCAAAACTAAAATCCCAAAGCATTTTTGATTTCCCTCCTTCGAACCTACGCGAAAAAAAACCTAAGTCGTCTGCTCCCTCGTCTTCACTGGGTCGCCTCCTCTTCACAGCGGTCGCCTCGCAAGCCTCGCCTTCACCGTCTCATCGTGATCTGAAAATGCATGCTGATTGAAAATGCTGACTAAAAATGCAAAGAGCTCAGCGTCGCGTGTCGCCCTCTCATTGTTGTTAGGTCCCTTCTTCGAGGCATTTCCACTGTGGTCTCCTCTCGCCGACATTAGCGCCGTCTCGTCGTGGTTGGGCTTAAGCAAGTAATCACTCTAGCTATCACTGTTCTTGGTTCTCACCATGTACAATGTAACTTAGGTTTTCGTTTTTGGTTGGTTAATTTGATTGAATATTGGTTTGATTTTGAATTTCGTTACTTCCCTTTTGTGTTTATAATCTAGGGTTATTTGGTTTGGGTTTGGATTTTATTGTTTGATTCTATTACCTGGAAACGACATTCTTCTTCCCTTGATAAGGGTTTGTACTATGTAGTTGGAGGGAGTTTTGGGAAAGGAAAAAGGTCCACTGAGTTTTGGGAAAGGAAAAAGGTCCAATGAGTTTTGGGAAAGGAAGCGGGATGAGGGTTTGCTCACTCACTTATTGATTATGTTGTAAGACCTACCATTTTGGATTGAAGTTTATTCACTTGAATATTTAGATTAAAAATACATGATTACCCTATTGCTTTCAACATACTGTGCAATTATGATGTCAATTCCTTCACATATCTTAACAATGACTTCTAAAGTACCCACAAGAATATACTTACTTCCTCTCATTACTAGACAAAAGACTTTCATTTCTAGTTAAGAATTTGTGTAGTTGTTTCTAATGAAATGCTACTTGCAGCTTGGTATCTCAAGTGCACTAGAGACTCTATGTGGGCAAGCATCTGGTGCTGGACAAGTGGAAATGCTAGGGAAAATTATTGTATTCAAGATGGTATTTAATTTGGCTTTGCAGTCTTTACTATTTAATTTGGCTTTGCAGTCTTACTATTTAATAGCTTAATCTGCATACGTTTTTCTGTTAGTAATTCAGGTTCAGCTCTGCCAAGTATGTTACATATTTGATGCCTTTTATTTGAAGTTATAGGTTTATAATTGTTCTGTTTTATGACTTTGGTTGCTAGCCCTTTTCTGAATGTGTGTTGTTGTTGGTAGTTATAATAAGGATTTATCAGTCTTCTGTTAATAATTAATTGCCTATTAAGTATGAAACTTATGTTGATTAGATCTACTATTTATCATCTATGACATGTTTGATCGTTATTATTGTCCATGATAAAAGCAAGTTAGTGTAACGTCTAAAAATATCGGTCAGATGTAGTTTTGTAGGGACTAGCCCAAAAAGGTGTTTTTTAATAGACAAGGAGCATTATGCTTCATTCCTTGCAGATTGAAGAATTAATGGCATAGAAGAGCAATGAGAGAGATAAACTAAGTGCAAATTTGGTAGAAAAAAAAGACTCGATGTTTATTGGCTTTAAAAGAAACGTGAAATTCGAAACTTTAATTCTTGTTAAAAATAGTTAAAAAATAATATACAAGGAGTATTTTTTACATGAAATGGATATACTGTTTAACATACATTCTTTTTAACTAATTGATAATTGTCTTTACCCTTTTGGAAAGTAATGTAGTATAATTTACTTTTAATTCAATTATCAATAGGCTTACAAAAGCTACAAAATTATGCTTAGTTGTTGATTTATGATAAACAAATTGATATTGATGCACTGCTTGAGAAAGACTTGTTGACACTAGATGACACCATGAAGACTGCTAATGATGCAGTTTTGCTGCTGTTAAGGTTGTCTCTGTTCTAAAGTCTGTAAGTCTAGTTTTATAGTATACTTTCTGCTATTTGTTTGTATAAAACTATTTTGTGGTTACAGATTGAAACTTTTGCAGGAGATGCACAGAAAAATTATAGACATATTGAATGGTGGGATGAAAGAGGCCAGCCCTTCAGAAATTAATAAAGTAGGTTTCTATGATTTTTACCCTGATAGTTTCATACCCTTCTTTACATAACTTGATAGCGTTGTTTATATTTTTCTTTAAACAGGACCCCATTTGATAGCGTTGTTAAGCATTGAGTGTCAAACTTGAAGTTTTTTTGGGGTGTGTATCATGTCAGCTTTGTGTCATTTGGGCAAGCAGTGGGATATTGCATGTTTTGTAATACTGATAATGTTGTGAAAGCACAATCATTAAATGGAGGTACGTCTCCTTGGAGTGCAGCGACTGATGCTAGCTTGGAAGCAGTTATGGAATTTGCATCTTCGCTTTTGAAAGGAAAGAATGTTAATAAATCAAAGACAAATGGAGTACTATCTGTTCGTGCGACGTCTATGTTTGGTAATAATGAGTACCACATTTATTTATGATAATGCTGCTGAGGCTATTCAGCCTTGTTTTGCATTATCTCGCATTGAATTATTTTATAATAATGCTGTTGAATTCTGCCACTGATTGGTGTTCACATTAAGCTTGCATTGGTTCAATTGGTCAAACCCTAAATGACCAATTCCCTGTTTAATTCAGTTCACTTGGAGTTTAGCATGTTCTAGGCTGACTTTTAATGTTATTTAGCATCGATTGGGTTGTCCAGTGGTGCACAGTCAATTCAATCAAACTAGCCATTCTGGTCCAGTTTTATAGGATATGCATTGTTCTTTAAGCATGACAAAAATTCATATTTCAAGGTTTATGATTGTAATACAGTTTTTAGTTTAGAAATTTTATTTAAACAGGTGTTACGTTTTTCAATATAGTTGTCTGATCCTAATAACTTCTGTTGAATTTATGAATACAAAATGCAACCTAGGCTCTATTTACATATTGATGAAATGTTTTATTAGTTAAGACTTGCATTATTTTTGTTTTATTAGTTGGGATTTGGATAAGAGATAAATTGAACTTTTTTTTTTGTTTCAGGATGTTGAAGATCAAGAGGATGAAGAATGATAAAAAATCCAAATGGTATATGAAGATGAAGAGGAATGAAAGTGTAAGATAAATTGTACTTTTTCTTTTTTTGAGAACATAATACTTTTTAATTAGTTGTAAACATTTTTACTTATGGAATTGTATACAATATTACAATATAATTTTGCAATATGAAAATTTTCAATTCCATATTATATGTTAGAAGTGTCTTATTAATCTATTTTATTTTATTTCTACTATTTTAGTAGAATAAATATATTTTAATTAATATTGTTCAAATAAAATTATTAATATTTCATTTAAAATAGTATTGTCTAAATGCATAGATCAAATTAAAATTATATTTTAAATTATTTTATATCATTCAATTTTTATATGTCTTGTTTAAACAAATCTATTTTGTTTCACATTTTCATAAATGTGGTCTATAGAAATAAGCAACACGAAAAAAACCGTTGCATTATATTGGCCAAAAAACTGTTGCCTATTGGAATATTTAAAACAATGTTTTTTAATTGTTGCATAATAAGCAACAGTTTTTGAATTTTCTGGCCTAAACTGAAAAAAAATCGTTGCCTCTAGTATAGGCCACGACTGCAAATCCATTGCCAATTTGTTGTCTAATCTTTAGGCCACAATTTCTTTACTTTAGGCCATGGTTTTTGCTTCATTGCCTAAAGTCATTTTTTCTGTAGTATATATATATATATATATATATATATATAATATTAAATGCGTGAATGCATAAAAAATACGATTAAGAAATATTTGAAAATCATATTTATTTAACCGTTATCCATCATTAACCATTTATTTAATTGGTTAGACAATAAATTAATAACCGAATAAAGAAAATAATGTCCCCTTTCTATAATAGACAGAAAAAAAAACCCACTTTAATTTTAATTCTAGATTAAATTTAACCGTAAGAAAAATGACACGAAAGAGAAATAAATTGACTAAAATTTAACTTATAAGAAAAAATAACTCCATTTAATTCTTCTTTAACATAACTATTGGGTTGACAATGAGATTGGATTTGAAACAAATCGCATAATGGGTTTGAAAATTGATTTTATTGGATTGTGTGTGGGCTTTGCATTGTTCGGACAACAGATTATAGGCCCAGAAAAAATAGTAAAAGGAAACGGTTCTATTTTAAAGAGGCAGCTGTTTCGTGCACCTCCATGCAATTCTTCCTGCACCTCATAACTTCTTCATAGCTTGGTTCTTTAGTTAGGTCATTCTTCCTAACTTCTTCATTCCACTTTTTCCTACTTTTGTTAATTCATGCCTTTCATATGACCACGTTTCCTTGACCAAGCTATTTATCCTGTAGTGAATTGAGTGTTAATGTAAGAACTTTAATTTTAAGAATAAAAACAATATATTAATAATTAAATTGTAAAAAAATTGGAATAAAAATTAAAAATTATAAAAAATTGGATTCCTAAATAAGATTTCACTGTTGAATTAAAACTTGTAAAAATATAATACGAAATATGATATGGTGTAATAAGATTTTTTTTTATTATTATTAAAGATTGTTTAAGGAGGTTTATGTAAATGCAATACTTTAAATCCCTTTCCTTTAATCCTTTATATAATTATAATTTTTGTATGTAGATTAATATTTTTTTTATTATTTTATTAATAACTTCATAATATCTCTTTTCACTAAATTTTCTTCATCCCATTTTCAAGGTGTTAAGAAATTTAAAAGAAATATTTTATTTTATTAAAATATAAAAACAAATGTTAATTTTTTCTTTAAAAAGAAAATAAAATAATTAGATGTAATATATATATATATATATATATATATATATATATATATATATATATATATATATATATATATATATATATATTAGAATCATGCAACTAAATGATTAAGTGTGGACAAAAATCAAGGAAGGAGGATAAGATAAAGAGGGTACGAAAGAGAAAATTGCACAAGATATATATTGGTTCAGATTAAAAGATTCTACACCCATTTGTTAATCTCTCTAAAATGATATTAAGTCAATCAGTAAACTAAATCACAAATACAATAACAGATAAGAGAATTTGAGGTTTAGAAAACACGTCTATTGAAACCATAAGAGATGAAAACACCTCCCTTGAAATCCACAAGGGATGAACATCTCTCTTGAATCACACTAGAGATGAAGAAACACCTCCGTTGAATAATGAACACCTCCTTTGAATTACACAAATGACAACCTACTTCTCCTAGCAACAACAAAAACACTCAATCACTCAAGATTCCACTTTATGAAAGTTATCGCTCTACCCACACCAGATTTTTCAAAACCTTCCCAGAGAGAGGTCTCAAGTACTCGAACTTCTCTAACTTCTATATCTCCAAATGAAAGCCTACCACTTTATAGAAGCCTATTTAGAAATTAGGTTAAAATATGAAAAGGTAAGTCACTACCACAATTAATCGATTATCATAAATGGTAATCGACTATCACAAATTTTTTCTGAACATTTTTCTCGCTATGATAATCTATTGTCAGCAGGTGATAATCTATTATCAATAGTGATAATTGATTATTTCAATGAGTTTTGCAAAAATAAAACTGTCTCAGTACTCTACTGCTTGAGTTTTGCCTTTTGACTCTTGACTTACTAATTTAACTATTTTAAATAACATACACAAACTACAAGACATAAACAATTATTGCCTTTTGTCTTTTGACTCTTGCCAACATTTATGTTTGTCATTAAAGAAGATGCGAAGAACTTGAAATGACACGTTGATGGAAGAAAGTGTGATAATATTCTTCGACACCCAATTAATTCTCTATAATGGAAAGTTATTGATGAAACATTTCCAGAATTTGATATATAGCCAAGAAATTTAAGACTTGGACTTGCTATAGATGACATGAATCCTTATAAGAACTTAAGTATCAAATATAGTTCATGGCCAATTTTGTTGATGATTTACAATCTCTCCTTTTTGTTGTGCATGAAGAGAAAATATATATGTTTTCTATAATGATAGGGTCCTAGACAACCTAGAAATGACATTGATGTGTACCTGAAGCCATTGATCGATGATTTGAAACTATTGTGGGAAGAAAGTGTTGATGTATTCGATTCATACTGTTAAGAAACTTTTTGTTTGCGTGCAATGTTATTTTGCACAATAAATGATTTCCTAGTGTATGAAAACTTGAGTGGTTACAATGTTAAAGGTCATTTTGCATGTCCCATTTGTGAAGAAAATATGAGTTATATTCAATTGAAGTATGATTAAAAAATTGTGTATATAAGACATCAAAAATTCCTTTCTCATCCTTACAGTAGAATGAAAAAACATTTAATGGAAGTCCTGAGGATAAAGTTGTGTCGAGACCCCTCAATGGTCAAGAAGTATATAACTAGGTGAAAAACAATGACATTGTGTTCGAAAAACATCAAAAGAAAATGATCATTGAGTAAAACATCTGGAAAAAAACGATTAATATTCTTTAATCTTTCATATTAGTGTAAACTTGATGTACGTAATAGTGACATCGAGACTTTACTAAACATATAAGTGTAAATTGTGCTGGAATATTTTTTTGCTTTTTAGGTTTGGGTAAAGTGTAAATACAAACAAAAATTTAGAAAAAAGAAACATTTAACATTTGTTAATGCACTAATAGAATTCAAATGTTGCCCAATTTTAATTTGAAATGACACCAATTATCAGTAAGTTGTAAAATTCATCGTTGAGTAATTGAACTCTTACTTGATATACATTCTTGAATGTTTATTTTTAACTTTGATATTAATTTGACACCTCTAAATAAGACAAGACGTCAAAATTTCCTATAACGTCTAAATTTAAAAATAACATGTCAAAAACTAGTTTTGTGTTAACATATACTTAATTATATCTCGGAGGAACAGGGTATATGCATAAACATAAACGTAATAAGAAAATAAAAACTACCATACTTATTGACATATTGACTAGAAGGCTCTATAATATATTTCTGACTTTCCATAAATCTAATTATAAGTTGTAAACAATAAATAAATAAATTGGATATTTTGTACTATATACTCGTTAATATATGAATAATGTATCTACCCAATTTGAAGAACACATGTCCTTTAATGAGTATTAAACTCCACTTTTCAAGCATAGTTATAATAAGTTTCTTTTTTTTCCTTACAAGTTTATGATTATGATTATTGTGCATTGATATCAATATTTTATAACATTGGAAGGTAAAATATTTTATACTTCATTTTATACATACACTACAGATCCAAATTATGGAGGTTGGTTCCGTACATGTCTATTATTGATACAATAAGTTTTTTTTTTCTCTGCTGCATATCATTGAGACATGAGTTTACTGATAAAAACAATTTAAAATTTGTAAATGATTTTAATTATAAATAAAACCTCAAAATTATTAAAGAAGTTTTTCAATACTTATGTTCTAAAAAGGCGAAGAAAGTCAATGAATTTAACCGTATTATTCTTCATTTGTATATAAAATGACAATTATTTATAAATATTTGTGGTTACAAAAAAAGTTCATTAAATATATGGATATTGATTTAATGACACCCACATGGGAATGGAGCAAATTACTGATAAACCCGTCATATATTTATAACTCGAGGTGTGAAATTAATTACACTTTTTCTATTACTAATTGAAATAGTATTTTTCAATAATTAAATTAAACATTAACTGCAAACATAAGCAACCAAATGCACACATATTTTGGTTGTTTCATTTATAAAAAAATAAGGGAAAATATTATTATTTATTTTGAATATAGAAATGGAAATTCATCTGAAAGAGGAAGAAAGCGTGAGTGATAAAAATTGGAAGGAAAAGAAGAAACTGTGAAAAAATGAGTCATTCCATGACAAATCGAACCCCACCAGAGGCTGGTCCACACCACACCATTTATCACTCTCTCTTCTGATTCTTCCAACTTCATTTCTTCAAAACTCTCTTTTTCTTCATCCCCACACCTTTCTTTTTCTTTAACCTTTCTCTCTCTTCCTTCGTGCATGGCGTCGTCGGCGTGCGTCACGGACTTGGCTCGAACGGCGGCGTGTAGGGACGGTGTGGCGGCGGCGCATCTCAAAGTGGTCTCAATCTTCGTTATCTTCCTGACGAGCGTGGCGGGGATGTCGTCGCCGGTGCTCCTGGCCGGGATCTTCCGCGGGAAGCCGCTCTACGACAAGGCCATAGTCGTGATCAAGTGTTTCGCGGCAGGGGTGATTCTCTCCACCTCGCTGGTCCACGTGCTCCCAGACGCGTACGCCGCACTCGCCGACTGCCAGGTGGCGTCGCGCCATCCCTGGAAGGACTTCCCCTTCGCGGGGCTCGTGACGCTTGTGGGCGCTCTTCTGGCGCTCCTGGTGGACCTTGCGGCGAGCTCGCACGTGGAGCACGCGCAGTACGCGCCGGTGGTGGCGCAGGAGAAGGAGTTGGAGCTCGGCGGTGGGTGCCATGGCTCCGGCGGCGACGGTGAAAGAGGTGAAGAATTGGTGAGACTGAAACAGAGGCTGGTTTCGCAGGTGCTTGAGATTGGGATTATTTTTCACTCTGTGATTATCGGAGTTACCATGGGAATGTCTCAGAACGTTTGCACTATTCGACCTCTCGTTGCCGCTTTGGCATTTCATCAAATATTTGAAGGCATGGGTCTCGGTGGTTGCGTCGCTCAGGTTCTTTCTCTTCTTCCATTACTTTTCTTAAATCTTTCTTATTAGATTTTGTTCCAATCACTATGTTTTTAATTAGGTTTCTGAAAATAAATTAATAAATAATTGCAGGTTCTTAAATAATCTGTTGATTATAATTATAATAATTAAAATTTGAACATTGGAAAAATTTGAACTGGATTATATTTATTGCCTTCTACATTTTTTTCTTGTCAAAATTTATATCTTCATACCTGTTTTTTATGAAGGAAAATAGTGTAACAGGTGTCGCGTTTATGGGAGTTTCTAAAACATTGTTTATAAAAAAACACATTTTTATTTCTACTTTTTTTTTGTTCATTTGTTGTCTGAAATCTGTGTTATATTATTAGTTTCCCCTTTCTGGTAATTAACGGGGCTTAGAGTGTTTAAAGGTTATAATTGTAAATCATCATCTAAAATTATTGGGATAAAGACCCTAACTTCCCAAATTAACATTACGTGTGACTGATTTTTCAGTAATTTTTGTGGATAAGTATGGATTTGTATTCAGGCCATTTTAGTGTTATTTATAGAATTGAAAACATAAGAGTATATATTGTGTTCCTTTTATTTATTTTTAATTTATTATTAATGACCTCTCCAGATTATCTTATCCATTAATTCAAGCATGGGTATAGTTAAAAAAGAGTTAAATAGGATTTTGCAAAGATAAAATGTGTATTTAGAAAAGAGGCAATGGAGGAATATTTTAATTAATTTATTACATGTGTTTGTGTGGCTTGTGCAGTCACGAATTGGAAACCGTGAGATGTTTGTGAGATCATAGTTTCACCGTGACTGCTATGATAATAATAAAAAACATAATAAATAAATATTCTATTGCTTCTTTATCTCTCTCACTCCCCAATCAATAACAATGTTTCAAGTGTTCACAAAGTCATTTTGATCAGAATAAAGTATTAATGCCTTTTTAATCATGATAACTATTAATGTTTGATATTCTTTCGTAATTAATTAAACAGTAGCACCAATTACCCTCCACCTCTCAGGTATGTGTTAAAGTTTTCCCAAAATAAAGTAATTAAGAAAAAAATGTTATATTATTAGCCAATTGAAATGTGATATGACTTTTTAAAACATGAAACTATATCAAAGGTAACAACTTATTATTCTGCACATGCTAATTTATTACTCCATAAATATAAAAAAAAAATGTAAGTGTATTCCAATTAATTCATTTTATTGAATTCTGTACTGTTTAATGTTAAGTAATTGTATTATTCTTTGTAAGTTTTTAAGAATTGTGGAAAGTTGTATGATGATTGTTACAGGCAGGATTTAGCTTTGGAACAACAGCATACATGTGCATGATGTTTGCAGTGACAACACCAATGGGGATAATGTTGGGGATGGCATTGTTCTCTCTGACAGGGTACGATGATAGCAATCCAAATGCCTTAATCCTGGAAGGGTTACTGGGTTCAGTTTCATCAGGAATACTAATTTACATGGCCCTTGTTGATCTCATAGCAGTTGACTTTTTTCACAACAAGCTTATGAACTCTACTCCTCGGTTGAAGAAAATATCTTTTCTTGCTTTGACCCTTGGTTCTGCTGCAATGTCTATTCTTGCTCTTTGGGCTTGAAAATTTTGTACCTTCAACTTTCTGTCAAATGTGCAGCTTGCTAATGGACAAAACAAACCTACACTTCAATCATATATAAACCATTTCAAAATTTACCTATGTCAACTTCATATGTATGTAATATAACTTAGGAAGAAAAAATAACAAAATTATTGGAGTGAATATTTCTAGTGTTGAATCCTTTAAATTCAATGAATCAACTTAAATGTGTTTAACTAAAACTTATTGTTGAATAATATAGGAGGAGTCTTTCCCTTTAATATTCAAAATCTTACTTAAGGATATTAGTTTTAATGTATATCAACAAGTTCATGATAATTATATGAATATCGTTAGAAAGAAATTTTATTTCACTAATAAATATTAATAGAAATTCTCATATTATATGAAATATTTTTTGTAAATTTGTTAAAAAAAATTGTAAGAAAAGACTTTTTTCTAAAAATTTTAATTGACAGATAATTTTTTCGTGGGTAATCATTTCCTACAAAATTATAAAATTTATAAGTATTTCTTACAATATTTGTAGCGAAAAGTGTTTTATACAAAATATTTTGCAAGAAAATTTGTAGTAATTTCTTGCAATTTTTTTTTACAACAAAACTTGTAAGCATTTTCAACGAAAAATATTTCAAAACAAAATTGAAAGAAAATATGAATTTTTTTAGTAGTGAAATCATATATTTTGTATCGGAGAGTTCATATTTAATTTTTCCGATATGTACAATTTTGTCACATAAATTAGTCTTATTAATGGTGTATTTCAACCAATAATTTTGAAGGTTAAAATAATATTGTTAACTTAAGTATAATTTTAATGTCTAAAACTATTAGAGGTCATTAAGGTATAGATTAGAGAAGCTTATCTTAGTGTATAATTTTAATATAGTTCGCTTTTATTCTCTTTAATCACCACTAACACTAATTTTTAACTCTATTTTTATATATATTGTTTTGAAATGAATGAATCCAGCGATGAAATTAGAAAGCTACTCTTATAAGTTTGATGAGTGAGTTTCATAAAGTATGTTGTCTACAATGTTAAAGTTAGAGTAGAATAAAATGGGTAAAGGCAATTAATAGTTAGGCACTATGCTTTTCCTCGCATTTGTTATCTTCAATTCTGAAATTAGTGAAGTTAAAAGAAAGAAAAAAAAGGTAAAATGAGCATTAATTAGGGGAAATTGAAAAGGTTGGATGCCTAGTGGAGTAATGTGGATACCACTATTTGGTCTCCAAGCTTGGAGTATCAAATTAATTTATCATTATATTAAAATATGGCCTCTTTGGAAGTTTAGTTGAAAGTATATACACAGATTCCACTAAGTGTTTTTCAATTTGGGAGGAATTTGGAATCCTATGATTTTGGTTCCTAGTGCTCATCTTTATCTTTCGTAAAGTTACGTTCCTTCTTTTTCTCTTTGATTATCTTCATATCCAACCTTCATCTTCTATCAAAGAGAAAAGCCACATTTCACTTCAATTACAAAACATGAGTATAAACCGTTAAGAAAATATGTTGATAACTAATTTTAGTAATAACAAATAATTAGTTCCTATAATAATCTATTTAAATATTAATTTATAAACTTAAAATTATTAGTAACTAAAATAGTTTTTAAATTGATTTCTAAATTGATATAAATTATGATATAAATTGGTAACTGTAATAATTATGTTAAATTGAGAATCTTACGTGAAATGTCTGATTTTGTTGAATAGTGTCAGTCGTGGTAATATTTTTATGAATATATAATATATGGAAACTTGAGAAAATGTTGTTGATTTAACATGTGGAAGTATAGATTTTGGTAGTAGGGAATCTATTGAAATTGAGAGATTAATTGTGACTAAAAAATGTTACTAATATGAGATGGAATGAATGCGTGTGCCTTTGATGATGTTGTTACTTATATTTGAAAGATGAAAATATCTTGGATGTTGTATTTAGATCTTTAATTAGGGACATACTTACACTCTTAATTCTTGTGAGATGAAAAGAGTAAACACACTTGAATGCTTTGATTAAGGTATTATTTGAATGTGGTATGTTGCTTGTATTTGTATGAATGTAGTATGTGTATGCGAAGTGTTATAACATGTGAATTAAAAAGTGGAGGCTTTAAAATGTTGATAAAAGGCACTACTTGCATTAACCAAATATTCATGTTGCATTGCAGTTGGGTGGTAACTACTACCGTTAGGTGCCACTACGTATTTTGGCAAGCAGTGAGCCTATGATTTTGTGGCGTTGGGCGGTGGTTCTTTGGTGTTGAACGGTAACTCTGATATTTTCCATACTAGAAATGGTTTATATGTTTTTAAATGATTTTCATTATATGTTATCTTTTATAATTATGATTGTTTATCATTTGTTTGACAATGCATGACTAAGTGTGAATGTTCTAGTGTTAGGATGGTCAAATTAGCTATTTCTAAGAGAAAATGTTAATCAAGGATGAGTTTAAGTGTACTGAAGGAAACTTAGGAGGTGAGACTATAATGACTCTACTGGTATCTGACTCATATATAGTAGATAACTAGGTAGTGAGAGTCAAAGGAACCTTCACATGGCAGAGAGTATGATATGAAAGAGGATCATACTCATGGAACTAGTGAAGTTAACCTTATTAGTAGCACATGAATTATATGATTATTCCACTTGGGTTATTGTTGTTGAGAAAAAGGAGAAAAAGGAAAACATTATAGGTGTAGAGTCTTAGAAGTCCTTTCAATATACTAATTTTTCAGAAACAAGGGTCTAGTTGTGTTATGGTACTTCTACATTGATCTTGGTATCTTCCTTTTTATATATATATATATATATATATATATATATATATGGGAATAGAAATCGAAAAAAAAAATGATAGTAGCGGTAGACGGAATTGGGAAAATGAAGAAATTAGTCTAGAAATATTATAGAGATGATAAATTATAGTTTTTTTTTTCAAAAAAAATAAATAAAAATCCTTAACTTATATTTTGAAGTACATGTGTTTACTTTCATGTTTTTACTTTAATGTATTTTGATATATCTTTCTTTAAGATTGTCAAGACAAGAAAATGGATTAAAAAAAAAGAACAAATTAAATTTTTTGTGCGAATAAAATTTGTTTTGTACAATTGTATGTATAAATATAAAAGAAATTAGTATTTTAAAAAGCTATAAAAGATTTTAAAAAACACATGAATATGCTTTGTATGTTTTGAATAAAGGGCTAAACTGTAAATAAAATTTCTATTGTAAAGTTTAGTTTACAAAAACTCAATTCTGTTATTAAGAATTGTAATGTGAATTAGTTCACATATAATTATGGGACCATATGATAATTAAGTATTATTGAATGTTTGTTGTAGAATTTTTGGGTTGTTATAATTGGTCAAGAATTTTTTCGTTAAATTATTAATTAATATCTAATCAATAAAGAGTTTATATTTATTAATTATTTAATTAATGTGTTTTAACAATTTCTGTACATAAAAACTTAAGCTATAAATTTAAATTTGTTTTGTAATAAATTTTAATGAATAATCGGTTTAAGGAACAGTGTTAATATTTTTATAGAATAATTTATTATTATACATAATTTATTTCATTTAATAAATTTATCATCAATAACTTTATTGTTACTATTTGATTTTCTAAATATTTAAATAAACTTTATTAACGAAATATTAAGAAGTAGAGAATATCCACCACATATTAAATACTAGGATTATTTGTACCCATCCATTAACTAACATTTAATTAAAAAAAAATATATATTTATCACTTATAATTATTCATTAAGAACATTCATTTGTCATAAATTTTACTTAGCAAGTATGGACTTGTATCATCTCTAGGAGCAGACATTCTGATCACAAAATTATGAGTTTGATGTTTAAGGGTTAACAATTCTCAAATCAGTTAATAAATAATGATATAATAATCAAATTAAATAATTGGTGGTATATTTTTGAAAAATTTTAGACTCTTCAACTTTCTTGCTCATATTACTATTGTTTATTTATATTGTCGTTTACAAATATGCATGCTGAAAATCAATTACAAGTTTATAAAATTTAATTTCATCTGGTTTCAAATCAAATATTAATTCCAATTTCATTCTCAACTCTAATTTGCAATACCAATAATCACGGTGGACAACTACTATTCTCACATTCATTACAAGATTGATGAACCAATCTCAAGTAAACAAAAAAAAAATTATTTCAAAATAAAAATCATAATCATATTAACTATTCATATATAAACAATGAATATTATACATTATTATACTCCCATTTAAAATATAATTACTCTGACCAAATTTTTTTCACTTTTAATTTATATCAATTACCTCAATTACACTTCACTTAAAATAATAAATTGACTTTATGTTTCATAAAGTCGTATAGTAAACGCAACTTTATGTTTCTAAACCATCACACTTAAAAAAACAAAAAATGTGTCATAAAACACATCTTTTTAACATAAAAAAGAAAAGTAAAATATGGTTGAGAATTTAAAAATAACACTCATGGAAAAAATTAAATTTCAGCAAATAAATGAGACGGAATTAACGGTGGTGAAGACAAACATGAGAAGAGACAAAAAGGAAAAAAACGTGTAAGGCCCAAAAGGTTGAGTGTGACAGAGTGGGGTTCGATCCAATTTCTTGTAAGACCCAAAGCTCTTTTTCTTCACTTCTAATCACAAATTTCTTAATACCAGTTCATGCAATAATATTAGCAATACGTGTACATTATTTAAGCCACATAACATATAATTTAATCTTTTAAAACTATTTAAGATACATTTATTACTGTTTTAAGTCAATAAGGATGTAAGGCTCTTTAATATGTGATAAATAAAAAGATAAAATATTCCCACAAACTTGCCTAATTAACAATTTATTAGTTTAATATAGAATTGATGATTCGTTTGAAAAATGATATTGATATTTTTCGCTTTAATTATTATTTTTGTACTTTTAGAAAACATTAAAATTAAAATATTCTATCGAGAAGTCTGTCTTTTAAAACTTGACTTATTTTGTTTTTTAAGGAGGTCGTGATATTGGGATTGTGTTTGAATAATTTATTTTCTGACTTTAAAAATTCATTTAAAGTTACCAGTTTAAAAAAAAAAATTTAAAGCTAACGAACAAGTTGTTTGTTAATTTATAATTTTTATTTATATTTCATTTTAACATTAAATTTGTTTAAAAAATAAATTGAATTTAATAAATTTGAAATATATTTATGAGAATTAGAATATAATTCAGATTATGTAATTTAGAAATGTCTAAGAATATAGTATGTCATTACCATATAGAACACTAGAATGTATTCGCTCCTACTAAGTTTGTAATATATACGATCGACGATAAGATTTGTCTCAAAATCATGAGAAAATTATTTTATGAAATTAATAGTACATTGATGAGATGTCTGTTTTACCTTGTAAGTGAATTTTTTTTTTCAGTTTGCAAACCCTATTATTTGGGTCCCCAACACAAAGTTTCCTGGTTGTACTATATGGATTGTTTGATCAATGTTAGCATTTAGAAATGTTGTCTTGATATTCATTGGATGGAGCACTAAATCATAATATTCAACAAGAGTCATACTTGTCTTAAACGAGTCTTTCAATGAAATTAGAAAGAATGTTTCTTTAAAGTCAATCACTTCCTTTTAGGTATACCCTTTGCCATAAGACGAGCTTTATACTGTCTACATTACCTTTGCAATGCCCATTGGTCTTAAATATCCATTTTCATCTAATGGGTTTCATGCCTTTTGGTAATGGATCAAGTTCTCAAATCTTATTACCTTGGATGAACTAATGCTCCTCATTCATTGCTTCCATCAACATTTGAATTGGAATTTTGCATGGCTTGACAGAGTTTGACCGAATCATTTTCCACCATACCATTATTTTCCTCATGTTCTTGGATAAATATCAATCATCTAGAATATCACTTCTCATTTTTCTTGTGGATCTGCAGAAAGGTACTGAGTCTAAAGCATAGGTTCTTAAGGATCTTAAGTTTGATCTTCATGAATGACCAAATCATCTTGAGTGGGAATATCTTGCAAAGGTTAAAAACTTGCTTTATCAAAACCAACTATATCAATTGATTATGGAATTATTACCGATTCTTCATCTAGGACAAAGTTTCTAACCTCATTCTTTCATCCAAGCTCAATATCGTCAAAGAATGTTCTCATCTCAACAATTGTCTTCAATTTGGAATCATAAAATATATAACCTCTAGAATTTTTAGAATGACCAATAAAGTAGTTTTTAATGTTTATGAGTCCATTTTTTTTTTCATTTGGCTTATAAAGCCTTGCTTCAATTGGACATTCTCATACACAAAAATGATTTACACTAGGCTTTCACCCAACCCAAAGCTCATAAAGGTTTTAGCAACTGTCTTGGTTGACACTTTATTCAGAATGGAAGTTGTAGTCTTTGGTGTCTCTTCCCGAAGTGACTATGGCAAGGTAGAATGACAAATCATGCTCCTTATCATATCTTTAAGAATTTAGTTTCGTCTTTCAACTACTACACCATTTATGCTAGGTGACCATGACATTGTGTACTATGAAATAATTCCACATTCCCCTAGGTACTTTGCAAAAGGTTTTAGACGTTGTTTACTTGAGCCATCATGTTTGCCACAATATTCACCACCATGGTCAAATTTGATACTTTTAATTCTTTTGTTGAGTTTATTTTAGTAATCATTAATGATTTTAGTTATGATTAATATAACAACTATTGTTTTAGTTGTATGTATTGATATCACTGACACAATTATTTGAATATGTCCTAAATATATAATTGCAAATTTTGAGCTCATAAAGTCAAACACATTTATAAGAAAAGGTATGTGACTAGTGGAAGATTGTTAGTATTTTTTTTATATATTTTATTTAAATGTGTTAAGACCATTACTTAATTAGCTAAAATCATAAAGTTGTATGTTAATATTAAATTTATGGTTAATGTCATAATTGTGAGGAGATATCAGTGTATAAATACTTACTTGTGTGGATACCACAAGTAGTATTCTGATTTGACGAGGGATTAATAGAAACAAAAGTTACATATGTAGGTTATGATCCCATTTGTAAGAGTGTAAACTATTACACTAGTGTAGATTTCACATATGAAATCACCTTATATGCCTTTTTGTTGCCATTGATTTTGTCTATTGTCACATCTCCATTTTTTTTGTTTTTTTTTGTGATTTGTTGATGGTGTTTTATATTTTTGTGGTTGAGTTTTGATGGAGGTTGCTGCCATGGTTGGTTTTGGGTTTTTCTACAATGTAGGTGTGTGAACGAAGTGGGTGCGTGAGTCACGTTTTGGTGTAGGTTGCGTCATGATTGGATTACACGACTCGGAGTGTTTCCTTTCAGGTAGATCTGGTAGTGGTGGATTGTTCTTCTTCTATGGTGAGGTTGTGGCAGGTGTGTGGGGAAGTTGCGACGTTGGTTGCTGTAGGGACCAAAAAGAAGTACATATAGCTTCGATTGTGTTTAGAACCGAGGCAGAATCAAGAGTTTTTGTCTTGATTGGGATCCGAAACCAAAAGTGGTGTCTTTTTTGCCTCATCCTAATATGTCTCGGTTTTAAAATTGGGACATAATTGCGAAAATAATCAGGGTCAAAAATCCTTACAAGTGTTATATTCTTTTACTTCATTTCATGAGGAGAGAAAATAACTGTCTACATTTAGAATATCACACGCCCACTCTTAATATAATGTAAATTTAAATATACTTCCACATTTTATTTTCGTTTGAGAAATATGATTTTGATGTGATTTTTTTTTATCTACATAGAGAATCATACGCACAATTATTATTATTTGTTATAAATAAACAACAACCCATAATTTTGTTCTATTACGTGGATCACACCATTAAACTAGGTTTAAGGACATGTACCAAATCCAAGGCCACCACTGGTATTGTAGCTGACTTTAAACAACCTGTATTCAATTTTTCTTCTATAAAAAAATCTAAAAAAACCCAAATTATTTCTTAAAAAGTGTAATTTATAGAAATATCTATCTTTTATTATTATTGGTTGTTCTTAAAGACATTTATTTTTTTATTATAAAGAAACTATTTCTTACCAAGGAAACAATTTTATGTTTTCGACATAGAACAAAATATGTTTTCTGCCCAAACCTTCATGAGTATAAGTTTTGAAGCTTTAAACCATCACAAAAAGTTTCTGTAATAATCATGAATATTGCTTGAATACCCTATACGGATAAAATTACATCTGATTTTGGTTATCTGAAAAGCACTAACATGGAAAAAGATTTGATGAGATGAAGCAGTCTCACTTTTGGTTTAGTAGGTAGTTTGAAACGTGACATGTTCACGAGGTCAAATTCTGAGTGGGAGAAGTAGCATAAGAAAAGGGGAAGAGGCTATATCAATGCATCTACGCAATTATATTAAAATATAGAAATATATAATATAATTCACAACAAAATAGAAGTGGATGTGGCCACAAAAATAAAATCATACTAAATGTCATTGCATGCCAAGGAAAAACATATTGACTTCCAATTTATTTATTTATTAATCAAATTAGTTACTTCAATGGTGATTAGTAATTATTTAATCATTTTCAAAAATATTTCAAATATTTACAGTTTTATAATGTGTTTTGTTATTATAATGGATCAAGTCAATATGAAACTTTAATACAATTTAGTCTTTAAACTTTAAAAATAAATGTATTTTTAAACTCAATTGCGTTAATTTTTTTTTATTGTGTCAAACAATATTTTTGAGTTAGTGTTTGAGTTCTTTACACCCAATACATTTTAACTCAAATGTTATACCAGAAAACGGTTTACATGTAAAAAAAGATTAACATCGTTAGGTTAAAATAATTATATTTATTTTTTAAAATTGGAAGATTAAAATATATCAAAATTTTGGATAGAAACAAATTTCAATTATACATATAAATTTAGAAACTAAAAATATAGGTTTAATTACTCTTTTAGTCTTTGTTTTCATCCTAAAATGTCAAGTTGATGATCCAATTTTTTAAAATTTCAATTTGGTTCCGTTTTCGAAAATTTAATACAATTTGATCATTTTTGTTAAATATATTAAAGCAGATCAAAGATTTTTCATCAAAATTGACACTAGGAGTATATTAATTACATCAACAAAGCAAACTATTTCATTAACAACTTCAATTTTGACGAAAAATATTTAATCTAAAAATTTAAGAAAAATAAAAATGATAAAATTGTATAATTTTTTAAAAATCAAAACAAAATTGAGATTAAAATAAAAAATGAAGGTTAAATTACTCTTTTGGTCCTTGTATTTTCAAGTAGTGTCAAATTAGTTTTCTAGTTTTTCTTTGTCTCAATTTGGTCCTTGTTATTTTAAAAGTGATTCAATTTGGTCATTATCGTCAATTTTGATTAAACAGTATTAAAGTCAACGCCGCATGTCAATTTGTGATTTTTTTTAATTTTTTTTAATGTTTTTCTTAATTGTTTTTAAAAAATATTTAATTTTTTTTTTAATTTTTTTTTATCTTTTACACATGTCACTTCACAGTTGTTCTACATGTCAAAATAATTCAATTTAGTCCCTATATTTGTTTTTAGTTTCAACTTAGTCTTAATTTTTGTAAAAATAAAGCAATATTCTTACTAAAATTGACATATTTATTAAATATTTGTAGAAATATTTTTAAACAAACTTTTTGTTTTTAGTTTTATTATTAAACAAAGTGACTCCTCAAACTTAATTTCAATAATTAACCATTTTGTTATCATATATAAAGACATCAACTCAACTGTGCCATATCATACAAACTTATTAAAAATTAAAAATCAAATAACTTGTCACACATAAGTTAAGGAACTAAGTTTCAAGTTCAAAACAAAACCACAGTTTAAAGTTTTGTATAAAATTTAAAGTTAATTTAAAAATATTTCTAGAAATATTTAATAAAAACGTTAATTTTAGTAAGAATATCACCTTAAGATTTATATAAAAAGTAAATTGAGTCTCACTTTAATGAAGGACAATATTACTCAATTTTTATAGAAATTGAGATTAAATTAAAATTAAAAACTAATATAGAGACCAGATTGAATCATTTTAACACGTGACACAATTATAAAGTGACACATGTAAAAAATAAAAAAATTAAAAAAATAAAAATTCAAAATTTAAAAATTAAAAAAAAAAACTAAAAATTGACATGTACCATGGATTTTAACACTATTTGGTCAAACTAATGGTAAAGACTCAATTGACTCATTTTTAAAAAAACAAGAACCAAATTAAGACAAAAAAAAACTTGAGGAACAAATTGACATTATTTGAAGAATACAACGACAAAAAAATAATTTAACCAAAAATAAAAGACCAATTTAAAATTTTTAAAACGAAAATAAAAACTAAAAAAAGTCATTAAAATAAAACATATTTAGCATTTGAATTTTTTTTCCAATATTTCTGACCACCCCATTTGCATAACTGAACTCTGATCCATCCCAGAACAAAACCTTCAAAAACATTGAGCAGAAACAAACATGTACATAAAGCTGTCCTTTCTCTGTGCAATACCATACCATCCCTTATTTTCTACCCACATGCACCATTCATGTCACTGCTTCATCATGACTGAACAACACAAGCTTCCACATCAGAACAATCAATTACAGTTAGAAAGTGTTATCAATTGCGACAGATGAGTAACCAACGTCACATTTATAACCCATCAAGTACTCTCTTTTGTCTTTTCTCCTCTTCTGTATCACAACTGTTACAATTTATAACTACTCTTACTTCACAATTAGTCGTTTACTGTACTCTCTGCAAGTAATTTGCTTTAATCATTGAGAGGAGAACATATTAGCACAGTAAAAGGGAAAGAACACGCTTTTACGATAATCATTCAAAAAATGTGTCTAAGAGGCTAATCAATCTTGCTCTTGCATCATTTTCTGAGAGAAAAAGAAAGAAACCAGACATCTCCAGAAGAAAACCAAACAATTTCAGGAAAACAAAAAATGAGTAAACTTTGAGAAGAGTTCATATTTCATTGTGAAACATCCATTTTCAAGAGAAGAAAAAAATGTGTAAACTTTGAGAAGAGTTCATATTTCATTGTGAAGCATCCAACCCAGTTACATGGTCAGGTGACAGAAAAACCTTACTCAACAATCTCTTCAAAGAGAAACTCAACAAAGAAGAAGAATTTTCTGGAACAGAATCACTCATGGCACCGATTTCACGCTCACTAATCTCATAACCAGGAGTAACAACCACAACCTCCAACACGTCACCAGAACCCGGTTGAGAATCATCGCTCCCCAGAATAGAAGCTCTGCAAATGGGACAATTGCAATGTGAAGTAAACCACATGTCAATGCACTCCACATGAAAAGCGTGGCCACACTTTGGCAATTTCCTTCCAATCTCACCCTCCTCAATAACGCTCAAACAGATCACACATTCCAATTCTTCTGTTTTCTCTGTTTTGTGCACAAACATGGGAATCGCTGAAACTGCCGCCAAATCCAGGCCCTTGGTGCAGGTGGGTGAAGCTTCTATGTTGATGCTGTGGAAATGGGAAGGTTCCAGAACGTCGGAGACAGTCACCGGAGTTCGCCACCGGCGAGTGTGGGAACGTAACTGCGACTGAGATAAGAACCACTTGGCATACACGTGGAGCAGGAGGACAAAGAGGATGACTAGGAGCAAGGAAAGAACGGCTGCGAGCATGATGCTGCTGTTGTTGTCGGAGAACACGCTCTGAGCGAGTTGACTCAGTGAGTTACTGGGTGACTCGGATTGAGTCGGCATTGTGAGGGGGTGAAGGATGAGAGTGAAATCGGTGTAGTTTTCTTGAATGGGGAAAAGGGTAGGTTAGTTTTATGGAAAAGGTGAGAGCTTTGAGCTTAAAACGAGATTTTGGGTGGAGGGGACCCAACAAAACTCAGTGAAGTCAAGAGCCAGTTTGTGCAATGCTGAATGCTGAATGAAATGTTGGTTTGTTCTTCCACTTTCTTTGCAATTAACTGTGAAAATGTTTACGTGATAACGAAGGGGGGTGTTTGGTGTTGGGGGGTTGGAGATGAAGTCAAAGGAGAGTCCCTATATCTAAGGGATTAATGAGGAATGCATGGGAATGGGGGGTGGAGGGATGAAGAGAAAAATAGGGCACAAATGAAGCACTCGTGAAGGCAACGGCAATGGAGGGTAGGTGGGTTTTATTGGATTCATGTGGCAGGTTTTTGTTTATTTATTTGTGGTTTTAATTGGTTAAATTGGTGCAATAAAGGATCCTAACTCCTAAGGCAAGAAATAAAATAAGATATTCTTAGTTCTTGTAAACTGCATCAAGCCTAAGTCAATCATGAAAAGGAGCCAACCCCCTCCACAATTTCTTCACTTTCATGCATTTATTACAACTTTGACAATATTAGAAGTGGCGCTGTGTTGTTTGGGTTTGGTAGGGCATGTCGCGGGACCCCAACTACTGTTTTAAAGAGATGAACCAGAGTTCAGGGGTCCCATGTGAATGGAACCATACACTCTATAGGGGTTGTTTTCTTTTTTTTTTTTTTTTCTTTGACCATCCTACCACAGCTAGCAGTCAACTGTTGATAGCAGTAGAAGATCTTTGGTTAGATTCCACCATATTTTGTTGCATGTTTCCAGCAATGGATAGATCCCTTTTCAGTTTTTAGAGAGGTTACAGTATTAGGCTAGCAAAAGCTCCTCCTGTCACACAGCATTGCCAATAATTCACAGGTTTTTTGGGGTTGGAAATCATTACACATGCTCTATTTTCTTTTTCCTAATTCAATCTTTTTGTTTTCATTATTAATCCTCTACGATATGTTATGTTTTGAGAAGTACAACTAATAGCTAAATTTATTTGTGGCCTTTTTCAGTTGGTCTGCAAATTTTAGACCTCGAGCATCTCATGTCAGATAAACTTCTTTTTCCATATTTTCTGCTAAAGATTTTTGTCCAAACCTGTTTCTTTAGTTTATTGTCAATGCTCCAACTTATATTCTAGAACCCCATTGTAATAATATTAGAATTTCAATTTCAACCTTGCAAGGGATATGCAGAATGTAACCAAACAACAGGATTTGTTTGATTGGAAAATGGAAACTATCAGAAGTTATTGATTTTGTTTTGATGTTCAGAATTCTTCAAACTGGAAACTAAAGGATGCTCATAAAAATTATTAAAAGGGGTTTTGCAGGATTTTACAATATACATGACAATAGTTATTTTTTCTCATATAAAACCAAAAATGGTTCACTTATATCTATTCTATCCTTCAGATTCTTCTCTCCAGCTATTCTTTCAGTCCATTAGTTTGTATCTTTTCTCTTCCACACCTGTAACTCCCAAGTTTATCTCTATTATTGTATGGAGGGGCACCTGCAAATGAGCAAATCTCAGATACAGATACATTAGGAGTCCAAATTCTCTACTGAATTTTTTTTGATAGTGTAAACATTAACAATACACTGATATTGATATTTTAAAAATTATTTTAATATATTTTAAAACATCAAAATCAGGTTGTATTCTAAAACACAACAAAGGAACAACTTAAAAAAACCCGTGATGAATCCAAATTCATACATGAGATATCTTATGCAAATTCATGGTTCACACAAATGTTTCACAAAATGAGATGGTGAACCTCACAAATTCTTTTCTTCTAACACAATGACTACAGTTCATTTCTTAAATATCATGAACTAGATGGAGCTTTTGCACAACTCCATCTTTCACTTTGAGCTAAATATGAATATATTACCTCAATTTCTGGAATTTCTTGCAAAGGCCTGTCAGTAAAATAAGCATATAATGCCCTCAGAACTGCCTGTAATGAGAAACTGAAGAATTAAAACCAATCAACCATAGAACATATAAATGGAAAGTTTACATCAAAGTTATGTGAAAAACCTGGTGAGATATCACAACAACAGGTGCCCGTTGCCGCTCAAGCTCAATAATGACAGGTTCTAACCTGCATTATCATAAATACAAGATATTTACACAAAAAAGAGTACTAGTTTGGAACCAAAAAATGATACAAGAAGTAATGCATCAACCTTTGAATAACATCCAAGTAAGACTCTCCACGAGGATAACGATACCTAAGCTTGTCCTTACAGCGTGATCTGTAGCAGAAAAAGATAAAGAAAATAAAGAACAATAGTTACATGAAACATTTTTAACTTTTTCAACTTGAAATTACAAAGATCACAGTTTGGAACATACTCGTACTCCCCTGGCATGTTCTTCTTGATCTCTTCGTATGTCATGCCATCACACACACCAGCATTTATCTCATCAAGTGCACGCCATTGTATCTACCATATATAGATACTATTAATAATACACACTTTTGCCAATCCATATTTCTGTATTAAGGATGACACTAACCTTGGGAAATCCAACAATTGGTCCTGCTGTTAAAATTGTTCGCTGCAGTGTACTAGTCCATATCTAGACACCAGTCACAAACATCACAAACCGTTTATCATTTCAATATTTGCACATATATTTATTACAAGCTTACACAAGCAGCTCGTTCTGATTTGAGACGCTTTTCAACAAATTTAGCAAGCTTCTTCTTATAAAGTTCTCCAGCCTCACTGTTGAAACAAATTGCATTGTGTTCCAGTTAGGCACATGAAATTCATAGACATTCTTGTTCAAAAAAACAGATATGACATTTATATATTAAAAAAAAGGAAAATGCGAAATAATTCAAATATAGAGGAACTAAAATCATCTATCTTTGCATGCCAACAACCAATGACACCAGGCCTCTCACTTAGATAGGTACGAATTCCGCAATACTAAAAAGAAGTTACCAAGAAAATCAGGTTCATCTTTAACCCAACCTGAGCCACCAGTGACAAATGAACTATAATATATCCCAGTTTTGGCTTCTTAGAAAGCCACCAAATGGAAGGAAGAGACCAATAATAATTTCTAAAATTGAGAGTAGGAAAAAATATTACTAAAAGGAACCATACAGGTTCCTTACATAACTTTGGGTATCTAATGCCATGTAGAAAAGAGCGTATTGACTAATAAGACTTTGAGTAATTGCGATGTGAAATAAATAAAAAAATTGACCTTATAATCCCCTTTAAACTAATATTGATCATGTACAAGTTTAGTACATCTACTACAAGAAGAAATCAAAATAAGATTTATCACAATAAGACTGATAACAGAAAAATAATTTAGATTCTTAGTGTTCTTCTAACAGTTCCTCGTATGAACAGAACAGAAATGGAAATTGATATTTTCATTCGTAAACTACCTTTTTCGAAGCTTGTATCCTCATTAATACAAACATTACACTAGATAGAGATAGAACCCAAATATACCTTAATGCAGAGTCTCCTCCAATTCTGCCTCTCACATTAAACCGACTTTCTCCATGCCGGGTAAGCAATATTGGGCGAGGTGTAAGATGTGTGTTTACCTGCATGAGGAAAACAAATCATTAATAGAAGCTAACAAGTGATTTGCAGAAGCATTTGCTGAAGGCATATATGATTAATTTCAAGAAAAAACCATTTGCAAAAGTTGGTCTATGACATTTCTCAATATTGTCTTACTGGGTTAAGTATTATTAATTAACTTGATCATTTCTTTTACTTTTCAGTGTGTTAGTGAAGCTTTGACTGTTATTAACTGCATTCTTCTAAGACACTTACCAAGAAAAAGACTATCCGACCAGGTAGGTAGCCACTGATATTGTTCACCTAAACCAGAAGATAGAATTTGTGGATCATTAACAAATTAAAGTCACACTGTAAACCATGCTTGTAAATGGTTATCGAAAAATTCAACAAGATAAACAAATACTTGCCACAAGAAATTCTAGAATATTAGAGCAGCCTCCCAATAGTTTTTTTTCAAACAGCTAAAGTACTTTACTATCATATGTCCTTAAACATCAGACAAATGACTTACATTTTATCATAAAGTATGTGGCTACAGTACTATGCCACATTTTGTTCCTCCTTTCAAGTTCCTCTCAGAGAGTTTAATTTAATTTACAATACAATTTACGTATACACCTTACTACTTGGCATAACTTTTAAATTGCGTGGTTCGTTGACACGGTATCACAGACTGGTCAACCGAGATGCCCAGGGTTCATATTTTAGATCCTAACTCTGTCCGCTTCTAATGTAAGTTTGTCATTCAACACAATTTAGATGAGTAATGAATCTTTTCTAGTTTACCGATTATATATTGTATAACTCAGATCTACTAATTTGCAATCCATATAAACATAATGCATCCATATGGTAGTAACATGCTTTTCTAACACTGATTCTTTCAAGAACAATCACAGTTTCAAATATACACTTCTACGGAACCATGAAATAATAATTTAGAAAAGATTAAGGTGGACTCAAGGATAAAGTAGTTATAAGCTATTTAAATCTGAAGGTGAAAGTGAAACTATGCCTTCTACCACACCAAGGTTTTACATCTAGTTACTACTGGAATCTATTTGTTACTCACGCAAACAAAAGCTACTATATGGATAATAAACATGCATGATGCATATCAATTATCAAACTATAAAAACTAGCAAAAGAGACAATGACATATGCAAAATGGTTCAGTTTTGCTTCATAGAATGACATAACTAAATGTAAAACTTACTTGTATTTGCCCTCCATGTCCACTGGCCATGTCAATCATTTTTATGTAAGATCCTTCTTCTACTGTTTCATAAACCTAGTGCATAAAATCAACATTACTTGAAGCAAAAGCTCACCTCGAATAGCGATTAAAAGTTAAAGTACACGTGAAAGACTTGCCTTCTCATAATTGGCTACACGTTCTTTGAAGTCCCGCAACCCAGCCTCAAAATCTGGTCTGCAAAAGAAAAGCTGATTGCATATGTAACTACAATTCTATATACTCATGAAGATAAGATGTCACTAATATTATACGAAACATTACACTTCGGCATAGTCAGGGCTTTGCTGAATTTTAAAGCGTATATTCCTCTCAATTATGTCTACATCATTGCATATTGTTTCCAAAAAAATTATCTGTAACAAAAAATGCAGGGATACATAAGAACAGTTCAAAACTAAATTATTTTCATATTGCACATATGGCTGTACCCATCTACCTTGCATCTACCTTCAGCCAGTTTCATCAGGATGTTTCTTCGCTGCTTGCTACTGTTTGTGGCATCAAATATCCCAACCTAAACCCAAATTAAAGCTTAAGCCAAAAACAAAAATCTTGAAAGAAGGCTTAAAGTAACAAAATCATCTGAAAAGGACAAATTTACCTGGCCCCCTTCTTGCATCCAAGATATCATATCTTCAAATGCCATCTTCGCTACCTAGTGGTACATGAAATATTAAAACTACGTGCATAGAGAAAGGATGACAAGGAGCTAACAAACCAGAATCTTCTCTGACAAATCGCTGGGTTTAGTGTACATATCTCAACATTAGGTATAATAAATACATATTGTTGTATTTAAACAAGGAGTACATGGTGTAGGTGAGGCAATATTTAAAGCATTTGCGTCTCTCTATTAGAATAAAAAATAATTCGATATAATAAAATTTTATATATTATCAATTGTTTTGTTTTCTAGATATAATAGATATTATATATTATTTTATTAGATTGCTATTATATATAGTCCTCTCTTATATATAAACATCATATTGATTCAATGAATTATTTTATTTCTGTCATCAGAAGTGATTTTTCTGTATTCATTCCAATAAATTTTTTGGTTTCTTCCCATGGATGTCATGGATGAGAACTCTAATGTCTCCTAGTGGTGTGATTATGTCTACTATAAATGTCAGTCCTTTCACCAATGGTTTAGCTTTTTTTATACTATTTCTACCAATTCTTTTATTAAAGGTAGATGGATCATTAATTCAAGTGTTAGTACTCATGAAGAAGTGGACTTTAAGCCTAACTCAACCCTACAAAATCAGCTTGTAAAGTGAAGTTTACACTCACTTATATACGATAAACTCGCCTTATTTCTAACAATGGTTCTGATACCATGTGAAGAAAAGGACTTTAAGTCTAACTCAACTCCATAAAAACGGCTTGTAAGGTAAGATTTGCACCCACATATATACTTTAAATTAACATTATCTCTAGTCGATGTGAGACTTCTAACCGTACTCATGTTCATTCTAGGTAATGTTTTCAATCCTACAAACATGCCACCGATAAAACCCTTTTATTACCCAATTAATCTATTATTCATGTAGAACCATTGCCATTGTTCAACTTTATGCTATAGTGGTGCTTTATAATGTTTTCTATGTGTCTCGATTCAAGTTTAATTTTCTGTCTATTAGTGCTTTATTGGCTCATACTCATTTGTCCATCACCTTCCTTAAAATCAACTTTTTATCTAGGAGATGCTTCACTCCAAGAAGAGGAAGATTGCCGGTGGTAATCTTAATTGAAGGAATATACATGTTTCCTTCCGTTTTTACACAAAATAATTTTAATTATGTTTCCTTTCCTTTAGTACCATTACAAATACTGTTTTTTTCTATTCAAAATACCGATTCTTGTAAGAATACTTCTATTTGGAATAAATTTGGACATGTATCTAATAAATTTTTTTGACTTTTGAGTAATGAAATTCTTTTTGATATAACATAATTATTCTACTTCCAACTGTCAAATTTGACCTCTTGCTAAGTTTAGAAGATTATTTTTTACTTTACTCAACAAGGTGTTTCAATCATTATTTGATCTATTACATTGTGACATTTAGGGGTGTTATGGTAAGCCTACTTTATGATGGCAAACTTTTTTTCTTAAACTTGGTTGATGATTATTGTTAAGAAGGGTGGACTAGAATTAATGGGTGGTCCGATAGTGACCCGAGATAGCGGGTGAAACTTTTTGTCCAAGAAACAGAAATCTCACTAGGATAGACTTTTTAAACAATGACTCTGATACCATGTTAAGAAGAGTGGACTTTTTAAGCCCAACTCAACCCCACAAAACCGGTTTGTAAGGTGAGATTTGCACCCCACTTATATACTATGAAATTACCTTATGTCTAGTCAATATGGGACTTAGTCATTTTTTATCTTTGTTTTTTGCTTTGTAAATTTAAAATCTTCTTCAAGATTAATTGCATATTAACATTAGTTTTTTCTTTAATAAATACTCAAGACAATTACTAAATACCAAACATGTGTTCAATCATCTTAACCATTGAGTTCAAACAAAACTAGCATAATAAAGTTTTTGGACTAAGACTGCAATTTTCTTTTTGTTGTACTAAAAATGAAATAAATCAATATTTGTTGTACTGCAACGACTATTTACCTATTTTCTTTCCCCTTGATACTATCTCTCTCAAAGGATGTTATACGTTTAATTTAGGAAACACTGTTGTGTATGGTTCAAAACCAAAAGAATTACTAGGGTTTTCTTGAAAGACTATAAAATTCAAAAAAACTAGTTCTTGAAAATATTCATTCTCTCACACATACCAGATGAAAAGTCACAAAATAATCTATAACAATCAATAATGAGGATTCCTTTGTATGACTTTTTTCCGTGCATGAATTTTCAACCTTTATAAAAATAACTAACTTTATTGATTTTATATGTTCGCTTACACATCTTTTTACTATTTTTATGATGCGTAAGAAACTATTCATGTAGTACTATTGATGAAAAACTACAAGTGCTTCTATTAAATAATTATAACTATAAAAATAAAAAGGATTTTTATAATTTTTTTTATGCACACATTTTTGGTAACTTCAATATAATGTTTAGTAATCATTTTTTCATTTTAATAATTAATTTTTTAATTACATTTTTTATTACCATAAAAAAGAAGTGGACCACTAGTATGAATAAAGTGAAATATTTGTGACCAGACAAAAAAATGATAAAATGTAAAAAGTCAATATAAATTAGTTGAATGAAATAAGATTTTGAAATAAAATCTGGAAGTAACATCTCCAACTAAGAGTCTGCTAGGTAAACATAATTAAACACTTAGTGGAGACGTATTTATCATGGAAGTACTTAAAAGTTGTTGTTAGTGTTCTTTATGCAGTTATAATTTTCTTTTATTAGAAATTACCTGGACATAGAGAAATCTGTCTGGTATTAGTACTTAATTTGATGTCACATCTAATTAGACGTTAGAATTTATTGAATATGTGCTGTAAATATCTATAGCGTCTCCTCTGGTGTAAAGCTATTATTGGCTATTTAATGAGAATTTCAGAAAGACCTCAAGTGGGCAAATCAGCTTTTTCCCACATAGTATTCCTAATTCATATTATGGTTGCTGTGATTTTCTGACAGTTGTTTCTATAATTGAAAAGGAAATAGGGTTAAATTGCTTAGATATAAGTTGAAAGTTTTTTCATTAGCTACTTCAGAACACTTGTATAATCTGAAAACAATTTGTGGACTTATCATAAGTTATTTTCATAACTTCTCCAAAACACTTAGATGAATGCTTATACCATAAAACAAGTTTAACGGTAAATAAGCTCTTCCAAATGCACCCTAATTATACACATCTACGACCTAATTATAAACAACCAGTATAAATTACTCTTTCACGTATTCAAATAAAAAAATTGTTGGCTAGAAGTTACCTCATTACGTGCTACCACACCTTCAGGATTGTCAGCTCGAAAGAAATCAGCAGACTGCACAGAAAAATATGACATGGATAGTAAATTTTCCTATAAAGTATGCAGTACCATAACATCATAATTCCAAGAATGAAACTAACATAAAACAGAAAATCGAGCACCCTATAGTGATGTTCACAATTTAAAAAATGATGCCACTGCAATGTACGAGAGATTTGACAGTTACTTTTTGGGTAATTCGCCAATTCTTTGACCAGAATATAGGCCAGTGCTAACCCCCTTTCCCATCTTTAATTATTACAGTTCAGTGTGCAGAATTTTTAAGTTTAGCACAAGGAAACAGTAACCCTATGGTTTCTTTGCATTTTCCTAATGAGATTTAGTGGGGTATATTGGAATTATAAAAACAAGTCAAAACTTAATAGCATTAGCATTCAGTCCGAGTGATTTATCAATGAATCCCATGATGAACAAATTGAATTATTTTAATACTGATTCCTTTTTTTCACAAAAAATATATTATACATAACATAAATCATATAAATTTTTATAACAACCAGTACAATACATCATGTAATAAAAGATACATGTAACATTAATAAAAACAATTACACAAATTTTATTCTTCGTATCATAGGAAATCTTTTGGAAATGTGATAGTCAAAGTTACTCGTGACTTTTGTTTTCTGTTTGAGACGCATTGTTATCAATTATGCTACAATTCCTGGTGAGACACAGTTTTGTTTCTAATAGTAACAAGTGGTATGTTATAGCTTCCTTGTTGCTAAATTTTTTAATGCAGGATTCCTTTTTTTCACAAAAAAAATATATTATACAAGTGGTGACAAATCTTATCTTTAAGCTGGTTTTGCATGGTTAAATTAAGTTTACACCAATTTGTAAGATAGTATTAGAGTATATCCTAAATTCATTAAAAGGGTTTCCCAACATATTATCCATGTCCCAAGCCCAACAGTGCTAGAAGTAAGGGGGCATGTTGGGAAAAATCCAAAGCCCCGCACGAACTATACACCAAAATAAAAAATAAAAGTAAAGACGATCTTCATTTTACAAGTCAATTTTGTAAGATTGAATTAAATTTAAACTATTTGACATTTAATATAATGTAGATAAACACTACATGATAAAGCATAAACTTTTCAATTAATTTTACTGCATTAAGTTTACCTGACTGGAGCCATGCTTAAGGCGACGATACTGCAGCATTGAAACATAAGTGTGTTAAATTCGCACTCAACATATTTCCTGTATTCCGTTAGATATAAGACTTGATTACTAAGGAGGATGAGTCAAGAATGTGAACAACCTTACCAACGTTGAAGTGTTTTGTATTATGACCTAACCATCGAAGATATCTTGTAAGCTTAGCTGCAGTGTAAGTCTTACCTCGAGCTGGCAAACTCACCTAAGAAAAAGAAGCTAGTAAGAAATTATTCATTTACAAATATTTTAATTTGTAATTAGATGAACAACACACTCAAGATCTATACTTATCCCAACAAGTTAATGCTAAAAAGGTTTACGAGCAATTAATACCCAACAAGTTCATAGTCTCATTTTGAATCACACTCAATACCCAAAAGAAAGTGTTGCTAAAAGGGTTTACGAGCAATTAATACTCAAGCAAGAATTACCATGACAATTGCCAAATGCCTATGCTCCTTGGGACCTAGCATCTGATCAGCAATTGCAGCAGCTGCAACAGCTCCAGCAGCCGCTGGAATTGAATTCTATTATAAAGCCAGGGTGGCGGGGGAGCAGAAGCAACTATTTGTTAATAAACTCAATTGAAAAGCTTGATGCAACAAACATTAATCTAATGTAAATAAGTTTTAATAATAAACAAGCAACGGAAATCATTTTTACAAACCTTAGTACCAGGGTCCAAATTAAAATTTGTAGTGAACGCATCAGAACTAGAGGATTTTACAAGTCTGGGAAATCCTACACCCCTGTCAATAGAAACTCCCCTCTGATTACCTTCTTTCTCTGGAGGACAAATTGTTCCCACAGACTGCGATTTAACCATTCCAGGACTTTGGTAAACCTTAGATTGATCAGGTGCATGAACCTCTTCCACCTAGTTGAAACGTCAAGATAGCCTATTAGATGTGATATAATGCATGATCAAGAATCCATATAACCCACTAGCTTCTTTTTTTATTTTTCTCATAACCTCAAGAAGAGACATTTTGCAGTTTAAACGTCATTTGGTTATATAATGATCTACAATCTGTAACTCATGAAACTAGTAATACAGGAAAATAATTCAGAAAAGATATTAATGAAATTCTAATTATCAGCAACAAATAAACTGGCACAAAAATAGGAGATATTTCCTCTAAATTGGAGATACTCTCCAACACTTTTAAAAAAGCTTTAGTTCTTAGTATAGGAAAACAGATAAACACGCAGAGAAAGAAAATAAAATGAACACATTACTCTATCAGAAGCATCAACATATTAGTCCATCTGACACTTTAGAAGAACATAAGAAGTATCTAAGCTGATATGTTGAACAAAATAATCTACATCCTCAACCAATAAAAGTCTTTTAAGGCAACTACAACTATAAATCCACCACAGCTTCTGGTTCTGGAAAAAGACTTCTGAATATATTGCAAATAACCACCAATGTTTCAACAAAGTTAGGTCAAAACTCTCTGGCTGATCTTACATGTTTTTATAACAATCCATTCTAGAAAGTATAATCATGAATTTGAAATGTGAATTTGGAAGCTAAGCCTTTACTTTTTCTGGTTGATTGATCATAGGAACACCGTCATCTCCCATGGAAGATGAAATGCTGGCAGACCCACCACCTAGTGATCTGGGATTCTCTGTACTGTTAGCAGCATATGTACGTGCTGAACTTGGAGAAGTTGAGGGAGATGGAACAATATAATGTTCAAGATCAAGCTCTAAATTTGCAGATGAGATGTTCTGAATAAAAGATAAAAATTAAGCATAAGGTACATAGTAATTGTTTGAAAAAGGATGTTTCACACATGTATTCACATAAAGTTGGAATAAGAGAAAAGATGGCAGCATAAAAAGAGCATCAGTTAAGAGACATGATCAAACAAGTTATGGTACATTGGTAATGTAAGATAACAATTTTGCACTATCACATTAGAAAAATTCTGCAGAACAAATTACCTGTCATGAAGAGAATAACAACTAAAATTGGCTGAGATTATAGGAAAATCCTGAGTCATAAATGACTAGTGTGCTCTCAGCTAAAAAGAGAAATTAATTGATTGTGCAGTAAGATTGCTACCTTAAAGGAGCCTAGCTCTGGGCACTGAGATTGTTTATCTTGTATTTTCTTTTGTTGCAAGTTAACAGAATCTTAGAGCTGTCTTATCTTCCATTTCCATATTTTTCCGTTTGGTTATTCTGTGGTGTGGAATTTGTATTAACTGGTCTAACCTGCCAAATACCCTCCCCAATCGGTGAATGCCCCATGAAATAAAGGAAACAAGGAGAAACAACTGATACAGCCACAATGGAGTCGCAAATTAATATCATTGAAGAAGAATTGACAAAGATAAAGGCAATAATGAGAAGATTCATCCTCAAACAATTCAAAATCAAACTGCAATGGAATTGATGAGGAAGGAAAATGCAGAAAATCTATTGAAACTGATGGAGCTTATAGGAGAGGGCTGTTTTGGCTCAAAAACACGGGAAGCACAAAGAATTCTTGGAAGATCCCTTCTAGGTTGAAATCCATATAAGGGGATGAAGTTGTCGAGTTTAGTTAGTGAAAAGAATAGAACTCCCAATGCTAGCTATCCGGATCAAACAACAACGTGATGCTCAACACTGAACTAAATCTACAAAATTCTACATCCTTCTTGGTGGTTTCACCTATAGTTTTTCTTTGTTTCCCTCTTCCTCTAATGATAAGAGCCATAAAGATGCCCTCCATCATATAATCTACTTTCCTCACTAAGGCTTCTTTTGTACGTCATCTCCAGACACAGCCAAACCACCGAAGATGAGATTCTACCAATTTCTTTCTACTACAGGTGCTACCCCAACTTTCTTTCCAATGCATTCAATGTTAATCCTATAATCCTATATTGTCTAGTATGTCCACACATCTAACTCAACTTTCTCATCTCTGTCCCACTGAGTTTATTTTCTTGTTGGCCTCTAATGGCCCAAAACTCAGTTCCATATGACCTCACAAGTCTTATAGCGTTCCTTTAATTGTCTTTTAGTCATAAAAATAACATTCAAGGCACTCCTCCATTTCATTCACCGCTGCATTAGATCTCATTATTGTAAAGTAAAAATAAAATGATTCTTTTATAAGTTAGCATCTAAATTTCAAAATAAAGATGAAGGGAAAGGTGACTCTCTTAAAGACTACCGGATTATTAATATCACAAACATAAAGATAATTGATAATTGGAGTCTTACTTCACTGCCTGTCTGATGTTCTGAATTTATGCTGACATCAGGTATCCCGCGTACAGACGATAGACGGAAATTCTCCTGATAAGCCCTCCAACTAGCTGCAAGATCAAAGGGAGAAATCCTTTTTGCTTCCACAAATACTCGATACTCAAGAACTTGATCATTACCAAGTCTAAACAATGCCATCCTGTCACCATCTTGCCATGCTCCGCCAACTAGTACCCTGCTTGAACCCTCCTCAACAAAACAAGGATTATCGATGCACTTGGGCTTCAAAAGGAACTTAAACTCTAAAGCTTCTGAAAATCCCAACAAAATTCAACACTTCAGGTCAGAACGCAGTTCATGAAACCCCGTTCACCATAGCAAGACAATCACTAAAACTAAACTTCGAGACACCTTAATACCGTCTAAATGAAGCTATCATTCGATGCTCAGAGCAAAAATTTGCATTCTTTATTCTGTTTATCAGTTATACATACAAGTTTACCACTAACATAAAATAAAAAGGCAAACACCAAGCCGGTGAGAAAGCATTACCGTGATTAGGTGGAACAACAAAGCTCAACTCCCACACAGTCGCGGATTCCCGTTCCATAGAAAGCTGAAATTTTTGCACGAAAAGCAACAACAGTAAGAAGAAGTACGAGAGACCCAGAATAAAAGGAATGAAATGATGAAATGGGTGAGTGAAAATTACAGCTTTGGAAGGATCCGAAGAAGGGCCTAAAGGGAAAGAGCCCGATACGTGAGGAAGAAGGTCCCCAGAGAGAGTGAGATTGGGATTCTCCATCTTCACTGAAACATAAAGCAATCCGGGGATTCGTAACGGCGTGTGGTTAAAGGCATCTCGCTCTTCTTCGCTATCACCCGCCATTGATTCTTCAGAGTTTTGTGACAGTTTTTGTTAGCCGTAGCTGCGCAGCTACCAAAACAGAATAGATGGTGATGTGTGTGTTAAGAAATTCTTATCCAAGTCTTCTTAACAGTGTGACAGGCAGAGAGAGACTTGCAACATTTTGTCAGCAGTGTTACACTAGATTTAGAAAGAACAAAAACATTTCAAAATATACGCAATTCATTCTCCTTTTTTTATAAATATCTAAATTTATTTTTTAAATAATTATTTTACTTTTTAAGGTGAATTGTCAAATTAGTTTATATATATATATATATATATATATATATATATATATATATATATATATATATATATATATATATCAATTAATAAAAAAAATAGTAGTTGTTTATACACAATTTTTTTTATCATTTTACCTTTAAAATTGGGATAAATATGTTTACTTATTAAAAAATAATAATGGTTATTAATAATAACTTAATTATCTATATAAGTAATTAAGAAAATTAAATACAAATTTCATTTAGCACCATGTACATATTTGTTTAAAAAAATAAAAATAAGAGAGATACGAAAAAAACGTACATTTTCTTGTAGTTTAATAAATAATTTTCTAGAGATGAAAAAAATTATATCTTTTTTAAAATGATTTTATTAATTAATTTTATTAACAACTTTTAATATAATTTATTATATTTTATTATTATAAAAAATATATATCAAACATACTCGACCAAGCTTGTACTTCCACCCAAATTTATTAAGAGTCATTTAATTGTAATATGAAATATTAAGAGTCATATAATTGTAGTATAATATATTATTAGTGTTAAAAGAATTTATGGGTTATAAAAATATGAGATATATGATAGATATAAAAGATATATTATATAAAAAAATCTGCTATTTTATTTTATTTAAATCCTCTATATATAATATAACAAAATGTAATCGAATATAAAATATTTATAATATCTCAATCTTGATTTTCTTATTCTAAAATAATAACTAAGTTCTAAAATAGAAAGATATTTTTAAAAACATAAATATTTCATAAAAATTAATTTAAATAAAAAAGATATTAGGTAAATATTATCAATAATGGGTCATATAATAAGCTTGATAAGAGATCAAGCAAAATATGAATGAGGCCGTCTTACAAGTTTGAATAAATCTCGGAAATAGTTGACAAATGACTTTAGGTGATTTTTTTGGAAAATAAGGTCACATAATTATTCATTCAAGATTTTTTTTTTTCTTTTCAAGTGCAGATTTAGGCGAGATGTGAACTTAAATAAGTGTGGACTTAAGCAAATATCTAGGGTAGTAATTAGTTAATATGTACACATATAAATCAATTAATTTGTTTGTTAAGAGTTAATTGGTAGATAAAGATTAGTGTTACCTGATGTTGTATTGTTTATTTGTGAAAAATAAAGTTTGTATTTGTTTAACAAATTACACATTAAATAAAAATATGATTAAATATGTTTTTAGTCATTCAATTTTGACATGAAAATGAAATTTGTTGGTGAAATTCCAATTCGTCTATATCCCAAAATTTGATAAAGTTTGGTTCTCAAACTTAAAAAATGAATAGATATAGTCCTCCTAACCCAATTTCATTAAATTTGTTTACACGTCAATGAGTGTTTTAAACTAACGTTTGAACTATTTACATTGTTTGACATATTTCAGCTCAAATACTAGTATGAATAGTCAATTCACACATGAAAAAAAAATAGATTTAATTACTCATTTGGTACCTATTTTTATTCAAAAATATCAAATTGGTCGTCCATTTTTTGTAGTCTCAATTTGGTCATGATTTGTGAAAATTGATGTAATTTGATCCTGATTTGTGAAAAAATTGATTTTCGATCATTTCCATTCAATTTCTTGAAACAAATTAAGGATTTTTCATCAAAATTGAAGTTTTTAATAAGGACGATTTGTTTTATTGATGTAATTAACATAATTCAGGTATCAATTTTGATGAAAAATTCTTGATTTGTTTTAAGAAATTTAATGAAAATGACTAAATTGTATTAATTTAAAAAAAAATATATGACCTACTTGACTCAATTTTCACAAATCAAGACCAAATTGAAAATAAAAAAAAATTGGAGGATCAACTTAACATTTTTGGATATATCCATTCATTTCTAAGGTTTGGGAAGAAAAATGTATCAGAGTTTGGAACAACGATAAAATCCAATTTTGCATCCAAGTTTAGAAACTAAAATATATTTAACCCATAAAAATACATCACTTAATTGATCATCAGTTAAACATACATGATATTTATGCAAATAAAATATTTATACATGTATAGATGTATGTTAGAGAAGTTTATTATACTTTTACAACCAACTCAAGATAGGTTTTAATTTGAAATACAACACAAAATAAGTTAAACTATATCAAGTGCAGATTTAACAAAACCAAGAGTTACATGAAAAGTCAAGGTATCTTAATCTCATTGTTACATCTTAGGTCTTCATTTTCTTCCTTAGTAAATCGAAGAAAGTAAGAGTGAGTCTTTCTCTTACCTCTAAAACTTCATCATAACATCTAAAAGTTTACCACATAATTATGTCAGGTTTTACAGAGGGGGTTTCACTGGGGAGAACAACACCAATGAGATCTGAGCCTAACCACATAAGATATTGACACCACTCTCAACCCAAAACCTTAAGGCAATGGGTTTATATGTCTTTATTCTTATATAGTGCTCCACTTTCTCATTTCTAGTCAATGTGGGTCTTAAACTCACACTTGGATTCTTAACAATCTCCCCCTCAAGGGTGAGTCCTTTCAACCACATTGGTACACTCCCCCTCCACATTGGTACACTCCCTCTCCAGGGGACACGCTTTACCTGACCCATACTGTCTGTGCCCAACCACGAGTACTCATTTTCTGCCCTTTTCTGTTCCGCCGTTTTAACGGGACACGCTTTACCTGACCCACACTGTCTGAGCCGGTTTTTAACCATCGACTCTGATACCACTTGTTAGGTTTACAGAGGGGTTTCACTGGGGAGAACAACACCAATGAGATCTGAGCCTAACCACATAAGACACTGACACCACTCTCAACCTAAAACCTTAAGGCGTTAGGTTTATGGGTCTTTATTCTTATATAGTGCTCTACTTTCTCATTTCTGGTCAATGTGGGACTTAGACTCACACTTGGATTCCTAACAATCTCCCCCTCAAGGGTGAGTCCCTTCAACTACATTGGTACACTCCCCCTCCAGTGGAAGCATCCCCAACCACGAGTACTCATTTTCTGCCCTTTTCTGTACTGCCGTTATTCTTAACGGGACACGCTTTACCTGGAACCCTTATCTGGGACTCTTGCCAGGAAGACTTTCGATACTAGGACTATACTGCACTCGTCTGAGCCGGTATTAACCATCGGCTCTGATACCACTTGTCAGGGTTTACAGAAGGGGTTTCACTGGGGAGAACAACACCAATGAGATCTGAGCCTAACCACATAAGACACTGACACCACTCTCAACCCAAAACCTTAAGGCAATGGGTTTATGGGCCTTGATCCTTATATGGTTTATATGGTATCTCACCAGTGAAACCCCCTCTGTAAAACCTAACAAGTGGTATCAGAGCCGATGGTTAATACTGGCTCAGACGAGTGTAGTATGGTCCTAGTATCGAAAGTCTTCCTGATAGTGTTGGTCAGGTAAAGCGTGACCCGTTAAGAATAACGGCGGTACAGAAAAGGGCAGAAAAGGAGTACTCGTGGTTGGGCAGCTTCCGCTGGAGGGGGAGTGTACCAATGTGGTTGAAGGGACTCACCCTTGAGGGACAGATTGTTAAGAATCCAAGTGTGAGTCTAAGTCCCACATTGATCAGAATTGAGAAAATAGAGCACTATATAAGAATAAAGATCCATAAACCCATTGCCTTAAGGTTTTGGGTTGAGAGTGGTGTCAGTGTCTTATGTGGTTAGGCTCAGGTCTCATTGGTGTTGTATCTCCCTAGTGATACCCCTCCTTATATACCTAACAAATTATTCAAATGAATTTGCAATTGCATGAAACACCATCTCAAAATTTTAGATTTTCATGAATCATAATTAATCATGCTAAAAAAAATCAAGTAGATCACAAAAAGAAGATCTTGTATGTATATTTTTAGTTGAAGAGGAGTCGCAAAAGGAGGTGATGTCCCCCCTTTTGGATTGAAGCGGGAGAAAAGCTACAAATTGGAGGTTGAGACGCAAATGGGAGGCACACATGAAGTTTGGAGAAGGTGCTAGGTGCTAGGTGCCTTGGGAAAGGGTCTTTTTTCTTCTTTTTGGTTTCAATTTCTTTCATATCTCTTCAATTTGTATACTCTAAAGTTCTCCACCGTGGAGAGCTAATCTATTTGTTGATAATTAAATGTAATAAACTAAATTTTTGTGTATTTGTGTTGTGAATATATATGTTTTTCCATTTCAATGGTAGTATTTTGTTTATACACTTAATGATTGTGACTTGATCACCCATGGCTTGATTATTGGAAATTATTTTTTTTAATTTAGAACTGAAACAAGTACCTAATGGAGCTTGTATATAGGAATAAAACATAATTCTTTAGTTATCTTAATAATGTTGATCTTAAGGCATGTTTTTCCTTGTTGAGGATTAAAGGAATTGGAATTTAACGAGTAACCATAGGTTCAAAGTCACTAGAGATAGGATTTGAGTAAATTTATGAGTTAATTTTGACTTGAGATAGGCTATATGAGAAACTGTCCTCCGAGAAAGCTTCTTTATTGTAAAATTCATAATTTTATATTTTTAATATGTATACACACACTACCACAATTCTATAAAATTAAGAAAGAAACGCATTACATATCATAATAACAGAGAAAATTTAGAAGTACAATATGCATAGAAAAGTAGTTAATACATTTGGTTTTTGAACATAGTAGATTGCAAGGTCAATGGTGGAAATGTATTCCAATTTGATGATGAATATAAATATATATATATACCATATTATTTGCTCTCAATTGCTCTTCATTTCATTCATTAAGCCTTTATTGCTAACCATATATTGATCCTATGCAGCCTATAGATTGAGCATTATATGGTGTTCATTTTGGTAATGGTTTGTTTTGTGAAGCACAAAGACTCCAATGAGGAGTTATCTCTTGCATAATTAAGAAAGCATGTACCTACTAGCCAAAAGTAGGCAATGCTTTAGGAAATACAGAGAGGAGCATATACATTTTATTAATTTCACTGTTGATGTGTATACATCAAATAATTAAGGGAAGACAATTGAAGTTAAGATACAGGTTTGTGGCAAGTTTTAACAAGTTTGGGGCATTTAATCAGATTACTATAGCTTGGTATAGCACAACCAATCTTCTTCAGTTCTTGAAATGCTTGTATGGTCTCAGGATCAAAGCCACCTGCAAACTGAAAGGCTTTGTGGCTGATGAGTAAAATAAGGGGAAATGTTTTAACTTAAGGGTGTTTTATGAGACTGTACTCTACCTGGTGTGCTCTGAATGCAAACTTAACTCCTTGTACAAAGAGGTTATCTTCCTGCAAAACTTCATTTGACTCCATTTCCTTGGTTATCCGTTTCATGAATTCCTTTGCCAGTCTCAATGAACTTAGCTTCATCTGCAGTCAATAACAAGATAAACCCTTTCAAGTTTCAATTTATTTTGATGGTAATAACTGAATACCTTTCTGGTTGTTTGATCTATGTGAAATGGATAATCATACAGGATTATTCAACATCATTATGCATGATTTCATTTAGTGTCTTGTTAGTTCTCTACAGAATACAAAAACATCTTTTTCTTGATTGAAAATAAGCTTTAGTTTAAGCATACTACTACCCAATAAACCTTATTAGAACAAAACACACCTCATCATACTAAGAATACTAATCAATATTAAACTGTATTTAATAAAAAATTTGTATCATATTATGGTCTAAAAGCATAAAGAATCTATGAAGTATCTGCTCTATATACCTGCCCAATAAGACCTGAGTCCAACATCCACTCCCAAGGGATATGAAAATTCCTATATCTCTTGCTAATACTCTCCCTCATCCTCTCTTTAGCACTCACACTTCTCTCCAACCTGCACATTTGAAAATGGCACTTTCAATTGATTTTAAGTATTACTCAAAAGTTTCAGTATGAAAATTCTAAATTTTGTACATGCTCGCCTGTCTTGCAGTGCTTGAATCTTTCTCAAAGTCTGACACAATGGCTCTTTGGGATTGTCTTCATAGGATGAAACTTCAGATTCAAGGTTCTTCAGATCTCTGTAGTTACAAGCTGCTTCCCTCAGTGCATCTACTTTTTGTTCTGGCCACTGCTGAAAATGTTTCAGCACTGACCTCTCATCCACCAATGAAGATAGTTCCCCATCGAGCCATTTCACAAAGGTTTCCACCTCAGAAACATCTGCAAACGAAGCAGACTCTACCTCCTTAATCAAGAAACTGATGAACTCCCCTTGTCTTTGAACTTCTGATTTTATCTATCAATGAAAATAGATATGAAGATTAATTGATGTTAAAACTTTTGACCCGTGAAAATGAGTATTGAGAAGTTTGGGGCTAAACTTACAGCTGAGAGATATGTTGAACGGTTTTCAATTTCCTCAATCATGTTTCTGCTGAATGCTACTGTGGGAATTCCATTGGAATGTATTTTGTTTTCCATGTTAGCATCCTTTCGTGTAAGGGAACGATACAACTCTATTACTTCAGGAACACGGCGCACTGCTTTTAACCCAACTAATGATAATTTTGGTGGTGTTGGAGGTGGTGGCGGTGCTAATGGCTGCACTTTAAGCACTTTCTCTTTTTTATGCAGAGGAAGAAGAAGAGCAGCAGAAGGTCTTGGTGGAGGAGCTGGTACTATTGCTGGTTTTTCTTTTCTGGGTGCTGAGTCTTGAAAATCTGGATTTGTATGTGTATTTGCATTTTCTGAACTCTTTTCACATGTGATTACCTGAACTGGTGATGCTTTAAGTTGAATTGGTTCTGAATTGTTGTTGTTGTTTCCATCGATGGATTTCTGTATCTTCTTCCACAGAACTGATTTTCTCTCCAAGTTGTGTGCTTTGAGTAAAACCACCTGTGATTTTAAGCGACCAACTTCTTCTCTGAGTTCCTGGTTTTCCTTCTGTAGTAACTCGTCCCTTGCCATGTGAACTTCAAGTTTTTTCTTGAGAGAAGTAATCTCAGACTCATTCATTGTCTCTCCTTCCCTCATCAGAAAATGGTTACCAATTTGATAGCTTGTTATTGTTCTAAATTTGGTCTTGCTTTTGAAGTAAGGTTGGTATGTGAGAGTTAAATCTGCAAGAATGCCCCTGAAAATGCTTCCAATGGCCTTATGCAGATGAGGGTGACAATGATCTTGATAAGGATACTCTGGACATTTCACACTACTTTAATGCACTTTGCTATAAAGACTCATTATGATTTCTTTGTGACAAATTTTATGGGGGATGGGAGATTACTTGGGCTTGATGGCAGCTCTATAGTATGTGATAGCTGCACTTAGAGTGCCATGTTAGGTACAACCTTAAATTCTTTGGTCAAATTTACTCTACTCTAATGCTTTTGATTTTAGATTAATCTTTTTCGGGGTGAGATTTCTTGCTTTCTAATTTGTTATACTGTCATATCTTTGAGGTTTAATGGTTCACCAATGCTGCAAAAGTTTTCCAAGTGAGGTTATTTTGGCCTTGGTGAGTATATGCTTGTCCTGTCTCATTAATTTCTACTTTTGATTCATGTCCACTCTTGACCCTTATTCAATTCAGATTTTCTGTTCACTATACACGTGGCCAAAAATTAAACTACTTTGTATACCAAACTGGTTATGAAGTTCTCACATAACTCTCTTTCATACTTGCAAGTTACATCTCTTAGATTGTCTTAACTCATGGGAAGGAGTGTCATTGGATAATGCATGTTATGAATTCAAGTGACTGTAAAGTTTCACATCAGATAAAGATGAGAAGCAGAAGGATTCATAAACCTATTGTCTTAAGATTTTTGGTTAAAAGTGATGTTCTGATCTTTTATATGAACATGTTCACAATTCATTGGTACCGATCTATATGTGTCAGCCTGGTAAAAACCACAAAATGCAAGCTTCCATGGTTATGGTTGCCTTTTTATTTTTTTCATCATTTGAGAAGTGCAACTCTTGTGGCATTTGGCTATTTCTTTGCTTGTGAAGCAATGAAAAGAGAGGACAAAGGAGGTAGGAAAATGTATTCCATTATAGACAAGTTCATGGGAGGGTGAAAATATTCACAAGGAAAGGTGGTGATAACTACAGCATACCAAATAAGATCCTATGATGTCTACATTTTTTTTCTCGAATAATTATGTTGTCTCAGAGCCCCTTCAGAAACCTTGGTTCTTTTTCTTACTTTCTACTCCTTCCATGGACTAAAATCACCACCCATTCCACAACCGAAAGTGTGAAACTGATGTAGATTGGTACTCCTGAATCTATAGTCCTATGCTTTAGGTGAAGAACGTGAAAGTAATAAGAAACATTGTTCTTAAAGTATTCGTTCAAAACCTTAAAATTCAGATATTAAATTATGGCATTCCGTTCTCTTCACCATCACACTACCAACTTTTAGGAAACAACGTATGTGTTTTTTCTCTTGGGTTAGGTAGCTCATCTCATCATTCCTTTAGTTCTAACTCGGAAAATGGAAAAAGTAGAGCCAGCATATTATAAAAAGTCTCTAAATCACATCAACTTCGAGAGACTTAGAGAAACAAGAAGAAAAGGTAAAATATATACATTTTTAGTCCCTAAATTTGGAGCCAAAATTAAAATTTGTCTTTGCTCCAAACTTTAGTTGAGTTTGGTTCTCAAATTTTAAAGTGAATATATATTCCTTCTAATATAAATGTGTAAACTTTTTTTGATGTAAAGATGTTTTAGATTAATGTTTGAATGTATATATTATGATATGTTCTAGTTCAAATGTCATCTTAAAATATCGTTTAACATATAAAATATTTGACACAGTTAGATTAAAATAACTATATTCATTCATTTTCAGATTAGTTGTAGAATTGGACATCTCATTTGATGCATAAGAGTCAAATGTTATACTAAAATATTGTTTAACATATAAAAGAAGTTGACCCAGTTAGATTAAAATAATTATATCCATTCAATTTTTAACTTTAAATATTAAAATATATCAAAGTTTAGAACATAATCAAATTCTTATTTTGTACTTAAAAGACTAAAATTATACTTAATCTACCACGAAAAAGTGGATATGTGAATGTCGTGAATAGGAGGGAAGAGGTGTAGAGCTCATGAGCATTTGGGAGTTGTTGTGAATATCCCATGACAGCAACAATTCTGTGAACATTTATTGAGCGGTTGGAGGTGTATAGTTGGATAGCATGTACACATTGAATTTGAAAACTAGGTCAACACATCAATGGTGTTGTTACAATAATGAATATGGAACATGCATAACTATTAACAATCTTTATATAGCCCCACTTTCAAGCCTTGCAGGCTGTTTAATATCCAAATCTTAGTACATATTTCTCCACACAAAAAAAAAAGTACGTTGATGATGTAAGAAATGCAAACAACATATCCTCTAACACATTTTTCTTTTTTTTTTTCTGTTAAATTCATAGGTAAGATGAATATATAAAAAATAATGTGATTGTTTTATTCAATATGTTATTGTGACATTGGTGTGGAGTAATATTTTGGAAAGTTTAGATGATAAATTTTAATGCAATTTCTCATTCTAATTGATGTTGTTTTTTTTTTACCCTCAATAAACTCCATATCGTTTAGGATTTGAAATCAAGCGAAATTTAAATATTTTTATCTTTTTTCACCTTCTAACATATCTTTGTGACGGGCTCAAATACATCAAAGAAGACAATATTTTAAAAACACATTATAATTGGACCGGTGAGTTTCTTTTTTTTTTTTTATTTAATTAAACTTGTACAAAGTTTATACGGTAATATAAATAATTTAATTTTTATTTATATTAATACGATAAGGATTTCGAGTTGTACAGCCATATAACCAAATTTTAATATATAAGATTTGTAAGATTTATTTTGTCATTCGTTATTGAATATTTTAAAAAGTGAAATTTTTGAATTTTTTCCTAATCTTAATTTTGATTAAGTTGAAATATTGTTAGTTTGATTGAGATTTATATATAATAACCTATGTTAGTTTAGAGTTATTTACAACCAATAGTCAAGATTCTTTTGGTCAATATTAACAGTGACTTTTAACTTTGTCGAACACTTTTTTTTTTTTTCAATTTATGTCCATTTGTTTTCAACTAATATCAATTAGTGTTATTTTTTTAACAATATAAGTTAAGGTTATTTTTCAATCAAATCTAGCTAGAATTTTCTAACCAAAATCAAGGAAGGACTGTTTATTCATGTTAATTTACGTTGTTAGGATTTGTTTTTTAAACCACAATTATTCCTCGTTTGATATTAGTTTGAACTTTTTCTATCAATGTTAGGGAAATTAAATTTTGACGAATTAGATTTTTTCAATTGACATTTGTCGTGGTTATTTTCTTATTGATATTTATAGTGATTATTTTTATTTATCAACAAAACTTATGTTATTTTTATTTTTATTTTGGTCGATAGTTTGTGAAGATTTTTTCCAATTGTTAACTAGGAAAACGTTTTACTAATATTAACTAGAATTTTTTTTTTTTAATGTCAACTATGAGAGTTTTTCGATTGAAAAGTCAAGAAAAAATCAAATTAGTCTCATAACCCTGAATTATATTAGTTAAAATTATTGTGATTGATACTAACTAAAAACAATTTCAACTAACATCAATAAAAAAAGCGTCAGTTAAAAAAATATAATCAATGTTAATATTTTTAAAGTATTAATAACTATTTAATATTTAAACAACTTTTCATTTATTAATTAAAATACTTTATTTAAACAAAAAATGAAATTAATAAATTTAATTTTTCTTATTCAAATAAAATATTTTAAAATGATATCAATTCAATTTAATTTCCATGTATTTAAATACCTTCAAACTTATAAAATCTCCTGTGTAAATGTGTATAGATTTTTACGCCATCAATCAATTAAGAATCAATGTAAAAAAGACATGAGTTTTTTTGTTTATTATTTAATAGAATTTGTATAATTTTTTGTATGTAGTCAATAAATTAGAATTAGTTTAAGTGATTTTTAAATACTTAGTTTACGATTTCGCAAACTTAATATACAAATATTTTTTAATAAATATGAAAACAAAGCTTTCACTTTCTTATTTTATAAAATCAACCAAAGATCACAGATATAGTTAAAAACAAAGTTATTTCCTATTATTAGTGTGAGAGGATTTAAAAACCCAACAATTATAACAAAAAAAAAAAAATATATATATATATATATATATATATATATATATATATATATATTTCGATTTGCTAAGAAAATAACATTTAAAAAAAACGTGTAGTTAAAATCATAATGTATTAAAAATACAACACCTACCATGACCTGTCATGACAAGTAAATTTGTTCTCGCATATAATATTTGGAAGAAAAATGATTTTTTGACTACTAAATTTTGACAACTTTTTTTTACAATTTTATGTGTCATTTTTTAAGTGGTTTTTAATTTTTTTCATTTTCTCATTTTCAATATTCCAAAATCACTTAAAAAAATGACACCTTATATTGTAAAAAAAATTGTCAAAATTTAGTAGTCAAAATATCATTGTCCTATTTGAAATCGTCATATTTTAACGTTTTGTATTGAATATGTATAAGTATGTATATGAATAATATAATTGACTTTGTAAATTAAGTATGAAAACAAATGAATAATTATATGTTTGTCATGTCATTTTACCTATCTCAATATACACACCTCATTTTTTTTCATTTTAAATTATTAATACACTTTTAATTTATTAGTTAGTTCAAAAAAAAATATTAACTTTTATTTCTTGATTTCATGACTTATTTATAAGATATGCATGTGATAATCTTACTCTTTGTTATAATTATTTAATTTTAATCTAATTGTTATTTGATATTTTTATTGGATATTTATACGGTTATAATTTTTTTTATTGATATTAATACTGTAGAAAAGATAACTATGTATTCCCATGACATTCACATTATCACTTTTAGCATGCAATATACTGTTTTAATGTCACCACTATTATTACATTAAATACAATACCATTAGGTTAATCACATACCCTCACATTTATTAACACGTATGGGACAAAATAACAACTAATTCATTAGGTTAACCAAAAAAATTAATGGCAAAAACATAATTAAAAATATAAATTTTTTATTACTTAAAAAATAAATAAAAACTTAGTACAGAGTCAATTAAAAATATTCAAATATTTATCATGAAATTTGGATCTTAATTAATTTTTTTTTTTTATATTTGAAAGACGAAACAATATGGTTACAAGAATAAGGAACCTACTTTATCCTTCCATTGTTTTATTATTATTTTTTTCATGTTGGGTGACCCAGTTCTCTGTATTATAGACCCAAGGTGAGAGATCTGGATTTAATAAAAAGGAACCATTTTAAGATTAGGCTTCGCAAAACTAAGGACAAACTTTGTTTTAGTATGTACCTTAGTAAATTTCATTTTGATTAATTTTCTTTATACATTTTCACTTTAGCCTTATATGTCATAAATGACGTTAACCTTAAACTAACCGAAGAATATGTTGGATGGCATTTAAATAAAGGACTAACAAATTTAATGGATAAAAGATTAAAATGAATTTTACTAATAAGATGAAGCACGAAAAAGTAGTTTAGAAAAAAATAATCACTGTGTTTCCTAAAAAATCAGTCTTCGTCAAAGTATCATAATCCTTGTATAATAAATTATTTTGTAACAAAGTTTTGTTGATAAACTTTTTACAATACATTCCTGATAATACTTAAATGGACGAAAATAAAGTTTGATATGATGTGAAAGAAAAAAGTTTGGATGTGTTAAAAAGAAAATTTTATCGAACGTTATCAAAAGAAATTGTACAAATATCATAATTCTTATACAATATAATCTTACAAAGTCTTTTTTTTATTAGAATTCCTCACATTATGGCTAAAAAATAATTATTGTTAATAAAGTTATATTTTGACTCTATTTTTTGATTTCTTTACTTTGTTATTAACGTGACTTAGTATGAATTATTATTTTTTTCAAAAGAAAAGATAGTGATACATTAATTAATGATTCACACTAAGTCACGTTAGTGAGTAAAAGATGTTAATAAAAAAAATAGGAATTATAGTATCATTGTTCTTGTTAACTTATATGCAACATGTTTGTCTTGTTGGTTTATGTTTGCCACATCATAATGTAAAGTGAATGTAAATACGAAGTTCCATACTTGTGTATAATACTTGTGTATAAGATTCGAACAAATTTGTAACGAGTGATGTACTTACATTCATATAAATATTTTATTTATAATTTTCAATATCGAGTAGAATGAAGAGAATTTCTGTTAGTTCATCAGGGAAACTCTAAAGCAGCAAAAGTCAAAAGGGGAAACTTGATCCATATCGTTTTGTTGATATTATTTGGAATCGTAAGGTACAAATAGAAGTCATTTCTAAGTTAATTTTTTGTGAAGACCCTCAGTAGGGTATAGTATTAATTACGTGATAATTCTTTATGGAAATTATTTATTTACTTTGAAAAATTATAATATTGGAGTTGGATTTTGATAGTTGGAAGTGTCAACTGTGCTGATAAAGAGAAAACTAGAGGAATTATACAAGCTGATACAGTGTGTATTTTGGGGCTATACAGAACATGCCTTAAGAATGTAGAATAATATTATAAGTGTTACATAAGTATGTACCTGTGTGTATTCTACTTTTCTTGTATGAAACAAATTTTTAAATTGGTTTCTTAGATACAGAATCATGAACACCTAGAGTTCAATGGTGTAAAATCTACAACTGATACATCTGGATAACATCTTTGCAGAAGTCACTGTCATGTTTTCTTAACCAACAACATTTACAAAAATGACTATGTTCTTATAAGCAAATTGAAATTGTTAGAGCTAGACATGGTAAACCATACCAACTTCTAGCAGAGAAGTATGTGCTACGTTCAAGTAAACATCAGGGTCTCTGCAATTTTTGCTCAGAAAAGCGTAAACAACATCAATGGCAAATTTCTTTAGAATAGAGGATGATTTCTTTGCCTCTGCATAGGAATGACCAAGTATATAGGTAACACCAGACTCCTTCGCTCTTAAAATCTGCATAGATTCATCTTTATAAGGAGACTCTTGGAGATGATCATTTTCATTCTTCTTCACACGTAAAACACATGAAAATGGGAAGCTTTTCTCTATGTAACATGAATTATTCAAAGTGTGTGGTGAAACAGCAAGGTGTTCCATACTTAAGTTTCCACCATCCATACACAATTCTTCTGGGGTTGGTGCAGGATCACTCTCTTCTATTTCTACAAATTGGATTATTGCACTTACCAGTTTATTCTCAAAATTGTAGTTTTCTTGTTGCAGATCTTTGTAACCATACCTGACAATGCAACAGAACATTCGGTACTCCTTTGGGCCAATTCTGCTAATGATCAACCGTTCATTGTCACTGACACAAGGGACTTGAACTGATTTGACACAAACAAAAACTAACACCTGATGGAATGCTGGCAAGTTTGTGACAAAGTGACCAAAAATAGCAGGGACACCTGAAGCCAGATTACTGAAAATGATTCCTATTCCTGGGACACGGACCATGCCTAAGCAAGGTCCTAAGGACAGTATCTTGCTCATTGAAACCTTATTCTCCACATCAAATTCATGTTTCTTCATTGTTCCATAGTTCCATGTGAACATTACACTCATAAAAGCAAAAGATAGCACAAGGGGGATCCATCCTCCTTCAGGTATTTTGCAGTAAGAAGCTGAGATGTAAAGCAGTTCAATTGATCCAAACAGTACCAAAAATATAATGGCTTTTATTATTCCCTGCTTCCAAACAATGACCATTACTAGTGTCATCAAGCATGTTGTCACAAACATTACAGTGGTTATAGCCAGCCCTGCAGAAGACCAAGCAAAATGGTTAGAACTCACATTACATTACATTACATATACTTCAAATACCATGAGAAAACATAGTGGAAAAGAAGTTTACCATATGCATGACCCATCATGTCTATATCCCTAAGGCCAATTGTGACAGCTAAACAAAGACACATTAGTATCCAATTCACTTCTGGGACATAAATCTGTCCATATATTCTGCTTGAAGTGTGAACAATCTTAACCGGAGGAAAACAATTCAATGCGCAACACTGGCTTACAATGGAAAAGGTGGCAGAAATCACTGCTTGACTTCCAACAATGGCCGCAAAAGTTGCAACTATGAAAACTGGCCAAAATACAGTTTCTGCAGAAAATAGTAGCCCAATTACATCAGAGGCTGTAAATAACATTGAAGCTTGTTGTTTCTTGAAATAATTTCTTGCCTGGTATGGCTTTGTAGAAACTGTCCTGAATAGCATGATGATGCTTAGAGAGAAATGCAGCCTCTCCCATGTATGCAAAAATCAGGCACGGATACACTAGACATGTGAAAGCTACCTGAGATTTAAGGGTGTCTGTTAAAAGCATTTATCGTTTTGAACATAGTTAATTCATTTATCTATACTCTCAAATCTCTATTTACCTTTATTGAGAGTGCAGAAAAATGACCCAAAGCAGCATACATTGCCTCCACTCCTGAGACAGTATCACAGGAAGATTAATCCCACTACACTCTAGCTGTTAATAAAATTAACTATATATAGATGCTTATGAGAAAAATGTATAAAATACTATATCATATACGTATATATACGTACCTGTGATTGAAAGCACAACTCCACCTAGTGACATCCAACCTTCAAGGCCAGTGGTTTTGAGGAACTTCAACATGTAGAATGGAGAAAGTGCACGGTATATTTGCCGGTTCCAGTGGAATATGTTGTAGATACCAATACCACTTATACACAAAAGCCATGCAGCAACTACTGGGGCAAACATGAAAGCAACTCTATGTGTCCCATGATGTTGAATGGAGAAAAGGACCACTAAAATGACACACGAGATTATGACAACATAATCTGCATAAATAATGTAGAGTTTTAAAAAGTGTGGATAGAAATAAAGATTGTGAAAGATATGCTTGGTGGGCTTACTGTCATGGAGTTCTTTGATCTTAACTTGAACTCCAGAAACTGCTGAAAAAACTGAAAGCAGACACAAGGAGTGTCATAGATTCAAAGGAGAAACAAATAATCAAGATGTTTGTACAAATATAAACTCCTGAACCAACAACTCATAATCTCACGATAAGTAAACTAAATTTAAAAGAGAAAAATAAAGATCCAAGAACATGGTGATGTGGCATAAACCTCTGGAGATGCAATGTAATTGTAATTTCCTTTTACTAAGAAACATTAGAATTGTAAGTTTCTAACTGAACGTACTGTAAGGTTTCTGTTCTCAAAGTCTAAAACTTCAAACTTTAGAAATGTGAGAAATATTTAATTCCATTCATTAAGTTTGAACTTGTGAGAAAAATTTGATTCCATTTATTAAGTTTGTCTCCTATAAGTATTTGTTGAGAAGTTTGTACACAATGACTCATGGCACATTTTCGGTAAACAATACAACATTTACTCTGAAACATGTGATGATAAAATTAACAAGAATAATAACTTTAGAAATGAGCAATGACATAAAGCTAGTATTTATAAGGGATGCAGTCATGTAACTATAACAAAGTCAATGATGGATGACATACTTCATGTGTTCTTATAGAAGCTCATGGCTGCTCTTGATCAACTACCTGATATTGCAGGTGTAATCACACCATCACCAATTGTCATACAGGTTCCTAGCAGAACAAAGATCAACAGTCCTTTTTGGAACCTTGGGTGCTTTTCAATGAACAACTTCAAATGAGAAGAAAGCCATGTTTCTTCAGAATCTTGTGTGGTATAAGCAGATAATTTCTCATCCGTAGCTTGCTGATTAGGTAAGATACTTAGTTTTGCATGCCGGCAGAGAAGTGAGTATAATGCAAAAGTTCCTCCTGCACAAGTGAACCACTGATTCTAAAAACATTTAACTAATCATCCTTAGATGTTCATGGAGCAAGAGGTTTTTTACAGTTCTGTTGTAAAGCAAAAAGTGGTAGTAACTCACAGGTGAATTAATCCTAAAATATTACTCTGCTAATATATAAATTGTGCTAATCGTGATCATGATTCAAGACTTTACCTTCTCCATTATCATCAGCAGACATCACAATGAAAACATATTTGAAGAGAGCAGTGATGGTAAATGTCCAGATGATAAGCGAAAGCACGCCAAAAATCTCCTCATCATTTTCTTTGAGTCTCAATTTCCCTGAAAATGTGGTCTTGTAAACATAAAGAGGAGAAGTACTGAGGTCACCATAAACTATTCCAAGACTTTGGTAAGCCAGAGTGAGCACAGTTGCACAGGAAGTTCTCTTTAAATTCTGATACATGAAGCCAAGCATAAGAAATTAGTGATATACACTACTACACACTTTTAACCCTAGCCAATATCACAAAGTAAACAAAATTTCTATTCAAGCATTCTATGAACTTCTGAGTATATCATGAGCAGATGTCAGAGCAACATCAAATTTATCATGTTTTCAATTTCAAAAGAGAAATGCTAGAATTGAGATTCCTCCCTAATTAAACCTGCTCTGACCAACATTCTCCATAACTCAGAAACACCAACGTTAATCAAATGTGAAAAATTGAAGAAATGAAATAAACAGAGATAAGAAGCAGCTCATCACATCAACCTCTATAAGCTCAACCATAAAGTACAAATAGTTTAAAATGGATGAGATGTAATGCCAGAAAAACCAGTAAAAAATTAAAAGGAGACATCAAGAAAAGGACACTGTGGCTTTAAAATCCCAAGCAGAACATGGCAATGTCCTTCTTATACACCTTATGGAAACACAATGAATACAAGTAACATCTTATTAGTTTTCAACACAACAGACAAAAGTAACAAAACCCCGTTTAGCTCAAAAGACAGTTTAAACTACATAGGAAAAAAAATGAAGACATTCACTGAATAATGACCATGATGTAGAAATGGATCAGTTATTCATGAAAGTATTGAAGGGTGACAGTTCCTTCAGTACATAGACTGCTAAAAATTAAGAAAAGAGTACCTGCTGAGACATTCCATGTTCCAGAAATTCTTCAGATGGGTTCATGGCTGAAAGAGAAGGAAAAGTGAGAATGACTCAGAAGCAAAGATGAGGTCAGTTATGATGAGACAGGGAATAATATATAGAAATAAAAGATGGAGAATGAAGGAAATGAACAGTAGAAGAACTGAAGTAGTAGAAAATGCAAGTGGTGTGTGTGTCCAAAGAAGTTGCAAAATGCATTCAATGCTCTTTTACTCTCTATTGGTGGACTTATTAACCAACCTAACACCTTCCCCACACCCCTCAAAATGAATGGTAAACAACTTATTTTCTGTTCAAATACTAACTATGAACAGTAACTTTCACATTAAGTGAACATTAGTTTAAGTGATTGTGTAAAACTAATTGAAGTAACTTATAGAAAAGGACCATTCTTACAGTAACTATCTTGAGATTAATTTCTAACCCTAACCAACAAATATAAATCTCCTCTCATCTTCAAACCTGAACAGAAATTCAATAGTTAGCTCTATTGTTGGGTACTTATAGGTATTTTTTGGTACAAGATACTCGTAGGTTTTTTGATTTGGTACATGTCTTTTTCCTTGTTTCAAGTAACTGCCATTTTCATTTCATAATTGTAAACTATGATTTTCTTAGAAGTGGCATAGTTCCAGCCTATGTAATGTAAGTAAAATAGAAATGGGGAACGATTCTTAAAAGATAGGTATAACAGACAACGATCTAACATTTTTTTTTCTTCTTCACATCACGGGTATTCCTTACAATAGATAATCTTTTTTGAGAGGAGATATTCACTATATGGATTCTTTTTTTCAGACACACAAACTAAAGAACATAACATTTGAAGAAACCATCCATTGGTAAAAGATTGTCAAAGGTAATTTATTATCACCAAGTTTTGTCAATTGTCTGTGCTAGCAAGTTTACTTAGTCAATGTTTGGTAGTGGAGATTTAAAGAAAAAGAGGGACCATTTTTTCAGAAATGAATTTTTACTCTTTTTCTTTTCCTCCAAAACCGAACTTTGGAACATTTAAGAGATATTAAACTGAGATGTTTTGTTTCTGAAACTTGTGGGAATAATGAAAATATAATTATGATATGATAGGGTAGGGATGGGAAGGGTAATTGAACCGACTTAAATTTTTCCAAGTGGGGCATCTTGATAATAAACTAGGAACATGGAAGTAGATGAATGTCTGGTCTTCATTGACCTTGTGATCACATCCAATAATAGAAAAGAGCAAAGTTTTCCACCAAAAACACAGCTTTTGAGGCTGCAAATTTCCACAATTGAAGTGAACTTAGAGAAAACCCCTTCATTTCTAGTTAAGAACAACTTCTGGCCAACCTGAATTAGGCACCTAGGTTGTGATGTTTACAACCTACCAAAATACAGAACCACATAAGATTCTAAGAACACTTCTAAAACTCTCTTTACCTTCACCAATTGTATACACTTCTCCTTTTGTGCTTCATCATCTCATTTATGCAGGTTCCTTCTCTATTCACACTTCAAAAATATGTAAATATTCATAGGTATTGTGAATAACCATATATTTAGAGCACTAATTAAGGGATTAGTGAAAATCATATATTGACAATATATCGAAGAAGATAATAAAAGCACCTTTAAAACTCTTATGAAGCGAAAGTTTAACTCAATTATCTTATTAAATTGATTTATAGCATGAGATTTGTATCTATTGAAATTGTCTTATTTTTAGACTATGATAAACCTCTTTTACACATCTCAAATATCATAGGATTAAAAAGTAGTGGATATTTCGACAACAAGTGACACTATAAATCCAACAATTATATTTTAATATGATAGACTTTAAATGACTCATATCATTTTAAAAAGTGAACTTTGAACCTAATTTAACTTTACAAAATCGGTTTATAAGATAAGGTTTCGGTCACTCACATATAACATAAAATCATCTTATCTTTACCAGAATGTTCAATAAAAACATTTAAAGATTTTTTGAAACATGGTTATGAAAAAAAATAATCACCATACATTTATGATTCATTAATGAGATACTAAAGAAATGTGTGGACCTTATGATTTTCAAGAACTATAGAATCACCCATGTACATATATTTCTCTGACTGCACATGCAATTGAATGTTATGTGATCCAAAATTCGTTTCCATAGTTTGTAATATTTGATAACAATAATAATTTGACATTTTTTTTCTATGGTGGAGAGAGGTATTTAATGGCTGAAACATAACCTCTATCAATTATGTGCCAAAAAAAATAATTATATGCTATAATTTGTATCCTCTCCCTTTCTTTTGTTGTTGTGATCATCTAAATATGTGCTTGAAGAAATGAAAAGAGAATTGAAATTTCATGTATCCATTGATTTTATCATTCACCAACAATAGGGTGAGTGACCTTTCACAAGTGATTGATAGTAACAAGTCAACATATTTTGGAATCTTGGGGCAAGAACAACTTATTTATTGGCTATATAATTGAAGACAACGAAACTTTTACTATTATTTTACAATATCAGCTAATTATTGGATTTCAGCATCACATAACAAAATATTGTAATAAAAATGATTTTATTAATCATTATTCTTTTTGGCAATAATTAAAGAACTCAAAAGTAAAATATTATATTAAGAATAGACTTAAACAATATATGTTTTTCATTCCTAAATTATGTTTTAATTTTTATTTTTCACTTTTAATCACTTTTTTTGTTTTTTCTTTTAACTCTAAACAAATTACTTTTGTATTTGATCTTTATTGTTACACTAACTATATATGTTAACTTCGCACTTATTGTCCAACGAAAATATATATTAAAAATTTAGGAATCAAAAAGAAAAAAAAATTAAAAATATTTCACATAAGAAAATAATTTTTTTGACAAAAAAAATTAGAGAACAAGTAAAAAGTAAAATTAAAAAATATATTAGAACCAAGGTACAAATTTTAGAAAACTCTTAAATAATGATTGATGTTAGTGAGACAAACTATATTTAAAGATCAACTTTTTAATTAAAAGTAAATTTTTTTTGTAACCAAAACCAATTTAGAGACCAATTTATAATAGATACTATTTTAATTATCAATTTAGAGAATAATTATAAATTTTTAAACTATTTTAATTATCATTTTAAGTTTATAATTAGTTTTTAAATTTGTTAGTATAATAATTAATTATTTTTTGTTATTAAAATTAGTCATTGTTTAAAAATTTTCTTGTAATATTATATTTAATGATTTAATTTACTAACACTTTGCTCTAATGAAAAAATTATCTTAAACATAATTTTTAAAATTTTTAAGATAACTGCCAAAAGAGTTTAATTGATGGTTATATATTGTAAACAATACGTTAACATGTTAATTAATAAAAATATTTATTTACAAGTACATATAATATAATAATTAACATTATTTTATTCCAGCGCACACCCTATTTTCTTCAACGTTATAATATTTAACACCCAATAAATTTTTACATTAATTTTTCTTTAGATTTCATCTTTTCTTCTTATGTACACTTTCACCAAAAAAAAAAAATTTAAGTGTTCAAGAGGTCACAGGGTGTCAACATTCCGAACTTAAAATATTACTTTTTCTTAATAATTGATTGTTGTAAACAAGAAAAGAAAAACACACTGTTCAATAATTCTGAACTCAATAACTCGCGACTTTTACTTTTACTTTGAAATCATTATGGTTTGTTTGTGATAAAAACAAGTGAAACTCTACATGAATTAAATTTTTTTTAATATTTTTTTTCATAATACATCGAATATCATTCATTTTAATGTTTTAAAATATATTAAAAAATATTTAAAATATTATTGCAGTGTATTTTTAACGTGTAACAGAGAATAAGACACACAAAAAAAACTAATAAAAAATTTAGACTACATATATAATTGGTGATACATTGCATGTACGAAAAGATGGAAGAGGAATTTGAGAAAGGAAGTTCTGGAACTGTTTGGTGTGCTTTCTATATCAAATATTAATGCTTGGTCCCCACTTTCATGACTCACCTTCAAATCTCACATAACATAACATAACCCTATCAAATATGGCGCACGAATGAAGTTGACGAACCCTTCAACCTTATCCAACCAATCTTTCTTTATTCTCTCACTATCTTAAAACATAACACCCACTATATATATACTCCTAGGTTAAATCAACTTTTTTTAACTCTTTATTCAAACCAAATCTTATGTTGTTTGTAATAACATAATAACATTAAGGATCACGTAATCTTATATGTGGAACTTATAGGTTGCTACATTAAAATCATTTATATACTTTTTTAGGAACTTTGTGTGGTTTTAGTTTTGATATTTTCCTTCAAACCAAATTAGAACATAACAATTATGTTTGTATTTGTTGTAAAAGGGTTATTATTAGACACTTTTATACTAACTATAATACTACTATCGATGAAAAAAAATGATGAAATTTTGAAATTTTCTTCAAAGTAATCGTTTTAGTAGATTAGTTTTGGAGATATAAACTTATTATTAATGGATGTCCTTTAAATTAAATTTTAACCATTGATTTTTTTTTTTAGTTATTTAGCAAGATGTAATTAAAAAAGTTTTAAAATTGGGTTTTGTCTCTAATTGATGTAGTTGTTGTCCTTGATGGTGATATGTTTGGAGTTGGAAGAATTTGCATTTCGGGATGTTATTTCTAATAATACAATGGCGTGAGAGTTACTCTAAGGGTTTTTTATTGGCATATGAAAATATATATCATTAGTTTAAGGGTTAATTATCATTGGACCGTAATTTTATTAATATTATCCAGATTTAATAGTATTTTTTTCCTATATTTATAATAACATTTTTATTTTTGACTTGATATATTCTTATTGTTTGAGTTAGATTAGTGTTTCATTCTCTCCATTTGGCTTTTAGATTTAACAATAAAAATATAAAACATAGGTTATTGTATTAATAGATATCATCTTATCATCTCTAAATGACGATACCTTTAAAGAATCATTTTTTTTAAGTATAGAAACTAATTTGAGTTATAAATAAATAAAATTAAATAATTATTCTATGAGGACAAAACAATAGTATTAAACCTACTATGAATAAAATATTTAAAAGTGTTATGAAATAAAGCGAATAACATAGAGAATGACGACAGATAATAGAGAAGAGAAGAAACAAGAGAGAATAGAGAATAAGAGAATAGGGAGCAACTCATCTGTGTATTATTATTGATAGGAAGAGTCCTATTTATAGATACAATATGTAATCCATAAAGGAAACAAATCAACTTAGTTAATAAAAATATTTACCATAAAGAGTAATGAATCATATCAGTAAATGTATCAAATCAATGGATAATCATTAATTCATAACACTCCCCCTTGAGTGTCCATTGATAAAGAATGTGCCTCGTTAAAACCTTACTAGGAAAAACCCTTTGGGATAAAAAACCTAGTGAAGGAAAAAGAGTACAACATTCTGTATTCTTTAATACAATATTGTTCATCACATATTCTATTTCTCCCCCTCATGTAAACTTACATCATTAAGGTGAGTCCGAATTTGTGAGTCATTTGCTCAAAAGTTTTTCTTGGCAAAAACTTTACAAATAGACTTGTCATATTTTCAGATGAACGAATTTTTGGATATCTATATCATCCTTTCAATTGAACAATACACTATTGTCTTCATATATGGTTGTTGATTCCATCTTTCTCGGGGATAGTCACAAGTTTCTTGCACATGTTGAATTATAAACCTTAACCAAACATATTCACAACTTTCCTCGTAATTTGTATGATTAG
>Ga0209589_1000219_pt1 | contig 68762 bp, 29 predicted proteins | sample CowpeawhiteBW_FD_187525 | JGI IMG/M metagenome (GOLD analysis project Ga0209589, IMG submission 187525) | Root nodule microbial communities of legume samples collected from California USA - Cow pea white BW (SPAdes) (version 2) | ecosystem: Host-associated > Plants > Roots > Nodule | place: USA... | reverse complement strand
TATATATATATATATATGTGTGTGTGTGTGTGTGTGTGTGTGTATGTATATGTAGAAGAATTCAAATATAACGTAATTGTTTTAAGATTTTGAGTTGAAAATAATATTAATATTTTTTATATAAACTTGTTCACTGCTCATTGATGTCGAATTTCCTTGATATCTTTGATGTCGAATTTCCTTGATATCTTCTAAAAAAGTCTTTACATTTAAGATATTGCCTCCATCATAATCTAAAACTCTTTTATAGTTTTGTCTTTAAAAATTATTGCAGACATTTAAATGGAAAAAATTTATTTAAATTATCTTTAACATTTATTTTTAAATAACGTAAAATTATTAGATGTAGTAGAAAAATAGTCAATAAAAATTAATTCTCTAAGTCTAATTATTGAATCCATTTTCCATCTCATTAATAATAAAAAATTCTTCATTAGTTTCCCACATATCTTACTTATTTTTGGTAAACTAGTGATGAAAATGACGTGCATAGAACAACAACCTGGAAGAGAATATTCCGTTGTACGTAGTAATTTTGCATGCATTTCCTTCCTTGACCAAAAACGCGAAAAAGAAATAACAGCCCTAAGAAAATGGCGGGTCCAACTAAGTGTTCCCAAATTTCCAACTCATAAATCAACCCAAATCCAAATATAGCATTCCTTCTCATTCCTAATCTCCATTTCTCACCATTTGCAATTTACAATTCCCAATCTCCTACGTTCCTCTTGTCTTCCCATGGAGATTGGGTAACACAAAGTAACTCAAAATCATCAACAACCCCTTTGGATTATCATACATTATTACGTAAAACACATACCATATTGCTGTTTTTCTTTTCTATCATTCATTCCTATTGTATAATCCAAAACCGAACATTTTCCGCAACAACGTTTTTTTTTTCTTTGTTTTTCATTCTTTTAAAGCAACGTTGTTCGAGTTATTGAAACCTATCATCCATGGGAAGCTGCATTTCAACGCAAGGCGTGAGGACACGCAAGAGGGCCAAGCACCCGAGCAAGCCCACGTCGCCGCGAACGCACGGACACGGCCACGGGAACAACGGGACCGAACAGACCACGCGGAGGTCCAGCGTGGTGGCGCCTAGGTCCAGCGTGACGGCGCGTCCGCTGAATGTGGTGGCGAACCCGAGTCCGGGGAACATATTCGATAAATATCAGTTCGGGAAGGAGCTGGGTCGCGGCGAGTTCGGCGTGACTCACCGCGTGGTGGATTTAGTGAGTGGCGAAGCGTTTGCGTGCAAGAAGATAGCGAAGACGAAGCTGAGAACGGAGATTGACGTGGAAGATGTGAGAAGAGAGGTTCAGATCATGAGGCACTTGCCTCGGCACCCCAACATTGTGGCCTTCAAGGAGGCTTATGAGGACAGAGACGCCGTTTACCTCGTCATGGAACTCTGTGAAGGTGGCGAACTCTTTGATAGGATTGTTGCTAAGGGCCATTACACCGAGCGTGCTGCTGCTAATGTTGCCAAAACCATACTTGAAGTCTGCAAGGTTCGTTCTTTTCTATCTTGTCTTTTTTTTCTGAATCTGGGTTTTTTGCATTCCGATGGACATGGAAATGGAACTGTTTTTTTGTTTTTTCTTTCTTTCTTGGAGGCTATAACAAGAACTTGCGATCTTATTTCTTTTTCCCGTTTATCTTCATTAGTATAAACATTTTTTGGGTACATTTTGCAGGTGTGTCATGAGCACGGAGTAATACACAGGGACTTGAAACCTGAAAATTTCTTATTTGCAGATACAAACGAGGCTGCAGCATTGAAATCTATTGATTTTGGCCTTTCTACCTTCTATGTGCCAGGTGAAGTTTACTGAGTACTACTACTACTATATATCATTATTGCATGGCCCTTTTTCACTGTTAATATTAAACAAAATAAATAACCAAACTTTGCCATTTGGTGACAGGTGAACGATTCAGTGAAATTGTTGGAAGCCCTTATTACATGGCTCCAGAGGTTTTAAGACGAAACTATGGACAAGAAATTGATGTCTGGAGCACTGGTGTAATTCTTTATATTTTACTTTGTGGAGTTCCACCCTTTTGGGCAGGTAGGTCCCGTTTTGATTCATGCATGTGAACTAAGCAAGAAAATATAAAGTCAAAGTCCCCTTTCAGAAAGTTTAATTGTTTCATGGAGTTCCTTCTGATGATGGGATTATTATTGCAGAAACCGAGGAAGGGATTGCACAAGCTATCATTAAGGGTAAAGTAGATTTCACAAGAGATCCTTGGCCTAAAGTTTCCGATGAAGCAAAACATCTAGTTAAGCGCATGCTTGATCCAAGTCCATTCACACGGATAACAGTTCAAGAAGTTCTTGGTATGTGTTTCAGATTTCAAGCAAAAAATAATTCTGTTTTCAGTAAAATCAATGCATTGTGTTTGATTTGATCACATGGAAAAACTGTACTGATAGTTATGTTGTTCCTTGAAAAGATCATCCCTGGATACAAAACAGAGAGCATGGTCGAACTATTTCTCTTGGAGACCAAGTGAGAATGAGGATCAAGCAATTCTCCTTGATGAACAGATTCAAAAGAAAGGTTCTTAGAGTAAGTTTTAGAGTATACCTCTTTAAGTATAGGTCAGTAATATTTGCTACCTTAAATTTAAAGAAGCATTGCATACCTAAATGGGTGTTGTCCTCAGGTGGTAGCGGATAACTTGTCAGATGAACAAATTGAAGCGTTTAAGAAAATGTTTGATATGATGGATAAGGACAAAAATGGAAGCTTGTCATTTGAAGAACTCAAAGATGGCCTTTCAATGATTGGACACGCCATTCCTGATCCTGAAGTTCAAATGTTACTGGAAGCTGTAAGTGATATATCAGAACAGCATAAACACTTCTGTTATTTTCAATATCTAAATCAAAAGGCATGCATGCATGGAAATGTGTGGGAGAAGAACTCTGATCGTATACATAGATAAGAAAACACAATAACTCTTTGAAAGTTCATAATAACCTAAACAAAAAGTTCTCTTAACCTTTTCTATATTGCTCATGACAACAGGCGGATGCTGATGGAAACGGCACCCTTAACTATGAGGAGTTCATCACGATGAGTGTTCACCTCAAAAAGATCGAAGGTGATGAGCATCTCACTCAAGCATTCCGTTACTTTGACAAGAACCAGACCGGATATGTTGAGTTCGAGGAGTTGAAGGATGCCTTATCAGATGATGAGTCGGAAGTGATGAACGACCAAGTGATCAAAGACATTATAAATGATGTTGACTTGGATAAGGTAAGAACTGGTATGAAGTAAAACATTATAATACCTTCTTAAACCTTGGTTTTGCATCTAACTTTTTGCTTTGTTTGGTGAAGGATGGTAGAATCAGTTTTGCAGAGTTTAAGGCAATGATGAAGACAGGAGGAGATTGGAAAATGGCCTCTCGGCAGTATTCAAGAGCATTGCTGAATGCATTAAGCTTCAAGATGTTTAAAGACACACCTACCAAAGCGTAAAAAGCAGCTATATTTCATGAGGGGTAGGCCAAAGTTCTCAGTTAATGCCTCCTGAAACAGGCCTAAAACTCGGATCACATCAAATATTAAGCGACCTTCTGTGATATTTTGAGCTGTGAACAGTTGGGTTGCTCAATGGAAGCCGGCATGGAGAGAGAAATGAGCTCTTGTCATGTTGTAATCTCTGTTAACTTCATTTTTTTTTCATTGGTTAATTGTTGTGGAAATCAGAAAATCATCAACTGATATTGGAATTTGTCTTGGAAATGGGACATTATAAGAAATGAAATGCAGAAATAGTGACATTTTGGTTAGAGCTGGTGTTGAGTTTTTTCCTCCATTTGTTAGATACATGAAGACTTTCCAATTGCGCGTAAAAACAATGAAAGTTTTAGATATGATATCAGAAGTACAGTAAATATTTGTGCATCAAATAGTTTATTGACCACGCCAACTATATGAGATGTATTTCACCACACCGAATTTGGCTTCCTTGTGATGAATTGATGTTTGTAATGCTTTGTGCCGAGTTGTAGAGAAGCCCGGTTCAGTGTGGTGAACTGCATGTTATGTAAGACAGTGTAGTTAATAGATTATTTTACTTTTCCAATATAGCTGGGAATCCAAACACATTATAGTGGCGTAGACAACTGACATTCGGAATCACCAAATGTAGTTTTAAACTTTCCAATACACACACCAAAGGAAGAACATGATTGGACTGAAAAAATGTGGATTAGATTCAATTGAATTGTTTCCTAAATAAACCTTTAGTTTTGTGTTTTCATCTTTGGTATGACAATAGTCTGAAAGAAGAGTCTACAGTAACTTCTCTTAAATTATGTATCTTTCACAAATAAGTTGCCACTTCAAAGTTTTCACCAAAATCAATTTTAAAATTCTTGATTTTTTAATTATGAACTAGCCTGTTGGAGATGGTTGCAATCATTTGAAAAAGTTTTCCATTCCACAGTCTTCTTAAAGTATCATTTTTTTTAGAGAAAACATGTATGAAAATAATTAATAGTTTAGGTGAATAGTGAATTTTGGTTCCACTGTGGGAAGCTAGCTTCAGCGGTGAACAATAATAATAATAATAATAATAATAATAATATAATTGATCATGTAATTTTAAGTACAGGAGAAAAATATACAAAAATGATAACAATTCCAGGAGATTTTGGCACCGGTGGTTGCGTTGGATATCTATAGATGTTTGGTTGAGTTATCAGTGGTCTCCGTATTAATTTCTGATACAGAAGGGTTCTTCCCCGTGCTCTGTCAGGAGGAGGTTTCACAAATCAAGACAAGGAATCAGCTCCTAGACAGATGGAATATTAGTCATAAAAATGCACGTTAAGAGTCCACGTCAAATTAGTGCTCTTCACGTTAGCCTTTGGCCCTGTCTTTTTGTTAGTTTTGCTGTTCACAATGGCCCCATTCCCCCAACAAATAGGAACCACTGTCCGAGGTGACCATCGGTTGGACCAGGATGCAAATAATTGCACTTCTATATGTAGGGTTTATTAGTGTAATTTTGTACAGGGTGGTTGATATGCATCTTTCTCAATGATATTGTTTAGCCCCGTTTTCAAGATGGTTGGTTTGATGTTTTTAACTGCACCTATTAGTTTTCTATGATGTTGTTTAACCCAATTTTTAATTGAAAGTAGATTAGAGAATGTCCACACATTTAACCGTTTAACTTGGAAGTAAAAAACCGATTCAGTTTTGATTAACCAATTTATACTCGTCCTACATAAAAGGGAATACAAGCAGCAGTAGTACCACATCGACATCATACATCAAACACGACGGCCACAAGAGTTGGCAAAGGTGGCATAAATTTAAAGTGATACTGTATAACATTTATTGTAGTCCCTGATCATTTCTTAGAATGTTATCAAACTCAGATTATTACACATGAGTAACCCTAGGTATCTTGGAAGCTGCCAAGAGACGACCTGAAAGGGTGGCCACAAACAAGCATATTTGTGTTGTTCATCTCCAGCATGTGTTATGATGTTCAGTTACAAATGGCTGTAGTAGAAAACCTCGTTAAGTAAATAAGATAGAACATTATTTACATCAAATTGGGGCTGTATTGAATAGGAGGGTAACTTTTCTTCTGCCTTACTCATTTCATCCTGTTCACATAGTTAAAGAGCCTCATAAAACGGAGACTGCATATGTCAAGACAAACTGAGGAATAACTCCATTAAAGCTTCTGGTGAAAAGGTATTGGGCAGGACACAAATGTTTGAAATGTTGAACGGAGTTTTCATCGACGCTGTTGATAGCACATCTGGCATGTGGTGGCAGATTTCACATTTGCATAGGTACAATGCTCGCAACACCAATGACTATCATCATTCATTCTGCTGGACATGCTGGTTCGAAAAGTTCCCTTTACTCTTCCAGATCTACTCTTACTGCTCCCAGCAGCATTTTTTGAGCTCGTTGCTCTGCTGAAGGAAGCTCCATTACTATCCACATCAGATAAACCATTCTCTAACGCCCTTACTAAATTCTCAAAGTAGTTTCTAGTTACACTGTCAAAACATATGTACCAGAATTATGAATAAATAAAAACCTGAATTCAAGGCAAATGCTTAACAAAACATGTAATATATACCTAGTCAATCCAGCTAGTTTAGTACGAAAGTCATTGAACTCTCTAGATGGCTCATCAGCACATAGGAATGGCTGAAGTTCCTTTTCTGCACATTGATGAAGTCTCTCCAGCCCAGATTCTGCTTCACCTGAAAATAAATTATAGTTGAGTATTTTTTACGGAGGAATCAGAACAAACATTTATAATTAAATTCAAGGTGAAAAATTATACCTTGTAAGTACTCAAAGAACTGTTTTTTCGCATGCTCATGCTCGGGTAAGTAGAACCCATATGCGTATGTCCACTTCAGTACTCTTCTACACTCGATTATCTGAAAACATGAAACAGTTACTAGGAAGGAAGCCATCTATTTCACCCCCAAAATGAATTTTATGAAATAATGGGGCAGCTGACAATGAATTTCCCTACAGTTCTAATAATAGCAAAGAAAAATGTAAAAAGATTACTAGCACTAAAAGTTCTCATAAAATCACCAGTTTCAGGAAATTGTTGAAATGTTCAATGACTAGCTAAAGCATTTGAAACTATCTGACACGGGCAGATGAACTGGTCTAATCTTACAATCTAAACCAAGTTAAAGCTTTAAATAATACTACAAATCAAACTGAACAAAACATTAAAAAGACAATAAATTACTTGTAGCCAGGCCTCAGTAATAAACTTAAGCTGTGACTCAGGCTGACACTGTATGTCACTAAGCTTCTCAATCTGCAAGCCAAAAATAGAGAGAAGACTAGTGAGCAAATATATAATCTTTTTGGCTTATGAACAAAAGATTTTGCAATAACAGAAAAATATTAGATAGATTTTGGCTTATGACATGGAAAAGTGAGCTGCTTACAGTACTGTGTTAGAAAGTGCATATTCATAAAAACATGTATATTAGAAGTGCAAACAATGTTTTTTCAGTTGCCAAAAATTACATTCTAACGTACCTAATGTGAAGTACCAAAAATTACATGCATTCTAAGAATTTTTTTACGAACAATATGCCAGAAGATGACAGATATATATAACTTACATGAACAGTTTGCATCTGCTGCAGATCCGCAAGAGCTTTTTGCCTTGACTGTACACAAGAAAAAGCATATTGCACTGTTATACTAATACTTGTAATCACGAAAGAAATATTCTGTGGTTTCAATGCGTATACCCAGATAAAGTAATAATACTACAGAATACAGCTTAAAGTAGATAATGGAGAACAAATCAATGTCCGTAGATATAAAGTATAAACCACTTAAATTTTCCAGCTAGCCTTCTTAAGTAATTAGGTAAATAACATCAATAGGTTTCTTTTGTAATCTAAATATCCACCAATCGAACATGGACATAATATAAAGATTATGACAAAGAAAGCATAACATACTGAAATAACATTGGACTAATAATTTAGCTCTCAAGATTGCAGAAATACAAGCAAAATATAAATTATGGAAGAATAAATTCAGAAATTGCTGAAGTCAAATCCCTAAAACGCAACTACTGAACAGTAAGTGGTGCATACAGATTGATTGCTGGCCCACCGCTCATAATAATGTGTGTATCTCTCCAATGAATTCTTTGCCATTTCCCTTCTTCTTTCAGTATCATCATACTACACACAACAAAATTTAACTCATAAGCAAATACCATCATCCCAATAGATGTGGAGGGAACAGTGAGCTAATTATAGGCTGAAACCTGAATTGGGAGAAGTAGAGTACTATTATGTTCCTTACCACTCCTTCTTGTTTAGCTGTTTCATAGCGATTGCAAGCATAGAAACCCCCAGTTCTTTCACCGTGGTCTGACCATACACCAAGGCACAGCCTGTGTACATAAAATATTTTAAATTCATATATGCTCAAACCATTTGAAAACAAGGTCCCCCTCACTATTTAAATTTATATCTCTTCCCCGGGAAGAAAATAAACGCCACCACTCTTTTCCTTATCTTACCTTCAACAAAAATGATCATAAAAAAAATGCTTTAAATTGGCAAGTGTCCTAAATTTATTCAATCAACTGAAAGCATAGGATCTCTCAAGTCCCAACTATCCAAAATACCCTCGTTTATTGTCGAATGCTAAGAAGGGGAAAAAGAATGAAGCATGTAATTTGCTAATTATAAAGGGGGGAAAGGGAAGAGAATGCATACCAGCAAAACTCATATTTACAGGGCGGTGTGCAAGTCATGTGCATGCACCCTTGATTTTTCTCAATTGGTCGCTTGCACTTGGGACATGGCTTTGAATTAGCAAGTATCCTGAAATTCATCATATCAACAGCAAGCTTAATCTATGAAGTCTCAAATACCCAAAAAAGCACCAGTTTATCCTTAACTAGTTAGATAAATATAGCACATAGAAGAAATTCAAGGATCATGAAGGAGATGAAAAAATATTCTCATCCCATTGGAAACTATCCACCTAGTGTCTACCCATACAGTTAACCACTTTAACCATTACACATTCCAATAACCTCATACACAACTAACCACTTGTGAAGAAGATTATTTAACCATTAGTATCACAAGTACATGTTTATAATCACATACAAACTCGTCTACTTTCAAGCACTTGTGAGGTAAAGTTAGGCATTTCAATAACCTCGACACATTATTAACTACATATGAGACATATTTAACCATTAGTGTCACAAGCACAAATTGAGAGCTGTATACAATAATATTCTTTACAACTTGTGAGGCAAAGTCAACAACCATTACACATTTCTAACCTCAAAAAACTACTATCCATTTGTGAAACATATTTAACCATTATTGTCACAACAAATTGGTAATTGAACACAATCATATCATCAACTATTGTGAGCCAGATATTCACAGTTACACGCACGGTTAACCATTAACCTCACGGAACAGGTGGATATTAGGAGAGTCTCTGCAGTTCGTTAGTCATTACCCATATATGATCCCGGTTAATCATTACCCATATATGATCCCAATTCCTAATAGTCAACACATTATGAATTGTTCTGGAGAATTTGCAAGGAAAACCCATATATATTAAGCAAAACACTATTTTGCATTTTATTTCTTTCTCTCCTTCAATTGAAGGAATCACACCCCTTAGCCATCATATAACCTGATTCAAGTATAAAATTTGCGACAATTTTCACCCCTCAAAATACTCTACATTAAAAGTGCCCATATTTTTTTAATTAGATATCTATAGTTCTAGAGAGCATCACATTATTTCAACTACTAAAATTTTTTTAGCTAAACTCTCAGAAATCTCTACCAATTCATGTTTTCAGACTCTGCACTGTTCTTCAAAATCCACTTTGCCACAGTCCCACAGTCTACCGGACGATGAGCCTCCTCAGTGCACTGTAGATCCAATTACACGTCAGTTGGCTAAATGAAAAAAATATAAAATTAAAAACTATGAAAATCTGAAAAATCTATACACAACTTACATTCCAACAAAAACTATATGAACAGAGGCAAGAGACATCGTAATTCCCACCACTACCAGCATCAAAAGTGACAGCATATTCACAACCTGGAGCAGGACACCACTTGGACTGGACAGAACATAGAAAACCAATAAAATTATTACGACAGTCATACATTGGAAGATATATATTAATAATGATTAAGAAAAGTAGAGTTGAATATTATCACAGTAGATAAATAGTGGACCATTAATTAAATAATTTATACATTTAAAGTCCGCTTGTTAAGCCTTTGGGAAGTGCTTTCAGGAATATATAAAAAAGAGATTTTACAAAAAAACAGAAGTTTTCTTCTATTCCGTTACAACTAGAAAGCGTACTTTTCATGAACAGGCAGTTATAAACTTGAAACTACAGCATTTTTCAGAAGCAACACTAAACAGCTTCTCAAAACAAACAGAAATTTAAGTTTTCTTTCAGATTCTGCTTTTTTTTTTTTTTCTAAAAAGATTTAAACAAACAACCCAAAACTTCTGAACTGATTTTTCATAAAAAAATAAATGCTGAGATAATCAGGCTCTTGTGTTTAGCTAGAATAACATAAATACGTCAAACACTTTATTCAACATGGACACAATTGTGAACATGTTATGAAAATAAAACATGGAAAACATAGTTGAATGGAACGGTGGTACAAAAGAAAAAGCGAATATCCCCTTCACTATCACTATCAACTTCATAATTCCATATCTAGGACACACCTTCTTATTGTCTTCAATGTATGATCTAAGAAGATAACGTGCATATTTCTGCTTATCTTCATCAGATTTTAAAAGACTAATCATATCTTGACCAACAGCAGCACCACAAGTGGGATCAGGACATCTCAGCATCAAACATCCGGGACCATCACTAATGGATGTGCTGATATAGCCTAGCATTTCAAAAAGCACAGAAGATCGTGATATGATAGAAAAAGAAAAAAGGTAACAAAAGGACATTAAACAATATATACAGAAAATCTTCTAAGCTGCCTGCCACTACCCCCACCCATTCACACAAATAAAAAAAAAAAGGAAAATTGCAACCAAAGCCAAAATGCGTTTTGTCACTAGATGCTACATTATATCTGAGATCACAAAAAGGTCAGAGTAATATCACACAAGAAGCACCTTCCCAGCATGAGATACAGTAGGGATGACCACAGGAAGCCATTTCAATTCTAGCCCGAGGATAATTTTCAAAACAGATACCGCAAGTAAGCTGGCCACAGAAAAAATGAAGAAAAAGAATTAAATACAAATAGAACCGAAGAAAAAGGAGAAAATGAAATCAAATCCAACAATTAATTGACCAATTCTAAAACCTATAAGGCTCATAGCCTCAGACTCTGCCATGGCCACTAGACTCAACACAGACATCCCAACCCAACAGAACAAATTCCCAAAATATAAGACAAGGGCATCATACACACACATCATGAGAAGACAGAACAATACTCAAATGAAATGAAATATAACCAGGATGAACAAAAAAATGGTCTAAATTGATAAATAATATTTGTATATTCTTGTATAATTACCATTTTCCTATAACAACGGCCATCAAATAAAATATCAAGAGACATCATTTTACAATGTAAGCACTTGGTCTCTTTATAAAAATCCATAAACAATATGAAATCTCTTATAAAAGAGGTATACTTACTTTCTCAAACATCAACTAACTAAGTTTTACAATTTTATTAAATAATGAGCTTAACCCAAAATAAAAACTGAGAGACATTATTTTTTAATATTTTCTGTTGTATCTTAAGCTGACTTTTCTAAAAGTTAAAAAAATGTAACAATTTCTTAGTGAAATTAGTGACAAAGGTGTTCGCTTAGGTGCCTAAACAAAACAAAAGCTAACTGGCCACCTAATGAAAAGTGTCTTAAACATGTGGGCACTATTTGTGTTGCAAACATGTCTAACACTGAGACTTCAAAAAGGACCTATTTGTGCTTCATGGTTTAAAACTCATCCATCCATATCTCACCTCTTTAGTATTATTATCAAGCTGGACAATTGGCTTCTCCAACAAACCAACTGTTTTTCTGACTTGTTCTTCATCAGCAAACCATGCATCATGCACTCTACTGACACTCCTGCAACACCAACTCTTAAGTATATTAATATACAATACAGTGAAAATCTAACATATACAAACGCAGTGCAGAAATGAACGTTGCGAACAATCGAGGGTATGATCAGTTAATACAGAGAAAATAAGAAGGTACCCCAATGAGGACTAACACAAACTGAATTACCAATTGTAGTAACGAAGTAGTATGCTTGCAAAAATTCTTGATATGGAAAGAACAGTTGCTACTCTAGTGACATCTTCTTCCTGTCTTTGTTTGATGTCAGATTCCTTCAAAATGGTGAAATTTTGCTGAAATGAAAACCGAAATCTGAAAATTAGTGGGAAACTGATATATCATTGAAAAGAGAGAGAGAGAGAGGTAATAACACAGCTTTTTGAACTGGAGATTGTAGAACTCAGCCTCGATCCATGCCAAACCAAGAAAGGACAAACTTAAAAAAAATGCATTTTTTTTCATGAATATGACCGGAAATAACCTTAGAAATAACAAAATCATCTGACCATTGAAACCAACCTCCTCTTCTCTCAATATACAAGAAGAAAATCATCAGTGAAGAAGAGTTGGGCATACATTTCTGTCACGCCATTACGGAACACGTAATACACTGACCTAGCCCAAAAACTACAACTAGCACTCCCAATTTCCCTAATTAGTCATGAAACTAGGAAGAACATCGATCAATTTCTTCTCCAAAATCACAAAAATACTACATCAGCTCACAAAACACAAATCATTGAAAACCGACATTTCAATTTCCAAAATCACAAATTCAGAAACTTGACATTTTATAGTCCAAAACAATATTTATTGGCTAGTAATTTATCTACGTCCGTGTATTCCTCGCAACGAAAAACTATAACCATATAAAAAAACCAAAAAATGAAAGTGATCCAGATAGACAACATTCTGGCATTGAACAAAAACAGAAGAGATAGAAGAGGGAGGGACCTCAGGGCGACGAGACTCAATCCTGTCAGCGTCTTCGAAGTAATCATCGGCCTCATCGTCGTAATCGCTGTAGTAATCCAAGGGCGCATCCTCGGTTTCGCCGCTGTAGAAATCGTCGTCGAGGGAATCGATGTCGTTGGCGTCGTGCATGTCATCCTCCGACTCCATCGAGGAAACCTAAGGGAAAGGGGAATCGAGGAGGCAATAATCGGTATGCAGAGAAAAGGGGAAAAATCTAGGGCAAGAGAATTGGGAAGTGGAAGAAGGAAAGAGAAGAATGCGCGTGTTCCCCTTGCTTCGATATTTGTCTGGTTTTTTGGGGAAGCGAAAGGGAGAAAAGGAGAAAGGGAAAAAATATGGTTATAAATAGTGAGAGAGTAGAAAAGTAGGAAGAGGGAGAGATATAGAAGGGAAATTAATTATTAAGACCAAAAAAGAGGGGAAGAATAATGAAAAGAGACAGTTAAGTCACCCACAGAATAAAGACAGAGTAAACAACTATAGGGCTCAACCAACCTAAATGCAATTGCTAATAAGGTTATTATGCTAACTAACTCACTTACCTTGAAACATCTTCACTTAATTAATTAATCAAACAGAATAGAAAAATAATAGTTGTATAAATAAAACACGACTCATTCATAAGTTTCAAAATAAAATAAATAAAAAATTCAACCATTAATGTGATTTACATGGTTAATATAAAAAAATTAAAACTCCCGTTAATAAGTTTCAAAATAAAATATGGATGTAAATTAAAATTAGTGGTTAATGTTTTATAACATGTTAATATTTTTCTTACATTTTGAAAATGTATTCATCTTTGTCTTATTTATACTGGGTTAGTTTTAGTCTTGTCTGTGGGAAAAAAAGTTTTATTTTATATTATAAGAAAAATATCTTTTGTAATTTAAATTATAATATATAAGTACCTGCAACACCATGTGTCATTTTGTGAGCCTCTTGTTTGGTTGTATTGTTTTTTTTCTTTTTCTAGTTTTGTTTTTGTTATTATTAGTGTGTGTTTTTAGCTTCTTTTTTTTAATTAGTTGAAATAGAAATAAAAAAATGAAAATAAATATAAGAGAATATTTTTCAAAGAGGCGTTTTATGTTTCTTTTTATTCTTAAAATAGTCGAAGAAGATGAAAAGATAAACAGGTTAAGTGGTGAAGAATTGGAAAATTAGTTATAAATAGAAAGGTAAAATGATAGGAAAAAGTAGTTATTTATGGATGTAGTTAAAAGAATAAAATATAATATAAATATTGAAAATATTATTGCTACACGTATTATACATTTTTAATGAATTTTGTTATATTGTTATTGTTTAACTATTTGTCAAATTTTCTTTGTCAAACTATATTTTATTATAAGGTATATAACTTAGGTAAAATATTAATTAAATAGTTCGCTCAACTAATTGTAACCGACTTAGGTATTCAGTTAAACCAACTGCATATGTTCTTTACTGAAAATGGAAACGTTGTAGAAGCTTGAATAATTAATAATATTTTTTAAATTTGATCTGTATCGATTCAATAATCAATCATTATATATATATATATATATATATATATATATATATATATATATATATATATATATATATATATTTCACTTTAACGTCCATATTTTATAATTTTAACTTACAGTATAATTATTTTTAAAATTTTCAAAAATAAATGATTATTTTTACATATTTTTCATAAAGTTATTGATTTCTTTTTATTTCTCTACATTAATTATTTTCTTATCTTTTTTATATTTTTTTCATTTTATTTTTAATAAATATAAATTTATTTTTTATATTAATTTAATAATATTATAATATTTCACTTTTATTAAATATAATATTATATATATTTAAAAAATCATAAACACGTTTATGCCAATGATAATAGGAGAAAAAGGAAGTTTAAGTATTTAATATAATTATTTTTGACTAACCTAAAAAATTATTATTTTGAGTGGTATATATATATATATATATATATATATATATATAAAGGTTAGTTTTTTTGACAAAGCCAACTTGGATACAATTATAGTAATTAAATATATTAGATTTGAATGGGAGTTTTTTAAAATGTTCTTTTTGAAAAGGTGGATATGAAAGAAGAGGGAAGTCACAATTTTTTCCTATTCTATATTTAATTTTTTATTTAGATTCACTTCAACATGTTTCTTAAAATACTTAATATTATCATTTTTGTGAAATTTCTATATTTACTCACATAATTTTTATATTTATGTCAAAATAAGAAATAATAGTATTATATTATATTTATTTATTAATTATAGTATAATTATACGTAAATGTGTCATTAATTAAATTTATTTTGGACATAGTCTTTCTTAGTTCTCAGTTACTTAATTAATCATAATATTTCACTAATATATTCATAATATTTTAATATCCCTTCAAGTTTTTAGCAGGAAGATCTTGAATGTCTAACTTATACAAAAGATATTCAAATTGTATTTTTCTAGTGCCTTTGTAAAAATGTCTCCTAGTTGTACCTTGGTAGAAACATATAAGAGACAAATGGTGTCATATGTTATTTCATTATGGACAAAATGATAATCAATTTCAATAAGTTTTGCCCTTTCATGAAAAAACTGGATTTTGAGCAATATGTAATGTTGATTGACTATCACAATACAATCACAAGTAACTATTTGAGCCATTTTAACTCATGTGTAATTGCCACCATAGAAACAGTTGATTGTTTCTTAGTTTTCCAAGCTACTGAAGAAGAACCAAGAAATACCACCCAACCAGTCAAAGAACATTTTTTAAGTGGAAAATCTACCCAATCAGAATCACACCATCCTTGTATTTATAGTTTACTGTCAAACCATAGTAAAATACATTGTCCTAGATATTTCTTCAAATATCTAATAACCCTTAAAGTTGCCTCTCAATACTCTTTACGAGATTTCGATAGAAATTGAGATAAAATGTGGACAACACGAGCAATATCATATATAATAACAAACAAATAGATTAATTGTCCAATCAATCTTCAATAGGGTTATAAATCTTCAAAAGTTGTACCAAAAGACAACGCTAGCTTATGGTGTTGTTCCGTTGGAAAAATCACATACTTGGCACATGCCTAACTTAAGCCTTTAATGATTTTCAATGCTCATTTTCTTTGACAAAGATAAAATCTCTTTGGGTTACGGGCTACCTCCGACCCCAAAAAATATTTTAAGACTCCCAAGTCCTTCATTTGAAAACATAAACATAAGTAAGCTTTAAAATTTGTCAAGGCTGGAATATTATTTCCTACAATAATTAAATAATCCACATAGGCTAGCACATCTAAATGTATATTTTCCCTCTGCAATATAAATAATGAGTAATCTAAATGAGATCGAGCAAAACCATTGTGCTTCAATGTCGTATCGAACTTAGCAAACAAACAATGATGAGCTTGTTTTAAGCCATATAATGACCTTTTCAACTTGAAAACCAAATTTGGTTCAATTTTTTAAAACCTGGAGAAACTTTCATGTACACCTTTTCGACCAAATCACCATGAAAAAACACGTTATGTCCATCCATTTGATGAACTTCCCACTTTTTAGTTGTTGTCATTACCAATAAGGTACATACAATTGTCATTTTTGCCACTAGGGCAAATATTTCATCATAGTTTATGTTGTCTCTCTAACGATGTCCAAATATGATAAGTATTGCTTTCAAACATTATATGTTGTCATATGAGTTATGTTTTATTTTGTATGCCCATTTACTTATGAGAGCTTTCTTTTCAGGTGACATTTTTTGCCAAACCTATGTCCCATTCTCTTCCAAGGTTCGTATCTCATCGGCCATTGTGGCATATCAACCATAATCCTTTACGACTTCCTTACAATTTGTAGGTTCTTTTCTTGCTCTCAGAGATGCAACAAAATTTTGATGTCTAGCAATAAATGGTTCATTATTTACAAAGTGAGTAATAGGTAAAGAGTACATAAGGCATGTTGTTAAACAAATGAGCTTTTTGAAGACTTTACTTCCCTAATAACATGAGTGACAACATCCTTATATTTTGTCCATAGAATTTTGTTTATCATCTCCCTTCCCATTTTTGTAGCGATACTTTCTTCTTGCACTATCATAACATCATCTCCATAAACTCCACGTGTATACATTACCTCACGATCCACACCATTTATATTTTCTCTCTTATTTTTATTACAATCTCTGCATAATCTCCCTTGAAGTTGTGATGACTCTTTTATATACAAGGCCATAAATGTACCCCCTTTATAAGTTATGCATCATAAGTCTCCCATCCAATACCATTGTCAACATATTCAATATCCAAATTAATGTAAGGAACATAAACAATATTGTCCGGTGACACAACAAAACGAACTTTTGTGTTTGTAAAATTTCACATATTTAGAGGCAAAGTATTCATGAGATTCCAAATCATATGCGGATAAAAAAATGAGATTCCAAATCACATAATTTTCATTCTCTTTGTCCACAGGGGTACCCCACAAAACTACACTTTCGACTTCTGTTGTGGAAATTTTATTTCCATCACCACGTTGATGATGTACATAACATAAACAACCAAAACTCCTTTCATGTTATCAAACTTAGGTGGTGCGATTAATTAAATGATATGTTGCTAACACACATTCACCCCAAAACTACATTAGTAATTTTACCTTTAAAACCACATTCATAACATGTTGATATTTTCTTTCTACTCTCCCATTTTGTTATGAAGTACTCACACAAAATATATCAAACAAAAATTTCATTATTAAATATAAAATCATGCAGAAAATTAATTTCATTTCACTTCAAACTTTCTTTACTTTCATATCAAATTGTCTATCAAATTAAAACAACAAAGTTTATAAACATAAACATAACTTCAGTCTTATTGAAAAAAGTAAAAAAAACTTAACGGGAATAGTCATCCACTTTCCGCTAATTATTTATTCTCAAACAAAACTTTAGTTTGATGATTGATTCTAACGTGAATTATTGAACTTGAAGTTCGAAAAATATTTCGACCTTAAATCTATCATTATCATAGGAGACATCAAAATACACTTTTTGTCATATAAAAATACAAAAGTTGAATTCATAACAATAATGTATTTACTGTTATCTTGCGTGTAAACAGCTTGTTGACGTGTGTTTATTGGACTAGTGGACAGACTCTACATGGTATTAAGTTACTGTCTGCAAAGCTGAGTAGACATTTAAGTTAACATTTATAGAATTAATTTTTAATCAAACATGTGTTTGGTTTGGTTATTATTGGTCACATGTATTTTCTATATTTCTCATCCAAATAGTTTCAATTGCTTGAGAGAATGGACACACCTCCTTTGGTATGTAATGGGAAATAGTTACGCAATAATTTTTTTAATAAAGATTAAATTGTTTTATTTTCAAATATTTTTATTGTAAAAGCAAGAAAATCACTAAGAAAAAATTATCAGAACGCGATGCATGCATGAGTTCAGACATGGGAAACCTAACCTCCACCTTAGATATTTGGATTGAATTTCTTATTCATGTGTTTACTAACTTTATTTTTTAATTTGTATTTTATATTTAATTGTTATGAAATTTTTTATATTTCATCCTATTTTTATCGGTAAAGAGTATATTTGCATGTAATTTATTTATTGTTTTAAATGATATTATAAAGTATTAAAGGTTAACATAATATATATGTATATATATATATATATATATATATATATATATATATATATATATATATATTATTTTAAGTGAAATATTAAAAAAAATATAGCTGTATAAATATAAAGAAGAGTATAAAATAATAATTAAATAAATGTCAAATAATTATAGTAAAATAACAAATTTACGTGTTTTGGTTCTTAAAAGTTAGGAAATTAAATATTAAAGAAAAGCAAATATAAATTTCTTAGGTTACTACTAATAAATTAAATGTATTTAGTAATTTAAAATAAAGATGGGTAATAGAACGACAAGAGGTATTAGAACATATATGAAAACAAAATGAGAGAAGTATATAAATATACATAATCGTCTTCCTACCAACTTAAAAATAATCAAATATTATCCATATTTATATTTATATTTATATTCAATTAATACAAAAGTTTTTGTTGGAATCAAGAAAAATTCAATCAATACATGTGAAGACGGTTTATTTCCATCCCCAATTACGTAAAATTATTTTAGCTCGAAGTTAAGATTTAACTTCAGAATTAATTTCTTAACGGGAGACCAAACGTTTAAATGTTTATTCAAAGGGACGTTAACTTACATTAGTAATTACTCAGAAACATGTGTCTTCTGAGAAATTGATGGAATAAACGAAAAAAAAAAGGTTTCTCTGTTATTCTTTGTGTAAGCGTGTCTTGCTTTACCAGGCTGTAACGGAGTAACTGTCATTATCAAGCTTGAATCATATTAGCTTTCATCCACAAATCAGTCATGTGAAAGAAACAGTCTTCACTATTATTTTATGTTTCATTTTCCTCACATTACAAAAATTCACAAATAAGTATTTTTTTTTTCAGAAGTTCGTGAATCTTGATTTAGAAACAGATTTCGCTTACAATAACATTTTTATTTTATTTTTAATGAAGTTTGAAGTATAAAAATTATAAAAGTTATTAGGAGTAAGTAACATAATTTAACTAAGGTTTAATATTTTAGTAGTGTTAAAAAGTTTTACATCGACTAGAGATAAAATCAATTCACAATATGTATGTGTAATTCTCATATTACAAATTTTGTGAGATTTGAATTAGATTTAAAATTCACTTCTAACATGATATTAAAATTATTATTTAAAAAAATTTAAGAAAAATTTATCCTAACGAACTTTCACTAACAGATCATCCACCACAAAATGAATATACCTTAACGTAACTGATTACAATCTTCGTCTTAGAAACCAAAATCTTCTTTGGGTCCATAGGATATGGGTGAGAAGTGAGTTAAGAGAATACCCAAATTTTGAAGAGTCAAGGTTTGGGTCTGGTTATTGGGAGACAGATGCAATGCACTCTACGTGTTTGACATTTATGCTGCTTAACAGAATCCAACCTAGCACCACTATGTTTTACACAACCACCCTGTCTCAGCCCACGGATTTCAAACTTCCCACACACGCTTTTCGATTCTCTACTAAATTTTCATGTTTTTTTTACTAGATCTTCAAAATATATCAATATATTGTTTTAAAATATAATAAATTTAACTCGGTAAAAAAAAAAATCTTACCTATACTATATACCCCTTGCATCAAATAATTGTCATTAAATAGTTAGATTGAAATTGTTAAAAAGTGAAATAATTATCACTATAATTATATAAAATAAATTAATCAGTTACATTTTTTTTATGTATATAAGGAAAATGATAGGGTTGGGTTGAATTGAGAGAGTGGAGAGAACAGAGATCCAGTGAGTAGAGAGAAACAGTATCTTTCTCTGTCTCTGTTTCTGTTTTCTCTTGGCCTCTTTCTTACTGTCAGAAGCAGCACTGTTACACTACCCTGCAACTGCACTTCTCTACCATCAACCTTTTCTTTCTTCTCAGGCTTTTACCAGGTTCCACATCGCTCGAGCTTCCTTTCGGATTCTTCTTCTGCTCATTATTTCTTGTTTTTCATTACAATATCCTACTCGTTTTTGTTTGTTTTCTAAGTTTTTTTTTTTCCCTTTATTTCATATGTGACTATCACAGATTAACTAAGCACTTCATCAGTGTTGTTGTCATGTTTTGTTCCGCATTTGTTTCAAAACTGTGTCTAGATTGGATTGCTAAAAGCCTAGCTCGTTCCAACTTTGTTGGTTGATTCACTATGCTGAATAGTCAAATTCGTGTTTCCTGATTTAGTTTTTCTAGATATCTCCGTTTTCGTCCTCTGGAATCTGTCTGCTACTATTTTGAATATTGACCTAATCTTCTTAATTTTACTGAAAAATCAAAATCTAAACCTGAAATTGGAAGAACAAGTACAATTGAACTGTTTCGTGATTTTTCAGGAGTAACAAAAACAGTCAGAAGAAAAACCGACTCTGTTTTGATTTGGCAGAGAAAGTGGTTTGCATGATCTGGTTTTGTTGGATTTGAAGAAGATGGGTAGAGGCAGAGGAAAGGGTAAAAAGTTAAGTGTGAGCAATGAAGAAGATGGTGTTATAAGTGGGGAGGAAGAGAGGGTTCCGAAGCAGAAAAGAAGAGGAAGGCCACAAAAAGTGTTGAAGGATGAGTTTGATGAAGAAGAAATTGAGGAAATGGAAGCTGATGGTAGTGGTGAGAGCGTGAAGAATGCAGTAGTCTCTAGCAAAGAGACGAAGAATCTGAACAGCACAAAACAAGGAAGAAAAAGAAAACGAAATTCGGAAGAGAAAACAGAAGCAGGTGAAGAGAAAAATGGGGTTAGAATTGGATCAAACATTGATGGCTTAACAAAGTGTAATGGATTTAGAAACAATGGAAGCAGACGAAAAAGTAAACCTCGTCGAGCTGCAGAAGCTGGTGTGCTGTGTAAGCAAGACTATGCTTGAAAAAACCTTTCTTTCTTCTCATGTTTCGTAACTAGCAATTCATTTCTTTCATTTTTTTTTTGTTTATCCTTTTCTGGTTTGAGGGATTCATTGGTGTTGTTTTCCTAATTATATTTTGATAATGAATCAGGAAATTTACTACTATACTTGTAGGTTTCTGCTTGTAGATCATTCCAATTACAAGTTCTTAGGTTATTCTGTATTTGGATCAAATTCACTTTAAAGATTTGCAGGAAAAAGATATAGAAAATAAAATTAATTATTTATAGAAATTAATTCATATATAATTACTCCTCCAACCAAAGTACTCTGAGATATTATTGGACTGCATCTGAATCTGCCACAGTAAAAACAATAGTAATGATAATGTATATTTATTTCATCCATTTCTTATATATTTCTTTTTTTCATGTAATATAACATATAAATTTATAATTTTTACTCTTTTTTTAGTGTATATTATTAAGGGCTGATGTAATTATTTTAGTGTTCATGAATATTTTTTAAATAAGATATGTCATAGGAATAAGCTATCTGTTGTCAGTTGTTAAAAATCTTACGTGGTAAATCAAAATAAGATATTTATCATTTAAAAGAAGAGTATATTTGCTAAAAAATTCCTTATAATTTAGCATATTCAATGATACAAAAATTGAGCTAGGTAAAGGACACAAATGAAAGATAAACATGATTTTCTTATCTATATTGAAGCTTAATTTATTTTAAATGTTTTTTTACATCAAATTAAATTCAAACTTCAAACTAGACAAAGGTTTTGTTCAGACTTGGAGTAGAATAGAAAAGGAAATAAAGAAAGAAAGAAAAAGTGTAAATAGAAAATTGAACCGTAAAAATGTTTTCAGCACCAGTAAAGGGTCTGTGATAAAAAAGAAAAGATTTGTATCTTTCTTATTTATTGTTAATGACTTTCTTTTCTATTAAATTTATTTTTTGTTTAAGTTATTTTTTGGAGCAACATCCTCTTTGATTACTATTACCATGTGTGTGCTCATGCCTCTATAACATTAATGATAAATCAGTGATAATGCATTCATTTAACTTAACATTAATTTGTGCATGACTTTCAATTCATACAAAAATTATTAAACTTTTATTTTTTACCTATATCTCCAAAAAAAAATTAGAAGAAGTTAATTAAAATATACTTAATGTGTTTTTTTTTCTTTTTTCTATTTTAAACTCATTTGTTTTACATCTTTTTAAAAAATATAGCAACTATTTTAAATAGTCCCATCCAAAATTAGGATAGTGACCACTAGAAAGCAACTAGTGCATATTGTGGTTACTATTTACATCATATATTAACAACAAAAAGAATAAAAATGCATTTTTTATTTTTGCTGTAAAATGCTATTGTTGTCACCACTGCAATTATTGTCCTTCCCGTGTCTTCTTCTTTCCTTGTTTGTTGTACCTTAAAATTGCACCTCGGATTCTTTCACTGCACGTTTTGAGAAGAAAAAAGAAAAGAGAGATATTGTAAAATGTTGGGTTTGGTACAAACGTGTTCTAAAAACCTCATTTTAAACAAAAAAAAGTATTTTATATGTTCAAGAAAGTTTGTTATGAGAAGTATTTCGTATATTTTGAAAAGGTGGTTCCGAAAATTTTGTTCTAAAATTCAAGCTCTAAGAATTTTAGAAAATTTTGAAAGATTTCCAAAACGGATAAATCAGAAGTCACATGTTAATAATATGGGGGTACATTTAATAACCATAAAAGCCCAACTAGCCTACATCACACTCAAGACACGTAATACTAATTATTGGGCTGAATAAAATGGGTTTGTCCATATCAAAGTTGAATGTTTTCTTCCTGCACCTCCGTAATTTTTTGTGTACTCCCAAATTTTCTATAATTTTGTAAAAGTGACCTCTGGATTATATTATATATTCTGAAAATTTTTCAAAACAAGCTTTTACGCTGGAATAAAATTTCCGTACAATTTATGAATATAAAAAAAATGAATATACATGGCTAACATCTTAAATACTAATATAAATAAAAAATATTGCTGATGTGTTTGTACGTCGGAAACAGACCACAAAAAATACGTGATATATAAATTTAAATTAACAATTACTAACAATGACAAATAATTTTATGTATTGAAAAATGAATATATGATAAGCATGTATTTTTAACGATTATTTCACACGTATATAGCTCGTGGCTGGATAACCGAGTGCATGATGTGGCTGATGGTCAGCATATTAAATATCCAAGATTTAATTTATTTAATTTTTTTTCTCAAAACAGTTTAGTTCAAATATAAGCCAAATTCAAATAATCTATTTAAATTAACTCATAATTCAAATAATATATAAGATACTAATCCAATCAGTATATTTTAAGATATTAAATTGAATAAATCAGGTTAAGGTTAAACGTCTGATTAATCCGATTATTCTTCAATAACTTCTTACAAATTATAAGCTAACGAAAAATTGGTTAAGTGTGAGAAGTTGTATGTATAGAAATTGAGATACGTGTACGATGAGATTTTGGCGAAGGCAAAGCGTGAACATTTGTATTGTAATAGAAGATAAATATGACTTTCCATAACGAGTATTAGATAACGTTTTCAGAAAGCAAGATTAATTTATAAATTTAAAAAAGTTGAAGGTCCACGTCAATTAAAGATAACTAAAATGAATAACATATAAATAAAAAAAGTTAATAATAAATATATTATTTTAAGATTTAGGATTAAGACTTAGGGTCGAAAGTGCTCTTACATAAATTTGTCCATAAAGTATTGAATTTTCTTGATAAAAAGATTTCATCATTAAAAAATTTCATATTTAATTAAGATGGAGATTTTATTTTTATTTTTATATAAAGAGAATCAGATTTAGCGAGAGATTCTGAACTAATGATATGAGTTATGCACAAATCTATATACGAGTATAGAATATCATCTTCAATAAACAATCTTAAGATTTTAAAATTCTAAAAAAATATGACCTAAAACTTGATATGTATATTATTACTATTACTTTTTATTAGAAAGAAAATTCTATAGAAAGAGAACAACGACAATGAAATGAAACATAAAAGTCTAAATGGAAACACCGACACCTCTGTAAAGATTGAAAATCTAGATTTACTTTTAATAAATTCACTCATGCAAGCAAATGTGAATATTCTTATATCCTTTCGTTTTATTCTAAATAACATTATCGTTTTGAAAATAATGATCATTTTTGTTTAACTAACATTTTGATTGAATCCAGAATGTTTGACTCATACGTTCGTGACCGTTAGATGATGGAGCTTCAAAGATAAATATTAGGTCAAAATTCAAGTCATAATAATAATAATAATAATAATAATAATAATAATAATAGTCATAATAATAATAGTCATAATAATAATAATAATAATAATAATAATAATAATAATAATAATAATAATAATGTTATTTGCTACCTATGATGCACCGATGTTTCAACTTGGATCACATATCCGGTTTGACATGTATCGTGTCCGATATTTTAAAATACTTTAATGATAATTATCAATGAAGTATCTAATTTATAAAATTGTAGTACACTACAAGGAAATCTTTGAATAATGACAAATTTTAGTGACAACAAATAATTAGTCAATATATAGTGATCAATTTGACAACTAAAATAGTTTCAAAAAATTATAATTAGTCTCTAAATTGATAATTAAAATAGATTTAATTATGAATTGGTTTTTAAATTGGTCACCAACATTAGCTACCAGGTTTTGACTACCAAAATAATTAGTCTCTAATTAGGAAATTTGGATTCACACATTAACAATCATATATTTATTATGTTTGTAAAAATTATTGTAAAATTTTTAATATTCATATATCATGTATCTACCATGTATCGTATCCTATTTTGAAAATAAATGTATCGACGTATCAGATACATATCGTATCCGATACACGTATCATATATATGCATCTTAGTTTGCTACAAAGAAATAGTGATAGAAACATAGCTTAAATGGTTGGAGTTGGATATATAAATAGATAAAAAAATTATTTATAAAATTAATAAGTTACTTGTTGTATATTGATACTCCTTAAAATATATTAATAATAGTTTAATAGGGTTTGAAAGAAAAGCTAGCAATGATTTTGATGGCGACTACTCAACATATCCCAGTAGTTGGAAAGAGTCGTGTACATTAAATAAGATGAGCATGAGAGTTTATATTCCTTAAAATTTCATACACATAGGTTTGAAAACTTATCAGAAGCTGAACACATATTTACCAAAATTTGGTATAATAAGACATATCATATAGTAAGAGTTCAACAACCAGGAAAAAACAAAAATGAGAGATCATTAATATATAAGCAAATGGACGAATTTAACACCAAAGTTTTATTTTTCATTTTTTGTGCTATATAGTGATTAATGTGGCTATTACTCATATTAATCATATTAGTAGGACTCTTTTATTCACATCGTGAATATTGACTTTCAATTTCAATTACTTCCAACAAATATATTGCTGTACATTAAATGATTTTTTTAGTTATTATATACTTGTATTTGAATTATATTATGGTTGTTTATATTATAATTTTTTTGAACATTGGTATTTTATATTGGAGAATATTTGATTCTATCAAACTAAATTATTTTATTTTTTAGAGGTTTACATTTTAGATCTTACACTGCTTAAGTTTTGGAAAAGCTGCGAAGATTTGAAATTATGAATCACGAAATAATTTTTTAATTTTGTAAACTCATAAGAGTTTATTTAGGCAAAACAAAGATTTATGCAATATAACTGTTTGTACATTGATTCGTTGAAAGTTTATATTTAGCTTGTTTTATTTAACACTGAATACACGTAAATTAACTTTATATTGCATCCAGTGACATTACAAGAAAAATTTAAATTATCCATGAAAAATTACCAATAGAAAATTATCCATTAAATAAAATCTGTACGTAAATATTTGTTATCTATGAAAAAAACGAATTAAAATGGAATGACTAAAGAATTTACCTACGGATGAATGATGCATGGGAAAATAAAATCTATGGATAAAATTATTTACTCCATAGGTAAACTAAAAATAATAAAGTAAATTAAGATTTTAAAAATGTTATATTCTCTAAATTTATTAATACATGCGAAAAAAAAACTCAGCTCTCTAAAAATTCACCTACGAATTGATTGCATACATATTTTGTTTTTATCGGTAATTTATGGATAATAATAAAGGTAAAAATGTTATAGTTCTATAGAATTAAATTTAAAAGTACAATGTCAACCTTCACAATAGCCATAAATTATGTAAAAGTCAAAGCCACATATGTATGTATGTATTGCTTCCAAGTACAAGAGTAAGTAACAAATTTAAGTATATTATGCTTTCATACTAAAATAAATTTTTTGAATATGTATGTGTCATGCATTTCAAATACCAGAACTTAAAAGTTAATTATGTATTCATTCAAAAAGAAAAAGTCAAGTCATATACTCATGTAATTTATTTTTTTTCTTACTTTTACACGTTTTACTAATTCTTGACCGTGAATAATAAATAAATCTAGCTTAATAGCCCTAAGCTATATAGGATTTTTACTTATAAAAATGCTATTTAAGAAAAAAAAAATCAATTTTGGTAACGACTATATCTTTTAACGTTATTTTTATTCCACCATATCTTAGTTGGCACATAAATACACATAAATAAAAGGGTCTTTGAGTGTTTCGTCACGTGATGTAAAAACTTACAATATATAAATCCTTATGACAATGATCACTCCGCTACCTTAAATAATAAAAGGTAACATCACTGTCTGAGATTCAACTTTTTATTTGACAAATAATAAGAAACATATCCTATATGCTTGCTGATGAGAACGTGCAGCAAAGTTTTATCTATAAAAGTAATGCATTTGCTGAGAGAACATAAAACGCACTTTAGATATGACATACAACAGATATTATTTTCATGTTCTTCTACCTCTCATTGTTCTACTTTCTTTATTGATTACTGTTACAGAAGGTGTTGCTCCGACTCCAGAAATAGCTTTGTTGAATCGGAATAGTTTCCCATCTGGCTTCATCTTTGGTACAGCATCCTCAGCCTATCAGGTACACTCACATGTTTACTTCTCTTGCATTTACATGTGATATCAATTGTCCCATAACAGAGATCAATTGGATCGAATCACAATCGAATCGTGAGACTTGGACTGTTACACTCTTAAGTAAAAAGAGTTGTGTCCTGACTATTGACTATAGCTTTTAGCCTAGTAGTTAGTGTTCAATTCTAACAATTGGTATCAGAACCAACGTCACGAGTTCGATTTTTGATGGACAATTGTTAAGGGAGAAATTTGTCCCGTGACGGAGGCCAGATAGATCAAGTCACAATCCATCCTAACAAGCTCTTACAATTTATTATAGTAATAATGTTGTATCAATTTTCAACGAAACACCTTTCCACATTACAAGTAAAGAAATGTTTTAGAGGTTTTTTCAAGTTGATTTTGTGCACTTGAGTTTGATATGATTGTGTGTGTTCATGCAGTATGAAGGTGCAGCAAATGAGGGTGGTAAAGGGCCAAGTATTTGGGATACCTTCACTCATAAATATCCAGGTAGACGCCATTTGTGTGGTTCTCTCATATCCAAAACTTTATAGAATTGTTCATGTATGCTGGTTTGCATGCAGATAAGATAAAGAACAGAGGCAGTGGAGATGTTGCCACTGATTCATATCATCGTTACAAGGTATTGCCTATTCAAAGTGTTTGGTTCTTCTGATGTAATTTATCAGTTGTCATTACTAATTCAATGGGTGCCAGCATGTTTAATTGGTTGTTGAATCTTTCATTTTTTGATGGAACACAATTACATTACATTTGTTTAAGAGTGTTGGAAGTCCCATATCGATTAGAGATAAGATCAATTTACAATATATAAGTAAATGTAGTCTTTACCTTACAAGTCAGTTTTGTGGAATTGAATTAGATTTAAAATTCACTTTTTAATATGATTTCAGATTCCATTGTCCACCCAAACACAAATTAACCATTTCAACCATTACACATTCTAATAACCTCATACACAACTAGTATGGAGAGATATTTGTAACTATCACAATAAAATTTTTTTACTGTATATATTTATTCTAAGTGTGGTTGAGGTTATTTATGATAACACTTTCATGGTTATTTATTATTGAGTGACATAATATATCAAGGTTACTTGTAATTTTCTCTATTTCTAGTTTTATATATCTCTTTTTCCTTTTCTTTAATTTGTTGATTATTTAAAAAAAAAAACCTATTCAATCGTTTGCTTACTATAATATGAATTGGAGTAAAGATTAGTAATCTGTCACGATCATTACGTACACTTCTATCAATAACTCTATTTGTTTATTAAACTAAATACTATTATCAATGACATTATCACCAAATTAATTGATTAATTAAGAAATCGATTAGACCATTGTAAGTTCAACTAATAAAGAAATTTTAAAAATAAAAGTTGGATACAATGTTGTTTTCCCACCATTTTCAAGTAAAGAGTGTGATATCTTATTGGAAATTATATTGCAGGAAGACGTTCAGATTATGAAAGATATGAATTTGGATGCTTACAGATTTTCCATATCTTGGTCAAGAATTCTTCCAAGTAATTTAAATATGAATCAATGATTATTATGAATTAATTTTTTTTTATTTGAATGTTTTATTTTAATCATTTCTTAATTTTCATAAACTATATATATATATATATATATATATATATATATATATATATATATATATATATATCTACAGATGGACAATTAAGTGGAGGTATAAATCAAGAAGGAATTGACTATTACAACAATCTTATCAATGAGCTGGTGGCAAATGGTTAGAACAAAACCTTTTAATTTTTGATATTTTTATTATGATTTACATTTTAGTAATTTCTCATGTTAGTGAAAGAAGATAATCTAGATATTAACATAATTTTAGGTTTACAACCATTTGTGACGCTTTTCCATTGGGATCTTCCACAATCTTTAGAAGATGAATATGGTGGCTTCTTAAGTTCTCGCATTGTGTAAGTGATGCAATTTGACTAACATTTCCATTGCTAAAATGTTTCGAGAACATTTCTAAAGAGAACACATGATTTGAATACAGGAAAGATTTTCAGGATTATGCAGAACTTTGCTTCAAGGAATTTGGTGACAGAGTGAAAAATTGGATAACTTTGAATGAGCCATTGACTTATAGTCAACAAGGTTATACAGTAGGAATAATGGCACCAGGTCGATGTTCTTCTTGGTTGAATCCTAGTTGCAATGGCGGTGATTCTGGGACAGAACCCTATTTGGTCACGCATCACCAACTTCTTGCTCATGCAGCAGCGGTAAATGTGTACAAGACCAAGTACGAGGTTAGTTATTATTAATGATCTTAAGTTTCTTAGATCTGAACGTGTTTTTGAATAATTTTTAAGGAAAAAAGACTATGGGTGCAGAGAATTCAAAATGGTTCGATAGGCATAACTTTGAATTTTATTTGGTGCGAGCCACTATCGGAAAACAAACTTGATCGACAAGCTACTGAACGAGTTATTGATTTCATGTTTGGATGGTATCCCTCCGTATCCTTATCCTTAAAATTTATGTTAGAAGTCTCACATCGACTGGAGATAAGACAATTTTATAATATATAAATGGTTATAAATTTTATCTTATAAATTGATTTTGTAGAGTTGAATTAAAACGGTGTGAAAATTAGAGTTCATGAAATATCTATATAGAAAGGAAACAAATAAGAGAAATGCATATGATATATCTTGAGGTATTTAGGATGTTATATAAGATGAAAAACACTTTAGCAACGAAGTAATCTTCTAAGATGGAATTTTATATTTAAAAAAAAAAGAAGGTAAAAGCTGAGTTACTATCCAACATATACATAATACAATTATCAGATAATTTATTTGATTTATCTGTTCCACTGAAGGTTTATGGATCCATTAACAAGAGGAGATTATCCCAAAAACATGCATTTGTTGGTGAAATCACGATTACCAAAATTTACAAAGGAGCATTCCAAATTGCTTATTAATTCGTTTGATTTTATCGGCATAAACTACTATACCTCTAGATATGTTTCTGATGCACCAGAATTAAGAAATGTCAGAAGCAGTTACATGACAGATGCTCTTGCAAATCTTTCATGTAAGTAGCTTTGTCTAATATTTATTATATAATATAGGGTTAAGTATGTTTTTAGTACCTGAACTTTGGTCCAAAATTGGAATTCGTCCCTAGTCGAAACTTTGATAAATTTCGGTCTCTAAATTTTAAAAATGAATGAATATAGTCCTTTTAACCCAACTTTATTAACTTTCTTTTAGGTTTCGAACACATTTTTCATTAAATATTAGAGTTGTTTACGCCGTTTGACATATTCTCAGCTCAATATTTACTAAGAAATGTATTCGAAACCTAAAAAAAATTAACAAAATTGGGTTAAAAAGACTATATTCATTCATTTTTAAAGTTTAGGGACCAAAATTTATCAAAGTCTCAATCAGGGACGAATTCCAATTTTGAATCAAAGTTTAGGGACTAAAAACATACTTAACCCTATAATATATGTTGAATCTGATATTTATGGATAATTTCGTGCCTTTTTGTTTTTCTTATTGCAGTTGTACGTGAAGGAAAAACTATTGGTCTAAATGTAATTAAGCTTTTGGATTGTAGATGCTATGCTTCACAAGTTTAGTATGTTTTTTTTCTCACTATAATAACAAAGATATTTATTTTTCATGATTTTGCAGGTTGCTTCAGATTGGTTGTATGTTTATCCAAGAGGATTTCGAGACCTTTTATTGTACACTAAAGAGAAATACAACAATCCTTTAATTTATATCACTGAAAATGGTAAATATATAACCTTCAATATCACATTATTTTCCTTTAAATTAATGCTTTTAAAAACTAGTTATAAATAAAGAGATGAGAGAGTGAAAAAATAAAATTAAAAATTAGTATAGGAGGCTATGATGCACTGATACTTCAATTTGAGTCATGTATCATGTCTGACAATAAATATGTAATTTATAAAGTCTGAGTACACTACAATAAAATATTTGAATAGTGACCAATTTTAGTGAACAAAAATAATTAGTCACTATATGATCAAATTAACAACTAAAATAGTTTCAAAAAATTATAATTGGTCTCTAAATTGATAATTAAAATAGTTTCAATTATGGATTGATTTTTAAATTGATCACTAACATTAATTACTAGGTATTGACAACCAAAACAATTGGTCTCTAATTAGGAAATTTGGATTCACACATTAAGAATGATATATTTATTATATTTGTAAGAATTATTGTACACTTTTAAATATTCATATATCACGTATCATATCCTATTATTTTGAAAATAAACGTATCGACAGATCGGATACGTGTCGTATTCGATACACGGATCGTATTTGTGCATCAATGATAGGAGGTTTTATTTTCCTTACATATTTGAAGAAAACATGTTACGTATTACATTTTCATATTTTTGTTATAGGTATAAATGATTATGATGATCCATCACTCTCGCTTGAAGAATCTCTCTTAGATATTTATAGAGTTGATTATCATTATCGCCATCTATATTATCTTCAAGAAGCAATTAAGTAAGTTAATTTTTTTTCGTCTTTTTAAAGAGATTATTTTTGTTTGTTGGTATGAAATTTCTTTTGTTTAATTGTTTGCTTTTCAATGTAAATGCAGGAATGGTGTAAATGTAAAAGGGTATTTTGCATGGTCACTCCTTGATAATTTTGAATGGAACTTTGGTTACACGATGCGATTTGGATTGAATTTTGTAGATTACAGAAATGGTTTGAAAAGATATTCCAAACTTTCTGCTCTCTGGTTCATGGATTTTCTTAATTTAGAATTCAAACTTCAAAATTCCCTGTAATAATGCTCCTATTTTGAATTCTTCAAATAATTATATTAAAGAATATGTAATTTATAGAATTATATTTGAAATTCCCGAAAAAAAATTATATTTTGTTTTGTCGTCACTTGTTTTATATTTCTTGAGGTTATCTAAAGATAAAGAAAAAAAAAGGAAATTCTTATGAGGAAGAAGTGGGAGAAGGGGGGAAAGCATGGGTAAGTTATTGTTTTCTATATTATATATATTTATATAGAAAATAAATGATCTGAATTTTACTTCTATTTATTATTTTTGTTTTCTTGTCAACTAAAATACACAATAAAATAAAATATAACAATTGTAGAAAATTTAAAAGAAAAACTAATGTACTAATCGAAAATGTGGGGCTGCGAGGAAGGGGATTGACTAGGAGAAAACAAGTTTTGATAACTTTTGAATAGAGTTTCCTTTTTTTCTTTTTCTTCTTTCTTGATTGGTCCTTTTAACCCTATAAGAAATATCAATTAATAAAAAAATCTATAAAATATATTTGAATTTGTATATGACTTAAATATCCCTGGACCTAGTTTATCAACATATTTTTCTCTTGCCATAAAGAATTACAATCACATTATTTCACTTTGTATATTATTTTTATAATTTATCTTCCTTGTTGCCAACAACTTTTAAAGTTTATCCACCTCTAAATTGATGTGGCAAAATCCGTTACTATGTTTGAGATAAGTTTAATGACACATTTTAGGTTTATTAGTTATTAACATAATAAAATTAAAAATATTAGAAACTTTCGTACAAAAGCCCATCCTCCTTTCTAGGATTTTAATTTATTTTAAAAACATAATAAAAAAAATAAAAGAAAATTCAAATAACCACTTTAGTCTTCAAAATAAAAAAGTAAAATATATGTGATAATAAACCAAAATTAACACATAATGGGTTTATGAATTAAAAAAAATGATAAGTATGAAATTATAGCGATTATTTCACACGTATGTATCGCGTGGGTGGATAAGCAAGTAAGGGTGGGTGGTGGTGTGCTTTTTGCAAACTATGAGTGAATACAAATTTGTCAACAGTGATAAATTGTATCAATAATTCTGGTAACGTGTTCCTTCCTCAGTTAACAAACACTCACCAAAAATAAAAAAAACCCATTCTAACGGATAATCTATTACTTGTTCAATAGAGGAAGATTCAGTCATAATGATTTTTTCTCTTAACAATTTTTAGACCATCTTTTTTTTTTGTATTTATATTATATCAATATTACATATCATGCTTAAAAGATACATACTTAATTTTTTTTTCAATAATAAAAATTAAAAGAACATGCTTTTTAATATATATTTATTTATTTCGTTATATTATAAATAAATTTTACTTAAAAGTTTATTTAGTTTTATTTGAGAATTCATGTTGCTAAAGCAACAATTTTCTTTTGTTCATCGAAGAGTCTTTTAAGAAATTTAGGAAAAGTGAGTACAGGACCACATTCTTAAACATATCCTACGGATAAAGGTTGCACAAACAGTCACGAAAATCGATTAAGGTAGGACCAACTTCCTAATCAGGTCAAGACTTTATATAAAATTGAAAAGAAAAATTTAGGTGTAATTAAAATTGTATATATTATGTGATCAAAATATTAAAATTTTGATTTCATAATATCTACGTTGTACACAAAGAAAAGGATATCAAAATAGATGGGATCAATGAGAGATTTTTTTTATTAGTTTCACATGTGACCACTTTGTCACTGAAGTTATTGTTTCTAAAAGATGAGAAAATAAATTGGAGTATTATTTATCTTTCTGTGTTGGTTTATTTCCAATTACTAATTTATTGAGAGTGGTAAAACTAAATTATTTAAAATATTAATTTATAGATAAACTATTTAATTAATTATATATTTTTTGCCTTAATTTACATATAGGTCTAGTTATAAAGTTTAATTAATAGTTGTATTTAGACCCAAGGTTTTATATTTTTACCTGAGAGACTTTTCAGAAAATAATTTAGCCTTATTTTTCGAACAGAAGTTAGGTTAGATCATACCTTTATTTAGGTCAGACCGTAAAAAATTTCAGACTCCCTTGACACATTTTCATTTCTAGTATTATTTATCATGTGAAAAAATTAGCATTACAGAAAGAATTTAAAATATGGACTAACTTTTTTTTAACAAATATTAAAAGTGTGATAATATTTTACAGAAAGTTAATATTGAAAAAAAAAATCACTCATTTTATCTGTTTAAAATTTTCAATTAGCACAAAGTTTCCCAATTTTATATGTTTTTCCTTCCAAAGTCATCATAATTTTAAATTAAGAAGTACATTTACATTTATATGACTTTCTATCTTTTAAGAGATCAACGAAAGTTTTACATTAACTAGAGATATATCATGCCAAATTTACAATATATAAGTGGGTGAAAACATCACTTTACAAGCTGATTTTGTTAGGTTAAGTTAGGTTTAAAATTCACTTCTTAGCATGCATGGTATAAGAACCATAATTAGAGTCTATTCTAACGAAGTTTGTTATTTGATGGATTTATAATTCCAACCGTCATGGGTCGCTGTCGATCTACCCAATAATGTCTAACTCGATGCACAAGATGTATATAGCTCAGCATGAGAGGTGTGTAAACCAATTTATACAAATGACTGCAAACTTTACAAACTGATTTTCTGAGATTAAGTTAGATTTAAAATATATTTCTTAACATGGTATACATATCAAAGTCATATTAGAGTTTATTCTAGTGAAATTAATGTGTAGTTCCACGCACGAGATGTATATGTCTTGTCTTGAGGAATGTGTGTTGAAAGTTTCACATTAACTAAAAATATAGGTTAATTCACAATATATAAACGAGTGTAAACCTCATTTTTCAATTTGATTAGTCAATTTTATAAGTTTTGAGTTAGACTTAAAGTCCTTGTCTTAACAATGATTAATAGGATTGCTTATTTGTAAAACACTTTATGAATTATCTCTAAGATATTTCATTTTTTTTTTCACAAAAAATAGTTACGATATATTGAATGATTTTTTTTATAATAAAATGTTTGAAATTCATTCATTATATTGAGTAATAAAATCAATTACTATTATAACAAAATAATATTAGTGTGTGTGAATTGTATTCATCGCATATAGTAGTCAAATCAAATTATTAAGTACAAAAAAATATTATTAGAAATAACGAGTTTAAATAATTGTTATAAAAAAATATTTATTAAAATGAATTGAATTATCAGTGGAATTTATATATTTATTTATTTATAAAATTAGCAAGATACGTGTAGTATCAATACACCTTAAAATATATATATTGAATTCGATATTATTATAGTTTAATAGCTATTGAATGAAAATAAAAGTCTAGCTTTAGCGGGCGAGAACCTAGAACCATAACAGTTGCAACAAATAGCAGGATTACAGCAAACAACGAAAGTTTTACGTAAGACGAATTTGTTGACTGTGAGACTTTGTTCCTTACAACTTTCATTTATAGCATTCGAAATTTCTTAGAAGATAATGCTGCATTTACCCAATTTGATATAATCTATCTGAAGCAACGGTTCTGAGTTTAATCGAAATTTATAAACTGCTACATATAAATAATTGTTTATATGGTTTAAACAAACTTGAGTGAATATATAACTTTTTATGGATAATACATGTAATATGAATATGATGCAAAAAAGAGTGAAGAGTACAACGTTAATTTCATAGTATTATCTTAATCTTTACTAAGTATGATGATATTGATATACGTGTTTCAGACCACACTCACGATTATCATGTTAGTTTACGTGTGATAGTAAAGTTTATCAAAATCCTTGCCCAAGTCGGTAATCTTTTCTGACCAATGACCACGACCACATACCATACCCTTAAAAAACATCGCTTTCTGATTTAATTTCTTTTAGGATGGAAATAATGAGAAATATTTGGATATTTTGAGAAAGAATAATCGGAAAGTTGATAAAGGTTTTCCTCTATAAAAAGGAACACATTTGGTGAGAAAAAAATAAGCAAAAATGGCATACAAAGAATACGTAGTGCTATCTCTCATTGCTCTACTTTCCTCATTGATCACTGTCACAGAAAGCGTAGCCCTCACTCCACACATAGATTTGTTGAATCGCAACAGTTTCCCAACTGGCTTCATCTTTGGTACAGCATCCGCATCGTACCAGGTACACTCAGACAACAATAGTTATGTTTCATCAATGTTCGACCCACGTGAAACACCTTCCACATTACAAGTTTAAATGTTTCAGTTTTTCCTATCAGCTTTATACTGTGGTGTTCGGTTCACATGATTATTTATGTATGTATGTATGCAGTATGAAGGTGCAGCGAATGAGGGTGGTAGAGAACCAAGCATTTGGGATACCTTCACTCACAAATATCCAGGTAAATAAATATATATGTGTCTGGTTTTCTCTTATACCGAAGATCTTTTACAAAAAATTATAGAATTATTGATATATGGTAATTAAACATGCAGAAAAGATAGAGGACAGAAGCAATGGAGATGTTGCAGTTGATTCCTATCATCGCTACAAGGTATTTCTGATTCAAAGTTTTTGTTTCTTTTGATATAATTTATCAACAGTCATCACTAATGCTGAATATCAATGGCGGATTATAGGAGGAGCAGGGCCATGGCCCCACCTATTTTTTTTTTTTGGAAATTTTTTAGTTATGTATTTTATTTTAAAAGATTTTAAACTATGTATTTTATATTAAAATTTTTTAAATTATGAATTATATATATTAGGAATATTGAGAATTCATAAAAATTTAATTGAATATATTTTTATTTATTTTATAAAGTATAATATTTAATATTAATAAATAATAAAATATAAATTAAATATAATAAAAATTAAAAAATTAAGATATTTTTTATTTTTTGTCCAATTATTTTTTAATTTCTTATATATTGTAGTGATTTCTCATACTCACTTGTGTGTTTTTTTTTTCATTTTTTTTATCAAAAAATAAAAAATAAAATTAAACACAAACTTATTATTTTTGCTTTCATCTCTTTCCTTACTCGTGTTTCTTTCTTTTGTTTATGAAAAAAGAATGAAATTAGACACAAACTTATTATTTTTTCTCTCATATCTTTTCTTTGTTCTCTTCCATTCTCGAATAAAAAAAGGTAAGTATCTTGTTTCACTTAAAGAAATATAAACCTTTGGTATTCATTGTTCATAATATAGAAGAAAAAAGTAATGTATTATTTTTCATAACCGATTTTTAATTGTGATTTGATTATCATATATTTTGTTTCTAGTAATTATGTCTTTCAATTTTTTATTATATTATGATAAAATATTTTTCACTCTTAAATTTATATATATATATATATATATATATATATATATATATATATATATATATATATATATATATATATATATATTGCAAAATAAAATGAAAGATGAATTTCTTGTAGACAATTTTAACTTTGATTCAATTACTTTTAGTTTTGTTTTAATTATTGATAAAAGATCTTATGGAACTTAATTATTGGTGAATGATCTTAAAGAACTAAAAACAATTATTTATAGACTTATATATTTTATAGCTATAATTATACTCATGTTTATTGTATTAATAATGAATGTATTATTTTGATTCCTACGTCAGGATCCATCACCAACTAAATATGAAACAAAGTAAAGTTGCTTTTCTAATGACGATCATTAGTATACTATTGATGATTACCACTAGTAACTTGTTTATCAAACTTAATTGATTATTTATTAATTAAGGAATTGGTTAGAACTTGGAACTTGGTTATAGAATAATTGTTGTTATCCTTTGTTTTCAATCGTTTTCAAGTAAACACGTGTCTTGTTGCATATTATATTGCAGGAAGATGTTGAGATTATGAAGGATATGAATTTGGATGCTTATAGATTTTCTATATCTTGGTCAAGAATTCTTCCGAGTAAGTCAAACAAAGATCAATGATTATTTTGGACTGAACTTTACCTGTTTAGATCTTTCATTTTAATCATTTATTTATTTCCATAAACTGCATATCAACAGAAGGAAAGCTAAGTGGAGGTATAAACCGAGAAGGAATTGACTATTACAACAACCTTATCAATGAACTACTGGCGAATGGTCAGAATAAAAGCTTTATCATTTAGCAATTTCAGTTTCGCCTCATATTGATGATGATAAGACATCATTAATAATCATTATGTATATTAAAATAATTTCAGGTTTGGAACCATTTGTGACTCTTTTTCATTGGGATTTTCCTCAATCCTTAGAAGATGAATATGGTGGCTTCTTAAGTCCTCGCAGTGTGTAAGTTCTGCAATTTAAATAATGTTTTGCTGAGATGTTTAAGGAACGTTTCTAAAACACACACGTTTTTTATTACAGGAAAGATTTCCAGGACTATGCAGAGCTTTGCTTCAGAGAGTTCGGAGATAGAGTAAAAAAGTGGATAACTTTGAATGAGCCATATAGTTACAGCCACAAGGGTTATGCTTTAGGGACAAAGGCTCCTGGTCGATGTTCATCTTGGTTGAATGCTCATTGCAGTGGTGGTGATTCTGGGACAGAACCCTATTTGGCTACACACCACCAACTTCTTGCTCATGCTGCTGCTGTTAATGTTTACAAGACTAAGTATCAGGTCTGTTATTATTTAACGGCAACCTCGTACTTGTTATGTTTGTTACAGTGGAACATGTTTTTGAACATGTTTTATGGATGCAGAGATTTCAGAATGGTGTAATAGGCATAACACTGTATTCTATTTGGTACGAGCCACTCTCAGATACCAAACTAGATCGAAAGGCTGCTGAACGAGCTATGGACTTTATTTTTGGATGGTAAGGGTTAGGATTTACGGAAAAAGATTTCACCGAAAAGATACAACATAAATGAGATCTGAATTCATCGTAATGTTTTATTTATTTCATTTATTTATTTCGCTGCAGGTTTGTGGATCCACTGACAAGAGGAGATTATCCAGAAAGCATGCGTTCCTTGGTGAAATCTCGATTACCAAAGTTTACCAAAGAGCAATCCAAATTGCTTATTAATTCATTTGATTTTCTTGGCATAAACTACTACACTGCCAATTTTGTCTCCGATGCACCAGAATTAAGAAATGCCAGAGGCAGTTATATGACAGATGCACTCGTAAATTATTCATGTAAGAAAGAATTGTTTAATAACTTATATCTATTATGTATATATATGCTGAATCTCATTTTTATATTTAATTACATGTTTTTTTTGTTTTTGTTATTGCAGTTGAGCGTGACGGAAGACTCATTGGTGAAGATGTAATCTTCTTGTGACCAAATTATAAATGCTTTACAATTTAGAATGTTTTTTATTTTTTTTTAATATAACGAAGATATTTATGTTTCGTAATTATACAGATTGGTTCGGATTGGTTGTACGTTTATCCAAAAGGATTTCGTGAGGTTTTGCTATACATTAAAGAGAAATACAACAATCCTTTAATTTATATTACTGAAAATGGTAAATAACTTTTATTCTTCCATTTGAATGTTGTAAAAAATTTAGTATCCACTTGTCCATTTGAATTCTCATATTTTCTATACATGGTTTATATTTTTATGTAGGTGTAAGTGAATATGATGATCATTCATTATCACTTGAAGAATCTCTCTTGGATACTTATAGAATTGACTACTATTACCGTCATTTCTATTATCTTCTTGATGCAATTAAGTAAGTAATATTTTTAATGTATTTAAAAAGATTATTTCGTTTGCCTGCATGTAATTTCAGTTTTTCTGATAATTTTTTTTTCTATATTACAGAAAAGGTGTAAATGTAAAAGGATATTTCGCGTGGTCTCTTTTGGATAATTTTGAATGGGATTCAGGCTACATCATGCGATTTGGATTGAACTTTGTTGATTACAAGAATGGTCTGAAAAGATACTCAAAGCTTTCTGCCTTGTGGTTCAAAGATTTTCTCAACAAAGAAACCAAGCTTCATGATTCCATGTAATTCAATTAATATAAAAAATTATTTCACATTGTAAATACACAATTGGTGGGGTTGTTTTTATTCTTTGGTAGTTTCTTATGAAAATGTATTTCTTATAAATGTATTGTCGAATGCAATAAACGGCAATAAATTAATGCTTGTATGATGTGTTACAAAGATAATAGCACTTAAAGTGGTACAATAAGATTATGAATCTTGCTCCACTTTATAAAATTGTTTGAGTATGGACTTTTCTTTTGTAATTACAGTGGTTTATTTCGAGAAATAAATATAATGGTAAGACATTGTCTCGTGTTTACTGTTAATTGTGGGTGTTGTTGTTTACTATATTAACAACAACAAAAAAGTGTAATACTATTTTAAAGTTGGAATTAAAAGATAAAGTTATAAATATTTTTGTGGTGGTTTGTTGAGTGTCAAAAAAAAAAAAAAAAACTATTCTAGATATGATAATTTGATATCATATTGGGTGGGGTAAGTTATTCTGCTACTTGGGTGTGCTATTTTGAGATGATGAATTTGAGAAGAGTACATGAACGAATTTGGATATATTTGGAAGATGAAGTTGTATCTTTTTTTAAGGATTTTGAAGATAAATGTTAGTGAATTTGAATATAAAGTCTTTAAATGATTTAACTGATGTAATAGATTAAAAATAAGTTTTAATATATATATCCAAATTATTTAATAAATTATGAATATTTTAATAATTTAAATAAAAACAAATATTACAATTAATACTCGACATAAACATTATATATATATATATATATATATATATATATATATATAAATCATTCTTTATCCTTGTACCCATTCTCGATCAATATAGTAATTGTTGTAGATTAGGATCGGGTTACAATAATACCTGTGGAACTATCATTTCTATCCAAAACTAAAAATAAAATAAAATTGAGAAATAAATCCAAAATTAATAAATAATTTAACGAATTTAAAAAGGAATATATACGATAAGTATGCAATTTGAGATATTATTCACACGTATATATATAGCGTGGGTGGAATAACCAAGTACAAGGTGGCTGTGAGTGAATGCAAATTTGTGAAGAAGTTGGTCGTATAATTCAGGTCAAGTCTTCGTTCCTCAGTTTTTCCGAACCCAAAACCGCTAAGAAACCGTCGCCAAAAACAAAACTTTTTCCCAACTGTTCTAACCGATAACGTATTACTTGTTCAATAACCACACCGTCCATTGACACCTTTTCAAAGCAAGATTCAGTCATCACGATTTTTCTTTTTATGAATTCTTTAAACTATTTTTTCTTTGTATTTATGGTTCTTTTTTCATCAATATATTGCATCGTTTTTTAAGCATATACACTTAATTTTCTCCAATAATAATTTTTTTAAAAGCCAAGCCATACTTTTTGATTAATATAAATTTATTTATTTAATTATATTAGAAATAAATTTCACTTAAAAATTGATTTAGTTTTATCTGAGGATTCATGTTCCCTAAAGCAGCAATTTTCTTTTCTTCTGTCGACGAGTCTCATGAAATCCAGAAAAAGTGAATGTAGGACCACATTATTAAACAAACATATCCAACGGATAAAGGTTGAAGAAACAGACACGAAAATGGATAAAGGTACGACCAAATTCCAGATCAAAACAATAAATACTCAACCAGTATTTATCCATAAACTATTCATACAGGTCTATTAAGGATTTAATTAATTAACCAAAACTATTTTCTGCTTGTTTTCCTCCCTTAGATGGCTAAATTAATTTTCTTTTATTTTCTCTTTCTCTCTCTCTCTCTCTCTCTCTCTCTCTCTCTCTCTCTATATATATATATATATATATATATATATTCAGAGAATTATTCGGTTATAATTTTTTATATAAAACAAAAATGAAAAATTAATTGTCAAATTTTATTATGAATGATCAAATTTTTATTTTGATTCATTAAGTCTTCTGGTTAATATCTTCTGAAATATGTTATTTTTGTTTTTTATTTTTATATGGATTAAATATTTCTATATATTCGATGTCATTTTTTTTAATATGCAAACTCTGAGATACAGGTTAAACACTAACAAAGTATTTTTTGTTTTATTTTCTCTACGTTGTACATCTCTAAAGGAAGGATATTACCCACAATAGATGGAATCCCATGAGAGGTTTTTCTGATTAGTTGTGATCACTTTGCCACTAAGTTACAGTGTTTCTAATTGATGAGAGAAAACAGTAGAAATTGAAGTGTTATGCATCTTTTCCCGTGTTGTTTTATCTCCAACTGGTTGGTGTAATAAAATAAAATTATCAAGTTCAAAAATTATTATCAGAAATAACAAGTTTAAATCATATTTAAGAAATGTTATAAGTTAAGTATGTTTTTAAGTCCCTAAATTACAATTTAAAATTAAATTTTTTTTTAAATTTTGATATATTTTGGTTCCTAAATTTTAAAAATTAATGAATATAGTTTTTTAAATTCAATTATGTTAATTTTTTTTACATGTCGTTGATAGTATTAAGATTGTTTATACCGTTTGTTACATTTTTAAAAATATTGACGTAATTAGATTAAAATGATTATATTAATTCATTTCTAAAGTTTAGAGACCAAAATATATCAAAATTTTGAAAATTAACTTTATCAAAGTTTTAGATAAGGACAAATTTCAATTTTTGATCAAGGTTTAGAGGCTAAAAACATAACACATGTTATGTTAACAAAATAAATTCCATTATTAGTAACAAAATTATTATTTATTTAGAAAATTAGTGAGATACGTGTGGCATATAAATGCACCTTACAAATATTGAATTGGATATTACTATAGTTTAATAGTTTGTGAAGGAAAACTTACTAATGATAGAAGTCTAGCTTAGAGGGCGAGGAATGAGCATCTAAGCGGTTGCAATAAATAGCAGGGTTACTGCAAACAAGGAAAGTTTTACTGAGACGAATTTGTTGACCACGAAGTTCTTAGAAGATAATACTATATTTAGCCAATTTGGTATAATTTAATCTCACAACGGTTTTGAGTTTAATTCAAATATTTAATCCTAATTAAATTGAAACAAAAAACTTTACCGTAATTCTACACACACACACACATATATATATATATATATATATATATATATATATATATATATATATATATATATATATATATATATATATATATATAACATTCTTAACTATAAAATTTTAAGTCATTATTTAATAACATTATTACTTCTAAGTTTAAGACTATAACAATTCTTTAATATTGTATTTTAAAATAATATTTCTTAAAACATATCAAAATGTATGAGAAATATGTTTGATGGAGAGTTTACACAAAGAAAATTAATACTTAATCTTCTAAATTATACGATCATCCCATAAAGGAAAACACAACAAGCAATAAAAGGAAAGAACACAAGCCTATAAGTTAATGAATTTAATATAAGACTGGGAAAGAAATAAATCATATTAGAAAATAGATCTGAGAAATAATTTAAAATTTGTACAAAATTAATATTTGTTAGATACTCACATAGTCTTCTTTCTTTTCCTTATCAACATATTGTTGAATCACTCAGTCATTGAATACTTTTTATAAAATCTAGCCAAAAATTCAAATGGTTCATATTCATTAAAAATAACTATCTAAAGTTAGCCCACATGACTCTATTCCCAAAAACTCAAAACACATTTCTGTAACATGGTTCAAACAAAGGAATACATCTAGACATTGCTCTTCTGGAAGACTAGTGTATTGAATTGACTCATGAAACTCTGCACCTGTCATGCTTGTTTCCAAATTCTTCATTGATGTTCCAACTCTCAGGACCAATGTTCCTAACTAAGCCATGATAGAATTAATCACACATGATTATCTTCCATGTCATACTGTCCACCATGTAGGGTCTCCTACGAATAACACCACCTATATATATCTACCTCTACATGAGTGAAATACTAGTTGAGTCAGTATAGTTTCACCTAACAAATTTTTTCCAATACACTTGGATTGACCCTAGATTAACATTTCTCCTTGAAAATAACTAACTTGACGACTATAGGACACTAAATTTTCCTCAACCATCATACACTATCAAACATTTGCCGATAAAAAAAAATACACTATCAAACATAACCCAAAGACATCACTTAGTCATACAATCACATAAATCACACAGTTTCTACTAAGCCAACTCTTCAATCATCACTTTTATATCAATTTTATAATATTACGTACCATTATCAACCACAATATTCCACCGATCCAATCCAACAATTTCTCTTACACTCGATAATTTCATTGTATATACCAAGTTTTCTTCCTCTTAAATTTCTTAACTTTACTAGTAACATTATTCATTAAACTTAGCAACATTCAATCACTATAATCATACCACTATTATTATCTTTCAACTGTAAAATATTAAATTTACAAGAAAATTAACTTGTTTTATACAACTCTTTCTATATATTAAATTCTAACCCAAATCCAGGACTCTCTCAATACCATTACAATTATTTCTTAACATGCTTGAAAATACACCACATAAATTTTATTATGCAATTTCTTATATGCTAACAATTAAAAGGTTTCATCATCTTACAATACGCCAAAAACTAAAACATATTTGTACCGAGAACAACGTAGAACATAAAAACAATAACCACAAAGTTGCGTTCAATTAGTCTACTAAAACGAAGAGATAGTGACAAAAAACTAAATGTTAGTATGGGATTTTATTTGTCTTTGAACAAAAAAAACAAGCAGTTTACATTTTTCTTACTAATTTTGTTATATATAGGTATAAATGATTATGATGATCCATTTCTCACTTGAAGAATCTCTCTTGGATATTTATAGAATTGATTGTCATTTGTATTATCTTCAAGAAGCATTTAAGTAAGTTAATTTCTTTCCCTTTTTTTTATAGAAATTATTTAGTTTTAAGTTATGGAATTTATTTTCTTTTAACTGTTTTATTTTGAATGTAAAATACAGGAATGATCACTCTTTGACAATTTTGAATTGTCCTTTGGTTGCAAAATGCGATTTGGATTGAATTGTGTAGATTAAAGAAATGGCTTGAAAAGATATCCTAAACTTTCTTCCTTATATGCGTTGAGGTTATTTTAAAGGAAAATATTTGTAGGTTAGAGGAGGTAGATCGGGAGAAATAGGTGGAATGTTTGAACAAAATGTGCATTAGAAAGGTAATTTTAGGAATTAAAAAAAGAATGTATATGATAAGTATGCAATTTAACGATTATTTCACACGCATACATAGCGTGGTGGATAAACCCGTAAGGGTGGCTGCTGGTGTGCTTTTTGGAAACTGAGTGAATAAAAATTTGTCAACTGTCATAAATTCTACGAATAGTTCAAATAACGTGTTCGTTCCTCAGTTTTTGCTCAACCCAAAAACGTTAATTAACAAACACTCAACAAAAATTGGAAAAACTTCTTATAGAGGAAGATTCAGTCATAGGGATTTTTCTTTTAACAATTCTTTAAACTATTTTTTCTTGTATTTATAGTTTTTTTTTATCAATATTACATCGTTTATGAAAGATATATACTTAATTTTATTCAATGATAAAAAAAAATTACTTAAAAGTTTTTATTTTCAGGATTGATAATGGTTGTAGAGCAAGAATTTTGGTGAGTGGAAGAGTGTTAAGAAATCCAGGAAAAGGACACATTCTTAATTTAAGATGTCCTACGGATAAAGGTTGAAGAAAGAGTGATGAAAATGGATAAAGGTAGGACCGAATTCCTAGTCAAACTAGTATTGGTCTTTTACACATTGTTTGGTTATACGCGTCGTGTGGTGACTGAGTGACATATATGTTTATTTATGGTAATCTTTGTTCATGTACGAGGAAGGATTTGAAAAACAAGATTTGATCTTCGCTTGGGTGAGAAGAGATTATGACGCGGAGATGTGCAATTTCGTGAAGGCAAAAACGGTTGAGGAAGAGAATCATTCTAATTAAGAGGAACCGATTCTAAATTCAATAAACTCAGTAGAGAATCAATTATCCTTCTTTATATATATATATATATATATATATATATATATATATATATATAAAATATTAATTTAATAATAATAGTAATATTAACATTAATTATACCAATTAAATTTGTTTGTTTAAAATATAATCATTCGCATTTTATTTTAAATTAATTTAACTTTATTTTATATCAATTTGAACTATATCAGAAAAATTATAATATTATATTCTAATCTATTATAAAAAAATTTAATTTTTCATATTAATCAAATCATTTACAAATTTTTAGAATTTTCTCACACAAATCTTTTTCACTTTCATTTCTTTATTCTTCTTCTTCCTCTTTTTTCATCTACCATGGCCTCCTCTCTTTCTTTTTCTCTCCTTCTTCTCACCCATATTCAACTAATTTATAGCAAATATATTCTTCAAATTTGATGCTCATTTAATGATGAAATTACCAACAAATTAAAAAAAGAGAGTCATTGATGAAGTTATAAGAAATGAATAACCGACAGATTTATTAATAGATTTTCAATTAATTTAATTTCTGACAAATTTAAAAAAATTAAATTTCCAACAAATCTAAAAATAATAAAAATTCAGTTATAGATAAATAGTTACAGATGGATTAACCGACGAAGTCTACCATGACATGATCAAAAATATTCCTCAATAATAAATATTATAAGTTATCGACAAATTTTATCAATAAATTCATTACCGAAAGATGTTACGATAATAAAACTTATAGTTTACCAATAAATATTACCGATAATTCCATTATCAACAAAAATATCTATATGTAATTCAAATTTTATAATCTATCGATAAAATTTGCTAATAAATTCTGTTTTATTAGTTTTTCTTTTCAGTAATCGTTTAAATTTTTTTGTAATGGAAAATAATAGAAATTGAAGTTATTTATCTTTTCCTGTGTTGGTTAGTTGTATTTAGACCTTAGGTCATATATTTTTTACTTGACAGACTTTCAGAAAATAATCTAACCTCATTTTTTGAACAAAAGTTAGATTATATCAAACCCTACATTTTTTCAGGCTCTTCGACGTATTTTGAATTCTAGTATTACTCTTATCATGTGAACAAAAATAGCATTACAAAAATTATTTTAAATATGGACTGTTTTAACAAATTTTAAAAGTGTTATAATATTTTACAGAAAATTAATACTGAAAAAAAAATCAACATTTTGAAACAAGATTGTTTTACCACTTTTTAATAATTTTCTTTCAAAATTCTTTATAAATTATCTCAACATTTTTTTATAATTTCTTTACTCAAATTAGTTTTGATATATTGAGTGAGTTTTTTTATATAAAAATATTTAAAATGAATTCATTACATTCAGTAATAAAATCAAATTATTGGGCACAAGAATATTATTATAAGAAAATGTTATTTATTAAAATGTATAATTGTTTGTAGCAAAGTTATTATTTATTTATAAACTTAATAAGTTACTTGTGGCAGTGATACACCTTAAAATATACTGAATTCGATATTAATATAGTTTAATAGTTTCTGAATGAAAACTTACTCCTAATAAAAGTGTAGCTTTAGAGGGCGAAGACTAAGTATCTTAGCAGTTCCAGCAAATAGCAGGGTTACAGCAAAAAAGCGAAAGTTTTACGTAAGACGAATTTGTTGACCACCAGACTTTGTTCGTTAAAATCTTCATTCACAGCTTTCATAAGTTCTGAGAAGATAATATATATTTAGCCAATTTGGTATAATCTAACTTAAACAACGGTTTTGAGTTTAATCTAAATATATAATCCTAATAAATTTTAGAGAAAAAAATACTTTACTGTTCTATATAAACTTGAGTGAAAGTATATTTTAAACAAAACGCTTGCAAAAACAGGGAAGAGTACAACGCTAATTTCATATTATTATCTTAATCTTTACTAAGTATGATGATATTGATATACGTGTTTCCGAGCATACTTACGATTATCATGTTAGTTTACGTGTAATAGTAAAGTTTATCAAAATTGGTAATCTTTTTCTGACCAATGACCACGCACATCATACCCTTAGAAAAACATCGCTTTTTGATTTAACTTTCTTTGGGATGGAAAAAGCAAGAAATGTTTGAATATTTTTAGAAAGAATAATCTGAGAGTAGATAAAGGTTTTCGTCTATAAAAGGAACGCATTTGGTGAGAAAAATCAAACACAACCAAGCAAAAATGGCATACAAAGAATACGTACTGCTGCTACCTCTCATTGTTCTACTCTCTTCATTGATTACTGTCACAGAAAGCTTTGCCCTTACCCCACAGATAGATTTGTTGAATCGCAACAGTTTCCCAAGTGGTTTCATCTTTGGTACAGCATCCTCAGCGTACCAGGTACACTCATACAACGATAACTATGTTTTGTCAATGTTCAACTCCATATGAAACACCTTCACGTTGCATGTTCAAATGTTTTAGTTCTTTCTATCAGCTTTTTATTGTGTATGTATGTATGCAGTATGAAGGTGCAGCGAATGAAGGTGGTAGAGGACCAAGCATTTGGGATACCTTCACTCACAAATATCCAGGTAAATAAATATATATGTCTCTGGTTTTCTCTTATACCCAAGATCTTTTACAAAAAATTATAGAATTATTGATATATGGTAATTAAACATGCAGAAAAGATAGAGGACAGAAGCAATGGAGATGTTGCAGTCGATTCCTATCATCGCTACAAGGTATTGCTGATTCAAAGTTTTTGTTTCTTTGATGTAATTTATCAACATTAATCAGATATTTGCATAATAGAATATGAAACACAGTGTTGCTTTTTTAAATTTCATTTCTTATCAAAATGTAGATAATGTCTTTGGAACATTCTAACTAAATTAATTGATTATTTATTACTTAGATTAGATCCTTGGAAAGCTCAACTAAGAAAGAAATGATAAAAAATGAAAAGAATTGTTGTTTTATTTTTTTCCCATCGATCGCTTTCAAATAAACATGATTTGTTGCATCATATGTCTCAGGAAGATGTTCAGATTATGAAGGGTATGAATGTGGATGCTTACAGATTTTCCATATCTTGGTCAAGAATTCTTCCGAGTAAGTCAAATATAGACCAATGATTATTTTATACTGAATTTACTTGTTATGTGTTTCATTGTATAATGATTTATTTATTTATTTACATAAACTGCATATATATCCACAGATGGAAAGCTGAGTGGAGGTATAAACCGAGAAGGAATTGACTATTACAACAACCTTATCAATGAGCTACTGGCAAATGGTCAGAATAAAAACTTTATTATGGATATTTTTATTATGCTTTATATATATATATTAATCATAATGTATATATTAAAATAATTTCAGGTTTGGAACCCTATGTGACGATTTTTCATTGGGATGTTCCTCAATCCTTAGAAGATGAATATGGTGGCTTCTTAAGTCCTCGCATTGTGTAAGTTCTGCAATTTAATTAATGTTTTGCTGAGATGTTTAAGGAACGTTTCTAAAATTACACGATTTTTATTACAGGAAAGATTTCCAGGACTATGCAGAGCTTTGCTTCAGGGAATTCGGAGATAGAGTAAAAAAGTGGATAACTTTGAATGAGCCATGGACTTTCAGCGACAAGGGTTATGCATTAGGGGTTAAGGCTCCTGGTCGATGTTCATCTTGGTTGAATGCTGAATGCAATGGTGGTGATTCTGGGACAGAACCCTATTTGGCTACACACCACCTACTTCTTGCTCATGCTGCTGCTGTTAATGTCTACAAGACTAAGTACCGGGTCTGTTTCTATTTAACGGCAACCTCGTACTTGTTATGTTTGTTACAGTGGAACATGTTTTTGAATATGTTTTATGGATGCAGAGATTTCAGAATGGTGTAATAGGCATAACACTGTATTCAACTTGGTACGAGCCACTCTCAGATACCAAACGTGATCGAAAGGCTGCTGAACGAGCTATGGACTTCTTGTTTGGATGGTGTGCTAAAACATTCTTATACTTTTATTATCTATACGAAAGAAATCACTATGTAATGTTTTATTTATTTCATTCATTTGTTCCGCCGCAGGTTTATGGATCCACTGACAAGAGGAGATTATCCAGAAAGCATGCGTTCTTTGGTGAAATCACGATTACCAAAGTTTACAAAGGAGCAATCTAGATTGCTTATTAATTCATTTGATTTTATTGGCATAAACTACTACACTGCGAGTTATGTCTCCGATGCACCAGAATTAAGAAATGGCAGAGGCAGTTATATGACAGATCCCCTCGTAAACTATTCATGTAAGAAGTCTCTTGTTTATTAACTTATATTTATTTTATGTTGATTCTGATCTTTATAGGTAATTTTTACATGTTTTTTTGTTTTTGTTGTTGCAGTTGTCCGTGACGGAAAACTCATTGGTGAAAATGTAATCTTCTTATGACCAAATTGTAAATGCTTTAAAATTTAGAATGTTTTTCTTAATTATGCTTCGTAATTATGCAGGTTGGTTCGGATTGGTTGTACGTTTATCCAAAAGGGTTTCGTGAAGTTTTGCTATACACTAAAGAGAAATACAACAATCCTTTAATTTATATTACTGAAAATGGTATATAACTTTGATTCTCACATTTATTTCCATTTGAATGTTGTAGTTGTAAACAATATGAAGAGAAAATGATGAAAAAAATAAAAATAGTGACATGGTTTACATTTTCATGCAGGTGTAAATGAATATGATGATCCATCATTATCACTTGAAGAATCTCTCTTGGATGTTTATAGAATCGACTATCATTATCGTCATTTCTATTATCTTCTTGATGCAATTAAGTAAGTAACATTTTTGTTGACCTATTTAAAGATGAGTTGAAGCATGAATTTTTGTAATTGTTTTGTTTGATATATTACAGGAATGGTGTGAATGTGAAAGGGTATTTTGCTTGGTCTCTTTTGGATAATTTTGAATGGGAATCAGGTTACGTCATGCGATTTGGAATGAACTTTGTTGACTACAAGAATGGTTTCAAAAGATACTCAAAGCTTTCTGCGCTGTGGTTCAAGGATTTTCTCAAAATAGAAACCAATCTTCGTGATTCCATGTAATAATTCAATTACTATTAAAAATTCTTTCACATTTATATATTGTAAATATTAAATGGCTAGGATTGGTTTATTCTTGGGTAGTTTCTTATGAAGTTGAAATTCTTATAAATGTATATTATATTGTAAATATGAAATTGCTAGGATTGTTTTATTCTTGGGTAGTTTCTTTTGAAGTTGTAATTCTTATAAATGTATATATTGTTGAAGTTGTAATCAATAAAACGTTTTTTTATTTAAATACATCATGATATTGTTGCATATGTTGTAGAACCCGTAAGAGAAGAAAAAAATTAATGACACCAACATATGATAATTAATAATGACACCAACGTAGAAGAATGTTGGGAACATAGGTTATTCTTATCCCTTAGTGTCGATGAGGGAGATTTATTCAAATAATATTCTTATCCGTATTCTATGGCAATTTTTGTAACTATATTTTTATTAAACAAAAGTTTGATGGTCCCACAATGTTCTTGACAGCAGAATCTAACTCAGTTTATAAATATTATAATTAACGTCTGAACCCTAACTTAAAGCAAAAGTGGATCATTCATTGGCTAGTTCAGATGTCAAGTTTAGAGAGATTATTCATTACTTTGAACGAGTACTCATTTATAGTCTTTGATTAGTTTTATTACATTTTACAAATAATTACATGTCACGCACGAGTAGATAATTATAGCAATACTAGATCACCGTCTAATATTTTTCTTTTCAAAGTCACTGCTGACTCAGGATTAGGACAATACACGAACGACGATATCGATTCCCCGCAGCTTAAAACATTCATGGATGTCTCAATTTTATTTATAACACCATTAACATCAATTTAAAATATTAATAAAAGCAGCCGATCATATTAATGTGAATATTATATGTTACTGATATATTTTAAACAAAATAATTTTTTCTTTGCAAGTGTTTTTTTAATAACTAATTCTTCAATTAATTAAATATATATATAATATATATATATATATATATATATATATATATATATATATATATATATATATATATATATATGATAAAATTTTCATATTATCCATGACCATTTTTCTTTGGTATCTACAAAAATATGTCAGTAACGGTGTTTTTTTATAGATTTCTGACGAACAAAATTTTGTCGATAATATATCCATTTGTAAAATTTACTAACAGATTAGGAGTTTGTCTGTAATTATCAATAGATGTACTTATCGAAAAAACATATCATTAATGACAGTTACATTTGTTGGTGATTATTGATGCACCTTTAATCTGTCAATAATTCAAAAATGTATTTTATTGATGAATTAATCCATCGGTAAGTCTTTCAGCAAATATTACGTAAACTTCAAAGTCAGTTTTATATGTTTTTTTACCACACACAAAACAGTACAAAATAGTACCAAATAGACATACATAAAAATTTCAAACCACAAGTAGATTTGTCAATTACAAAGACAAAATATCAAATATTCAATAATGAACATCCAAGCTTATATCACATTAAATGTAAACATATCACAATATTAAACATAATGTACTAATATATGTAAACATAGATTCAAAACTCAATCCACTTAAGCAAACACAATCCTCATTATCCATATTCAAACTAAACTAATCCTAATAATAACATAATAATCAGAATCAATGTATTCTTGCTTAGGGTTAGCCTACAATAGGTTGGGTTGGACTGGTGTGGACTAGGACGGTGTTAGGTTGGACTGAGCTTGTTGAAGGACCTGGTGGTCATGACACTATTAGAATTTTTCATATTACATGATTTTTTCTTGCAAATTTGTTAAGAAAATTTTGCAAAAAAAAAAATTACTGCCATCTTTTTTAAGAATCCTAATTTACAGGTAATTCTTTCGTAAGTAATTATTTCTTACAACACTTTTCGCAAAATACTTGCGAATTTTATAATTTCATAGAAAATAATTATCTGCCAATTAAAATTCTTAAAAAAAATAGCATAAAGAATATTTTCTTATAAATTCTTTTAACAAATTTACAACAAAATTCTCATGTGAGAATATTTAATATTTAATATTTAATACTTCCTGCACCCTGTCATTTCCTTTCTGCACTCTGTCACTTTCGAAATTTATTTTTCAGAATACAATAAGCAAATTTCAGATTTTTTTTTTTCAAAAATCAATACTTATGAAATAATTTTTTATGGGTGGGAGATGAAATTTTATGGGGTGCAGAAAGTTTTGACCTTAATAGGCTCATCTGAAGATGCGGAAGGCCCAGTGTCTTGTTTTTGGAAAACAAATTAAGGGCTCTTGGGGGAGCAAGCCCACTCCACCTGGAACTGCTGGATCTCTGTTCCAATGAGTAAGATCCGGGAGTGCATGCCTTCTTCAATTATAAAAATACGACCCCATTAAAATGCTATAATTTATTAAAACTTTAAATTAAAAAATATATATATCGACACACCCAAAATCTTACTAGAAGGTAAACTTTAAATATGTTCATTAGAAAGTTTTGAAATGTTGATATAATATTATATTTCATTAGAAATGTTGAGAAAGTCAATATTAAAAGGATAGCTTTAAAAGAATAATTCTGCATGTGTGTTTCTAAAATTCTTACCAAGACTTATGTTCCAACATATCTTGGAGTTTATTGAATTTTCATTTGAAATTGAGGAACAACGATGAAGACAATTCCATGTTTGCACTCAAGGTACAAAATCGTTAAGATAAATCTTAATCATATTGTCCGAAGAAAAGTTTAAGAAGATAATCTAAAATAAAATTAAAAAAGATAGTCTAGATTATTAATGCATAATAATTTTGAGGGTTGGTAGACAACACATGCACACAAACCTTAGGTATACGTTTTCTTCCCACCTTCATAATATAATATAGATATATGCTTATGGCCTGCACTAAACAATGTTTTTAGAAAAACTTATTCAGCTTTGACTAGTTAAACAAATAATAATAATAATAATAAAAAACATATATAATATGCACATAGATTGCATCCAAAAGCATATAAATGCATTATATTGACTGTGTATGGATTGAAAATCACGCATACATACACTCATTTTGTAGCATTTTCAGTCTTAGGTACTCTTCGCTTACATTCTCTTGTCTTATATTTTTTGAAATGTATCAAATATAAAAAAACAGTAAATGTTATATCTCGTCGTGTGCTTCATAAAGATTGTTTTGGGATAAAAAGTTTTTTGAAGTATTAGTTTATTAGAAAAATAACTTTTACAAATATTTTATGTCCTTTCATTTTGTTATTTTTCTGTACAAAGTGGATTTTAGACAATTTAAATGAAAAAAAAAAAATCTTCGTTTAATATATCTAAATATAAAATTATTTAATTATATTATAATCACAGATAAATTTAACTTTCAAACATTAATATTGACCAAAATACTATATTTTAGCTTTAAAAAAATAAGCGTAAAATTATTTTTAATTTTTTTTTAGTAAATAAATATTTTTCATAGTGCCCAATTGGCATTAAATTGGACAAAAAATTATTTAGAAAAGAAAAACTAAAAAATGTCAAAATATTTTCAAATTTTTTATTGAATAAGTGTTTGCGTTAGCATAGACTTGAACATATGTTAACTTAAATAAATATCGAAAATAAATAAGTTAACATAGACTTAGTTAACGATGATTTTATTTATTTTTAATATTTATATTTGTTTAATGTGTAACACTAAATTATATATTATAAATATATATTCATTTCTAATGATATGAATAATAAATTATTTTAATCAAAGCTCCAAATTTAATGATGAAATTTTTTCTCACACATTAGGTTTTTATATTATTTTTTATATAAATTTCATTACACTTATTTTCTTCATTCGTATTCATTATTTTTTTCATATTCATCTCTTTATTTAGACTCATCTCTTTCGTTTACATTCATCTTATTCGTCCACGCACATGTCTTTGATCTAAATTTTTGTTCTCATATCCTTCATTTAAATTATTCTCCTCATCTTTTTTCATTTATATTTATCTCCTTTGTCCAAAATGATCTCCTTCATCCACATACACATTCTTCATCTAAAATTTTTTCCATATTTCCTTCATCTAAGTTCTTCTCTCTATCTTTTTGTTCATTCTTATCTCCTTTAGCCACATTCATTTCCTTCCTGTACAATCATCCCTTCACATATATGCACATCTCCTTTATCCATTATAATATATATATTTTTTTGTTTATATTTATTGAACACGTAGGTATCATATGAGATTTTTTTTTTAAGTTATTATTATTAGTGTTGGTCAAACCAACACAAAATAACTAATATTAAAAATAAATTTTATTTAACATCGATTAAACCAACACTAAATTAAATAAACTTTAAGACAAAAGTACATTAGCATTGACTTAGCTAACACTGAACCGATTTAATTGAAAAATCAATTTATGAATTAGTAATAATTTAGTGTGGACTTAAAGCAAGTCTTAAAAACTAAATGAAATATTAGTCTATGATTTTAAAGGCTCTTACATTCGGAACCCAAATTTAATACTAATAAGTAGTAAGCATCAATTTTTACTTGTTAGTGTTGACTTAGCACTGAATGTCTTTTTTTTCTTTAGTGTCATATTTAATAGTAACAGTAATAATATAACTTGATCAATTAAAAATATATCCATTTTCACATAATTAATTCAAACGTACATAGTAATTTCCGTCGTCCCAATTACAATAACTTGGCAATTAACGTGGATGATAAAACTCTTCGTTATAGAAAAATCAACCCCGTAAACTTTAAGAGATTAATCAATTTTTCCATTGACAATATCTTCTATTAGAAAAAAAAGAAGAAGATAATGCCTTCTATTTTTCTTTTTAGTTGATCATATCTCCGATGTAATAACACGTATATTGAATGGTTGGATATACAATTTTTTCATCATTCAGAAAAAATAAAATAAAAAATTGACATTGAAAATTTGGGTTGGTCAATTATGAATTGCATAATATTTTATTTTAGCAATGTGTTTAAACGAAGATTTGGTTACTACAATGTGAAACCAATGAAATCGCTGATGTGGTGATCGCGTGGCGGAATTTTAAAATATAACAAGATATAAATTCTATATGGGAAATATATTTAATTACTGCCGTTTTAATTGTGGAGGAAATAAAGGTGCAATCTTAGTTCTACATTTTGATCCTTCATACATAATTTCATATTTTCAAAATTAGAGGAATCAAAAGTGAAAATTTATGCCTTGTTTTCAATTAGATAATTTCTTTTTTGTTTATGATGAATTACTATATTTTATTTTTTGTCCTAATTGTTTAAATTCTTGAAATTAATTAATTATTTTAGTTGTGAAAATGATTTAAATAGTACTTTTAACTTTGAAATAAAGTAATTTGGATAAAATCTACGAAAAAGAAAAGATTTATATAGGAGTCCAAAGGTATAAAATTTTTTATTTATACAAAAAAAAAAAATCCAATAATTTTGAGAGAGACCCAATAGATAAATATTTTCAATTTAAACGATTTACCTTACAAATCATGCGCTTGTATTGAAAATTCATTTAAAGTCTTGCACTCTAAAAAAAAGTTCATGTGATCAACATTCTTTTGGAAAATTGTTTAAGTAATATTATTTCTTTGAAATTCATTTGAATTCTTTGAAACCACCAAAATCGGTAAGATTCGTGGTGAATTTGATGTAAACATTTTCAACAAATTCAAATCCAGTGCTCTCAACACGGGTTTCATAATGCTTGAATTGAATTAATATAAGAAAGGTCAAATTTATATAATTGCTCGTGCATCAAAGTTTAGTCAAATTATTGGATTAAGATATTTTGACTTATAACAGCATTTTATTTAAATCAAGTTAAATATTAATTAATTGGTTGTTGGAGACAAAGTGTGACTAGCTCTTTGTTTATTCATAAAGTCCTAAAAATATATTATTTGTTGGACCCAAAGTAGAAAGTCATCCAATATTTCAAAGTATACTCAAATCACACAGCACATATGTTAAAAATATTTTAATCACCTTATTTTTCTTCTTCATAATGATGTTCATAAAAGGTTTGTTCAAAGTCCATAACATACCAAAACGTTTACTAGAACTGAAATCAAAACGAATTTCTCAGAAATTACAGAAAGAGATAAACATGGAATTGGCCTCGTATTATTACTGTCTGATGATTGCGTGGATATAGCATGGTAAAGAATTTTCTCAGATGAATAATTTTGAAAGTTCATTTGATTAATTAACATCATTGTTTTGTTTTGGATAAGATTGTCTTCAACATCCTCAAAATTTGGTTACCCCAGTCAACAAATTACACCAGACCTCATCCACATATATAACTTTTTTCGACAGAAATTATGTACCTTATTTTTTTATTCATTAAAATACTATTTTATTTGCATTAAAATTTAAAAAAAAATGTTTAACGCGTAAATATTTGACAAAATATATTCAACAGAGATTATTAAATTCAGTACATCCAACATTAATTCAAATACAGAGAGCTGGATTAAAAAAAATCAAAACTAAAAGCCCTGTTGAAGTTTATTTTCTCTCTTATAACAAAAATTTAGATTTGACATATATAGTAATCTAAATTCATGATTTTAATTACATGAATTAAGTCGATGTGTATTGAGAGATTATTAGATGATCCACTGATAATAAATTTTATAATATCACATATGACAGATTTATGGTTTGATTTGAATTTTAGTTTGACGAATAGTTGCACCAGTAATTAACCATTAAGAAACGTTGGTCAAATTAGAAGTTAAACGCGTAACCAATCCATATCCAACCTTAACACCAACCAACAAAAGGTTGCTATTATACCTACCGTATAGGTTGTAGGGTTCACGTACAGCACTTATTATATTAATGACACATGTTTAAAAAATTATGAATATATATTTGAATGACGTGTCTTTTATTTTATAAACACTAAACCAGACATTCTTGCTAATTAGTAATTAATTAGTAGTTCAGACGTTAAAAACAAAAAATAAATAAAGTTGGTGAATGATTCCGTGAAGAAAATGTGCTTTGTGCATATAACATAAAAAAATGCCGCCATATTTGTCATTCAACTTTGAATTTGTCAAAGACAAAGCTCTGGTATATTGTTTTTCCAACATCAGCGTACGAGACTCTGTGTCTGTCAATCTGCACATGCTACTTTCCCTATATAAACACAAACCTGTGGCCACATGAAGCAATGAATTAACGAGAATCGTTGACAGAGAAAAAAAAAAAAAACAGAAAAGAAAAGGTTAAGCAGAATCATTAGAAATGGCATGCAAGAGCTTTTGCATTCTCGGCCTCATTACTTTTGTTCTTGTAATCAGCAAAACAAATGTTAATTGCATAGAAACCGATGCAGTTGATCCTATTGTCGATGTTGCTTCTCTGAATCGGGATAGTTTCCCACCAGGTTTCATCTTTGGGGCTGGATCCTCATCTTACCAGGTATTAATTAAGACTAATGAGATACACTAATCAAATAGTAATTAGTACTTAATGTATCTGTTCATTTCACTAATAAGACATGGTCCTGATTATGTTTTCCTCGTAAAATGTAATATAGTTCGAAGGTGGTGCCAAAGAAGGTGGTAAAGGACCAAGTGTGTGGGATACTTTCACCCATAAATATCCAGGTATAAATTTTGTTTCCCAGATATTTAACTTATGGTTTGGTTAATATATCTTAAAAGGAATTATATAATTTACATGTATGAATCGACTTGCAGAGAAGATACTGGACAAAAGCAATGGAGATGTGGCTATAGATACATATCACCGTTATAAGGTATATATGATTTCTTCAAAGTAGTATTTTATTTGAGTATTGTGTTTGCTTTTATTTTAATCGTTGGTGCAATATAATTAATAACATATACATTACACATAAATTTTACAGGAAGATGCTAAATTTATGAAGAATATGAACTTGGATTCATACAGATTCTCGATTTCTTGGTCCAGGATACTACCAAGTAAGTCAAATGCTGAACGATGATCATTTTAAGACTAAATTTGACAATATAAAATTTGATTTTTACAAACAATGCATTCATTGCAGATGGAAAGCTTAGTGGAGGTATTAACCAAGAAGGAATCGACTATTACAACAATGTCATCAACGAGCTATTGGCTAATGGTAAGGTTCAAACTCAGTTTTCTTTATCCCACATTCTTCAGTTATTATTATCAATGGTGTATGATAATTAAACATGAACATTATTTGCTTGCAGGTATAAAACCATTGGTAACTCTTTTCCACTGGGATCTTCCCCAAGCTTTAGAAGATGAATATGGTGGCTTCCTGAGTCCTCTCATAATGTGAGTTTTGATTCCAAACTATTAATTACTGCACTCTGGGAAAGTTCAATGGCTAGTTTTGTTGATCAAACACTTGTATGAATCTTCAGCAAGGATTTTCGGGATTACGCGGACGTTTGCTTCAGGGCATTCGGAGATAGAGTTAAGCACTGGGTTACACTGAATGAACCATGGACTTACAGCATTAATGGCTATGCAAATGGAACCATGGCACCAGGACGTTGTTCTAGTTGGGTAAATCCAAATTGCAATGGAGGGGATTCTGGTACAGAACCCTACATAGTTTCACACCACCAACTTCTTGCTCATGCAGCAGCTGTTCGTGTATACAAGACCAAGTACCAGGTTTGTTGTTACTTTGTTAAGAATCATTTCTTTTATCAGTTCAAACTTTGTTCAAAAACTAATACATTTTGAAACGTGCATGTGCAGGAATCACAGAAGGGTTTGATAGGCATAACCTTAGTTTGTAATTGGTTCATACCATTCTCAGATACCAAATTTGATCAAAAAGCTGCTGAAAGATCAGTGGAATTCATGTATGGATGGTAAGAAATCAACTTCTGTTCCTCTTCTCTTTAGTTTGTTGGAGTTAAATAATGGAAAACTAAATCAAAGGTTGTCGATTTTCAGGTTCATGGATCCATTAACAACAGGAGAATATCCGAAAAGTATGCGATCTCTTGTGAAATCACGGTTACCAAAGTTTACTGCGGAGCAAGCTAGGTTACTGATTGGTTCATTTGACTTCATTGGCATAAACTACTATTCTTCAATATATGCCTCTGATGCACCTCATTTAAGCAATGCTCAACCATACTATGTAACTGATTCTTTAGTCATTTCTGAATGTAAGTAATCAATCTAAAACACTTTTCATCAATTTTCTAAATTGCTTATATATATATCTTGAGTTTGATCATGGTTAATTAACATTGGCTTGTGTTATATATGTGTTAATAATTGCAGTTGAGCGTAATGGGAAGTCCATAGGTATAAAGGTATGTGTATACTCTCACTAAGCTTGCAAATTTATGAAATTTACTTTAGTTTAATCCTTTAACGAAGTATGAAACTAATTAATTAACCTTTTAATTGTATAATTATGCAGATTGCTTCTGATTGGTTGTACGTTTGTCCAAGAGGAATCCGTGATCTTGTAATGTATACCAAAGAAAAATACAACAATCCTTTGATTTTCATAACTGAAAATGGTGAGTAAAAGAATTTATATATAATATTTATGTTCTCAAATATATAAATATTTGGAATATATTTAACAAGAAAAATACATTTTGCAGGTGTAAACGAATTTAATAATGACCAAACACTGTCATTGGAGGAATCTCTGTTAGATACTTACAGAATTGATTACTATTACCGTCATCTCTTCTATCTTCGTTCTGCAATTAGGTGAGTAGTATTTTACATTCCTGAAAGGTATTTTTGGTTATGCAAGTATTTTATTTTATTTTTTTAATTTGTTTTCTTCGTACGTTGTTACAGGGAAGGTGCAAATGTAAAGGGATATTATGCTTGGTCTTTATTCGACAATTTTGAATGGTCAATGGGTTATACTGTGCGATTTGGAATGACATACGTGGATTACAAAAATGGTTTGAAAAGATATGAGAAACTCTCTGCAATATGGTACAAGAATTTTCTCAAGAGAAACGATAGACTTTTTAATTCCATTTAGTGATATTGTAGTTTTTATTTTTTATTTTTTAAATTCCATCTTTGAGCTTAGAGCTCAGAAGATGGAGTGATATTGTAGTTAAGATTCATTTGTTCAATATACTTGTATATCATTATTTGTATTTTTTCTAAACAAGTCTTGTTCATAAAGAAAGCAGATATGAATAAAATTGATTAATAATTTTTTTTTTTATTTCAATGTTTGTTTGATTGGAATATAGAAAATGAAATTTAAATTCCTAAAAACTCTAGTATATAATTAGAGGAAGATGTATAATTAAGGGTGTTGGAATTGAATTACATGGCACACAATTTTTATGAAACTCTTAATCATTTATGCAATTAAGTTCTCCTCATTAACCATTCAGTTTTGTTGATATGAATATCGAATTATTTTAATAATTAATTAAAAAAACTTATTTTAAGATTGATAATGTAACAAAACTGAGCTAAATTTTATTCTAAGAAATATAAAAAAATATTAGGTAATTCAATTTATATTAAAATATAGAAACTATTTTTTAGTAGAATTCTACATCTAAAAACAAAAAATATGACAAATATATAAAAACTACCTACTTATGGTAAGACAAGGGGCGACCCATAAAGTTTTCCAAACTCCTTTAATTTTCTTTTATTTGCAAAATAATATATAATGGCATTAAAATTATTATAACCCGTATATGAATTATTTACTATACAAAATGATAATATAAGATTTAAAATAAATTTATTACTTCTTAGCTCTTAAAATAAATAACATTTTAAACTTGAAGCTAAGCCCCTTCAGTGATTTCATTCAAGGTTTGATTCACTATGAAGTGCTTCAAATTTGAATCAATATCCTTTTTATATGATCAAATTTTCAAAACTTGCGAAGTCCTTTTCGAGTTATTTCTTAAGAAAATAATTTTTTAAGAAATCTCCAAATTCCAAGTTTATTCCCAATATTTTCCTCTGATAGGATTTCGTTGGAAAAATTTAATTTGTCCAACAAGATTTCTCTGTATTTTATTATTTGTCTCATATAAGTGTTTAGTGACATGCCATTATATTTAATGTCATATTGTTGTCCTTTTAAGGATTTCTTTTTACATTTTACTAAGTCCAAAATTAATTTCCTTTGCAGTATATATATTATTTTTAGTCTAACTAGTTTTGGAATATGACTTCTTATAATATTGGATGCCCTTATAATATAAAGTATTGGTGTTTAACCACTTCTCCAACTTATTGAATTTCGTCAATAGTTTAATGAAAAGATTAAATTGAAATTGAAAATAATAGTCACCACTAAAATTCAAAATCGAAAATTACATAATTATAATAGTTGGTAAACTAAAAACTTATCAAACAAAAAAGATAGAAAAAATAACCCAAACTTGTTTTTATCTAAACCAACTCTATTTTAAATATGGATTTTAAAATTAAAAACTGAAAAGGTCATAACCACTTAACGAGAGTGGTGTAATTAATAAAGATCTGGTGCCGATCACATTTTTCATTATTTTATTTCAGCATTATCGAAGCTTAATTCCATCTAATCTTGACTTAATTCACACCCACCCATTTACGACAATAGTAAACCAACAATTAATCTTCATTTCAAATAATGGAGAGGTATTTATCGATTCAACGGACCGAGTAAATGCGGATTTTACAACTTGCTTTTAACTGCTTGTGTGCAGATTCTATGTGCTTGTTTTTTTCTAACACAAGAAAGATAGTATTCTTAATGATTTTTTTTTAATATTATAATAATTAATTAATTTAAACACACATTGTTGGAGGCTTTGAATTAAACCTGATAGAAAAAAAATATATTGCCTTTGTTTTTTTTTTTTTTTATTTCTTCTGTACATGGCAACCAAATGAAACAGTGAAGTTAAGCAATTTTTAATATATTATTTACATTTAACAATCATTTTGATTTGATTCAGAATTTGGGCGCCCATAATTAATAATGGAACAGTATTTTATTTTTTTAATAAGGATAATAATTACTAATAATAAAATAATTCCGCCACCTATCAGCTGCGAGGCCGTCACTTACCAGACCACTCCATCCTAATTGTATTTATCAACACTCAATAATGACATGCTTCCACTTGGACAGATTTTTAATAATTCTTTAATTTGTAACTGTAGTAATATGTTAATCTAGTTCTTTATTCATATTATCATATTAAAACTTTTTTTTTAAACTGTAATAAACATTAAATAAGTGTAGTATTAATGATTCAAACCTTGCCATTGTATTGAGATGAGCCTCTCTAGGCTTAACTTATATACAGACAAGCATGGATGGAAATTTATAAATATATTGGACGGGGTAGAGTGTTCTCAAAAATATAAATGTGTAATGAACTATATGTGTCATTTTCAATTCATTGGAAGGTTTTAAAAAGCCTTAATTTTCAAAGTCTCCTCTTCAGGTGGGTCAAGATTAAGTATCATAATATAAAAATTTACTTAACTTCTAAATACAAAAGTTTAATCTAGGTCGAAAGTCGAGACGAGTCAATCCAGTTCGAAAATCGTGCTGAGTTGGTTTGTACCAAAACATGAAGTCTTTGACCCAAGATGACTCAGCTCTATCTTTTGGCCTAGGCTAGCCTATGTTTAACTTTGGCCTGGACTTCTTGGAACCTTCAGTTTGAATTGATTTGTCTCAACCTTCGATTCTAATTGGCTCGGCTCGACCTTCAAAGGTATTTAGACGTGTTAGTTCAGCCCGAAAGTTGAGTTGAGTCAGTCTGTGCCAAATGGTGAAGCCTTCAACTCAAGATGACTCGGCTTTGTCCTTTTTGTCCAGGTTGACCTAGATCGAACTTCGGCCCATGCCCCTTGGATCAACCTTTGACTCACCTCAACCTTCGATCCTAACTAGCCTGGCTCCACTTTTGGTCTAGGTTGCTTGACCTGGTAAGACTCGACTCGACCTTGGGTTTGGATTGTTAGACCCAGGTTTACTCAGCTCAATCTTTGGCCTTGGCTGACTCACCTCGATTCGTCATCTTTAGTTGATTCGGTTCAACCTTTTCTTCATGTTTGTAACATTATGTGCAATTCGAATGCCCTTGACGTGAGTACTTGTCTAAAATATATTTGTTTGTTGTCCAATCATGTTTTCTTGAGTTCCAACTTATTTTCCTCCACCAAAATTACTTTTTATTAACTTATTTCACACACTTAAAATAGATATTAGAGGTAAACAAACATAAAGCAACTACAATACAAAACAATGCAAAAATAAGATAAACTTGAGAATTAAACAATATAAAAGCTATGGAAAAGTTAATTTTATTCTTCAAAACTTAACACCACTAAAAGATAAAAAATAACATTAATACCTTCAACCCTAACCGACTCAGTTCAATCTTGAATATGAATCACATTGTCTGAGTCGACTTAACTTAATTTTGCATCCTGAGAAGATTTTATTTAATTTTTTAGTTCGGATCAATTTAACTTTATTCTTCTATTTAGATTAATTTTGCTTAACATTTTACTAAATCGACTCAACTCCATCATTGGTGCAAATAGGCTCGACCTTTAACCGATTAGACATGATTTTTGATTCAATTTGTGACAACCACCTATATTAATTGGTCAGACAGATATGAGCCACCAAGTCAGAGACTACCAAATATATGCAATCGTCACCTTCTCACATCATGAGGCCGCCACTTACCAGACCACTACCTTCCCATCATTGCGTTGCCATAATCACTAACTCATTCCTCTCCATCCCAAACCCTAATTCTGTTTATCAACATTCATCAATGTCAATAATGTTTATCCACTTGAGCGCATTTTGTGAACATTCTTTAATTGCTACTAATGGAAATGACAATATTCATGAATGTTTAGAATTACAATTAACTCATGCAAACAGTTAATATTCACTATTGAAATTGAATTAATTCCGGACGCAAAAGATTTCCCTTGCTTATGAAAAATCTTATATCAAGAAAACAAACATTGATATAAAAAACATACCCATTTAAATACTTTTATTTTAAAATCATAAACACTTATTTTTCACTAAAATATATTTTAAACAGATTTGGATGAAGCAATGATTTTGTAGGACACTAAAATGCGGGTTTAAAGTTCCGTAAAGAAAACGTTTCACCCGCTCTTTGCCTTTTCCATGCAACTTCGTGCGGAAATGACTCAAGACATTCCCTTTTTCAAAATATGCGTCGTCTTTGACCATTCAAATTAAGATAATACAATTACTACTAAAAGTTTTGTTTTCTTGCTAAAAATATTTCTTACATACGTTGAACAATGCCACCATTGCTGATATTCAAATTCACTGGGAAAACGTGGAAAAAAAGTTAACAATAATATATAGTAATCTTAAACTTGGTTATCACAAAGTTTAGTCACTTTTTTTCTTTTTAATTTTCCATCTTTGAGCGTGCAGCTCAATACATGGTTAAATAACTTAAATAAATGAGAAAAAAGTTTAGTCAGTCTTTCAAGTCAACATTATTCTGCGTTATATTATAAAATAAATTGACGAGATATACAATAAGTATTTATATATATGTTATTTAGCTTAATTAAGTTTTAATAATTTAAGGATTTCAAATCTCTCATAACTTTTGTTCATTCGAGAGATGCATGATAGAGCACTTCAAAATAAAGAAGAAGAAAAAAATTCTTATATCTGATATTTACATGTACAAAGTATTGGCGCAAAAATAATTATATAAAAAGACAACAAGAAGAAAATAGTAAAATAAACGATATCATTTAAATAATATTGTCTAAAACAATCAATGATGTTGACTGCGGTTTTCTGTAAAGAAATCAATTTGTGATTGTTCAAAACAAATAGCATACCTAAAAAAAAACAAACATCCCTACAACACAAGAAATACCCCATGTTGTTTTTTTTTTTTTTTTTTGTAGCCAAATGAAAATTTAGGTTTAGTTTTTTTTTTTTTTTTATCGTTAGCTGAAAATTTCATCGTATCCTCCACATTAGGGACACTCATTTCTACGCTTATAAGAATACTCTTATATAGTCCCGTACTCCAATCAGACTAATAAGCATAACTTAGCAAACTATGTATGAAGCGGATCAAAGCATCTGATCAAATACAAACCACTAAACCAACTAAAATTACATTGCACACATTCACAATTTTTTAATTTCGTTGACTATTTTAATCCAACATTCAAAATTTTAAATATAATAATATACTTATAAATTATTGTTATATATATATATAAATATATATATATATATATATATATATATATATATATATATAGAGAGAGAGAGAGAGAGAGAGAGAGAGAGAGAGAATTTTAAACTTTTTTATTTTTTCAAATGTGAAAATATAACTATTTTCAAATTTCAAATTATATCATTATCCATTTGAAACTAATTTGTGCATTTTACGAAAACAATCGATATATTAAAAAAAATACATACTTTCTAACCCAATTAAAATTGTAAACCCATATAAATATGTACCTTTATATAAGTTATAACTCTAATCTATATAAAAAGATACACTATATTCAATCTATTCTCCATAATTAAATATCAGTTATCCAGATAATCAATATTGAAACTTTTAATATCAATTCATAACCAAAGTTTAAACATATATGTAATATTCAACGGTAAAAATTAATTCTAAAACTAATGTATGAACGATGTTGAAGGGTATATAATAGTAGTGAAAGGATGATGGAAACATAATAGTGTGTTAGTATTATATAATCAAATGATTTTGTCATGTGCTTAGTGCACGTGACACTGAAGAAGCCCTAACTTGTAGGATTCTATCTTTCTTTATCCGTATTTTATCTGTTATTTTTTTTTTCCGCCTGCAGATATATACAGTATAATATGTGTATCGGGTGTTCATCGAAATGAGGTATAAGGTGCAGTTTTATTGATGGATCCAATGGAATTTTGCATTTCTTATGTAAAACCGAGCTCGAATGTGCATAAAATTCAGCAGATTTATTTTTCATTACTTATTTTAAGTTGCCTTATTGATGGATTATACAGATAATCACATGCACACCAAGTTTAACACCAATAAATATTCAAATTTTCAGAAATTTTTGTTTAATTATTTGCCCATTTTACTATTCAACTATATATCAATATTTTACGAATTTTACTATCTATTTTACGAAATTTTTTATTACTATTCATTTATCAACAATTATTTGCCCATATTTTATTAATTATCAATATTCAACTATCATAAATTTCAATTTCTTACATTGTAAATATCATTCATGGTAAAATCCACATAACAATTTAATATATATAAAATTTCAATAATAAAACGTGAAAAAAAGCTAAATGAAACTGGTTACTCTAAACTAAATGAATCAAAGCTGGCTTCATCTCCATGTTGGCAGCATTCACCACAGGTCGTGCGATGTTGCTGAAATTAAGAGAGGTGGAGAATGAAGTATAATCCTCCAGAGTACGTCGAACATGCCTGTTACCATGTCCTTCACCAGCCATTTCTTCCTCTTCTTGATCAGTTGAGGAGAAGATAGCTTGTTCAGAAGTAGATGCTGCCTCTATCTCTTCTTTAACCTTATGAATTTGCCCTCTTCTTCGTCTTCTACTGTTGTTCCTACGAGCTGTTCTTTTAATTTCAGGATCAAATAGTAGATTATCAGCTCGAATCCTACTTCTCATACAGAACAACAACACTAGAAAAGACAAATAAGCATATACAACTAAATATATACAAACTATAAACAAAGATGAATGTACAAATGATGTAGAAGCCTAAACTGGTAAATAACACAATCAAACAAATCAAAAACAATCAAATCCCCGGCAACGGCGCCAAAAACTTGTTAACTCTTCGGCAAGTGTACCAATTCGTTACAAGTAGTAAAAATGGAAGTCCAAGTATCGTTTTCCCAAGGGATTTGTGTTCGTTTGTCTAAGTGTGATTATTTACTAATTTTAGCAATAACGTCAAAGTAAAAGATTGATTTAATTTAAGAACAACATGCAAAATTAATAAACACTAGAGTTATAAAAGGATTTAAGAAACACTTCATCAAGGTTGGATTTCATGAACCATACTAACACAATATTTCCTATACAATTTCTCTATCATGCTCAAACATCCTCATCATAAGCTTACTAACCCCTAATTCCTTAGAAGTAAGTTCTAAGTCAAATATGTCAAAATATTAATTTCTTAACTATTTTAACACATGACTTGCATTAAAATTTGATGTATAGAATGACCTAGAGATTACGTCTATTCCTAGAACCCAATCTCATGGTTGTTCTATCCAAGGTTAAGTTCCAATTCATTTTCCAATAATTAGATACAACCAAATAGCAAAGATTTCCATCAAACACATTTATAATTGAGATAAAACATATGAACAACGAAAG